>ENA-UPAD01000268-UPAD01000268.1-bioreactor-metagenome-genome-assembly--contig:-NODE-268-length-79076-cov-15.432227_pt1 | contig 79076 bp, 66 predicted proteins | sample MGYA00238179_ERZ772710 | MGnify/ENA primary metagenome ERZ772710 (study PRJEB29004, sample SAMN07631245) | bioreactor metagenome | isolation source: Switchgrass digestor | place: USA: Dartmouth...
CTTGAGCGTTATACGATTTTCTCATCGAACACGGCACCGCCAAGAACATGGTAATGAAGATGCGGTACGGTTTGTCCGCCGTTTTTGCCGCAGTTTACAATAACCCTGTATCCATCCTTGTTGATTCCCATGATTTTTGTAACTTCCAGTATTGCTGCATGTATCTTAGGTACCACTTCCATATTGTCCCGGTCTAGTGATTCAAGGCTTTCAATATGGATTTTCGGCACAACAAGAACATGTACAGGAGCCGCAGGGTTGATATCCTTGAATGCAACTATATCATCATTTTCATATACCTTGCTTGACGGTAATTCTCCCTTTATGATCCTGCAAAATATACAATCAGACATTTGCTTTCCCTCCCAAGCCAATTGATAATTCTATATGCAAACCTTCCGGTTTATATAAGCTGTTCCTTTATTATATTAACCGCAATATCCATCGCTTTGTCAATTCCGTTAATATCCTTTCCGCCTGCCTGGGCCATGTCAGGTCTTCCCCCGCCACCACCGCCTGCTGCCTTTGCTGCTTCGCTTATGACTTTGCCGCAATGTACGCCCCTGCTTACGGCATCTTTCGTAGCAGATACCACCAGGCTTACTTTACCGTCAAGGGCTGAAGCCAGTACAACAACCGACGGGCCAAGTTTGTTCTTCAACGTATCGGTCATATTTCTTAATGCCGTCATATCAAGCTGATCCATTCTTGCAGCCAGAACTTTGATTCCCGATACGTCTTCGGCTTTATCCATGATGCTGTCCACCGATTTGCTCATCATTTTTTCCTTGACGGAGTTAAGCTCTTTTTGCAAATTCTTAACCTCTTCAACCAGGTGGGCAACCTTCACAGGTGCATCCTCGGAAGTGGATTTTACTATTTCGGATACTTTTCTTAATGTTCTTTCCTTCTCTTTATACCACGAAATCGCGCCCGTTCCCGTCAAGGCTTCAATACGTCTGACTCCTGATGCAATACCATTTTCTGCTATTATTTTTACAAGTCCTGCTTCACCCGACGAACCGATATGCGTACCGCCACATAATTCCATGCTGTAATTTCCCACACTTACAACGCGTACAACATCACCATACTTTTCCCCGAACAAGGCGGTAGCGCCTGCTTTTTTTGCTTCTTCAACAGTCATCTCGCGGATAACGACAGGATAATTGCCCATTATGATACTGTTTGCTTCCTGCTCAACAGCCTCAATTTGATCGTCTGTCAGCGGTGAGAAATGTGTAAAGTCGAACCTTAACCTGTCGGGTGTAACCAGAGAACCTGCCTGCTGAACATGATCGCCAAGAACGTTTTTCAGGGCCCTGTGAAGGATATGGGTTGTGGTATGGTTTCTTGCGGTACATTTTCTTTTTTCAATGTCTATTTTTGCAATAACCCTGTCTCCAAGCTGCACCATTCCCGATTCTATCCTTCCTACGTGCAGGAACTTGCCATCCGAGGTCTTTTTACAGTCTGCAACAACCATCTTGAAATTGTCTCCGGTAATAACTCCCGTGTCGCCAATCTGTCCTCCGCTCTCGGCATAGAACGGTGTCCTGTCAAGAACTACTGCAACTTCATCATCCATTTGTGCGTTTTCCACCAGTTTGTTGTCCTGGACGATGAATTTAACCACCGACTCTGTCACATATTCATTGTATCCTGTAAATTCTGTGGTAAATAACTTATGTTCACCGGTGAAAAGATCCTTTTCCCATGCCGAACCTTCTTTTCTGAAATGGGCTTCACGGGCTTTTTCCTTTTGTTTTTTCATTTCTTCATGAAAACCTTCTTCATCGATATTCATGGAGTTCTCTGCGGCAATTTCTCTTGTCAAATCAATGGGGAAACCATAAGTATCATGCAGTTTGATAACCATGTTTCCGCTTATGGTATTTTCACCTTTATCCCTTAAATATGCAATATACTGCTCCAGTATATTCATTCCCTGATCTATCGTATTATAGAATTTTTCCTCTTCAATGGATATAACCTTCTTTATATAATCCCGTTTTTCATCCATGTGGGGATAAGCTCCCATTGAAGTATTGATTACAGTCTCTATAAGTTCGGACAGGAAAGTGCGGTTAATGCCAAGAAGTCTTCCATGTCTTGCAGCACGGCGAATAAGTCTTCTTAAAACATATCCGCGACCTTCATTTGAAGGAAGCACACCATCGGATACCAACATTGCAGAACTTCTGGAATGGTCGGTTATAACACGTATTGAAACATCCTTTTTGTAATCTTTTCCGTACTGTACTCCTGCGATTTGGCATACATGCTCCAGGACACTTCGGATGGTATCAACCTCAAAGATACTGTCCACACCCTGGACTACACAGGCAAGCCTTTCAAGCCCCATTCCTGTATCGATGTTCTTTGATTTAAGTGGTAAATACGTCATATCCTCCTGACGATCGAACTGCGTAAATACCAGGTTCCATACTTCTATAAAACGGTCGCAGTCGCAGCCTACGGTGCATCCTTCCTTTCCGCAGCCCTTATCAGGTCCCCTGTCGAAATATATTTCAGAACATGGACCGCACGGACCTGTCCCATGCTCCCAGAAATTATCTTCCTTACCCATTCTGAAAATTTTCTCTTTCGGAAGCCCGACTACCTTGTTCCATATGTCAAAAGCTTCGTCATCTTCCTTGTACACCGAAACATAAAGCCTGTCTTCGGGTATTTCCAGAACCTTGGTGAAGAACTCCCAGGCCCATGTGATTGCTTCTTTCTTAAAGTAATCTCCAAATGAGAAATTTCCCAGCATCTCGAAAAATGTTCCATGACGTGATGTTTTTCCCACATTGTCAATATCGGGTGTGCGTATGCACTTCTGACAGGTAGTCACTCTTCTTGACGGAGGGATTTTTTGCCCTGTAAAATATGGTTTCAGTGGTGTCATGCCGGCGTTAATCAGCAGAATGCTGGGGTCATTTTCAGGTACCAGTGAAAAGCTGGGAAGCCTTAAATGATCCTTGCTTTCAAAAAAGGACAGATATTTTTCCCGTAATTCGTTTAAACCAAACTTCTGCATGTTGAACCCTCACTTTAGTACTTTTTGATATTTATCCGTTATAACAGCCCTTTCGCGAATCATCACAAAACACGCTGCCAATACGTTTGCTGTGTCCTGTGTGCATCGCGTCATGAGCATTTTAATCTGGTTAAATATTATTAATGTCTTCAGCCATTGCCGGCTGATATGCCGGAATGAATGAAGACTGCAGTGCAGATAAATATAAACATAAAATTGACATTTCGCTTACTAAAGTATACTAAAATCAACAGATTTGAGTCAAGTATGAAGTAATTTAAGTTGTTGCCTGCAATTAATTTATGTTACTGTCCGGAGGTTCCCATATCAGCGGGTGATTTTGCCAATGAAGAGCAACATGCTTCGAAGCACTTCTGCATCCGGTATAATTATGAGCGTGCAAGTGAATAAACATGGATATGGAGACCTCGCACCCGATCTATCTTAGGACTAAAAGCGTGTAAAAAGTACGTGCTTTGTTGACGAAGAGGCAAAACCCCCGAAGCAGGATCCGCACAAACTGGTACCTCAGGACAGAAGAAAAATAGTTTTCATCGGTATTTATCCAACTGCATCTAAATCCAATGTTATATCAAATATATCCTTAAGGCTGTCATCATGGGATACGACAATACAGGTTTTGTCCCGTGAAAGGTTTTTCAGCTCACGTTTTAATACGTTGACAGACTCGGCATCCAGGTTTGATGTAGGTTCGTCAAGCAGAATAACCTGTACCGATTCATTGTAAACAGCCCTGGCAATACCTATACGCTGAGCCTGACCGCTTGATAAATTGCCGCCGTATTCACTGATAACGGTATCAAACTTATCGGGCAGTGTTTCAATGAAATCCAGGATATTTGCCATGCGGGCTGCATTCATTAACCGTAAACTGTTTGCTTCTTCACCCATGGCAATGTTTTCAGCTATAGTGTCGGAAAAAAGTATATCGCTGTTTGGAACATAGCTTATTACAGACCTGACATCCCTGATATCTACAACCTCATTATCTTCGGTTATTGCACTGATGGAGCCCGATTCAGGCCTGTAAAATCCAAGAAGTAATTTAAGCAGTGTGGTTTTGCCTCTGCCGCTTTTTCCGATTATGCCAATAATCTTATTACCGGGGAAAGAGCAGCTTAGGCCGGTAAATATCTTTGTGTTTCCATATGAAAAACCGATATCGTCAATATTTATTTCCTTTATCCTTGACTGTTGGTATTTCGGTGAAGCCTCGGTTTCCTGTTCAAGTTTTATTATCTTGTCAATTCTTTCAGCCGATACAAACGAATTGTTGATATTGTTCAGAGCAGGCGAAATTGAATTTAACGGTGCAATGATATAGTTCAAAAGCTGAACCATGGTTATCAGGGCTCCAACAGAATAAGCACCTTTGATTGCAAAAATGGAACCAACTCCAATACAAATGATGAATATAATTATACTCATCATGCCGTTCGAAAAATATACCAACCCCTCCAGGAGTCCCAGCTTTATGTATTTTTTCGATTTGCTGTTTTGCATTCCGCTGAACTTGGCCGCAGGCTTTTCATAGTACCTGTAGGCCTTGATTAGAGGAATTCTCCTGATTCTTTCCTGGATAAAAGATATCATATTATCTTCATTCTGTTTCAGTTCGGCATTGGCTTTCTGAACATATGGCGATATGCTGTTGACGAGCATCAGCAAAACCGGTATTGAAATGAAAAGAATCAAGCCCATTTTCCAGCTTATATAAAACAGTGCAGCACTTGCAGTTACCGCCTGCAAAGTCTGTCCTACTATATTATTTGTAATCTCGGGTACGCAAGTCGAAACCGAATTAATATCATTCGTAAACATGTTCAAAAGCTCGCCGCTGTTGTATTTTTCAATAACCGCATAATCGGCATGCATTATTGATGACAGCATCTCATTTCTAAGATTGTATTCTGTTTTTGCCTGGATATTCTTCATGGAATATGACGTTATTACATACGAAAAACCTTCCATTACAACTATGATAACCGAAGCAATAATTAATCTGAAGATTCTATCAATTGATCCGCTTACGGCATTATCAACAAATTCTTTCAGAACTATCGCAAAAAGCACATTTGATACTGAAATTATTACTGATGAAATAATTAGAAAAACCAGATGTTTATATGCTCCCTTTGTCCTTTTGAATATCCATTTAAGCCAACTGTTTTTCATATACTTGTAACCCCCTGGAAAACAAGTTATATAATATTTCTTTTTTACATATTATCCCATATATTTCGTTATTTCAATTATATATCATTGAAAGTACAAATCAATGCAGATCAATGCAGTACTAACTTTACAGTTCAGAGTCATATGACAGCGGGACAATGATCTAACCTGAAATAATCCGGTATGCTTTATAAAGAATGATTTTTATCATTGCAACCAGCGGAACTGCAAACACCAGCCCGAAAAAACCAAACAACCTCCCGCCGACAAGCACCGACATGATTGTCGTAACAGGGTGCAATCCCAATTTTTCTTTAATAATCCGGGGTGACAAAAACAAATTGTCAATTTGCTGTACAACCACAAAAACAAGAACTGCCAGCAAAGCTTTCCACGGAGATATTGTCAATGCTATTATAACTGCAGGTACGGCACCGATATATGGTCCAAAGTATGGAATTACATTTGATATACCGCCGATAAAACCTAGAAGGGGTGCATACGGTACCCCCGCAATGTAAAGACCGGCGGTTTCAATAATTCCGATGATAAAAGCTATTATCAACTGGCCCTGGATAAATCTTACAACAACTCTATGTATATCGCGTAGGAAGCATATGATATCCTCCCTGTATTTTTCAGGGAAAAAATACTTCAGATTCCTTATAATTAATTCCTTATCTTTCAATATATAAAAAGACAATATCCAGCCAATCAATACATCAATAATAACCGTCAGGGTTTTAGGCAGCAATGAAATAAAACCGTAAAGACCTGCAATAAGCTTATGCTGCATATTAAGAAAAAAATTGTCTATTTCTTTCATTATATCGGTATGCCAATTGTCCGGCACGTTATTTTCAACAAAACTTTCAAAACGATTAATGACCGTATGGTAAAAATCGGGCAGTACTTTTGTAACATCTTTGATATTTCCGGCCAAAACAGGTATCAGCCAGATAAAGACAGCCATGATTAACAATATGCTTGCAAGAATGGCTAATAAGATTCCCGCTGTCCTTGAAAATTTCAATTTTTCAAAATAATCAACCAGGGGCAACAGGATATATGATATTACAATTCCTATCACCAGCGGAAAAACTGCCCTGAATATTTCATCGCCAAAAAGGATGACAAAAAAAATAAACCCTGCCAACAGGGCAACAGGTATACCCGTTTTTATCCATCGACTTACCTTCACCAGGCACCTCCGATTATGTACCTTTTCTTAAAACAAGATGTTCTAAGAAAAGGTTTTCAAAAGGGAAGATTTTAAACGATTAATGCATCATGCTGCTGATATCTGACATGATGCGCCTGGATTTCCTGTAAACATCTCTGCCAACACGCATAATGCGTCTTCTGGTTCTTCGTACGTCAATATCACCATTCATCATCATAGACATTGTGGCACCGACAATTCCTCCGATAATGACACCACTTGTGAATCCCGTTCTCATTAATACTGCCTCCTTTATATTGAATCAATATTAAACCATTTTTTCAGACCCTTTTGAAGTCCTGTTATTTCTTCCTTTGTGTCCCTGTCAATACGGATCAGTTCCCGTGAGAATTCAACCTTGCTTAAAACCGGCATCCTTTTCCTGCCAAGCCATAAATCTTCCAGAAAGCTCCCGGATATAATTATCTCACGTACCGCACCGTTGGAAATATCAAAAGCGAAATCTGCAACACGGCCGATCCATTCGCCTTTTTCATCCATAACCGATTTATTCAGCAGTTCTTCAATCAAAATCTTGTTCTTCCTTGAAACCCTGGGTAATGTTGCAATTTCAGCCGTGCTTTTTAAATAAACACTGTCACGCTTTATTTCTTTAATTTGGGATACCGGGAAAAAACGGTATCTGATTTCGGTATTTCTTCTTTCTAATAAAAAACCTACAATTGCCTTGTTTACCGGGTCAAATATCGAATTTTCTATATGCCCGATTTTATTCCGGTTCAGAAAAACCGATGCACCCACCGTATCAGACCAGTAATGCATATAAAAGGCCTCTTTTCATTATAGGTTTCATTGATATTATTTCTTGAAATAACAAAAACAATGCGTGATTTTTGAATTGACTAAATTTACATATTTTATTAGAATTGACCTGATATATTCCCGGGTTAAACTTTAGTAAGCAGTATTTCATATCAGTTTTACCGGAATATGACTTTATATGAGGGGGAACTTGCATGATAAGGCAATTTAAAGAAGATCTTGGAATCGATATATCATCGGTTCTTATTCCAAAAAACGGCATATCCTTGGACAAATGGGCTGTTATTGCATGTGATCAATATACATCCGAACCTGAATACTGGGAAAAAGTTGACAAGCTTGTAGGTGGAGAACCGTCAACATTGCGCCTGATTTTCCCTGAAGTTTATCTTGAAAGGGAAAGCAGTGATCAAAAAAAGCAGAGGATAGAGAAGATAAATAAAACCATGTGCGAATACCTGGACAATGGTTATTTTGATGAAATTCAAAATTCCTTTATTTATATCGAAAGAACGGTTAAAAGCGGTAAAACCAGAAAAGGCCTCCTGTTTGCAGTCGACCTGGAGTTGTATGATTTTTCAAAAGGCTCCGAAAGCTTGATTAGAGCGACAGAGGGAACCATTCTTGACAGGCTGCCGCCAAGAATTCAAATACGTGAAAAGGCTTGCCTTGAACTTCCCCATATAATGCTCCTGGTAGATGATCCCGACTCTTCGGTTATTGAACCGCTGGAGTCTTGCAAGGAAAAAATTAAAAAATTGTATTCCTTTGACCTGATGATGGGCGGCGGGCATATAGAAGGTTACCAGGTTAATGATGAAGAGCTCCTTCATAAAATATATTTGGGACTAAAGAACCTTAAATCGCAGGATACATTTTCAAAAAAGTACGGCGTTGATTCTTCCAGAAGACCGCTGCTTTTTGCAGTAGGCGACGGCAACCATTCCCTGGCAACCGCAAAATCATGCTGGGAAAATCTGAAAAAATCCCTTCCCGAGGATGAAAAAGCTTCCCATCCGGCCAGATATGCACTTGTCGAGCTGGTAAACATACATGATTCAGCGCTGGAGTTTGAACCAATACACAGGATTCTTTTCAATACCGATGCCGGCACACTGCTGGATGCTTTTGTCAGGTTCTATAAAAGCAGGGGAGTGAAATGCGGATATCAATATGCAAATGATATTAACAATATCCCGTCAGAAAGTAAAACAAAGCATGTAATACCGTTTATAACCGGTGCAAAAACCGGCTTTATATGGGTTGATGAGCCCATGTTTACTATTGACGTGGGTACTTTGCAATATTTTCTCGACAATTTCCTATCCGAAAACCCCGACGTGGATATTGATTATGTACATGGGAACGAAATTGTTGAAAAATTATGCAGTTCTGATGAAAATATTGGTTTTTTGTTGTCCCCCATGAACAAAAGCGATCTTTTCAAAACCGTAATAGCCGACGGTGCTTTGCCACGTAAATCATTTTCAATGGGTGAAGCCGAGGAAAAACGTTATTACCTGGAATGCAGAAAAATTATGCCCGATTATTTGCGATAACCTTCTATATGAAGACATCTGCATTTTTTGAATACATAGTTTGACAGCGGGTAATAATCCCGGTCAAAGGTGTGGGTAGCTATTTTTATATTATTTACATCAGGTGATTTCCCGGTCTCAACTACAAGCAAAGAATGCCTGAAAGTTGTTCCGTCAAAGGATAACTGGATTATATCACCCGGTTCTGCTTCTGATACAGGGACTTCTTTTGCAAAAGGGCCGGTACCGTTATTTTTTACAAGGAACTCATAAAGATACTGAACACCTGTCCATGACGCGGAACGGTTATAACTGTTAAAATAATACCAACCGTAGACAGGCAGGGTGTTCATTACCCTGCATCCTTCGTAAATGCATTGGGAAACAAAGTTGGTGCAATCCCCGCCGAGTTTGCTGAAATCATAATAGGCGGGGTTTCTGCCCAATGCCCATTTATGTGCATAACCTACCGCATTTTCCCTGTTGTATGCATATGCTTTCACATTAATCCCAAAATGCAATATAAGGTTCTACTTTATTTTATACATAAAGCATTTATATGTTCCTTTTTTTGGTTTTGTTTCCCGGATCAGCTTATCCCCGGTATTTTCTTCAGCATCAGACAGTGGTTATCTTCAATTTGAGGTGATACCCGGGTACTTTCTTTGAAGTTTACACACTTTTATCTTTTATTATCAGAACGGTATTCAACAATATCAGTTTTTTATCAAAAACTTACTCGGTATGATATAAGTGATGAACATTCCCTAATTCGCCCTTGTTATAAAAATCTGCTTCTTAACTCATCCATAATCTTTTTTTCGAGCCTTGACACCTGTACCTGGGATATACCCATTTTCTCAGCCACCATTTGCTGGGTTTCTTCCTTAAAATATCTCAGGAATATTATTTGCCTTGATCTGTCATCAAGGTTCTGAAGAGCCTTTGACAATGACAGCCGTTCAAGAATGGCTGTTTCTTTTGAATCCGCGTCTTCCATCATAAGCCTGTCAATCAGGTACACCGGATTTTCACTTTCACCTATTGTTTTGTATAACGATTCGGGTTGATAACCCGATTCTATGGCCTGAACCAGTTCTTCAGGCTCTACATTCAGTCTTTCAGCCAACTCATGGATTGTAGGAGTTCTGCCGCTTGTCTTTTCTATTTGCTCCTTTATCGCATTGGCTTTCTGACTTAGTTCCTTCATGGCACGGCTTACCTTTATGGCACCGTCGTCCCTGAAAAAACGTTTGATCTCGCCCATTATCATTGGTACGGCATAAGTTGAAAACCTGACATCAAAATCAGGATCAAACTTCTTTATGGCTTTAATAAGCCCAATACAACCTACCTGGAAAATATCTTCAGTTTCAGCCTCGCGGCCTTTAAAGCGCTTGACCAGACTCCAGACAAGTCCGATATTCTCCTGCACCAGTATGTTTTGGGCTTCCTGGTCGCCTTTTTGCGCCCTCAGTATCAGATCCAGCGTTCGATTATCCAAATTCTTCGATTCAGAAAATTTATCCTTCACTAATTCAGGCTCCTGTTCTTAGCATAGTTCATTTTTATGACGCTAATCACGGAAAAATTTTTTAGTCATTGTTATTTTTGTTCCTTTGCCCTTTTCAGACTCTATTTGGAGACTGTCCATAAAGCTCTCCATGACCGAGAATCCCATTCCCGATCTCTCCAGTTCGGGTTTTGTAGTAAAGGCAGGAGTTCTTGCCTTCTCTATATCTTCTATTCCCACCCCGTGATCTTCAATGATAACCTTTATACTGTTTGGATACAGTATGCATTCCATATAAATTGTTCCTGGTTTTTGCTCGTAGCCATGTATTATTGCATTGGTTACTGCTTCGGATACCGCTGTTTTCAGATCTGCCAGATCTTCCAGTGTCGGATCAAGCTGAGCTGCAAATGCTGCTACCACCACTCTCGCAAAAGCTTCGTTTGTTGATTTGCTGTCAAATTCAATTTTCATCCTGTTTATTGGCTGCATGTTCTCTTTACCTCACAATACAATTTGTCCCGGTCTGACCGGTATGCATATTATTAATTCTTCAGCATATTTTCATTAGTTGATCAATTCCGGACATTTTCAGTATTTTCAACAGACTCTGGCTCGGATTTTTAATTGTCATACTGCCGCCAAAACTCTTTATCCTGTTGTACCTGCCGACGATCAACCCAATTCCGGAGCTGTCCATGAATGTTACACCGCTCATGTCCAAAACTAGTTTCTTAACCGACGCTTTTAAAATCTGCAAATCAATTGCATCCTTTATTTTCGATACCGCATGATGATCCAGTTCCCCCTTTAAATAAACGGTAAGAACCTGGTTTTCCTGCTTAATGGTAATATCCAATGTCATCACTCCATTCCACATTTAATTATTCTTTATTTCCCGAAAAAATCCTTTATTTCTTTCCTGACATTAAATCTGCAGCAATCTTTTCGAGTTTTCTCATGCGATGGTTGACACCGGATTTACCTAATTCCGGATTAAGCATTTTACCAAGTTCGGACAGACTTGCTTCCGGGTTTTCAATTCTCAGCCGGGCAACTTCCTTGAGGCTCGCAGGCAGATTCTCAATTCCGATTCTATCATCGATGTACTTTATACAAGAAACCTGTTTCAATGATGCATTTACGGTTTTTTCTAGATTTGCGGTTTCACAGTTGACAATCCTGTTAACATGGTTTCTCATATCCTTCAGTATACGGATGTTCTCCATTTCCAGCAGTGCATTATGTGCATTTATAACATTAAGAAAATCAACTATATCCTGTCCTTCCTTCATATAGACAATATCATAATTCTTGCGCTGTATGCGTTTTGGCTTGAGTTCAAAATATTCCATGTATTTTATAAACTCGTCGGATATTTTACTGTTTGTAAAGGCCATCTCTATGTGGTAGGACTTGTCCGGGTTGGTAACAGAACCGACAGCGAGAAATCCTCCCCTCAGGTAAGCGCGGATACAGCATCTGTCACGAATATCCAAACCGGTATATTCGATTTTCTGTTGCGGCAGGTTTATTTCTATACCAATGGATTTAAGGAAATCAATTCCTTTATTCTTAACTGCAATACCGGTAAAATTCAGCCTGTAAACCACATGCCTTTTGAAACGGGTTGTTTTTTCTCCGCTGATTTCCACTCCATCAGGAACTATTTCCTTGACTGTGCTGTAAACCATTCTTGATACCGACGCATGCTCTGTTATAAACATAAGCACATTTTTATTCCGTATCTCACGTATAATAAGGCCTGTCCGCAATATCCCCGCAAGTTCGTAAAGGCTGCAGCAGGGCTTTTCATTGTTAAACCTGCACAATTCATCCTTAATCTCGGACGAAAACGACATATTAACCCTCCTCCGGGTATAAAATAGTTTATCGTTTTGTTTGTTAAAGTTCAGAGGTTCGTATAACAGCGGATGATTCGATTGATTATTGTTTTAACATGGGAAGATAATCCTCCACATAGGACCTTATAATTTCTGAAACACTCCATGCTTGTGCAAAGCATCCCCTTGCAACTAAAGGTTCATTACCGTCGAATATTTCGGAAATATTTCCTATGCAGGCATCATTAAGATGATCGTAAAAAGGAATAAAAAATGATTTTATTTTTTCTGCAAGATTTCTGTCTCCTTTATATACGCGTGCAAAAGCCGTTATAAACTGCCCCAGCGGCCAAACCCAGACAGTCCCCTGGTGATATGCTCCGTCTCTTTGGTATTGATCTCCCACGTAAAATCCCCTGTATTCAGGGTGGGTATTGCATAATGTTCGGAGACCGTATGCCGTATACAGTTTCCGGTAAACTGTGTCCACAACCGCCTTGGCATACTTTCCTTCAAGAACGGGAAAAGGAAGGCTTACAGCCAGTATTTGGTTTGGCCGGATTTTGCCGTCTTTTCCATTCTCATTGACAACATCATATAAACAGCCTTCCTGCTCATTCCAGAAGACTTCAAGAAAACTTTCCTTTATTTTTTCGCCCAGCCTTGCATATCCGCTGTTATCTTTCCCGTTTTTTTTAAGAATATGGGACATAACCATAACCGCATTATACCACAGGGCATTTATCTCCACGGCCTTGCCATGGCGAGGTGTTACAACCCAGTCACCTACCTTTGCGTCCATCCAGGTAAGCTGTGTATACTCATTTCCTGCCGATACCAGGAAGTCTTTATCCATTTTAATTTCAAATGCCGTTCCTTGCCTGTATGCATTAATAATCCTTTCCAATACTGCAAGAAGCTCGTTTTTTACAAAATCAATATCCCCGGTATACATAATATACTTGTAAACAGCCTGAAAGAACCATAATGCCGCATCAACGGTGTTATACACAGGTTCATTATCCCCGTCGGGAAACACATTGGGGATTAATCCGTCTTTTTCATATTTCGCAAAGGTATATAGAATATCCCGTGCATCCTTATATCTTTTGGTTGAAAGGGTAAGACCCGTCAATGCTATCATCGTATCTCGCCCCCAGTCTGTAAACCAGGGGTATCCTGCAATTATCGATTTTGAATTTGTTGATTCGCGGCGTACTATGAATTTATCGGCCGCCAGGACAAGCTTTCCCAGGAACGCATCATTTTTGAATTCCGATATTAAAGCCTGCTGTCTTATTATTTCTTCATCAATAATTGTATTTCCATCAGTCAGGTCAATTGGTTCATCAAAACTGCAAATGAATGTAAAGGTTTTTTCCTCACCCTCATTTATCTCAATTTCATAATATCCCGGTATATAATGGTCCTCAGTCCCATACAGGCCCCTTTCATGCTCGTATGCATAGTCCATGTTGTAAAAGAAACAGGGGTTTTTGACGGCTCTACCGTCGGAACAGGCAATAACAATTTTCCTGTCCATGTTATAAGGGGTAATATTCATGGTTTTACCGGTTATCTCGGTTGAAAAATCCATGAATTTGCTTTGTGAGAGGTTGTGATAGTTCCTGAAGTTCACCAGGGGTGTAAGGCGTATCCTGCATTTTTCGGGATCTTTTACACTGTATACGACAGCCACCTGGTTTTTCCCATATCTAAGGCATACTTTTTTTTCAATTCTCATCGAGCCTATCCGGTAATGATATTCAGGAATTTCTTCATAACGGAATGTTTCAAGAAAATATTCGCCATGGGCGGTAAAATTCGGTGTTTTAAATGAATGCAGATATATTTCTTCATTATTAACCAGGACCATTTCACTAATTGAAGACAAAACCAGGTAACGCTCAACAGGGGGTTTTAAAGAGGCGATGAGAAGACCGTGATAACGCCTTGAGTTCATGCCGATAATAGTACCGCAGGAAAAGCCGCCGATTCCGTTCGACAGCAACCATTCCTTCCTGATTCCCTGCTCGGGTGTTGTCCAATATGATTTTCCAAACAGCATTTATTATTTCCCTGCCTTGTCATTGCAAATTTCAAGCACTGCTTTTGCCAGCTTTACAGGATCATGCCGTACATAACCTTTATTTATCTGGATTAAATCCCGTTCCAGGATTTTGATTCCCATCTTTTTAACCTTGTTTGCATCCAACCTCACCATTGACGCACCATCATTAAGGTACCGCCTGTATATCTCATCGGGTACCCTTCCGGTGTTAACTATGCAATAATCGATAAAACCGTCACAGCCAGCATGCTGGTATATGGCATTGATATGATCGCTCACGGTATAACCTTCGGTTTCACCAGGCTGTGTCATAATATTTGCAACATAAATTTTTATAGCCCCGGATTTGACTATTCTTTCCACAACATGGTCAACCAGCAGGTTCGGTATTATACTGGTATAAAGACTTCCAGGGCCAAGAATGACAACCGATGCTTCATCAATTGCGCTTAAAGCACTTTCCAACGGTTTTACATTATTCTTGTCCAAATACACTTTTTTTATACGTCCTGGATGAAAAGTATTATGATCCCCTATTTTTGATTCGCCTTTAATTACAACTCCATCCTCAAGTTCAGCTATCAGGTTTATATTCTCCGATGTGACAGGCAGCACTCTTCCTGTTACCGCCAGAACCTCACTCATATTGCGTACCGCTGCTTCAAAGCTTTCACTGATTCCCGTCATAGCTGCCAGGAAAAGATTGCCGAATGACTGGCCTTTTAAATCGCCTTCCTGGAAACGGTATTGTAAAAGCTTCTCCATTTGGGGTTCGGTGTCTGCAAGCGCAAGAATACAATTTCGTATATCCCCCGGAGGCAGCATGCCTAGATCTCTCCTGAGCATACCCGAACCGCCGCCATCGTCGGCTACTGTTATAATTGCTGAAATATTTGATGTAAACTGTTTTAAACCCCTCAATAACGTGGAAATTCCCGTTCCACCGCCTATAACCGCAATATTGGGTCCTTCCCTGAGTTGTGAACGGTGATAGATTTTCTTCCCTATATCCAGCATGTTTGTCGGAACATTGGTAAGACCGTTATTGTTAATTTTCAGCAAAGCCAGCACAATTTTTCTGAAACATATATAACACAGTATTATTCCAATGCTGCATAACAAGAGTGCGACTATTAATTGAAATGACCGGATGTCGGCACGGTAAACCAGTACCGTTATTCCGGAAACAATGAACAAAAGACCGGCAATACCGTTTGACAACCATTTTCTGTACCTGTATGTAGCATAAAGAATTTTAAGTGGATTCATACCTGTTTCTCCTGTTATCTTTGTCAATATCCCTGTGTTCAAGAACTATACTGCTGTTTTTGGCTTTCAGTATATCAAACAGACGGTTTGCAATTGTAACTGAGCGGTGCTTTCCTCCTGTACAGCCAATGCCAATAACCAGCTGATTTTTCCCTTCCTTTACGTAATTGGGAATAAGGAAATCAAGCATGTCAACAAGTTTTGACAGAAACACCGTACTCTCATGAAAGCTCATCACGTAGTCGCTTACTTCCTTATCATTCCCTGTCAGGTTTTTCAGAGAATCAATGTAATACGGATTGGGAATGAAGCGTACATCAAATACCAGGTCACAGTCTATCGGCACACCGTACTTGAAGCCAAATGAAATAACGCTTATTATCAGCCCTGAAAAAGGCTTCCCTTCAACAAACAGATTCAATATTTCCTGCTTAAGCTGTCTTGGAGTAAGGTTTGACGTATCTATGATAAAATGCGCCTTATCCTTAACTGCCTGCAGAATACGCCTCTCTTCCTTGATTCCGTCCAAAATGCGTCCCTCCGGTGATAACGGGTGCATTCTTCGGGTTTCCTTAAACCTTTTAACCAGGACATTATCCTGGGCTTCAAGGAACAAAATCTTGTAAGATATTCCATATGAGGCAAGGGATTCAAGCGCCGGAAACAGTTCAAGAAACAATGAACCTCCCCTTATATCCATTATAAGCGCTATCTTATCCATTTTATTCTGTCCCTGAAGACATATTTCAGCAAACTTCGGTATAAGTGACGGCGGAAGATTGTCCACGCAAAAGTAACCAATATCTTCAAAATATTTAACACAAAGGCTTTTACCTGCACCCGACATGCCGGTAATAATCAAAAATTCCACATTTATCCTCCCAGTATCTTAACTTCCTGCTGCAACATAACGCCGGAAGTTTCAAAAACCTTCTTCTTTATATATTCAATCAGTTCAATTACGTCCGAAGCCGTTGCCGTTCCCGTATTGATAATAAACCCGCAATGTTTCTCCGAAACCTGGGCACCGCCGATTCGGAATCCCCTAAGACCTGCTTCTTCAATCAATTTGCCTGCAAAATAACCTTCGGGCCTTTTAAAAATACTCCCTGCACTGGGATGGTTCAATGGCTGCTTTTCCCTTCTGCGCCTGTTAAGCTCCTTCATTTTATCCCTAATCGAATCCCTGTTTCCTTCGTTAAGCCTCATACTAACTTCCAGCACGACAAGACTGTCATTCTGCATTCTGCTAGTTCTGTATCCGAATTCCAAATCATCATTGCGAAGGCTGACCATATCACCGGCATGATCAAGGCACGTGACTTCAAAAACCACATCCTTCATTTCCCCGTCATATGCACCTGCATTCATAACAACAGCACCACCGACGGTTCCCGGTATTCCCGCTGCAAATTCCAGGCCTGACAGCGACTTCTCACAGGCAGTGTTGGAAACAGAAACTATTGATGCTCCGGATTTTGCCGTTATTATGTTTTCGTTTACCGTAACAGATGAAAAATTATCTGAAAGCTTTATTATCACTCCATTATAGCCTGAATCACGAACTATCAGGTTCGTACCGTTGCCAATGACATAAAATGGAATGCTGTTTCTGCCAAGATACCTGATAATCTCCCTAATCTCATCCACACTTGAAGGAAGGACAACTATTTTTGCATTTCCGCCCACGCGCATCGATGTATGATCCTTCATCGGAACGTCTGTAAGTATCCGATCACCTTCCAGTATCCCGTTCATTTCCTTCAGGACGGCATCCATCATGCCGTTATTCAATTTTGCAACTCTTGCTATATCAAGGTTTTCCACTTATTGATCACCGTTTATATTTCTCATTGAATTTCTCTCAATTTCCTGCATTACCCTCTGGCTTAATACTTTTGCGGCATTATAACCCATTTTTTTCTGCCTGTGGTTCATTGCGGCAACTTCAATAATAATGGCCAGGTTTCTGCCCGGTCTGACCGGAATCGTCAATGAAGGAATTTTCAGCCCGAGGATTTCAGTATATTCATCATTAATACCCAACCTGTCGTATTGCTTGTTTGTATCCCATAATTCCATGTTTACAACCAGGTTGATGTTTTCGGTCATTTTTACCGCACCCACACCATACAGGTTTTTTACATCCAGGATTCCCACTCCGCGAATCTCTATAAAGTGCCTGATGATGTCAGGAGAGCTTCCAACCAGGGTTCTGTTTGAAACTTTCCGTATTTCAACAACATCGTCGGCTACAAGGCGATGTCCGCGTTTTACCAGCTCCAGCGCCGTCTCACTTTTTCCCACTCCGCTTTCACCAAGCATCAGTACACCTTCACCATAAACCTCAACCAAAACTCCATGCATTGTTATACGTGGTGCCAGTTCAACATTCAAATACAGGATTAAATAGCTTGCAAACCTGGATGTCTCTTCTTCGGTGCGCAAAAGTGGTATTCCGTATTCTGTTGCCAGTTCCACCATTTCAGGAAACGGTTTTTTTCCTCTTGCGATAATGCAGCATGGAAAATCATGGCTGAAAAATGCTTTCAGGCTTTCATACCTTTCCTTGTAAGAAAGTGAAGCCAGGTAAGCCATTTCCACCGTACCGATAATCTGAATCCTGTCAGAACCGAAATGCTCATAGAAGCCGGCAAGCTGCAACCCAGGACGGTTAATATCTGCAGTTTCTATTAATATATCATGGGAACCGGGTACATAGTTTAATTCTTCCAGTTTAAACTCACTGATTATTCTTCCTAATGTAACATTATATGACGGATCGGGCATAATAATCACCTTCGGTTTTCATCTTGTTTTCGCTTTCCTGTAGTGCTAACAATTACAAGTTAAGGATCTTCATCACTGTTTCATCCATTTTATCCTTTTCACAAACAGTTTTATGAAGTATTTCCTTTTTATCCAGGTCCTTTAAACCTTTTGGTATTTCCCAACCTGTTTTTTCAGAAAGAAGTTTCAATAACTCAAATTCATCAAGACCTTCGGTTTCACTGCCGAAAAGCGCTCTTGCCACGCTTTGATTAAACTTGAACGGACTGGCGGTGGAAACAATAACAGTCTGTGAAAGATCACCGGTATATATTACATACTTATCATAAACATCCATGGCTACCGCTGTATGGGTATCCAATACATAACCGTAATCTCCGTATACGCTCCTTATGCATGCAAGGGTTTCCTCATCATTGGAGTATCCTGCCCAGAATACATTCTGGATTTTTTCCCTTATTGAATTATTTACAGAGTAATACCCCTTCGCACCCAGATCATTCATATAGCTGCGAATCAGGTTTGAATCCTTTCCGCTCACCTCATACAAAAGCCTTTCGAGATTGCTTGAAATAAGGATATCCATTGAAGGAGACAGCGTTTTATGGAATTCCCTGCGGCGATCGTATGTTCCGCTGATTATAAAATCTGTCAGTATATTATTCTCATTGGATGCACAAATGAGGCGGTTAACAGGAAGTCCCATGCTCATTGCATACCATGCAGCAAGAATGTTGCCGAAATTTCCTGTCGGAACCACAAAATTTATTTTTTCGCCCGGTTTTATGCTTTTTTTCCTTAACAGATCGGCATAGGCTGAAAAGTAATATACGATCTGCGGAACAAGCCTGCCCCAGTTTATGGAGTTTGCTGAAGAAAACCTGTACCCCTTGGCTTCCAATAATTCACATATCTTTTCATCATTAAAAATTCTTTTTACGCCTGACTGGGTATCGTCAAAATTCCCGTTCACAGCAACGGCATTCGTATTTTCCCCCGTTTGCGTAACCATCTGAAGCCGCTGGACTTCACTTACTCCGCCATTCGGGTAAAAAACAATAATATGGGTTCCATCCACATCTGCAAAACCTTCCAGCGCCGCTTTACCTGTATCTCCCGATGTCGCCACGAGAATAACTATCTTTGCCTTCTCTCCTGTTTTTTCAATTGACTTTACCATAAAATGAGGGAGTATCTGCAAAGCCATATCTTTAAAAGCGCAGGTAGGACCATGCCAAAGCTCGAGCATATGAAGATGTTCATGTAGGCTGACCAGAGGAACAATATCAGGTGTTGAGAAGTTTTCACCATATGCTTTTGACACGCACCCTGCCAGCTCATTTTTTTCAAAATCGGTCAGAAAAAAAGAGAGTATTTTTTCTGCTCTTTCCTGGTAAGTATCATTTACCAGGCTTTCTATGAAGTTCATATCAATAGTTGTATTCTCATCGGGAACAAATAACCCGCCGTCGGGTGCGATACCCATTTTTATTGCTTCTGCGGAAGTAATACCCGAAAGCCCGCCACGTGTGCTTCTGTACCTCATATGTATCCTTCTTTCACTCTCTGATTAAACTAATGTTAATATAATATAAAATATATAAAAAATCAAAGAGTTTTTGAGTATTGGGAAGATTTCACGGTTGTAATTTTGTTCATGATTTGTTCATAACTTTAATCATCTCTTAATGGTAATTTTATCATAATCATGCTATAATATAATCACGACAACATTCATTAACTTTTTTTCATTTTGTTCCTCCTTTTAATAATAGATGTTGTTTGATCTCAGTTGAATATGATTTGATTTAAAAAGCACATTTGATATAACGCAATTATATTTATAAGTACATACTGAAATGTGCTTTTTTCTTTGCCTTTTTTACCGGTTTTATAAAGAGTTGATGCGCAATGCATTTAAGCTTCCGCGCAACACATTCCTTTTGCTTATATCAGAAAAACCATGCTGTTTGCCCTTATGAACATCCACGATAGCTATATGTTACTTTTTAAGGCAGTGCCTGCAGGTCTGTTTTTACCAGCTTAATGTCCGGTCTTTCAAAAACAACGGTCCCGAGGCTTAACAGTTTATCTTCCTTCAGATCGGGGTATTTGTCATATTCCAGTTTTCCTATAACTATATACTCCACATTGTACTTCTGCAGAATCTCCTTTGTCTTTGTCAAATCATCCGACTCATATATTGTTTTTACTTCGTCAATACGATCCTGTACAGTTTGATAATCTCCCCTCCACAGCCATTCATGCGTCAACCATCCCTGGATCGTCGGAAGCCCCGTGGCCATGGATATTCTGCAGTTATAAGTGTAACTGTCGCCGTTAGCCTCCAATACAACAGGCTGCCCCTGGATGTTTTCCCTGAGCCAGTATATAAGCTCATAGTCATCAGGATATTCTTTCTTCAGAAAAGCAAGCCCGTCAAGCCCTTCATATTTCCCAGGATCCAAATCTTTATACCAGCTTGGTATTGCATAGAAAGGATAAATCATTGGCAGTATCAGCATTATAATGGTAAGTGCCTTTGCTGTTTTCATTTTAGGTTCATCATACTGTGATTTTCTTATGCGTATGAAAATATATCCTGCTGCCAGGCCAAACATGATAAATGCCTGGTAAGTCAGCTTAAACATGGTATTTGCCCTGGCATATCCATTCTCATAAATGTCCCTGACATAAACAATTTCGGGGATGATCACCAGACCCGTTGCCGATATGCACAGGATAACCGCAAAAACATCTTCGGCGGAGTATTTCTCCAGAACATTTCTGACTCTTAGAAGGAAAGTCATTTCATTGCGCACTTTGTGCCTTTCCTTTCCCCTTAACCTTTTCCATTCAATATTCTGCTCCGCATAAAGGATTACAAGCAGGAAGATAATTACGAATGTCAGCTGATAACCCCAAAGAATAAACAACTGGTGAGGCAATGAATGATTTTTGGCAATACGGATCTCGGATGCTATCTGATCGAAGGACAGGTTGAACGGGAGCGCCAATACCATTGACCATACCAGCACCGCTATAAAACGTACGGCAGTAACATGCACCATTTTTTTGCAAAAACCGTAATGACGGATTCCTGAGCATATAAATACAAACAACGTAACCGTCAGGTATATCGGAAAATCCCAATAGTTGGACATTTGGAAAATACATATGAAAAGCGCTGTCAAAAGCATTTCCGGGAAGAATATTTCTTCAAAACTGTTTTTATACTGCCGGTTTTCCCCTGCTCTTGCCTGTAATTTCCTGGATACCGCAAAAAGCAACCCGATTATCGTTAATACGAACATCATGTTTATAACATGGGCATGCAAATCGGATACAACAAACGAATACACCGGAAATTCATGTATTGTCTTGTCATTTGTTTCAGGATTGTACCCAATATACCTGGTTGCATCGGGAAACCAGTACTTATCGCCTTTTTTTGTAAACTTCGACAGAAAGCCATAGAAAAAAGAATGGAGATTGCCTCCCAGGGAAACCAGTATGGACGCAATCAACCCACCTGTCATTGCAGGGAAATTCGCCATATTTCCATGACCCTTCAGCATGTTTGAAACAATGGTAAAACACAGCGCCATGCTGAAAGCAAACAGCGCAGCCATCATAATGTTATATGAAATTTCTGTTTCAAGACCGCTCAGACGGGTTAGAAATGCCGTAACATATTGCCCGAAATAATAGTAATTTATTGAACCGCCTGCAAACCACATATCCTTTGGCGGGACATAGCCAGATCGCAGGATGCTGTTTACAAATCCGTAATCCATGAATTTCTCAAGGCCCTCAATCCTGGGATTGAAGCCCCTTAGATAGGTCCAGAAAGACAGAGAAAAAAGAAACAGGCTTTCGCCGGTAAGAATCCAGCTAATCATTTCTTTATCGATGCCGTCAATGAGCTTTTTGTATGATCTGTTCCTGACAAAAAACAGGATATAGACAACAACCCCCAGCAATACCGTAACCAGCCGGGAGTTAAAAACGGTTATGTCCAGTAATTTCATATAGGAAAGAATCCAGAATATATATGAGATTACAGCTGTTCCTATAACTTTTGAAAACATGAAGCCCCTGTCGGTAAATGTGGGAAAAATATGAACCGACATCGGATAAAATAAAAGACCTACGAATAAAAAAACCGCCCACCATTTTATAACATGTATGAAATCATTTTTAAGTATTATTGCCCAAAATATAACCGTAAAAGGCAGCAATAAGAATGTTGCTGTTTTTACCACATTTTCCCGGAAAGACAGTAATTTATTCATTTACAGGCCTCCTGTTATCATGCTTGACCAACAACCTCCGCATTTTGTCTGCATCAGTTAAATCCATATTTTCACAGCCTTCTTAAAATCAGTAACGTTATTATACCAATACAAAATAAAATACTCAAGCATGGCATTAATATAGCAACAGTCATTTCATGCCGACTGTTTCGTTACTGTTCAGAACTACCGTTTCACCCATCTGCGGTTCCTGTTTCTGGTGTTTTGTCTCCCCGAGCAACGAAGCACCTACAAAAACACACGCTCAATAGTATAAAATAATTTAATGTTATGGTCTCCATATTCAGGGTTGTTCAATTCCACGCTCTCAATTTGCCGGAATGCAGCATATCTTTGAAGTGTGAGGTTATTCATCACCAAAATCACCCGAATCATCCGCTGTTATACTGACCTCTGAACAGTAACACTGTTATCGTTCAACAGCCGGTAATTCGGGTATATGTTTGCACTATGGTTTTTCAACTGTTATAATAATTTCTGCAGGATATAATATTATTTAGCCTTTAAGTTTGAAAAAATATTTATCCGGTATATACTTATACGGGCGGAATAAGCAACAAAAACGCTTTTATGTTCAGCAGGTGTTAGGAGAGTTTGATATGAACGGAATACGTATACTTAAGGATAAAATTTCCACGGAAGTTCTTAATCCTGAGTTCATCAGTAAATTCATCAGGTATTTGGTTGTAGGAATATCCACTTTCACCATGGAATATGTCATGTTTTTGATATTCCGGAAAATGCTTCCTTTTAATGATGTTGTTACAAATATATTTGTATACACCTTCATATTCTGGTTCAACTTTTTGCTTAATAAATTCTTTACATTCAGATCACATAAAAATTTCAAAAAACAACTGTTGTCTTACGGGCTTTTGTTTTTGTTCAATGCGGTTGTAGGGAACATCCTGCTTTTTATGGCCATAACCGAACTTTTGAAATACCTTTTCCCGGAAACGCCATGGATACCCTATTACTTGCCGAAAATACTTATTATGGTATTTATAGTTTCCTGGAACTTTATACTATATAACAAGGTTATTTATAAAGAATAATAAAGTTTACGGGGGATATATTTATGGCCTTCTTGTATATATTCCTTTCAGTCTGTTTGGGAGCCGGTATAATTCTAAGTTTAAAACCATATTGGCAGAGCAGCATTAAAATATTGAATGAAAGCAATATTATAACCCCTGCTTTTTTATTGCTTCCGTCTTCATACCTTATCGGGACTTTGGTTCTTTCCTGGCTCACTTACTTTTTGGCCGTGGTATTCAAGGGTTTTGAAAAACCCTTGATATATGCCGATATTATCTCCTGCCTTCTTTCAATCTCCTTCCTGATATTTATTACATTTATAAACCGCAAAAGTGTGAAAAAATTACTGTATGAAGTCAGAAAATACGGATTCAGGCTGGATTTAAAAAAAACTGAATGGTTTATTGTTATCTCATCAACCCTGTTCTGGACATTTTTCATATGCCGTTCTTTTTCCATGAACGGAAATAACCTTCATGCAGGAATTTCCGCTTTCAGTGACTTTGGAGCTCATCTTCCCGTTATTCGCTCATTTTCAGCCGGTAAGAATTTTCCTGCCCAGTACCCGCATTTTCCCGACGGAACAATACGGTACCATTTCATGTTTTATTTTATGGCGGCAAATCTGGAATTTTTAGGATTATCCTTGCCACAGGCTTTAAATATTCCAAGCATTCTTTCCCTTGTAAGTTTTAGCATGCTATTATATGCCCTTGCTGTTTTTATAACCAAAAAGCCTCTTGCAGGAATTTTATCCTGCTTTTTGTTTGCTTTCAGAAGTTCTTTCGCTTTTTTTACATACCTGGATGGTTTCACAAGCATCAAGAATTTTATATATGCAGTAGCGAATAACCTTAACAGCGACGGAAGCCACAGGGAACATATTGGAAATACACTTCATGAAGACTGGGGGCTCTGGGCTCAAAAAGTATATATTAACCAGAGGCATCTTGCTTTTGCAATGGCGCTTTATATTATCGTTCTTTTTCTCATGCTTCCTATTTTCATTGAAACCGTGGAACATATTAGAAAAGCATTGAAAACAAGAACTGCCCGAAATCCCGTTACAGCTCCGAAAGAGAACTTTATTGCACGGTATTTTGGATTGGTTTTATTTTCAGGTGAAGCATGGTCAATAAGGTTTTTAATTCCATGTATCCTGTCAGGATTGATACTTGGACTTACTGCATATTGGAACGGTGCAGTGGTTATAGCCGGGATTTCCATATTGTTTATTATGGCCGCGCTTTCAATGCATAAGCTTGGATACCTTGTTACTGCAGTAATTACATTTATACTTTCGTTTTTCCAGTCAAGGGTTTTCTCAGGCAATGGTACAGGTGTGGTATCTTTAAAATACAATCCCGGTTTTCTTGCCGAATCAAAAAGCCTTAAACATATCCTCGCATATTATACCGAGTTACTTGGAATTCTTCCCTTTGTTTTATCTGGTTTATTCATTTTCCACATGGCACGAAAGAACAAAATAGCAGGACTTTTCCTTTCGGCAGTCTCTTTGATTCTTATGTTTGTGTTTATGCCCTCTATAGGCGGGTTTTGGGCTTTTATAATCATAATAATCATAATTGCCTTTTTTATGAACCTTGTCTTTTGTGACAATACCGGTATAAAACCCGTATCTGCATGGTTTATTCCTGTTTTTACAGCACCGATCATACTTGCCACAACCCTGCAGCTTACACCCGATGTAACCGTTAATCATAAATACATCATCCTGGCTGTTATTCTGCTGAACATACCCGTTTCCGATTTACTGACCGAACTGTTCAAGACAAAACCCGCCATGGCAGTTTCAATATGCATTCTACTCCTGCTTACTTGTACAGGCTTTGTAGACATGATGACCCTCTATAATTTGGATAAAAACAGCGTATCATACAACCAGAAGGATCCGGTGCTGATTTGGGTGAAAAATGAAACCGAGCCCGATGATGTTTTTCTGACTCATTACATGACCCATTACGGAGCACCAATGTCGATAATGCTTGCAGGCAGAAGCGTTTATAACGGTTATCCGTATTTTACAATAACGGCAGGTTACGATATCAGCAAAAGAGAAAACATTATGAAGAGTATTTACAGTGCGACAGACAGCGGGGATTTAAGGAGCCTTGCTTTATCCGAAGGAATAGATTTCATAGTTATTGAAGAGCAAAACAGAAATGCGGAAGAGTATATTCTTAATGAAGAAATTTTTTATGAAACTTTTGATGTTGCTTTTCAGAATAACAGTATTACAATATTTAGAGTCAGGTAAATTTAAGTCGGAGGGGCGATCATATGAGAATAGCCATTATAGGTGCGGGCGCAACCGGCCTTACTGCCGGATGGAAATTATCATCAAAAGGACACGATGTTACCGTTTACGATAAAAATGACAGGCCGGGCGGGCTTGCAGCAGCCATCCGGGTCGGTGACGATATGCTGGAAATGTATTACCATCATATTTTTACGAATGACACCCTTCTTATAGATACAATCAGGGAACTGGGCCTTGAAAATGATCTTGGATGGTATGAACCATCCAATGTAATCTATATAAACGATACAATTTACCCCTTCACCTCCCCCATGGATCTGTTGATGTTCAAGCCATTGTCATTCTTCAGCAGGATTCGTATGGGACTAATGGTGCTTCAGGCCCGTTTTGTAAAAGACTATCTTGCAATTGAGGATATAACCGCCAGGGAATGGATCATAAGGCATGGCGGTGAAGAATGCTATAATCTTGTGTGGGAGCCGCTTTTAAATTCAAAATTCGATATAGACAGCGACAAAATAGCAGCCACGTGGATATGGAATAAATTTAAGCTAAGGGGTTCAAGCAGGGGCAAAAATATCAACAAGGAAATGCTTGGATACCTGAATGGAAGCTTTATAAAGATTTATGAACGGATGGCTGAAAAAATTCAGGCCAACAAGGGGGAACTTCTTCTTAATGACGGTGTAACCGAGATTTCCAAAAGCAACGATAAATTCTTTGTAAAAAGCCAGTCGGGTACCCGGGAGTATGACTCGGTTATTTTCACTGCATCCCCCGAGAGGCTGTCTTACGTTATAAAAGGCATGGGCAAGCATTATCTTGACAGTTTAAGAAAAATAAAATATAAAGCAAACATCTGCATGATCCTTGAGCTTTCAGAAAGTCTGATGCCGTATTACTGGATGACCGTTGCAGACAGGGAAATACCCTTTGTGCTGGTAATAGAGCATACCAATCTCGTGAAAAACCATAAGTACGGTTCCCATATTGTTTACCTGTCAAGATACCTTGATGTGACCAACGAACTTTACTCCAAGGATGATGAAAGTATCAAAACACTGTTTATTACAGGCCTTAAAAAGATCTTTCCGCAATTTAAAGAGGACTGGATTAAAAAATGCCATATAAACAGGACCAGGGATGCACAACCCGTTGTAAGAACAGGCTATTCCAAGTTGATTCCTGAGATTGAAACACCAATGAAAGGCTTGTACCTTACTTCAATGTCCCAAATATACCCTGAAGACCGCGGGCAGAATTATGCAATACGCAGCGGCCTTGAAATTTCGGAGCGATATAATCAGATAAATGAGTAATGATACTGTTCCGGAGGTTAGTAATACAAGCGGTTAATTTGACACAGAGCAGCATACCTAAGAGCCACGCTGCATTTCAATATATTAAGATTAAGAGCGTGGAACTGAGCCGACCTGAACATGGGGGACAACGTCAAATCTGCTTTATACTGTGTAGCGTGCGTTATAGTAAGTGCTACATCTGAAAAGTAACTGAGTAAACTTAACCAAAGAAAGGAAGTATTTTATATGGATATTCTGTGTTCGGTAGTTGTGCCGATGTATAATGAAGAAGCGGTTGTATCCGAAACATACCGCAGGCTCACCGGTGTTATGGAAAAAACCGGCTACAGCTATGAAATTGTGTTTGTAAACGACGGAAGCCGGGATAATACTGCAAAAATGCTGAATGAAATATGCGACAGTGACAAGCGTGTCAAGCTTGTTGACTTTTCCAGGAATTTCGGACACCAGATTGCAATTACGGCCGGTATGGATTATTCGGCCGGGCAATGCGTGGTTGTTATTGACGGTGACCTCCAGGACCCGCCCGAGCTGATTCCCGAGATGATTGAAAAATGGAAAAGCGGTTTTGACGTTGTGTATGGAAAACGTATCTCAAGAAAAGGCGAAACCTTTTTCAAGAAGTTTACCGCTGCTGCCTTCTACCGCTTTTTAAGAAGCATGACCGATGTCAATATTCCTGTTGACACAGGCGATTTTAGGCTTATTGACAGGAAAGTATGCGATGCACTGAAACAGGTCAGGGAACGAAACAGATATGTAAGAGGCCTTATCAGCTGGCTTGGTTTTAAGCAGACCGCCATTGAATTTGAGAGGGAAGAACGTTTTGCAGGAGAAACGAAGTACCCCCTGAAAAAAATGCTGAAGCTTGCTCTTGACGGAATTACAACATTTTCATATAAACCGCTCAAGCTGGCATCTTATATCGGAACGCTAATCTCCTTGGGAAGCTTTGTTTACCTGATTTACGTATTAATACAAAGAATATTCTTCCCCGAGACCGTACAGCCCGGCTGGGCTTCCATACTTGCCGTAAGCCTGTTTTTCAACGGCATAACGCTTTTAATGCTGGGTATAATAGGTGAATATATAGGACGTATTTATGATGAAGTAAAAGAAAGACCGCTATATATCATTAAAAACACAAGGAATTTTGACGAAGGGAAATAATATATGCGGGAACTGGCATGATCGTTGCATGATAAATCATTCAAGCAGCTCAGTCGCCTTTATCCCGCTTCTCATAACCAATCCACGAAGGAACTTGTTGTACATGGCAGGGCACTTAAGATTCTTGCCTAACAGGCTTAACTTCAGCTTTGAGACCATTTTGGAATAATCGGACTGAAAACCCTGAATTCCGTCATTTAAAGCGCTTGCAAGGAAGTATGCGCTTTTTAATGCAAAACTTATCCCCTCAGCCGAACTAGGACTTATAAAGCCTGCTGCTTCTCCTACCAGGGCACAATAGTCATTACCGGTAATAATGGACGAAATGCTGCCCGGCCTTAATAAAAAAGCCCCTTCCCTCAGTATTCTTTTGCCGTAAACCAGCCCGTTATCCCTAAGCTTCATTTTAAGCATTTTAAAACGATCCAGGGCAAGGTTGTTCTTATTTAAAGCCGAACCAATTATTAAAACATTGCCTTTTGTTAAAGTCCAGGAATAAAAATCGGTTATCGTGGAATCGAAAATAACACCATACCATGGCATGGATTGATCAATTTCAAACCATTCCTGAACGGCAACATAGATTTCGGGTATTCTTTCATCAGGAAACAATGACTTTCTTACAAGTGAATGACCGCCGTCAGCACCAATAATTACTTTTGCGTTCTCCTTATAAGTTTTTCCGTTATATGTAAAAGTGAACCTAACACCGTTTCCTGTCAACTCACAGTTTTTAAATGTACATCCAAGGGCCAGATCCACGCGTTTTGGGACATTGGACAAGAGCCATTGCTCAAAAACAAGCCTGTCCATATTAAAATAGAATCTCTGGTAGTATCTCTCCAAATGATTGTCGAAGTCTATTGTTCTTACCAGGAAAAGCTGGGGATCAACCAATACAGATGCAGGAATTGACATGCCCATTCTGCCGAACATTTCTTGCGCATCAGGTGCCAATAATCCGCCGCAGCATTTTGAACTGCAGTTTTCAGCGGTAACATCCCTTTTATCAAGCAATAAAACCTTATAATTCTTGTCCAGCAGCCTTGCAAGCGTGCAACCTGCAGGGCCGGCCCCAACAATCGCTATATCGTACGGCATAGGTACAACCTCTTTTGGATTAAAGTTTCTGAGCTCCGGGTATTGCTTTTAAACAAAAATACGATGTGCTGTTCTACACATCGTATCTGGTGGGAGAGGGTGGATTCGAACCACCGAAGCTGACAAGCAACAGATTTACAGTCTGCCCCCTTTGGCCACTCGGGAACTCTCCCATATTTTATTTTAATTTACCGTAAGGCGAACAATTAATATAATACAGGAGGATTGCCTCTTTGTCAATAAATAATTAAAAATTTTTCACTTGTATTTTATCCCTGTTTTGAGAGGATAAATCATTTACATTCATTATTGCACCGAAGTCCGGGCCCGGCAAAATGGCCGTTCATTTTTCCGGGTGTGTACACAACCTGCTTCGAAGCTCATTTATCAACTCGAGGACTGTCTGAAGCATCTCATCTGTTTTTACTTTCCTGTATATTGTCCTGTCTCTTGTCTGGATTTCACAGCAACCCTCTTTCATGTTCCGGGGACTGACAACTATCCTTATGGGAACACCAAGGAGATCGGCGTCTGAAAACATCACACCGGCGTTCACCTTTCTGTCATCGTATATGGTTTCAATATTGGCCGACTGCAATTGCTCGTAAAAAATATCAGCAATCTCCTTAACCTTCTGATCATCGGACCGGATACAGCAAAGATGTACCTGCCAGGGGGCGATGGAAATCGGCCATATCGGACCGTACTCGTCGTGCCTTGCTTCACAAACCGAAGCCGCCAAACACCCGATGCCGATTCCATAGCAGCCCATAACCGGATAGTGAAAGTTACCATCCGCATCCACATATTGCATATTCATGGCTTTTGTATACTTATCGCCCAGCTGGAAGATGTTCCCCACTTCTATACCGCGAGATATGGTAAGGGACTCTTTCCTGCACTTAGGGCATATTCCGCCTTCAATAACCTTTGCGAAATCATGGTATTCCACATTACCTATATCTCGTTCAATCTGTAACCCGGTATAGTGATAATCCACTGTATTGGCTCCGCAGCAGAGATTTTTAATACCCATAAGCGAACGGTCAAACAACATTGGCACATTTTTAAGCCCAAATGGTCCGATAAATCCTGCAGCCAGTCCGCTGTCTTCTGCAATCACGGCAGGACAAACATTTTCACCCAGGAATCTGGCAAGTTTTGCTTCGTTAACATCCAAGTCGCCACGAATAAACACGGCAACATATTCACCGGTTTCATTTTTTTGATATACAACGGCCTTACATGAGTTTTGAACAGGCATATGAAGAAATCCGCAAACATCTTCAATTGTTTTCATGCCCGGTGTATAGACCTTCGTAAGAGGCGCTTCCTCAGCGGCGCTTTTATTTACAATAATACTTTCGGCTGCCTCCATGTTGGCACTGTAACCGCAATCCTTGCATGTTACAATCCAGTCCTCACCGACAGGCGTCTGCAAAACAAACTCATGGGATATGCACCCTCCCATCATTCCGGAATCAGAAGCTACAGCAATAACTTCGGGTATACCGACCCTGCAAAAGATCCGTTCATATGCTTTAAAACATTTCTGATAATAGTCTTCAAGATCTTCATTCGATGCATGGAATGAATAGGCGTCTTTCATGGTAAATTCCCTCACCAGGATCATACCGCCTCGGGGACGTGCTTCATCGCGGAATTTTGTCTGAATCTGGTAAACCATGAACGGATATTTCGTGTATGTGCATCCGTATTCCCGTACCAGGTGGATGGCAGCCTCTTCATGTGTCATACCGAGCACCATCATGCTGCCGTTTCTGTCCTGAAACCGCAGCAGTTCGTTTCCAATACTCTGAAAACGTCCCGACTCCTGCCACAGTGATGCGGGCATAACCACCGGGAATAGAACTTCCTGTCCCCCGATGGAGTCCATTTCCTCACGAATTATGTTTTCAATTTTTTTAGTAATGCGTCGCAGTACAGCATATGATGAGAATATGCCATTTGCAACCTGCTTCATGTACCCGCCCCGCACCATCAATGCATGGCTGTCTATGATACAGTCCGAAGGTCTTTCTTTAAATCGTTCCCCAACCAATTTTTCAAGTTTCATATCTTTCCTCCCGCTTTTCGAAACATGAAAAATCAAGCAAATCAACACATCATTAATTTGATAAGATTGCTGCTGCAAATTTTCCACCTATTAAAACACAAATATGATAAATTGTCAAGTTTTCACAATACTGTAGCCGTCACAATATTACTTGAAGAAATGCTGTGCGGAATTTTCCTTGTATTGCACAGCATAATTGCTTCAACTTTTCGTTGTTGCTACCTGTTATCTGCCTGTTTTATGTCCGGCATTACTCTTAAGTGCGTTGATTAAAAAATCGTTATTATATTGAGACAGCTCCTGATTTGAATAATCCCGGCGCTAAATAACACAACTTATAGACAGCTTTAAATAATTATGGAGGATGGCAAACCATGATGAAATTTAAGTTGAAATCCGAGAAATAAAAAGATGAAAGGGATTTCAAAGACTTCTCAAAATCAGAGATTAAAGAAGCAGTATGGATTGCGCAGAGCGATCCTGCAATACTGAACTATGTACATGATATGATTTGTATATTTATCCGGTATGAAGCCGAGGATAAAGAAAAGGTCAAAAATGCAGCACTGAGTACTGGTTGGGAATGAGGCTTTAACCTCATTCCCGCGGTTAAACATATCACTGATAATTGATTATTTCAACTGTTTTGACCATTTTTCAGGTATCCTTTATTCACAGCGTCGTGAAGCAGTTTCTCAACAAACTCCCAGAGCTTTGTTGAACTGTTTTTTATTCTGCTGTTTCTTTCAATAACCTGGTCAAAACGTATTCCGTGTTCCTTCCATGACTTTCCCCCGGAATAGTAGTTTAAAAGAACGGGCTGCAGCCTGTCCAGAGCAGCAGCATATTTCGCCTCAGGTGTTTCCATCAACTCAAACTCTTCCCACAGTTCATACATTTCCCGGCATTGATCTTCGGGAAGCATTTCAAATATACGTTTTGCACATTTCTCTTCCCTTTCCCGTTTATCCAGTTTTGCCTTTTCGTCATAGCAATAAGTATCTCCTGCGTCTATTTCAACCAAATCATGCATTAACACCATTTTCATGACCTTCAGTATATCCACTTTTTCTTCGACATACCCGGCAAGTAAAAACGCCATGATGGCCAAATGCCATGAATGCTCCGCATCATTTTCGTGACGCGACCTGTCGGTTAAGTAAGATTGACGGTAAATATTCTTAAGCTTATCGATTTCAACAATAAATGAAATTTGTTTTTCCAATTTATCCATAAAAATTCTCCTTAACGGCAGGGAGGGGTTTTCCCCTCCTCTGCATTAATTCTACTATACTATTTTTTCCATCAGTTTTATGCTGCGGTCAATGAAAGCTGACAGCGCGTCCGGCTCCATCGGTTTATGGCTTAACATCGCAATATCGTAGATCTGTCTTACAAGAAGCTGGCGTACTTCATCCTTTTCTTTATTGTCAATACTTTCTGCAAGAGCTTTTACAAGCTTGTTGTTACGGTTGATTACCAATGTTTGCTCGGCCGGGAACATATTGGTTGCATCCTGACCTGCAAAGAACCTGCTCATATCCTGCATTCTTCTGGATTGCTCCGACAGAAGGATGATTGCCGGTTTTGATTCGGTTTTCAGTTTTTCCACCTGCACCTTTAAATCCTTAATATTCAGCGTATCTTTAAAAAGCTTCTCCAATTTCTCAGACAGCTTCTTCGATTCCTTCTCATCATCTTCTTTTGACATATCTTTAAGGTTTGACGTAATATCAGAATCTATTCTCAAGAATTTGACATTATTGTTTCTGGATTCAAGGAAGCTTATAAAGTGGGTATCTATAAGCGTGTTTAATACAACCGCTTCCATCTGGTTCTCCTTGAACATGTTAATATATTGAGCCTGCTGGTTCATATCGTTTACATAGTAAACCGTATTTTCATGCTTTTCTTTGTTTCTTTCAAGGTATTCATTCAGTGTTACGTATTCATTGTTTATTGTTTTAAATATGATAATATCCTTTACCTTCTCATAGAACTTTTCCTCACGCATGCATCCGTATTTTACAAAGGGGTTGATATCGTCCCAGTATTTAGTGTAATTTTCATACTCTTTTTTATGCAAAAGTGTGAGTTTGTCGGCAACTTTTTTAATTATGTGCTGCGAAATTTTTTCGACATAGCCTTCGTTTTGAAGGAAACTGCGGGAAACATTCAACGGGAGATCGGGACAATCAAGCATTCCTTTCAGCATCAGCAGGAATTCGGGGATAACTTCCTTGATGTTGTCGGCAACAAAAACCTGGTTGTAATATAGCTTTATTTTTCCCTCCATTGTCTCAAATTCATGCTTTAATTTCGGAAAATAAATTATCCCCTGCATCCTGAAAGGATACTCCATGTTAATATGAATCCAGAACAAAGGATCGTTAAAGTCAAAAAACGTCTCACGGTAGAATTTTTTATATTCTTCGTCTGTACAGTCTTTCGGATTTTTCTTCCAAAGCGGATTTGGGTTGTTTATAGGCTCCGGCTTTTCCTTTTTATCCTTTTCATCATTTTTATCCTCATCCACCAGGTAAAGTTCATAGGGCAGGAATGAGAAATACTTCTTAAGGATCTCATGCATCTTGTAATAATCCGTATATTCAATACAGTCATCAGCCATGTACAGAGTAACGGTTGTTCCGGTTTTATCCCTGTCGGATTCGGTCATCTCATACTCGGTATCCCCGCTGCTAATCCAGCGAACGGCCTGGGCACCTTCCTGGTATGACAATGTATCTATCTGAACTTTTTCTGCAACCATGAATGCAGAATAAAAACCCAACCCAAAATGCCCTATTATCTGTTGATCGTCTGTTTTGTCCTTGTACTTTTCAATAAAATCCACAGCACCGGAAAATGCAATCTGGTTAATATACTTTTTAACCTCTTCATCTGTCATTCCAATGCCGTTGTCTATAACCTTTATTGTTTTTGATTTTTTACTGACCGATACCGTTATTTGAAATTTTTCTCCTTCGTTTTGAGGAGCCTCCCCGATTGCCTGGAGCTTACCCAGCTTACTGATTGCATCAGCCGAGTTTGATACCAGTTCTCTTATAAATATGTCTTTTTCGGAGTACAACCATTTTTTTATAATCGGAAATATATTTTCTGTGCTGATGGAAATATTGCCTTTTTCCTGGATCATACAATAACCTCCCATTACATTTTCATTTGCTTTTTTGATTTGATTATAAAAGATGCATTAAAAAAGCAACAAGGTTACTTATTGCTTGAAAAAAGCCGCAGTATAAACTTGACATAAAATTACCATCGGCCTGCACTATCAATATCATAGACATTTACTTTTATAATGTCAATACTTTTTTAGCACTCATTAAAAGAGAGTGCTAATACCATTACTGTTCAAATGTACTATTCTGCAATATCCATCTTTGGATCCTGCTTCGTATGTTATTAAAGTTTATCTGTTTCATTCAATAACTCTTCCACAATTCTGTCTTCGGGAACTTTTCTTAATATTTCTCCATGTTTAAACAGAAGGGCACAACCATCCCCACCGGCAATTCCGATATCTGCTTCCCTTGCTTCCCCCGGTCCGTTCACCGCACAACCCATTACAGCCACTTTTATGGGTTTATCAACGTTTTCCAGGGCCTTTTCCACCTGCTCCGCAATTGCAATTAGATTTATCTTTGTCCGCCCGCATGTCGGGCAGGATATTAGTTCAGCACCACGGCGATATAACCCAAGGGATTTTAAAATTGCCTTGCCTGCTTTTACTTCTTCCACCGGATCCCCCGTTAATGAAACACGAATTGTATCTCCTATTCCATAAGCAAGCAAAGCACCAATTCCAACTGCAGATTTTATTGTTCCGGCATATGTCGTACCGGCTTCTGTTACACCTACATGGAGCGGATATGAAACTTTTTCGGACATCAATTTATAGGCTGCAATTGTCAAAGGTACATCTGCAGCCTTTAAAGATATGACGATATCGTTAAAATTCAGCCTTTCCAATATGGAAACATGCCTTAGTGCACTCTCCACAAGGGCTTCTGGTGTAACTCCCCGGTATTTCTCCAGAAGATCTTTTTCGAGGGAACCTGAATTAACTCCTATGCGTATGGGTATTCCACGCTCTTTGGCACAGCTTACCACGCTTTTGACCCTGTCTTTCGAGCCAATATTCCCGGGATTTATCCTGACCTTGTCGGCGCCTTTTTCCATTGCGGTTATGGCAAGACGGTAATCAAAGTGAATATCTGCAACAACCGGAATGGACACTTCCCTTTTAATCTGCTCCATTGCAAGTGCAGACTGCATGTCGGGCACCGCAACGCGGACAATGTCGCAGCCTGCTTCCTGGAGCTTTTTTATCTGTGTTACGGTAGCCACTGTATCCGATGTTTTCGTATTTGTCATTGACTGGACGGTTACAGGGGAATCCCCGCCTATAAAAATGTTTCCGATGCGTACTTTTATTGTTTTTTTCCTGGCTATTAACTTGTTCATTTTAAAATCCTCTAATCAATTTTGGAATGTCATTAAACAGCGTAGCAATCAAAAGCGCTATCAGGAAAAAGAATCCCACCATTGAAATCCATGCTTCTTTTTCGGGATCAATAGGCTTTCTGCGGATTTTTTCTATAAGAATAAGGAGTAATTTGCCACCGTCAAGCGCAGGAAATGGAATTAAATTCATAACACCAAGGTTCAGGCTCAAAAATGCCGTTATCTGGAGCAGGTAAAGAAGTTTTTCCGAGAAACCCCTGCCCATCTCAACAACCTCGCCTATTGCTGTAACAATGCCAACAGGTCCTGATACTTCTGAAAACTTTGCCTTGCCTGAAATAAGCCAGCCGATGGAATATAAAACACCTCTTATGGTTGACAGTGAATAATTCATCGCACTGGCAACCGAACTGAATATATTGCCTTTCTTATATTCAAAATCCACCCCAAGATCAAAATATGTTTCACTTGCCTTAGGCTTAACATCGTGGAACGTTATCTTTTCACCGTTTCTGCCAACGGTAATCTCCACGGGCTTCCCCTTCGTTTGCTGCAGGTAATTCAACAAATCATCCCGTTCGTTTACCGGTACTTCGTCTACCTGTAATATGACATCTCCGGGGATAAGCCCGGCCATTTCCGCGGGAGAACCTTTTTGTACACTTTCTACGGTATTGTTAGCTTTTCCGCCCGTAGTACCAACAGTTATACCAATCATGTAAACAGGTGTTGATTCCTTTGGAACAACCGTTGTACGCTGCAGGCCTTTAACACCTTCGCGCTTGTATACAACTTCGACCGGTCCACCGGTTGATACATACAAAAACATTGACAAATCGGACGGATGAAAAACATGTTTTCCATCATATGATACAATTTTATCTCCGACCGATATCCCTGCTTCTTTTAATGCCGAGTCTTCGCTAAGCTTAGCCACTGTTGTTGTACTGTACCCCAAGGTGAGGGATATCAGGGATATAATAATAATTGCAATAAGTATATTCATTGCAGCACCTGAAACAATAACCAAAGCTTTTTTACCGGCGGGTTTGTTCATAAACGCACGTTCATCACTGGATGCTTCTTCCTCACCTTCCATTTTTACAAAACCGCCCATCGGGATTGCACGTATTGAATACTTTGTTTCCCCTTTTCCCCAGGAAAAAATCTTTGGGCCCATAAATATCGAAAATTCAAGCACTTTTATGCCTGCCCAGCGTGCCACCAGGAAATGCCCCAATTCATGTATAAGTATTAAAACGCTTAACGCAACCAATGCAACAAAAATATTCATTCACATACCTCGTTTCCATGAGAGATTTTACATGTTTTTATACATCAAATATATAGCAATCAGCAAAATTCCCGTTCGTATATCTTCATTGTTTCCTCGCGTGCCAAACGATCCATTTCTATTATATCATCAAGTGAAGGATCAATATGCAGCCTGTGGTTATTTAAAACTGATTCTATCAAATCCATAATTGCTTTAAACCTGATTTTCCCGTTCAGAAACAATGATACTGCAACTTCATTTGCAGCATTCAATACAACGGGCATGCTTCCGCCTGTGTTTGCAGCCTGAATCGCAAAATCCAGGCACTTGAATACCTTTAAGTCGGGTTTTTCAAAAGTCAGTGAACCAATTTTGGTGAAATCAACCCTTCCGAAATTATTTCCAAAGCGTTCTGGCCATGTCAGGGAAAGCTGTATTGGAATTCTCATATCCGAAGCACCCAGCTGCGCTATTATCGATCCATCCTTGTAAACCACCATTGAATGTATAATGCTTTGAGGGTGAATTACAACCTCAATCCTGGACAAATCCATATCAAACAGCCAGCGGGCTTCTATAATTTCAAAACCTTTGTTCATCATTGTTGCCGAATCAATTGTTATCTTTTTTCCCATGGACCAGTTCGGATGGTTTAATGCCTGTTCCACCGTTACATTGTTCAGCTGCTCTTTGGAAAACCCTCGGAATGGTCCTCCGGATGCAGTTAATATCAGCTTTTCAACATTTTCAACGCTGTTTCCCGCCAGGCACTGGAAAATGGCCATGTGCTCGCTGTCAACAGGCAATATGTCAATATTGTTCCTTTTTGCAGCTTCCATGACAAGCTTTCCTGCAGTAACAAGGGTTTCCTTGTTCGCAAGGGCAATATTTTTCCCTGCTTCTATGGCTTTAATTGTAGGAATCAGCCCTGCAATTCCCACCACCGAAGTAAGGACGGTATCGGCACCTGGCATCGTAACAAGCTCGATTATCCCCTCGATACCCCAAACAACTTTTATGCCTGTGTCCTTTAACCGGACTTTAAGCTCTTTTCCCTGATCTGCATTCATAACCGCAACAATGGACGGTTTATACTTTCTTGCCTGTATTTCCAGTTTGTCAATATTTTCCAATGCGGCCAGGCCCAAAACACGGATATTGATATTGTCACATACATCAAGGGCCTGGGTTCCTATTGAACCCGTTGAACCCAAAATTACCAGATTCTTTGTCATATGCAAAACTCCATGATTAAAATACAACAAATATTACGTAAAAATAAACTGTCGGTGCTACAAAAAGCAAGCTGTCTATCCTGTCAAGAAGGCCTCCATGCCCGGGCATGATATGCCCGAAATCTTTTATGCCGACATTTCTTTTTATTGCCGAGGCGGCCCAGTCACCCAATTGTGCCATTATACCACACATGATCCCCAGGATCAGGTAATGTACAATATTAAGATGCAATCCTGAAAAACCGTTTATATACAAAATACCGTACAGGGATGCACATACAATGCTTCCCGCAATACCGCCAATACCTCCGGCAATTGTTTTATTAGGGCTTATTTCGGGCAGCAATTTCTTTTTACCGAAGAACTTGCCAATAAAATAGGCAAAAATATCGGTGGAAAAGGTTCCTATCATAACAAGCCAGGATAATTCATACCCATGATCCATCAGCCTTACCATGAAAACAAAGGATAACAGAAAGGGAATGTAAGCCATTCCCAGGAGTGTAACAGCCACATCTTTCAGCGTGAACCGCTTAGGCCTGAATACCAGTTGAAGGAGCAAACAGACAGTTACAATATAAATAAACATATATATGATATCCGGACGGAAAACCGAGTGATATAAATCTGCCAGAAAAGTATTCCGTATCTCATCTACAAAGGCGCTGCCTATCAGGTACATGAAGAAAACGGTGCTTGTAAAAAAGCCTATAGTCCTTATAGGGTTATAGTTCACCTTCCTTACGCATTGATAAAACTCATACAATGCAATCAAAGAAGCAGCAAAGACTGCTATACCCATAATAAAAGGTGGCAGTTGCATAATAATAAAAAGAATAACCGAAGCAACCAATCCACTTATAATTCTTGTTTTCAAAAAATCACCGCCACTTTCTGAAGGATCAACAGGAAAAATAAAAGGTATTATTTACCCAGACTTCCAAAACGCCTGTTCCGCCTTTGGTAATCAATCAAAGCATCCTTAAAATGCTTTTCCCTGAAATCCGGCCAAAGGACCTCGGAAAAATAGAACTCGGTATATGAACACTGCCAGATGAGAAAATTGCTTATTCTCATTTCACCGCTTGTTCTTATCATTAAATCAGGATCAGGTATATCTTCGGTATACAGTCTGTTTTGAATATCCTTTTCGGTAATACTGTCCTTATCAAGTACACCTTCCTGTACATCATCCACTATTTTTTTTACAGCCTGCAAAATATCCTGGCGTCCTCCATAATTCAGTGCGATAACCAGAGTCATTTTATCTTTGTTCTGTGTGTTTTTTTCAACCTTATCAATCTGATCAATCAACTCGCGGGATAATCCATCCCTGCTTCCAATTATCTTTACCCTGACATTTTTGTCGTTAGTTTCGTTTTCAGCGCTCTTCAGATAATCCAGGTACAGCTTCATCAGCTCATCTACTTCTTCCTTGGGTCTTGACCAGTTTTCACTTGAAAAAGCGAAGAAGGTGAGATAACGGATACCTAAATCATATGCCAGCTCGATTATTCTTTTTACTGTTTTTGCTCCCTCACGGTGCCCTGCGCTCCTTGGCAGACCTCTTTTTTCGGCCCATCTGCCGTTTCCGTCAACTATTATTGCCACATGCCGTGGTATTTTTGCCAAATCCAACGATTTATATTTATTTCTGAATGCCATACTATTCCCCTATCAAGTCTTTTACTAAATAATAAAATGCTGTTGTTAAAAAATCAATACCAGTATACCAATAAAAAAGCAACCATTGAAGTATCACTCGTTTACAAGGGCAAATTCCTCTGCCTTACTGAAATCAGTCTGTCAAATCCAAATTATCATATTCGGCGGCCTGTTTCCCAGATGTATACAGTTTTGCGGCAATTAGCGTTGTAATGGGAATTGTAATAATCAGCCCGATACTGCCCGCCAGGGCACGAACAATTTCAGAAGCCATATAATCCCCGTTGATTATCTGATCAAACGGAACTTCATATGCCGTGAACAACAGCATTAAATTCAACGCCCCGCCTGTATATGCAAGAATAAGAGTATTCGACATGGTTCCCATTACATCCCTTCCCACATTTAATCCTGAGCGAACCAGCTGATAAAAAGTAGTGTCGGGATTTGTCTCCTTTATTTCATATAACGCCGAAGCAATGGACATACCTACATCCATTACAGCACCCATTGCACCGATAATTATACCAGAGAACAACAGACCCTGGAAATTGAAATTAACTTCCTGCGGTATATTCATCAGCATAAGCGTTTCTTCATGTGCAAGTCCTGTAAGCCGTGCCGATGTACCTGTAATCAAAGCCAATGCACCGGCAACGATCACTCCCGATACGGTTCCAAGAGCCGCAGCAAGAGCTTTCACATTCCAGCCGATAATTATCAGAAAACCTATAAGAATGACAAAACTGCATATCAAAACCGACGTCAACAAAGGCGGATAACCTTTAAGGATCAACGGTATCTGTATTTTTATAATCATAAATACGGTTAATGACAGAGTAATAACAGTTTTAACCCCCTGGCCGCGGCCAAAAATCAAAATCAGCAATAAAAACAGTCCGGACAGGAATACCAGGCTGCTTTCCCTTACCGGATCTGTTACATAAACGTCTGCAGGTTCCCCTTTTTCATTAAGATTATATGTAATGAAAACACGATCTCCCTTTTTCAGCCTGAAGGTTTTATAATCACTGAAATAAGCTGTTGTACTGTGTTCAGCTATTACAGTTTTTCCCCTGTGCTCACCTTCCAGTATTCTAACCTTCACGAACTGGCTTTCATAATAGTACCCATCGCCCAGTTCTTCAGTTTCATTTCCGGTATTCTCCAATAATTCAACAACCTTCGCGCGTACCGGGTAAGCTTCTTCATTCGCTGCCATTGAAAACTGAACGGTAATGAGAAATAACAACATAAATGGTATTATAAACTTTTTCATGGTATAACCCCCAAAGCTGCAGACAAATAAAGCAATCGAAATCTGTTGAAAATACCGATTGACTTCATTATTATACTACAAACACTTTAAAAAGCAAAATCGGGGGTGGATAAGCTTAATTCATAACAAAGGTATAAGATTCGTTTGCCAAAGTGACAATATCTCCGTTTCTTAATCTGACCGCGGTACTGCAGGTAATTCTCTCGTTATTGATATATGTTCCGTTTACCGAATTCAAGTCAATTATATAATAACTGTCTTCCTTTTTAATTATCTCTGCGTGGATTTTTCCAACAGCTTTGTTTTTTATGGTATAATCCACGCTGTCGGAAAGCCTGCCCAATAGCATTGAATCTTTCATAATGGTTATTCTTTCAGTCGGACATGAATGGCTTTGAAGATATGGCAAATTGCCTGAAGGATATCCCAGGATAATTGTCCTGTCCTGGATGGTCTTTTCATCACAAAGCTTTATTACGGGTAACGACATGTTTTCTGAATCATTTCTTTCGGGTAAGACCGGCTCTTCAGGCCCGGATGTTTCTTTTTCATTACTGTTATTATCGCGATGCACCAAGTCAGTTCCAATACGTTCATTTACTGCTTTCAAATCAGGGTTCAACCATGTTTTTGCGTACAAAGGCACTCTATTTGGAAGGATAATGTCTTCTTCGGTGTCTTCAACGGTAATTTGCCCGGCATAAGCAGTTTTAACAGGTTTTCCTGCTTCTTCTGTCTGATTTTGCACGTTTTCGGAAAACAACCTCGTATAAATAAAGTAGTTTATGGCAAAACCAATCAGTATTAACCCTGATAATGTACTTATGATATTCCTTGAACCGGTTTTTGAAAACAAAATATAAATAAGCATAACAAAAAGCAGCATGTTTGCAATACCGGCAATTATGTAAGATTTTAACGGATACTTTGTATCGATGGTTTTTTTGCTTTTTTCATATTTATCAGCAGCCATTTCCCGAAAAAAAGGTGTTGCCTTTGGAACCCATTCCCCCGTTTTTTCCTGATCCTGCTTTATACTTATGGCTTTATTCGGAGATGCAAACACTTTATCAACCGTATATGATTCAATACCGCTTTGGTTTATGGAATCCCCGTTTTCGGGCTGTTTAGAGCTTAAACAGTTTAACAGGTGCTCAGGTGTGAACATTTCGGACTTCAATACATCCAACAGCCTTTTCAGCAGGCTCCCTGATGAATCGTCCTGCAACCTTATATCTTCAAATATCAATTTCTGAAGGAATTTTTTCATTAAACTTGAATCCTGACTGCCTGTTTTCACAGGGAAATATATAAAATATAACGACATATCACCGGGATCGCAATATATGTATGACTTATCAAAAACAACCGAATAAATATCAAGCAGATAATCTTTAAGCTTCAATGAAAGCCTTCCAATTTGTTTTATTATATTTTCAAATTCTTCATATTTCAGGCTCTTTCTTTCCAGAATTTTTCCCAGCGGTATTTTCGATGTAATTTCATAAGACAGTTTCCAGTTATCATTCAGCCTTTGAACTGACAACGGCAGTAAAAAATCGATTTGATTTTTGGCCAGCATTTCGGCCTGGTACTGAACTATTTCTTCTTCGGCGGCAACGGTAAAGGATATATAGCTTTTTCCCCCGAAACCGGTATATGATGCGGTAAAATCACAATAGCTTTTCATATAACCACCTTTCATATTATGAATAATAAAAATGAAACTGCGACACATGGCGACATAGGTACGGTAATGTTTGATAAAGATTTTGTTTTAAGGCATTTGAAAAATCCAATGAATGATGAAAAGGCAAATGCCATGAACAGGAATTTAATTATGTCTTCAGGCATAAGTGACTGAACGCATACCGCTGCGAGAAAGATATCCCCCAAGCCGATCAAATCTTTATTTATTGCATATATGGCTATAAAAATTACCAACACAACGAAGCTGGTTATCCATGACATTGCATAAAACAAAACCAAAACAGAACGTATCACATTAATTCCAAGTATAGCTATGCAGGCAGTCAGCGGAATATTTTGAGTGCGAATGTCAGAAATTGAAGCAATGGCCAGCATAATAATTATTTCAATCTTGCGTACTTCATCCTCTACCATGGGCAGTAAAAAAACCGCCGCTGTATATATAACATACACAATAACCGGAACAGATACATTGATAATAATTTTCATCCTTTTATCATTTACCTTCTTCAGCATAATAGTACTCCCCGTATTTTTGCACCTGGATCAGTTCAATACCCTTTTTGCCTGCAAAGATTCTGCATTCTTCAAAGGCTTGAATATATGCGTCAGGCAGCACCTTGTTTTCAGGAATTATAACATAGGCAACCCTTTTATAATTGCCCGACAAAAGTGCCATATCTATAATGAAGTCACGGCATTGGTATCTTTGAAAATTAATCAAACTGTTCAAATTCTGTTTAATTGTTCCTATAATGGTGCTTTTGCTGTTATAAGCCGGCAGAAACGGATTCAGGGAAAATATCATGATTAGCGAGCCGTCCATGCCATTATGGGCATATTCAATCAAATCGATGGTTTTAAAATTATCCGGAGTTATTTCTGAATGCTCCCCAATTTTCTTCTTTAGCTCGGCTGCAAAAAGCTTGTCTATTTTACAGCCCCTGGCCAGGTGTTGGGAAGTTGAACTTTTGTTTTTATCAATATTCCATATGCTTTCATTTCCAGCTTCAGTATCCGCAGATATACCGCTGTCCACACCCCATGCCCATGAAAACACACACGCCCGGTTTCTCAGCCTCACTACGGGTATTATAAAGATTTCCGGCTTTACCGTATATTCAACAATCAAGTCAATCGTTTGCTTGTCATTAAAAAATGTTGAACCTGAAAAATCCAGTTTTTCAATACCCCCCTCTATCTTCAGTAATTTTTCCAGGCGTCCGGCATCAGCTCCCAGATCTTCTGAAAGGTTATTCTTAAGCATGGTTTTTGCAACCGTTCCCAATAAAGTTGTTTTTGATTTGCTCAAAAGCGCATCCGAAAGTGCAAGACCAATCAATTGAATCTCACACACCGGGTCCTTCAGTATTTCATTTATCGTTTCCATGATTTCTCCTGAAGATTCCTTGATGTTTTCAATTTTGGAAACTATATCCAGGATGCTTTCCAATGTGATTTCGTCATCGTTGATTAAGGAAATTGCATTGCCCGATATGCTTTCAACCGATTTATAAAATGTTTTCAGGGCATCTGTTTGTGATTTTAGTTCCTCAGCCGCATTCCGGATATTGTCCAGCAAACCGTCATGCTGCTGTTTCAACCCTGATAATGGGTAAACATAGCAGTATTGAGACAGTTCCTCCGCAACCTGGTTTAACGCGTGCTGTACCATGCTGTATGTTGAAACAATGCGTATAACAGACAATATTGACATAAAAACAATTATTACCAATGGCATTACTATTGCTGCTTCAACAGTCGCACTGCCTGTTTGTTTTTTTAAACATATGACTTTGTTTCGTGTCTCAAAAAACTCACCAGACAGACATGTGTTCAATAGCCATACCCCCATCTTATTTTAAACCTGCCGGGCTCTGTTTTTTTAAAAAAAGATGGAATGAACATGGCACTCATTGATATATCAGCTTCCACAATTAAAAATGAATTGTATTCCGACAAATCAAAATCCGGATTATCGAGGGTTTCCATCATATTCAGCTGTATCAGGTCAGCAGTTCTTAAAAGCTTTGTTTTTCCAGGCACTGCTAAAAGGAGAAGCCTTAAATAATCCGTATAGTCAAAGGATACAACCGTTCCAACCAGCTGGTTTTGCAAACCTTCATCGCCAATCCTGTTTCCAATCTGCTCCAGGCTGTCGGATATCGAATTTGCACCGGCATCAATAATATTATCAAGACTTCTCCTAATAGAGGAAAAAAGCTTTTTGTATGCCTGGCTGTCTATTATGAAACCAGTGATTTTGTCCGTTATTTTGCTTTTATAGTCTTCAAGCTTTGTTTTTGTCCAGCCTGAAGCTTTACTCATTACTGCCTGGTACTGTTTCCGGCAGTATTCCTGCACCCAGGCTTTTAGATCATCGATATTGCTTATCTCACCCAGGTTCCCGAAATCTATCAGTTCCAAATCTTCCACTGAGTCATCTTCATTCCCGAAATCGTCAATGGCCTGCTGAAGTGGCAGAAAAGCCTCATGAACGGCAGCTGAAACCATATCTTTAATTAATGTACTGACCGCATCATCGGCTTTATCAATCAACTCTTCTTTTGTCTGTGTTAACATGTTCGAAGACTCATCGAGGAATTGGCCGGCTATACCAGAAAAAATGGATTTAAGACTCAACCTCCACGTGTTATCGGTTTTATATACCGGTACGTCCTTTCCCTCATTTATATCTTTCAAATCGAGATATGATTCTCCGGCAGCCCAGCCAAAAAGAATAAGATTTTTTACTAAAGGCACCCCAAACCCCGTCCATCCTGAAATGTATACAGCAGCCGTCAATGCGGCTGCAGTTTTATCTGTACTCATATATACATGAAGAAGATTGAGCCCCATTCTTACACCGAATATTGACGCCTGGGCCAGATTCGCGTTTGCTTTTTCTTTTTTCTTACCAAACAAAATATACTCGACTTCTGCTTTATCAAAAAAAGTTTTTGCAGGACCTCCATAAAGATTTATTCTTTGTGTTGGTACTTTATCAATATTGGCATTTTTAAAAGCACAAATAATATATTCGTTAATATAAAGGGATTTCAAAAGGTTTTCACCGATACCTGACAGGATGCTTTCTATTCCGGAAGCAATATCGCTGTTATTATCCAGTTGTTTTTTATACTGTTCTTCAGTTTCTTCATTTATATCTTCATAAAAAGGAAGTAAACCGGTTTCGTCATTTTTATTCGAAGGCAGGGAGTTAAACAACTGTTCCAGTTCTTTCTCCGACAGTTTTCCATCCTTTCCGTCAAAGGACTTTTCATTTTCTTCCTTCCCCTTGTCATCAGCCTTTTTTATGTTATCCTTAAGCTTCTTTTCGTGACCCTTATCCTTTCCCCCGGTTTCATTTTTCTCATTGAATACTCTGTTGCACCACCTGTAAAATTCATTTTTTTCCTTTTGGTTTACAGAGGGTTCCAAATCATATGAGTTTACTCTATATCCGGATACCGATACATTTATTTTTTCATTTACTTCATTAACATGATGTTCCAGCTGTAAACCGAAAACCTCCCTTTCCATGAAATTCAATGATTCATATACCTGTTCTGTCCTGTTAATGAACAACAGGATGTTGTTAATTACTTCTTCAGCCTGCCTTGCTGAATAGTCAGTCACATTAACTGCTTTATTCAGTAAATCCAGGTTTTCCTCCAAACCGGTTTTTATAGAGTTTAAAACTTCTGCATTCACGGTAAGTGAAAGCTTTTTCATGTCTGCCTTGATTTTAACCAGGAAAGCATTGTCTGATTTCTCGGATTGCTTTTTAATATCTGATTCTGTTTTCTCGGTTAACAATGATATTTTCTCACTCTGCGTAAGAATTTCAGATATTATTTTTACGGCTTCCTCATGGTAATTTATATACAGGCTTAAGGTATCCTTAATCTCCATCATGTTTTCTTTTATTATTTCTGTTTTATCCTGTATATTTCCAAGAACTTCAATGCATTTTTCAATCCTTGATTTCAGTTCATTCTTTTCACTTTTGACCGATTCTTCAATTGTTTTAATCTCTTCTTTTCCAGCAGTTATTTTCTTCTCTGTATCCTGTATATCATCGTAAATTTTTTCCAGTTCATAATCCAATGACTTAATATCTCTTTCAATTCCGCTTATATTACCATTAAGCTTTGCTATCTCTTCATAATATGATCTTAATATACTTTCATCAGGGGCATCCTTTTTTTCTTCTTTCAATATTTTTTCTTCAATTTTTGAGATTTCCCGTTCTATATCCGTAATTTCCTCATTGTATGTGTCAATTTTATTTTCAATTTGCCTGAAATCCCTTTCGAGAGATGAAAGTTCGCCTTCAAGAACCGATATTTCCCTTTCAATGTCGTTTATCCTGTCTCTTGATTCTTTAATCTTCCCAATTAACAGAGGCATCGCACGATAAGACTTGTCAAGTTCCCCGTCCTTCTCTTCCGTTCGGTTAATTTCACCCAATAACGAAGATATTGAAACCAGGCGGTCCCTTATCTCCTTTACCGGTTTGCCATTATCCTGGTACACGCGGATTCTTTCCGACAGCAGCAGGTTTAAATAAACCTGTTTTTCGCGCACTTTTTGCAGTTCATCCTCAAGCTCCATTCTTTTTTTCAACAATCCCGACTGGGCCATGAACATGTTCACCGCCTTAAGCTTTTCAAGAAAAAGGCCTATTGTATTTACCGGGGCACGGTATTTCATAAACTGGGTTATTTCTTTCTCAAGTATATTTTCATCTGCAAGATTAAACATTGAGTAAACGGCCACATTTTCAACTGAAAAATGGAAAAGATCTGTAATGCCTGGCATGAATGCATTTTCAACACATAAGTTTTTCTCCAGCAGGTCATTAATCAATATTTCCAGCTCTTCCTCATTGCATCCGCTGGCCCAGAGTCCGTAATTATCCTTAAGCGGCGCAAAATATTGGGTAAGTGCTGATTGGACTGACAATTGTACGGCTGCACGGGCAAGGCTCTCTCCAGCCCGGAACCTGGACAAATCAACAACTACTCCCGAGAATGCTGTCAGAACTGTCATGATCATACTGACAAACACTGTAACACTGCCACGTAACTTCATTATTACACTTCCTGGAAACCATCACTTGAAATAATCTTTTATCTTTTGAAGGGTATTGACAAGAGGCTCCAATTTTTCCAGAACCCTGTCTTTAAATCCCGATTCTTCGTAAATTTGAATCAGGTAGTCGGTATTTTGAATAAAGTCCTGCGGATCATTTATTGTTGTTTCACAGTGAGCCTTTATCATAACATAACCCGATGAACCCAAATACTCGAAAAACCTTTTAAATGGCATTGAATAAACTGCCTTGGCACTAATACCGACTCTTTTATGGATTATCAAATTTCTGAAGGTTACTTCAACATCGAAACCACCATGCGGTTTAATTACACTTTTTGACATTAGCTCATTTTGTACTGCTTGAGCTGCCTTATTCTTTCTTTTATCCGTATCAGTGAAAATATGCCAGTACAGACTTTCATCAACATACGCGTCCTTACCTGTCAAACCGGCCTTCATATCAATACTTCCAGGATCAAATCCCCATAAAAAAGCCAAACTCCGTACATTTTCACTAACCACCGCTTGCATCAGGCACTGCTGGTAATATAACATTCCAACGTAAACAAGAATCAGTATGCATATAATGACAATCGGAAACACAACAGCATACTCAACAGTGACAGCCCCGGCGATTTTATTTTCAGCAAAATGAGCCGAAAAACCTGCTCTTGCCTTCATGGTGCCGGTGTTACTGGTGGCAGGGTATATGCATCTGCATCAAGTACATCACCCAGTACCGTGTTGATGAAATTTAAAATCTGTTCCCGGAAGATTAAAGCAAGCCCCAAAGCAATTGCCACCAATACTACAACTTCAACCGTGTTTATCCCTTTTTGATCGGATATTAATTCTTTAAATGTCTTTTTCATTTTCAACCCTCCTGTTGTTTAATAGTTTACTGAAAACTGCATAATGGCCGGAGATATGGTAATAACCAGGATTGCCACCAGTATAAGCATCATAGGAAATATAAGCCTGGCAGAAGCTGTTTCACCCATTTGCTTTGCTGCATGCTTTCTCATTTCCCAGGCTTCATGGGACATTCTTTTCAACTCGTTAACCAGCTGGGTTCCCCCAATTTTGGAATTCTGAACTATCATACTGGCAAAGGAGGTTATCTCTTTAACCTTACACCGTTCTGAAAATTCCTGCCATGCCTGGTTTTCACCAATCCCGGACTCGAGATCTCCCAGAACTATGCCTAATTCTTCATATAACGGTCTATTTTTGTCAGAATCTCCGTATATCTTTATTAAAGCCTGACGAAGATGCATTCCTGCGTTCATAAGCAATGCCAGTTTGCTGATGAAAACCGGAAAATCCATCATCAACTGAAGCTTCCTTTTTTTCGCCCGTTCGTCAAGATTCCTGTCTGTCAGAAAGAACAGCATTATTCCCGAAGCGGGTATTACTGCGAAAAATACAGTACTTGGCTCGGAAACCGCACCAATAAATGAAGCAACTGCCATTCCAAGAAAAAAATACAGGAATTTCTCAGCCCAATGTATCTTTAAAAAGAATCCCGCATATCTAGTGCCATATACCATCACAATACGCTGATACAGGAAAACATGGTAGGAACCCGATGCCGGAATGTTCAACTCATCGTAAAGCCACAAACCAAAAGCCAGCATATTTTTATACGTATACTCTTTTCGGTCAAGGGCGCTTAATTCATCGGAATACTTTCTTTTTACATTTTGGTTCATTATCACATAAAACAAAACGATAGCTGCCATAACCAAAAAATATACGGTTTTCAATGTATTCTCCCGCCTTAAAACCTAATATTCATGATCCTGTTTGAAATGAGTATCCCGCTGCATATCAGGACCAGGGAAAAAGTCATTATTACTCTTCCCGGAACGGTAACAAACATTGGCTCCATAAGATCACCGCCCATTGACGATATAAATATAACCATTATTACAGATGAAACTGAAAGAATTCGCTGTTCCTGTTTTTTAGCAGCAAGTCCGGTTTCAATCTCCTGCTTTATTTCTATACGCTCACTAATCATCCTGGAAGTTGTGCGAATTATTTCCACAAGGTTCCCACCCGTCCTTTTGCAAACAGAAAACACATCTGCGAAATGGTGTACTTCTTCTATCCCTGAGCGTATGGCAAAATCCTTGATTATGTATTCAATGTTTTCATTCATTTGAAGTCTTTTCAAAATTAAACCCGTTTCATTGACAATATCAGATGTCTTTCCGGGATATAAATTCTTAAGAATTCCATGAGCCTGAATAAATGCCTGTTCAACCGATTTCCCGGCAGACAGCGAAGCCCCAAGGTAATACAGCAGATCTTTGAATTGCAGCCGCAGAACATTTCTCCTTTTTTCGATTAGCTGTTTTTTCTTTAATACAGGGTAGAAAAGTCCGGCTATGAAACAGATTGCAGTCAAAATGAAATCCCGGTAAAACACCCAACCTGTCAGTGCCATTGTGAAAGCCCCTGCAACGGCATATAACAGCAATTCAAGTTTACCGTAGCTGTATCTGTCGTATTTTTCAACATTAAACTCTTTCACCAATGGTTTTTCTTTCACTTAAAAACACCATCTTTTGATAGGTTTATCATAGATCGTATAGAAATTGTAAAGTAATGTCAATAAGATTGGCATAAACAGCCAATTATAGAACATAAATTGATTTTTTGCAGATTCATGCTAAGAAAAAAGCAATTCATGCAATAATGATATGTGTGGTGAGCAGCACACTTCAAAGCCACGCTACATTCCAGTAAATCGCAGATGCGGAACCGATCGGCCATGGATATGGATACCACGGCATCGGCTCACAGATGGACATTGTAAACTGATACCTCTGAACAGTAATGTTTAATCGACATTTAATATGACCGAAAATGTACTTCCTTCACCTAATTTACTTTTTACATGGATTTTTCCGCCATGCCTGAGTATTATTATCCTGGCAATCGAAAGGCCCAGGCCGTGACCTCCTTTGTTCCGATCCCTTGACCTGTCGGCACGGTAAAACCTGTCAAATATATTTTGGATGTCATTGCTGTCTATTCCGCAACCCTCGTCCCTGACCGACAAAATCACCCGGTTTTCCTCTCTGTTAAGTCTTATTTCAATCTTTTTCCCGGGTTCTGTGTACTTCTGCGCATTGTCAACAAAAATTCGCATGGCCTGTTTTAAACGGTTCCTGTCACCGGTAATTTCTATATCCTTTTCAATCGAGTCTTCAATAACGTGAAGTTTATCCACCAATCGTGTTTCCTTTGCAAGTTCCTCCATCATTTCGCTTAATGAGAATTTCTCCTTGTTAAGAATAAGAGTATCCTTGTCATTCCGTGCTATAAACAAAAGCTTGTCTACAAGCTCTTTCATGTTTTCAGCTTCTTTTCCTATTGCATCAATGGCTTCGGAAAGCACTTCAGGATCGTCTTTTCCCCATCTTTCAAGCATTCTGGTATATCCCTGTATTACTGAAATGGGTGTCCTCAGCTCATGGGAAGCATCGGATACAAACTGGTTCTGCTTGTTGTATGCAGACTCAATCCTGTCCATCATTTCATTGAAAGTAATAACCAACTCTTTCAGTTCATCCTTTGCATTTGTAACATTAAGCCTTAGGTTCAGGTTTTGCGCTTTGATTTCTTTGGTCATTTTCGTCATTTCAGCAATCGGATTGAGAACATTTCTTGTTATGGATTTTCCCCTGAAAAAAATCATTAACGTCACAATGATATACATAATAATGCAAAATCCGAACAGGATTATCATTTCCAGCACTGTTTTTGTTATATTCCTGAAAATGTATGCCTCAAAAAACCCGTCGGATTTCTGCAAATGCGATTTGACCATAATGAATATTGAGTTGTCTTTTCTGAAGAACCATATGGGGATCTGCGGATATGGTATGAAGAAATCCTTCATGAATGTATTGATTACCAATTCCCCGTTTGAATCGAACAAAGCAATCTCGGTATCCTTTTGAACGGCTACTTCGTATATGCTTTCCGGCAAGTTTTCAGATATCTGTAAACCATCAATGATATCTTTTGCTTCCATTCCCAGCACAACCAGATTAAAAGCAATATATACAATGAACATCAGAATAAGGCATGACAAAAGGGTGTCGATAAGCATCTGTGTATAGGAAACAGAGATCCTGCGGCTCATTGAAAAGCCGGTTCTGCCTGATGCTTTTTTATTTGCACCTCTCCTGATATCATTTTTTTTGGTGGGATTTCCGGAATTTTTCTGTTCGGATCCTTCTTTTTCATTCCCGGACGCGTATGATACCTTTTTATGCTGTTTTAAATTCCCGGTTTTACTCCCTGTACTCAAAAACATACCCCACTCCGCGTACGGTCTTAATATATGCAAGGTTGTACTTCTGGTCTATTTTGGCCCTGAGATACCTTATATAGACATCTGTCACATTCGTATCACCATAGTAATCATAGCCCCATACCTTTTCAATCAGCTGTTCACGTGTCAGTACAATTCCCCTGTTTTCCATCATATATTCAAGAAGATCATATTCCTTCTTTGACAGCGGTATTTCCTCATTCCTGTAAGAAACCGTATGCCTTGTTTTATTCAATACAAGATCTCCCGCCCTTAGAATATCATTATCCTTTTTTACAACGTTGTTGTTCTTTCTCTTAAGGGCAACACGAATCCTCGCCAGCAGCTCTTCTATGGCGAAAGGTTTAGTGACATAGTCATCTGCTCCGCTGTCAAGACCTACAACCTTATCCGATACGTCATCCTTTGCGGTAAGCATGATAACGGGCAGGTCCGACACCTTTCTGATGCGCCGCAGGACCTCGATACCACTGAGAAGAGGAAGCATCAGGTCAAGAATTACCAGGTCGACATCATCATTTAACGCCTTTTCCAGTCCACTTCGGCCGTCTGAAGCAATATCGACCTGATATCCTTCATGCCTGAGCTCCAGTTCGAGAAATCTGGCTATTCTGCTGTCATCTTCGATAATCAGTATTTTTTCAGCCATTTTTTCACCTGTCATGTATTTGCGTTTTCTGCCAATAATCTAAATTTTACTCAATAATCATTTCGTTGTAGTTGTCTTTCTGTTCTTCCTGTTTTACCGCAGTTTCCTGGTTCTGCTGCTGCACATTTTGATTGCTGTTTGAACCGTTACCTGCAACATTATGCATTATTTTGGAAAGTTCCACCACTTCACCCCTGGGTTTTCTGATGCTTAGTTTATATCCCAGCAGCATCATTATCAATAAAACAGGTATAACTATATAGGCAGCAAAGATTATAAACAGCAGCAGAATATTTACAGGTATATTAATAAATACGTTATAATTGCTGTCTTCAATTACCACCCTGGTTTCAAAACCTTTTCTGATTAGTGCGCTTACGCTTTGCCAAAAATCACTTGCATTCTTTTTCGGATCATTATTCATGTTTCTTGTGTTTCTTTTGCTTTTCTCAAAATCCACAATGGCTTCAAGCACATCTCCGTTGTGTTTCTCAAGGAAGAATTTGGCTTCCTCGTAGCTGCAGTTTGTTCTTTTTCTCATTTGATCCACTTGTTCCAATGTAATCATGGATTGCACCTCCAAAGACTATAAACTTATCTTACATTGGACATTGTATAATCCTAAAATTAACTGCGCCTTCATGAAAAATTAAAATTTCATTAGAATAAAATTAATCCGCAGGCTGATGCAAACCCAGCATGAACCTGTATTTTATATCTTCAAATCCGGGCAAATACTCATGTCCGAAATCAGGGTATATTACCATGCTCTTTTTTGATTTTATTTTATTGTATGCGGCAAATTGTGTGGAAGGCGGGCATACAGTATCCATAAGCCCTGTAGCCATCAAAACCTCACCGTTGATTCTTTCGGCAAGATGCTGTATATCAATATACCCCAGCTTCGTAAAAATCTCGTCCTCTCGTAAATGCATGGGATCAAACCTTCTGAAATACTGCGACAGTTCTACATATGCATCCTTTGCAAGGTCCATTTTCCAAACCCTCTTATAATCACTGAGGAAAGGATAGCATGGCGCAAGTTTCCTTATCTCAGGCACAAGTGCGGCACATGCGATTGTCAGGGCCCCGCCCTGGGAACCGCCCATTGCACCTACCCTGTTCTTATCCACAAAAGGCATATTCATTATAATTTCAGCCAGCATTGCAGTATCAAGAAATATATCTCTGAACAGTAAGTTATCGGGATTTGGATCATCAAGACCGCGTATAATATGTCCCTGGAGGGTGTTTCCCAGTACACCGCCCCTGTCTTCAGACAATCCGCCCTGGCCGCGGCAATCCAGTGCTGCAATGGTAAAACCCGAAGCAACATAACCAAGATAGTTATACCAGTCCCCGCTGTTTCCCGAATATCCATGGAAATTAAGAATTGCAGGCATGGGCTCGTTTACATTTTTGGGTTTAAGAAGTTTCGCGTATATTCTCGCACCTTTCACTCCTGTAAAATATAAATCATAGCATTCGGCAAACGGGGTTTCAAAATCAGCCGGTATCATTTCAACGCCTGGATCTGTTCCATGCATTTCATCTAGAGCTCTTTGCCAGTATTCATCAAAATCATCGGGTTTTGGATTTATCCCCGTATATTTTTTCAGTTCTTCAAGCGGCATATCAAAAACAGCCATACATATAACCTCCCTTTTCTAATAGAATTATAGCGTTTATTATTAATTTAAACAATGAAAAAAATCGTTCGGTAATACAAAATGACCTCGAAGCTCGTTGCTCTTCACCGGCAAAGCTGCACGATTCCCCCGCTGTTATACGAACTTGGCAAAAACTTAAAATCAGCGTAGGAAATCCTAAAATTTTCTCATTTATGGACATCAATTACCCGTTTTGGTAAAATAAAAAAGTATTATTGTTCTTTCTTTGCAGGAGGATATGATGAAATCAAGACAATATTACTACAGCAGATGGTTTAATAAATTGCTGAAATCCACATTCGGGCTGTATCTTAAAAAACGTTTCAATGTTAATATATATAATAATAAAATACTGGGTATAAAACCTCCATACCTAGTTATAGGAAACCATGTCGGTGCGTGGGACCCGTTTCTGATGTCCATGGGAATTGCCGATCCCATTTATTTCGTTATTTCGGATGCCCATTTCAGAAACTTCTGGTTAAGGCAGGTTCTGAAACTGGTGGGAGGTATTCCTAAATCAAAGCATCTTGCGGATTCGGGAACAATTCGCGCAATATTATCGATAATCAAGAGAAAGGGTGTAATAGGGCTTTACCCTGAAGGTGCCCGCAATTGGGATTTAAAAAATGTTCCTGTTTTTTATTCCACTGCAAAGTTAATCAAGAGCCTGAAAATCCCCGTCATCAGTACCGTAATGCAGGGAGCCGGCCTTACAAGGCCAAGATGGGCAAGAAGCTCAAGAACGGGTATAATAAACATGAATTATGACATTCTTCTAAGGCCCGAAGAAATCAATGATATGGATGTTGATTCCATATACAGGAAAGTTGTTGACGGTATTCATTTTAACGAATACGAATGGCAGAAGAAAAACATGATTCCCTTCAGGGGTAAAAACCTTGCCGAATATCTTGATTTGTTCCTGGTTGTATGCCCCCGTTGCAAATCCATATGCTCACTTTACAGTCACGGTGATCACTTCACGTGCAGGGAATGCAATTATTCGGTCAGATATGATGAATACGGTTTTTTTACAACGAAGCATGAAAAATTCTTTGATTCAACGCAGGCCTGGAGCGAATGGCAGAATGCCTACCTTTACGAATTATTCTCAAAAGATGAATATGTTACCGGTAAAATACCGCTTTTTACCGATACAAAAACCAAATTGTTCACCGGCAAACGCAGGGGAAAGCTGAGAAAATACAACTGGCTGGGAAAAGTGGAATTATATTTTGACAGGTTTGATTTCATACCTGAAAAAGGAAACAGGTATTCTTTCCCTCTGGATGAAATTTCAGGTATGAACGTTCAAAACAACAATAAATTTGAATTTTATTATAACAACACCCTTTACCGCTTTAAGTTTACCACCCAGCATAAGTCTGTTTACAAGTATGAACTGGGCATAAATATTATTAACAAAATTAAACCGGGTGAGCAGCCGAAGTAATCAGGCCTTAAGCCCCTTAATTTTTAGGAATCCCTTATATCACCGATAACTGCTATATACGAGTTTGAATTTTTAAACACACAATCACCCCTGTTTTCACATAAAAAAGTATATGGCATCGGGCATGAAAAACAGGAATTATTCATATATTAGGCTATAATTATTAATTATTCGTTAATAAGTGGATAATATATAACAGACAAGCTTCAATTTGAAGATAAAATAAAACCCTGTAATCCTTTTTATCAAGGATTACAGGGTTCATTTAATTATTCCCACTCGATTGTCGCCGGGGGTTTGGATGTTATATCATAAACAACCCGGTTAACACTTCTTACTTCATTAACAATGCGGTTTGATGCCCTTTCAAGTACCTGGTACGGAATTTTGGCCCAGTCTGCCGTCATAAAGTCAGTTGTAGTAACTGCACGGAGGGCAACGGTATAGTCATATGTTCTTTCATCACCCATTACACCGACACTTCTCATATTCGTAAGCACTGTGAAATACTGGTTTACTGTTTTATTCAGCCCGGCTCTCTCAATTTCCTCTCTGAAAATATGATCGGTTTCCCTTAATATTTCCAGTTTTTCAAAAGTAACTTCGCCTATTACTCTTATTGCAAGTCCTGGTCCAGGGAATGGCTGCCTCCATACCAACTGCTCGGGCAGTCCTAACTCAAGACCCACTTTACGCACTTCATCCTTAAACAAATCCCTCAGGGGTTCTATTATTTCATCAAAATTCACATGTTCCGGAAGTCCGCCCACATTATGATGGCTTTTGATAACTGCCGCATCCCCGACACCACTTTCAATAACATCGGGATAAATGGTGCCCTGGACAAGGAAGTCAACCTTGCCTAATTTTTTGGCTTCTTCTTCAAAAACACGAATAAACTCTTCCCCGACTATTTTTCTTTTCCGTTCGGGATCGGTTATTCCTGCAAGCCGGGTCAAAAAACGCTCCTGTGCATTCACACGGATAAAGTTAATATCAAACTGGCGTTTGAAAACTTCTTCTACCTGTTCGGCCTCATTTTTTCTGAGAAGGCCATGATCCACCAAAATGCATGTAAGCTGTTTTCCCACGGCTTTATTTACCAATGCTGCGGATACGGCTGAATCAACCCCTCCGGATAATGCACATAATACCTTTTTGCTTCCTACTTTTTTTCTTATCTTATCAACCGTATCTTCTATAAACGAAGACATTTTCCAATCTGGCTGGCATTGGCAGATATTAAACAGGAAGTTCTTTATAATCTCCTGTCCATATTGCGTATGAAGCACCTCGGGATGGAACTGGACTCCGTACAGCTTTTTATCCCTGTCACCCATCGCGGCAACAGAGCAATTACGCGTTCTTGCCAATACCTCAAAGCCCTGAGGCATCTTTTCCACCTGGAATGTATGACTCATCCAGCAGCTCGTTTCGGTATTTATATTTGAAAACAGCTCATTGTCAGTTTGAAGCGCAATTTCAACCCTTCCATATTCTCCGCTGGAAGCCCTGCCCACAGTTCCGCCGAGTTCAGCAGCCATTAACTGCATACCATAGCAAATGCCAAGAATCGGTATGCCTGCACTGAATATTTCCCGGTTACACTTTGGTGCTTTTTCATCCAGAACAGAAGCCGGACCACCAGTAAAAATAATACCCTTTGGTTTCCTTGAAAGTATTTTATCCATAGGTGCATCATACGGAAGTACTTCACAATAAACGTTAGCCTCGCGGACTCTGCGGGCTATAAGCTGATTATACTGGCCTCCAAAATCAAGAATCAATATAGTATCATGATTCAAATAAAAGCCCTCCTTCCGGGGTTGGTAGTTTTTATTTATCAATAAATGTTTGCTTAACCTATGTAAAACATGGCGTACATTAATGTTATCTAATTCAATATTTCTATATTATAGTTTAAAATATTTTTCTGTGCAATGAAAATTTGTCCTTAAAATGAAATCACAACCCTGCAATAAATTTTATGTTAATTTTTTCAACAGGCAATGAACCTTTTATGGCTTGTTTCATATATTATTAATGAACGTTGTATGAAGGAGATGATTATTGCTTGAAGTATACTGAGTTAAAAGATCTTCTGGGAAAACACCCTTATTGTTTTACACCGGGCAAGGAAAAGCAAAAGGAATTTGACCGCAGGGTGGCAACGGCTGAAGGAAAACCAATAGTTTTTGTACATCACGAAGGAAAGGACAATAAAAATTAGTCATCAGTTTATAATGCAAAAATGGCTCACTTCACCCAACCTAAGGCTTAACCTGTCTAAAAAACGTGAAGGAGCCATCTTTTTATTATATTTTGGTTATTTTATTATTCTTTATAGAAAGCTTCATATCCCTCGTACTTGTTATTTGCATCCCAGAAAATCCATTGCTCATAACCTGCATCATATACAGCCTGTATTTGCTGCCTGTACTCCTCGGCAGTATATTTCTGATATGCTTCTTTAGGAAGCCAGCTTGCAGTGTACGCCTGAAGGAAAGGACGGATATCCGCTTTATAGTTTTCCACTTTGGAAAGCCTTTCTTTAGCCATTAAAAGTGTATTATAAACCACTTCATAGGGTTCGAGATCAGGATTTGGAAATTTAACACCGTTTACAATCTGCCCTCTTGCATATAATGAAGGGTAAGTCATAGGGGAAATATAATCCAGATTCCTGCCAATCAACTCAAGATATTGGCCGATATCCTCACGATCTTCCGGGCTTACGCATACAATTCCGAAAATGTCGGCTGAAATTGTAACATCCGGTAATTCTTTTCTTGCATAGTCAATAAAACCGTTAATGACTTCATGTTTTACAAAACCGGTTCTGCCGAAATCCATATTGCTCCTGGTTCCGTCGGGAAAGCGCACATAATCAAACTGGATTTCATCAAAACCTAATTCCACGGCTTCTTTTGCAATACCAACTATATATTTCCAATTTCGCTCATCACATGGATTCAACCAGGTTATATCCTTATCATTCTTCTCTTCACGCCACAATCCACCGTTTGAATGTTTAACAGCCCGGTCGGGATATTTTTTCGAATAGGCCGGATCTCTGAAACATACAATTCTTCCGATAACATAGATATCTTTTTCATGAAGAGTTTCAATAAGTTTCTCCGGATCATACTTTTTATGATATGTACCCGCTTCAACCACTTCAGGCACCTTTGATTCATAACTGACAATGCCGTCGTCATTTTTTATGTCTATAACAAAAGCATTAAGCTCGGTTTCTTCCACGAGGTTTATATAATAATCCATTCTCTCCTTGTTTCCGGCAGACCACCCAGTAAGGTAAAGACCTTTAACCTTTATTTTCTCCTTCTCGGCCTCGGGAGTCGGAGTAACGGTCGGCTCAGGTGTGGGTGCGGGATCATCCTGAACGTTTTCAGGCTCTGAATCAGGTGTTTTTGATATTTGCGGTTCTGGAACTGTAACAGAGTCATTATTTACGTTTTCAAATTTACACCCTGTAATAGAAACGGTAAGAAAACAAACCAACAGCAGTAATGAAATTCTGTAACCTCTCATCTGAATCCCCCTGGTTTTTCTTATGTGAAAATTAAAGCCCTTCCTGAAAAATCCGCATTTTTCAGTTTTATTGCTTCATGTACATATTTAATTATACTACAACAGGTTAAATAATGTAGTAAAAAATACTGCTGTTTTTTCATGTTTTTTATGGTAAATCAGCCATATGATTTACTCATGCCTTTCCCACCTGCCTGATGAACCGCATGGAAGAACCAGCCCCGATTTGGCTATTGGCAAACCGATTTCGTCACTGTATGCATGACCCCCGAATTTTTTCGTCATGGACAGGAATAAAATGTTAGTCAGAACACTGGGAGCAAGACCGGTAGTATATGAATTAATCAGGAAGAACAGCGGTTCAGGGCTTAAAATCTCAATACATGCCTCCACCAACCCGTATAGCTCATCTTCTATCTTCCACAGCTCTCCTTTAGGTCCTCTGCCGTATGACGGTGGATCCATTATGATTCCGTCGTACATTTTTCCCCGTCGTTTTTCCCTTCGTACAAATTTTACCACATCATCGGTTATGAACCTTACCACCCTGTCGCCAAGCCCCGACAGTGCAATATTCTCCTTTGCCCTGGTCACCATGCCTTTCGCAGCATCCACATGGCATACTTCGGCTCCTGCATAAGCACACGCAACAGTAGCTCCCCCGGTATAGGCAAATAGGTTCAATACACGGACGGGCTTTGGTGCCGATTTTATCTTGTTAATCATCCATTCCCAGTTCACAGCCTGTTCCGGAAAAAGTCCGGTATGCTTGAAGCCTGTAGGTTCTATATAAAATAAAAGATCTCCGTATTTAATGGTCCATCTCTGGGGGAGTTTCTTCCTGTACTCCCATCTTCCACCCCCGCTCTGGCTTCTGTGGTAATGAGCATCCGCCTCTTCCCATACTTTTTCATCGCTCATGCCTGGCCATATAACCTGCGGATCGGGACGACGCAAAATAAATTTTCCCCACCTTTCAAGCTTTTCTCCGTTTCCTGTATCTATAAGCTCATAATCAACCCATTTGTCAGCAATCAACATTCCGTTATACCCTCCATATAAATTTTCGCCTAATTTTACCATAGCAAGACGAAAAATTAAAGATTGTTCAAATATATTTTTCTCAACATATCACATACAATATATCTCATTTCGCATTACTGCAAAAAAATGACAGTACAAACTATTATACCGTCTTATAATGATATAAACATGAATTCTTCAAATAAACCACCATAAAAATTTTAATTATAATTCTAATATTTCTTTTTTTCAGAGAAATAATAAGAAAAATCCAATAGATTTCTTATTATAAAGGAGGATTCATATGAGTGACAACAAGAAAAAGCAAACATTCATGCAAAAGCCGATAGAAAGGCACGATACCGCCTCCTGGGCAGATGTTGAAGAAAAGAAACCCGTATCAAGGGTTATAATTCCAAAAGAAATTGGTGTAATCAATGCCAAGGAATATGTGGATCAGAACCAGAAATAACCTGCCATGACAACTGTAATACCACGAAACAGCATTGATAGCTAGTTTTTATTATCTGAAAGGTATAATATAACAACTTTTTATGTATAGTTTTGTAAATGTAAAATATCACCAATTACTTGTTGCTGCTTTTGAAAAAATGATATACAAAGGAGAAAGGACATGCTTCAATAAGTCCAATAAGTCCTTTCTCCTGTTTTTCAGCCTTTTACATCTTTCATGACACCTTATATCATTTTTATTATTGGTACTGCATATCTGCCATACGTTTATAGGCTTCGTATCTTTCCCGGGCATGTTTTTCTGCCTGGTTAAACAAATCCTCGGCTATTTCGGGGAACACTGTTGCAAGCTGCGAATACCGCACTTCTCCACGCAGGAATTCCTTGAAATTCTTCGAAGGTTCCTTGGAATCAAGAATGAATGGGTTCTTTCCTTGTTCCCTAAGTGTTGGGTTATAGCGGTACAGGTGCCAGTATCCGCATTCAACGGCTTTTTTCTCTTCTGCAATACTTGTTCCCATTCCGGTCTTGATACCGTGGTTGATACATGGGGAGTAAGCAATTATCAGCGACGGTCCTTTATATTGTTCAGCCTCAACAATAGCTTTTATTGTTTGGTTCATATTTGCTCCCATTGCAATTTGAGCCACGTACACATAACCGTAACTCATTGCCATCATGCCAAGGTCTTTTTTCCTTATTTTCTTCCCGGCAGCTGCAAATTTTGCAACAGCAGCAGTCGGTGTGGCTTTTGAAGATTGCCCTCCTGTGTTGGAGTATACTTCAGTATCAAGGACAAGAAGGTTCACATCATCACCCGTTGAAAGAACCTGGTCCACTCCTCCATACCCTATGTCATATGCCCAGCCGTCACCGCCGATAATCCATTGCGATTGTTTTACAAGATAGTCCTTAAGGGACAGAATCTGTTTAAATACAGGATTATCCGGATTTTCTTTCAAAACCTCCATTACCATTTCCGATGCCTTTTTTGATTCTTCCCCGTCATCAAAGCTATCCAGCCATTTCTGGAATACATCCTTCGTCTTGTCCGAAATATCCGTTCCCATTGCTTCCTTCATCAAGCCGGCTATTTTTTCCCTAAGCTGCTTTACAGCAAGGAACATTCCATATCCATATTCGGCATTGTCCTCAAACAGGGAATTTCCCCATGCAGGCCCTTTTCCGTAAGCATTTGTTGTATAGGGTATCGACGGGGCACTGGCACTGTATATCGATGAACAACCTGTTGCATTTGCAATCAGCATCCTGTCACCAAACAACTGGGTCAGCAGCTTGACATAAGGGGTTTCTCCGCAACCCGGGCAGGCACCGTTGAACTCAAACAACGGCCGTATAAACTGACTGCCTTTAAGGGTTTTTTTATCCATTGCCTCTTTTTCAGTTACAGTTAAGCAAAACTCATAGTTTTCAGATTCCATCATTATTTCCTGCTCAGCGTCTTTCATAATCAATGCTTTGCCCGGCGCAGGACATACATCGGCACATACGCCGCAGCCGGTACAATCCATAGGGCTGATTTGAATCCTGAACTTATACTGTTCAAGACCTTTTCCTTTCGCCTGCAGAGTTTTGAAAGTGTCAGGAGCTCTTTTTTCTTCTTCACTGTCCAATAAAACCGGCCTGATTACCGCATGAGGACACACATAGGAGCACTGGTTGCACTGGATGCATTTGTCTATTTGCCATTCAGGTACAAGAACAGCAATCCCCCGTTTTTCATATTTTGTTGTACCAACCGGGAAACTGCCGTCTTCCATACCGATAAATGCACTGACAGGAAGCTCATCCCCTTCATGACGGGCCATCGGCCTTTGGATTCTCCTGACAAATTCAGGCTCATCTTTTATTGGCGCTTCTTCATCAGCAGCGCTCTTCCATTCTTCCGGAACGTTAACTCTGATCAATGCCTCAAGGGACCTGTCTATAGCAGCTTTATTCATGTCAACTATCTTCTGGCCCTTTTTACCATAGGCATCCTCCACAGATTCTTTCAGATAGCGGATCGCATCGTCCACCGGAATTATTTCTGCCAGTTTGAAAAAGACGCTTTGCATAACCATGTTGATACGGTTTCCAAGGCCTACTTCCCTTGCAATTTTTATGGCATTGATTATAAAGAAATTTATATCGTTGTTTGCAATATACCTTTTAATTGACGCCGGAAGTTTTTCATCCAGTTCATCCTCGCTCCACTGGCAGTTAAGAACAAAGATACCATGCCTTTTAAGTCCTTTTAACAGGTCAAAATGATTTACAAATGAAGGGTTATGGCATGCAATATAGTCGGCATTATAAACCAGGTAAGGCGAACGGATAGGCTGCGGACCAAACCTCAGGTGAGATATTGTAGAACCGCCCGATTTTTTGCTGTCATATGAAAAATACGCCTGCGCATATAAATCTGTTTTGTCTCCGATTATTTTTATGGCTGTTTTATTCGCACCGACAGTACCGTCGGAACCAAGTCCCCAGAACTTGCAGCTTATTGTGCCTTTCGGTGTTGTATCTATAATCTCGCCTTCTTCAAGGGAAGTATGGGTTACATCGTCTACAATACCAATTGTAAACCTGTCTTTTGGATTCTCTTTTTTGAGATTCTCAAAAACCGCGACAATTTGCGATGGCCTTGTATCCTTTGATCCAAGCCCGTACCTGCCGCCAACTACCTGGATATCCAATTTGTTTTTGAACACGAAATCTGCTATATCCAGGTATAACGGTTCACCAGGTGCTCCCGGTTCTTTTGTCCTGTCAAGCACTGCAATTTTTTTAACGGTCTTCGGCAGTACATCAAGCAGGTATTTATGCGAAAATGGCCTGTACAAATGTACCCTTATTGAACCAACCTTTTCTCCTTTTTCCATCAGGTAATCCACTACTTCGTCGATGCAGTCGCATACCGAGCCCATTGCTGCAATTACATATTCTGCCTCCCTATCCCCGTAATAATTAAATGGCTTGTAATCCCTTCCGGTTATTTTGTTTATCTCTTCCATATAGTTATTGACGATATCAGGTACAGCGTTATAAAAAGGATTCGATACTTCCCTGTTCTGAAAGAAAATATCAGGGTTCTGCGCTGTTCCGCGAACCATTGGCCTATTCGGATTTAACGATCTTTCACGGAATTTCTGAACAGCGTCAAAATCCACCAGTTTTTTCAGTTCTTCATAATCGAGAACCTCTATCTTTTGCTGTTCATGGGACGTTCTGAACCCATCAAAGAAATGCAGGAAAGGTACCCGGGACTTAATGGCACAAAGATGGGCTGTTGCACCCAAATCCATAACTTCCTGCACATTCGACGAGGCAAGGAGTGCAAACCCGGTCTGACGGCATGCCATTACATCCTGGTGGTCACCGAAAATTGACAATGCATGGCTTGCAAGTGCCCTGGCAGATACATGGAATACTCCGGGAAGAAGTTCCCCCGCAATTTTATACATATTCGGTATCATTAAAAGAAGCCCCTGGGATGCAGTGTATGTTGTTGTTAATGCGCCTGCAGCAAGCGACCCATGTACAACACCTGCAGCTCCTGCTTCGGATTGCATTTCTACCACCTTTACAGGCTGATCGAACATGTTTTTCTTCCCATGGGCCGACCATTCATCAACCAGTTCTGCCATTGGTGACGAAGGTGTTATGGGATATATGCCGGCAACCTCGGTAAAAAAATATGACGCATAGGCTGCTGCCGCATTTCCGTCCATTGTCTTCATCTGCTTTGGCATGTTTTATCATCCTCCAAATCTTTTTTCATGTTTATAATGCTCTCCTGATTCTGGTTTTAGTCATGAAAAATGCCAAATTGAAAACATGGCAGGCCAATGGAATAAATTTTTTATTCAAAAAGTATTGAGATTTTTTTTATTATGCCTTATAATACATAATGTCGCTGTCGGGGTGTAGCTCAGATGGTATGAGTGCTTGCTTGGGGTGCAAGAGGTCGCTGGTTCAAATCCAGTCACTCCGACCAGAAAAACCGCTGAAATTATTGGGTTTCAGCGGTTTTTTATTTTCTACTTCATGCATTGTTTCATCCAAAAAACGCACGGGTATGATAATTTAATATACATACGGAATAGTTCAATCATTTTATTCATACGGAATGTATTATTCCTCTTTCTTCATACCTTCGAGAACGTCCATATAATCTTATATTTTCCGTTTTGCAGAATTAATAAGAAATTCATGATATAAATTTGAAAGATTTTAAAAGGATTCAAGAGGTTTAAGCTAAAGAAACGCAACCTGCGGTGGCTATAAAGGTTTGTTTGGATTGCTGGATGAAATATTATGAAAGGAGTTTATTTATGGCTTATATATTTAATCCTGAAAAAATATCATATGATCTCAGACAATCCCCCATCCCTGAATTTTCCTGGCATACGAGTCCTAGGTTAGCCGGTATTGTCAAGTCAAAAAAATTGAATTTTGATATAAGGTTGCTTGACCCGGGTAAGTACTCCTATCCATATCATTTTCACCGGAATGCCGAAGAAATATTTGTTATTCTATCCGGTAAAGCTACGCTCAGGACACCCGAAGGATTTTTCGAATTATCTGAAGGAGATGTTGTTTTCTTTGAAATGGGACCATCAGGTGCACATCAGCTGTATAATCATACCGGACATCCGTGCTGCTACCTGGATATTCGTACTGCCGCAGACATAGATGTCTGCGAATATCCCGACTCAGGTAAAATAAACATTCTTCCATACCAGGAAGTATTTTGTGCCGAAGATAAAGTTGATTACTATAAAGATGAGGATAAAGTAAGTGAAAAATGGCCTAAAGAAATAGCCGGGAAACCATAAAATAAGCGTTTATTGACATCTTAAGCCGCTTGTTTTTAATGAGAGCAGAAGTTAATTTCCAGCTCCTGTTTTTTATCTCTTCTTTTTTATCTTTTTAGTATAATCCTGATATTTTACATCTGTGAATAATATTTGCATTTTAACCAAAACTAAATAGCGACATTTAAATGGAAAGGAGAGCGCAATATGCCACAACAAATTAACGAACTGGAACTGCAGAATTTGCGTCATATGATTGGTGCCCATGATACATGTATAAAAAAACTGGAAACGTATGCACAGCAATGCCAGGATCCTGCACTTAAACAGATGCTGGAGAAAGATGCCAGTGACGCACGGGCTAATAAACAGAAATTAATGTCATTCTTACAATAAGGAGATGATTGTATGTTAACCGAAAAGGATATGGTCAATGACTACCTGAGTTCATTAAAAAGCAGCCTGACCGTTTATACCACAGCTATATCCGAATGCAGCAATCCACAGTTAAGAAGCACTTTACAGCAAATGCGCAACCAGGATGAAGAACGTCAGCAAAGATTAGCACAATACGCCATACAAAAAGGATATTACCAGCCTGCCCAGCAGGCCCAGCCTAACCAGATACAGCAGGTTTACTCACAATTACAAGGCGGTGGTCAGCAGCAGCAACAGCAAAATATGAAGCAATAAATAAATGGCTGATGAAATATAAACCGAACAAGGCAGGGATTAATCCCTGCCTGTTATATTGGCTTTTTTGAATAACATTTCAGCAATATGCACCCACAAATATGTATCTCGGTGCTAATCGAACAACCCGGTTGAATAATAGCGTTCTGCTGTGTCCGGTAAAATTACAACGATATTTTTACCCCTGTTTTCAGGTCTTTTTGCTACCTGGGCGGCCGCAAAAACAGCAGCCCCGGAAGAAATACCCACAAGAAGCCCTTCCAATAACGCCAGTTTTCTTGTTTCCTGGTAAGCCTCATCATTTTTTACCTGGATTACCTCATCAATAATATCCAGGTTCAGAACCTTTGGTATGAATCCAGCTCCAATTCCCTGGATTTTATGGAATCCCTTTTTACCTCCGGAAAGAACAGCTGAATCGGCAGGCTCAACAGCAATTATTTTCACGTTTTTATTTCTGCTCTTTAATACTTCTCCTACCCCTGTCAATGTTCCTCCTGTTCCAACACCGGCAACAAATAAATCAACGTTGCCTTCGGTATCCCGCCATATCTCCTCTGCAGTAGTTTTCCTATGAATATCCGGATTTGCAGGATTATCAAATTGCTGGGGTATATATGAATTAGGTATTTCTGCTGCCAGTTCATTGGCTTTTCTGATTGCACCGCCCATGCCTTCCTGTGCCGGAGTAATAACCAGCTCAGCCCCCAGTGCTTTCATAAGGTTTCTTCTTTCCACGCTGAAATTTTCAGGAAGTGTAATAATCAGGCGATATCCTTTAACTGCTGCAGCAAATGCCAGGGCAACCCCGGTATTCCCGCTTGTAGGCTCTATTATGACCGTTTCTTTGCTAATAAGGCCTTTTTCTTCAGCGTCCTGTATCATGGCCAACCCTATCCGATCCTTGACGCTTCCTGCTGGATTAAAATATTCAAGCTTTGCCAGAATCTTTGCTTCCAATCCCTCCGAAACACCGTATTTCGACAGCTCAACCATGGGTGTGTTGCCTACAAGTTCTGTTAAATTCTTTGCTATTCCAGACATCCACTCACCTCATAAAAATCAATTAAGTATATATCACCTGAATTTTATCAAAGTGCGGTGCATATTACAATCATCATGTAAATATATGGGTTACAGGCTTATTTTGTCAAGAGCTTGTTCAAGATCCTCAAGAAGATCGTCAGGATCCTCGATACCAATTGAAAGCCTTATCATATCAGGTGTTACACCTGCAGCCAGTTGTTCTTCTTCGGATAACTGTGCATGTGTTGTACTTGCAGGATGAATGACCAGGGATTTTGCATCAGCTACGTTAGCGAGAAGCGAGAACAGCTCAAGGTTTTCTATGAAGCGGATGCCTGCTTCCCTGCCACCCTTTATTCCAAATGTAAATATGGAACCTGCGCCCTTCGGGAAGTATTTTTGGGCCAGGATATAATACTTGTTTCCTGGAATAGAAGGATAGTTAACCCAGCTGACCTTCGGATGCCTGCTTAAAAATTCTACTATTTTCTTAGTGTTTGACAGGTGTCTTTCAACCCTGAGAGACAGGGTTTCCAGCCCTTGCAGCAGCAGAAAAGCGTTAAACGGACTCAGGCAGGCTCCGGTATCACGCAGAAGCTGCACCCGGGCTTTTACAATATAAGCAGCATTACCAAAGGCTCCTGTGAACTTTATGCCATGGTAGCTTGGATCAGGCTCGGTAAAGCCCGGAAATTTACCGCTTTTCTCCCAGTCAAAACGGCCTGAATCTACAATGACACCACCTATGGATGTACCGTGCCCTCCCAGATATTTTGTTGCCGAGTGTACAACAATATCTGCGCCATGTTCAAACGGTCTTATCAGGTAAGGTGTTCCGAAGGTATTGTCAACAATCAGCGGAATGTTGTTTTCATGGGCGATTTCCGCCACTTTTTCAACATCAATAATATTGATTCCGGGGTTACCTATGGATTCAATAAACAGCGCTTTAGTACGTTCGTTTATTGCTTTTCTGAAATTCTCAGGATCATCGGGATCAACAAACACTGTTTTAATTCCGAACTTCGGAAGCGTAGCAGAAAACAGGTTGTATGTCCCGCCATACAATGTACTTGCAGAAACTATCTCGTCACCGCTTTCAGCTATGTTCATAACCGCGTATGTTATAGCCGCAGAACCTGATGATACAGCCAGAGCACCAACTCCGCCCTCCAATGCTGCCATTCTCTTTTCAAAAACATCGGTGGTGGGGTTCATAATCCTGGTATATATGTTGCCGGATTCCTTCAGTGCAAAAAGGTTTGCAGCATGCTCTGTGTCCCTGAAAACATAGGAAGTTGTCTGATAAATGGGCACACTCCTTGAACCGGTGACAGGGTCGGGCACTTGACCCCCGTGGACCTGGAGGGTATCAAATCTGTAGTTTTTTCCACTCATATCACTTCTCTCCTTTACCGTATAATTCATGACTTTAGGCCATAAACAACAGTTATATATAGTATGTAATGGCATCAAGGCCATTCAATCTTCTGTAATCATTTGCCAGATCCTCAAGAGTTATGGAATCAACCATCCCGTTAAGACATTCATTCATTCTGTCCCAGATCATCTCTTTCAAACAAGCCTGGATCATGTTTCTGCATTCGGAACTTTCATATTCAATAACCGACAATTCACCTTCAAGAGCACGTAGAATACTGCCTACATGAATTTTTGACGGTTCATCGGCCAATATATATCCTCCCTGGGCGCCCTTTACACTTTTGACCAGACCGGCATTTCTAAGTACCGAAAAAACCTGTTCCAGGTAATTAACAGAGATCATCTGCCGTTCTGCAATATTGTTCAGTGATACATGCTCCCTGGTGGAGTAAACCGCCAGATCCACCATAGCTCTTAAACCGTACCTGCCCTTTGTAGAAATTTTCATGAAAACCCTCCCGAATGTATTAATTCTCTGCTTTTGCCGCAACACGGTTTTTCAGCCGGAAGGACCTGAGATTCCTGAAAATGCATAAATTATTCAAATGCAATAATCAGGATTCTGCATTGCATCCATGGCATGAAAGTGCTCAACAAGATCGGCAACTGTAATGGAACATGCAAGAGAATCCAATCTTTTCCGGATCATCTCCCATAATAGTCTCGTGGAGCATATATCATACCGGACGCATGGTTCTTCACATTCTTTAACAATACATGCCACCGGTGTCAGCGGCCCTTCCAATACTTCAAGAACCTGTTTGACATTAATCTCGGATGGCTTCCGGGAAAGCACATATCCCCCCTGTGCTCCCCTGATGCTTGATACTATCCCTGCCTTCCGCAGCACAAGAAAGATTTGTAATATGTATGCTTCCGATATATTGCAATAAGAGGCTATATTCCTTATACTTACAGGGCCGGCCGATGAATTCAGTGCAATATACACAAGAGCCTCAAGGCCGTATTGCCCCCGTGTCGATATTTTCATTTTATGATGCTCCTTTGCAGGAATTCATGAAACACCTGTCAATAACCATTCAACTCATCAAGGTTATATGGTGTTTCCTGATATACATAATAGTTCAGCCAGTTGGAAAACAGCAAATTGGCATGTCCTCTCCATTTTGTCACCGGATGCTTTGAAGGATCGTCACCGGGGAAATAATTCTTTGGAATTTTTATTTTCAATCCTTTATTTAAATCCCGCTCATACTCTGACTTCAATGTAAGTGGATCATATTCGGAATGCCCTGTAACAAAAATCTGCCTGTCATCCCTGGACCTTACTATATAAACACCGGCTTCGGGTGATTCCGACAGGATTTCCAGTTCAGGAACCTTTTCTATATCTTCCCTGCGCACTTCGGTATGCCTTGAATGCGGGACATAAAATACATCATCAAAGCCTCTTAGCAGCTTTACATTTTTTACTGCGACAGTATGCTCAAACACTCCGAAAAGTTTTTCGGGCAGGGGATATTTAGGTATTTTATAGAAGTGATAAAGACCTGCCTGGGCAGCCCAGCATATATACAACACGGAGTAAACATGTTTCTTGCTCCAGTCCATTATTCTTGTAAGCTCTTCCCAATAATCCACATCTTCAAAAGCCATATGCTCTACCGGTGCTCCCGTGATAATCATACCGTCAAATTTTTCATCTTTTACATCATCAAATGTCTTGTAGAAGGTTTTCATATGTTCTTCGGGCGTATGCTTTGATTTGTATGTCCGGGGATGCAGAAGAACAATGTCAACCTGCAGCGGAGTATTACCGATAAGCCTCAACAACTGCGTTTCGGTTACAATTTTTGTGGGCATTATATTGAAGATGGCAATTCTTAAAGGACGTATGTCCTGATGAATGGCTCTTTCTTCAGTCATTACGAAAATATTCTCACCAGTAAGAATTTCATATGCGGGCAGGTTGTCAGGTATGTTTATGGGCATCTTTTCAACTCCTTAATATATTTTATATATTACTATTCTTATATAAATAATTTGGTATAGATTATAACAAAATATATATCTATTTCAAGAGTTTTCTTATAAATAAAAACATGTTTTTACAATAAAGTAACTGTTCTGATGTCGGTATAACAACGGGTGAACCGGATTATTTGACACAAAGAAGCACACTTAAAGCCACGCCGCATTCCGGTAAACTGAGAGCGTGAAATTGAGCGACCCTGGATATGGAGACCACAACAACAAAGCTGCTTGCTGCTGTGGAGCGTGTGTTTCAGCAGGTTCTTTGTTGCTTAACGAGACAAAACACAACTAGCACCTGCAGGTTTACATTGCAGACTGGTACCTCTTAACAGTGACACAATAAAAAAAGATACTTGCTTTAACCATCCCCTGGTTATCAAGTACCTGTCAATCAGTAAAAAAACGAATTGCTAAAATGCCATATTTTATAAATCAGGTTTATATAACCTTCTTTTATCCAAAGACCACACAGGCTCTGAGAAATTGCCCTCTTCAATATTTTTCAGGTTGTTGTCATAATCATAAACCCTTGCATCTATCATATCAATGAAATGCAGCAGTTCGGCTTCGAGGAACATCGGTTTTTTAGGACTGCCATATTCAGGTTCGTAATGGTGGCTTGCGACCATATGCTTTAAAAGCAGGATAACTTCGGATGATATTCCCAGCTCGTTTCCCACCCTCTCGATATCGCATATGCCCATTATAATGTGGCCTAAAAGCTGTCCTTCCTTTGAATACTCCGATACACCCAGTTCATTGGATTCCAGTTCACCTATTTTGGCGAGGTCATGAATTAAAACACCTGCGTATAATAAATCCAGGTTAATCTCCGGGTATATTTCCTTTAGCTTCTCCGACAATCGAAGCATCCTCAGGATGTGAAACAAAAGCCCGCTGCGTATTGAATGATGCAATGATTTGGCTGCCGGATAATAAACGAGCTGCGCCTCTTTATTTTTGAGGAGTTTCATTACCAGTGCCCGTATGTCCATGTTGGAAATCCTGTTTGCATACCCGTATATCTCATCCAGCATTTCATCGGCCGGTATTGGTGCCGACGGAACAAATTTATCTATTTCTCTTTGATCCTCGGGATCGGCAATACGGATTTTGTTTATATTCAGCTGAAGCATATCCTTGAAACTGTCAACTTTCGCATTGACATAATACAACACGTTCAGCTGAAGCCTGTTATAAACCTCTTCTCCTGCTTCCCATAGTTTGGCCTGTATTTCTCCAGTTTTATCGGAAAAAACCATGTCAATAAACGGTTTTTTATTTGACGCCTCTTTAAGTTCCTTTTTTCGAAGTATGTAAATCCCGTTTATGGTTTCACCCTGTTTCAAATCATTTATTGAAACTCCAACGAACCGCATTCTTTTCTCCTTATATATCCCATATTTCTATTATACGATACATCAATTCATTGGCTAAATCAACTTCTTTATGCCTGGTGAGCATTTTCCCCTGGGAATCGGTTACCACTCTGACAACAGGCCTTGTTGGAAATTTTTTATTGTACATTTTAACAATTCCCTTTTCACCGGTGTTGAGTATTACTCCTGTTCCAACAGGATAGTAGGCAATATATCTTAAAAAAACGTCCACTACTTCCTGATCAAAGTGCTTGGATGCAAGGGATGTTATATAATCTATAACTTCATGAGGCATCAGCTTTTTCCGGTATACCCTGTCGGTTGTTAATGCATCATAAACGTCTGCAACTGCAACAATGCGCGCAGCCTTGTGAATGTTTTCACCTTTAAGATGGTACGGATACCCGCTCCCGTCCAGGCGTTCATGGTGTCCCAGCGCTATATATGACGCCATCATGGTAATTCCCTTTGTTTTCTTTAACAATTCGTGTCCATAAATTGTATGTTTTTTAATCTTCTCAAATTCATCATTAGTCAACTGAACAGGTTTTTTAAGTATCTCCTCGGATATCATAACCTTCCCTATATCGTGAAGTATGGAACCCACACCCAATTCCCTGAGTTTATCGCTGCTGTATCCAAAACCTATTCCTATGATTAACGACAGAATACACACATTAACACTGTGAGAAAAAGTATAATCATCAACCGAACGAATATCCGTAAGATTTGCGATGATGTCCTTGTTAGACAGAATGCTGGTTATGATTTTATCAACTATCTGCATGACTTGAAAACCGTCTATACTGGTTTTGATAGCTGGATTAGTCATCATTAACTTAACCTTGCTTTTGGCTTCGTTAATGATTTCCTCATGAACTACCTCAGGAACTTGAATATCCTTTGAAATTTCATCCTCAACGTATATTTCGGTTATTCCATTGGCCATAAGTCTTCTTTTGTATTCTTCTGTAAGTTTGGTTCCGGAAGCCAGCAGCACTTTTCCTTCCAAAGTCACTAGTGTCTTTGCAAGCATTGCTCCGGACTGAATTTTATCCAGGCTGACCCTGCGCACCTACAGTTTGCCCTCCCAACTCACACCAAGTAAAAAACGAACCCCTAATAATTATTATCGGTTAATGTTTTGCTTGAATTTAGCAGATGCGTAAGGGAACCGGTACAATTCCAAACATATTTGTTTATTCATGATATGGTTTGGGCTGTCTCAAAATAAACGGGTTATGAGACAGCCCATGCTTTAATCCAGAAAATCAAGCTGTTCTTTGCGATGTTCCTGTTTTTCCAGTGTTCTCTCCAGAGTTTCCTTGTCCATTTTATCAGCATTGTGGTTTAAATAACCATCGGTATATTCAAGGTTTCTTTTTAAATTCTCAACCTGATCCTCCTGCTCGTGTTCACCATATGCTATGATGTTTTTCAGGTTTTCCATCCGTTGCAGTCTTTCCTGCTGTATTTCTTCGCTATGCCTTACACTTTCAGGGTCAGCTATGTCTGAGTGCTGTTCAAGATGTCTTTCGGTTCGTACGTAACGGTTGTTAATATTCATTAGTTCTTCTATTCTTCTTTCGTTGGCAATTTTAAGCTCTTCCTTGCTGTCTATGGCTTTTTCCTTGGACCTGTCGCTCACTTTTTTCCCTCCTTTCAGGATTTATTATATCCATGGAGGGAATAAACTAAATTAAAATACTGAAAGTATTTAATGACAATTAATCCACAGGCTAGCACCTTATGCTTCCGCAGATTATTCCAGTAAAGGCTTTATTTTTGACAAAACATTTTTTCTTAAATTTACAAGGGCTTTAACCGAGTCAGCTTCAGAGTTTCCCGATACACCATAGTAAATTTTTATTTTGGGCTCGGTTCCCGAAGGCCTGATGCAAAACCAGAAACCTTCCCCGGTTTCAAAATAAAGCACGTCGGATTTTGGTAAGGTGAGCATTTCTTTATTACCTGTTTTTATATCGGTTTTAATTCCTGTTTTATAATCCCTGACAGCTTTTATAACAGTATCACCAAACTTACCGGGAACCTCGCTGCGCAAGCATGCCATTGCATTACTTATTTTTTCCAATCCTTCTTTTCCTGCCAGTGTAAAGGAATCCAATGCTTCCTTTTCATAACCGTATTTTTCGTAAATACCAATCAGTGCATCATAAAGCGTTAATCCTTTTGATTTGTACCATGCAAACATTTCAGCAATCAGCATTGACGCAACGACAGCATCCTTGTCGCGGACATAAGTACCCGAAAGATATCCATAGCTTTCCTCAAAGCCAAAGATAAAATTCTCATCTCCCTGTTCATCCCTGATTAGGATTTGCTCTCCGATGAATTTGAAGCCCGTCAGTACCTCAACCATATTAACATTGTAGGCATTGGCAATTTTCCTGGCCAATTCGGTACTAACAATGGTCTTTACCACAAACGGATTTACAGGCATTCTGCCCTGTTCGGTCAAATTGGACAGGATGTACTCCAGCAGCAGGCAACCTGTCTGGTTGCCGGTTAAAGTGATATAATCACCTTTTTTGTCTCTTACTACAATACCAACCCTGTCACAATCGGGATCGGTGCCTATGATAAGCTCCACATCCATCTCTTTTGCCATTTTTATTGCAAGTTCAAATACGGCTTTTTCTTCAGGGTTTGGATATTTTACCGTACTGAAGCACGGATCGGGTTTTTCCTGTTCGGGTACAACATATACGTTGTTAAAGCCTGTCTCTTTTAAAATTCGCCTGACCGGCTTGTTTCCCGAACCATGCAAAGGTGTGTAGATTATTTTACACCTGTCAAGCAGCTCAGGACTGAGCCTGGTAATTGACAACGTTTTTAAAGCATTTATATATGCATCGTCAACATTTGCACCGATAATCTCTATTAATCCTTCGCTTACTGCTTTTTCGAAATCCATTACCCTGATTGAAGTAATGTCTGCTATGGCATTGATTTCTTCGAGTACGGCATTGGACAGTTCAAGGGGTATTTGTCCACCGTCCCTTCCATAAACCTTATAACCGTTATACTCCTTGGGATTATGGCTTGCCGTTATTACTATTCCCGCATCACAATTCAGGAATCTGACTGCAAATGACAGCTCAGGGGTAGGCCTCAGTTCATCAAACAGGTAGCTTTTGATCCCGCTCGCTGCAAATACACACGCGCTTTCTTTGGCAAATTCACGGGATTTAAACCTTGAATCATATGCAATGGCAATTGACGGGGATTTGCTTCTTTTTAAAAGAAAATTGGCCAAACCCTGGGAAGCTTTCCTTATGACATAACGGTTCAGCCGGTTCGTACCTGCCCCGATAATACCTCGCAAGCCACCGGTTCCAAACTCAAGATCACGGTAGAACCTGTCTTCAATCTCCTTGTCATTGCCTGCAATAGACTGTAGTTCGGATTTTGTTTCATCATCAAAATAAGGATTATTTAACCAGTTATTATATCTTTCCATATAATTCAAGTTAATCACTCCCATTACACTATATTGCAATTATTCCCGATATGTGATTTATTAAAATCTAACTGTATATTTCAGAAATCCTTATTATATTAAGTGCATGGCCTGTTTTTTCATCAATATCGATTATTACAGCGTTAAAACAGGTTTTTCCCTTTGCAGGTTCAAAATGGACAGGCAGTCCTGTCATGAATTTCTGTATAACCTGAGTTCTATCCACGCCAATTACGCCATCAGCCGGGCCTGTCATACCTACATCGGTAATATACGCAGTCTTGTTGTCCAGAATTTTTTCATCAGACGTCTGTACATGTGTATGAGTTCCGATAACCGCACTTACACGACCATCCAGATAATATCCCAGGGCCTGTTTTTCGCTTGTTGCTTCTGCGTGAAAATCCACTATAATGATCTTGCATTGCTGCTTTAATATTGATATATCACGATCTGCAGTCTGAAATGGACATTCTGCAACAGAATCCATATACACACGCCCGATCAAATTAATAATTCCAATCTTAACGCCGTTTTTCTCAATTATTATTTTCCCTTTACCGGGAACTCCCTTGGAATAATTAGAAGGCCTTACAATTTTGCCACAGGAATCTATGAAGTTGAAAACTTCCTTCCTGGCCCAGGTATGATTGCCCAGTGTTATTGTATCAACACCTGAATTAAATATCTCTTGAGCTGTGTTGTAATTAATGCCTTTACCTCCGGCAGCATTTTCAGCATTTGCAATGCATACATCCCACTTGTATGTGCTTTTTAGCTTATCAAGGCGGTTTGCCAGTACCAACCTGCCAGTTTTTGCAAAAACATCACCTATAAATAAAAATCTCAATAAATTTCTTCCTCTCAAAATGCAAGAAGCGTATAATACGCTTCTTGCATTTGAAAAATTAATATTATTATTTTAATGAAATTATTTTGCATATTCAACAGTTCTTGTTTCCCTAATAACATTTACTTTAATCTGTCCGGGATAATCAAGCTCGCTTTCAATACGCTTAACTATATCCCTGGCAACCAGGATCATACCCTCATCGGATATATCCTCAGGCTTAACCATGATTCTAACTTCGCGTCCTGCCTGGATAGCAAAAGACTTTTCAACTCCGGCAAATGAATTTGCAATCTCTTCAAGCTTTTGCAGCCTCTTGATGTAGGATTCGAGCGTTTCTCTTCTTGCCCCCGGCCGGGATGCAGAAATTGAATCAGCTGCCTGGATTAATACTGCAATAACTGATTTTGGTTCTTCATCACCATGATGAGATAATATTGCATCAATTACAACTTCGCTCTCATGGTATTTTCTGCACAAATCAACACCTATTGAAACGTGCGACCCTTCCATTTCATGGTCAACTGCTTTACCTATGTCATGCAGCAGTCCTGCACGTTTTGCAAGAGCAACATCTTCACCCAGCTCTCCCGCCATAAGACCTGCCAGGTGAGCAACTTCGATTGAATGATTGAGTACATTCTGTCCATAGCTCGTTCTGTAATTAAGTTTACCAAGCAACCTTACAAGCTCTGGGTGCAGGCCGTAAACACCGGTTTCAAAAGTAGCCCGGTCACCTTCTTCACGAATAGTGTTTTCAACCTCTTTTCTGGCTTTTTCCACCATTTCTTCAATTCGAGCCGGATGAATCCTGCCGTCCAGAATAAGCTTTTCAAGGGCAATCCTTGCAACCTCTCTTCGGATTGGATCAAACCCTGACAATATAACCGCTTCGGGTGTATCGTCAATAATAAGATCAATTCCTGTAAGAGTTTCAAGTGTTCGGATATTTCTACCCTCACGCCCGATTATTCTACCCTTCATTTCATCATTTGGAAGGGATACAACAGAAACCGTAATTTCTGATGTATGATCCACCGCACACTTTTGAATAGCGGTTGATAAAACTTCTTTTGCTTTCCGGCTGGCTTCTTCTTTTGCCCTTTCATAAATCTCTTTTACAAGAATAGCGGCATCATGTTTTACTTCATCTTCAACCTTGTTCAGCAGGTATTCCTTTGCTTCATCCACCGACAAGCCCGAAATGCTTTCCAGCTTTTCAAGCTGTTGCTGGTACAGGTTTTCAATTTCCTGCTGGCGTGTTTCAATTTCCTTAATTTGTCTGTTCAAGCCTTCTTCTTTTTTCTCCAGGGCATCCATTTTCTTTTCCAGAGTTTCATCCTTCTGCTGGAGCCGGCGTTCGGTCCGTTGGATTTCCATCCTACGTTCCTTAACCTCTTTCTCAAACTCCACCCTGCTTTTATGGATTTCCTCCCTGGCTTCAAAAAGCGCTTCACGCTTTTTTCTTTCAGCAATTTTTTCAGCTTCACTTACAATTCGCTGGCCTTCTAGCTCCGCACTACCTATTTCGGCCTCCGCAATACGCTTTCTATGCTCAATTCCTTTACGGAACATAATAAGTGAACTGATTACAGCAATTATTAGGCCAATTCCCAGACCTAACAGTAATGAACCATAATTGATCTCCCTCACCTCCTTGTCCAAAGTATCCTGCAAATTCTTATCTCTTGTAACAACGCTTTTCTTTTTAAATATAATTCGCTGTTATAAGAATATATGCAAGTATACTTTTTTTTCCTTCCAGGATTTCATTTCTTTTCGATTTAATAAGCAAACAAATGCAAAATTAAACACCGTATGAACAAAAAATGCCCATACTATAAGTATTTTAAACTTATTTGAAAAAGGTGTCAAGAAACAGCA
>ENA-UPAD01000272-UPAD01000272.1-bioreactor-metagenome-genome-assembly--contig:-NODE-272-length-78509-cov-14.000025_pt1 | contig 78509 bp, 86 predicted proteins | sample MGYA00238179_ERZ772710 | MGnify/ENA primary metagenome ERZ772710 (study PRJEB29004, sample SAMN07631245) | bioreactor metagenome | isolation source: Switchgrass digestor | place: USA: Dartmouth...
TTGTATCCAACCAGAGACGCGGCGCTTCGGGCTATCCGCTCACCAACAAGGAACGCGCCGAGGACAGCATGCTGGTCAAGGTAGTTTTTGAAAAGAACTCGGAGACCGGAAAAACGATCATAAAGGAAGTAACCCATATCCCGACATGGCTTTGGCGCTATAACGAGAACGGTATTTACAGGTTCAGGATCATTCCTGTTCCCTACAAGGACTTCTACCAGGACAATGAATACAGTGATGATGTTCTTAGCGAAGCCTACCAGTCCTATGACAGGACCATGAGCCTGGTAAAGGACTACCGGCATGAAGAACCATAATAAGGATCTATAGTGTCATTACGAATAAAGAAGTGACAAAGCACCTGCAATGACAATAATGAGTTGTCAGGTGCTTTTCTTTTTTCTTTCCTTCGCATGTTCCTCCGTATGGCCGCACTCAGGGTTGGCGCATTTGAGGACCTGCGTATTCCCGCTGGTCTTTTGCGTCATGAAACTGCCGCACTTGGGGCAGGTTTTGTCCGAAGGCATGTCCCAGGACAGGAAATCGCACTTGGGATAGTTCTCGCATCCCAGGTATTTCCTTCCCGTCTTTGTCCTGAGGACTATGGCTTTTCCGCCGCATTTCGGACACTTGACGCCGGCTTCCTCATAAAGCGGCTTGGCGTTCCTGCAGGCAGGATACCCCGGGCAGGCCAGGAATTTCCCGAACCTTCCGGTCCTGATAACCATTGTCCTGCCGCATTTCTCGCAGATCACATCGGACTTTTCTACGGGCATCTCCACCTTTTCAATGACCTGTTCGGCCTTTTTGATGGTTTCCATGAAGCCCGGATAGAATTCCCTCAGGATCTCCTTCCAGGAAACCCTGCCTTCTTCCACGCTGTCCAGCCTGCTTTCCATATCGGCGGTAAAGTTCACGTTGACTATATCAGGGAAGTTCTCCACCATTATCCTGTTAACCATTTTGCCAAGCTCGGTGGGCACAAGCTGTTTCTTGTTCCTCTCCACGTAGCCGCGGCTTACTATGGTGCTGATGGTGGGCGCATATGTGCTGGGACGTCCTATCCCCTTCTCTTCAAGGGTCTTGACCAGCGTGGCTTCGGTATATCTCGGCGGAGGCTCTGTGAAGTGCTGCTCCGGCTTAACCTCTTCAAGGCTTAACGCCTCGCCCTCCTCAAGTGACGGCAACTGCTGGGATTCTTCCTCTTCCTCATCGTCCCTGCCTTCCACGTAGAGTGCTATGAAACCGGGGAATATGAGCCTTGAACCGCTGGCCCTGAAGTTTAATACATCGTGATTATTCCCGTATCTCAAAGGATCCCCCTTGATCCCATCAATCTCGACCGAAATGGTATCAAAGACGGCATTCTCCATCTGGCAGGCTATAAACCTGTCCCATATAAGCTTGTAGAGCCTGTACTGGTCGGTTGTCAGCATGCCCTTCAATGATTCCGGATCCTTTTCCGCATATGTGGGGCGTATGGCCTCATGGGCGTCCTGGGCTGCGGACTTTGTTTTGTAGACCCTGGGCTTTCCGGGAAGATAGTCTTTCCCGAACCTTTCCTGTATATAGGCTCGCGCCTGTTTTATGGCGTCATCAGACAGCCTGACTGAGTCGGTTCTCATGTATGTAATCAAACCGACTGATCCCTCGCTGCCCAGTTCAACGCCTTCGTAGAGCTGCTGTGCTACGGTCATGGTCTTATGGGCGCTGAATCCCAGCTTTCTGGATGCCTCCTGCTGCATGGTGCTGGTGATGAAAGGCGGCGCAGGAGACCTCCTCTTTGTACCTTTCTTAACTCCGGATACATGCCAGGACGCTGTCTTCATCAGCGACGTTATGGCATCGGATTCTTCCTTCGACTTTATCTCAAGCTTCTTCCCGTTTGTGCCGTAGAAGCGTGCGGAGAACCGGGTACCGTCATCACGGGCAAACCGGGCTTCTATGCTCCAGTACTCCTCGGGTACGAAATCCTCGATCTCCTGTTCCCGGTCACATATGATGCGCATGGCAACTGACTGGACACGGCCCGCGCTAAGCCCTTTCTTAACCTTCTTCCACAGCACGGGGCTTATCTCATAGCCCACAATCCTGTCCAGAACCCTTCTTGCCTGCTGGGCATCCACCAGGTTCATGTTCAGGGGCTTCGGTTCCTTGACGGCATTGGCGATGGCGTTTTTTGTTATCTCGTTGAAAGTGATGCGGCATGGAGTGGATCCGTCCACCTTGAGGATATGGGCAAGATGCCAGGAAATGGCCTCCCCTTCACGATCAGGGTCAGTGGCAAGATATATCCGCTCGGCCTTGGATGCGTCCTCTTTCAGGCTCTTGATGAGCTTGCTCTTTCCGGTCATGACAATGTACATGGGCTCAAAATCGTTCTTCACATCCACCCCCAGATGACTCTGAGGCAGATCCCTGATATGTCCCATGGAAGCGGTAACCTTATAATCGTTACCCAGATATTTTTTTATGGTTTTTGCCTTGGCTGGCGACTCCACAATGACGAGATATTTGGACATCCATACCCTCCAACACCGTATCTTAAAGACTTTTTAACATTTGTTATGGTATCATTGATAGTTTATTTTGTAAACCTGGTTTTTATGCCGCAAGCCATTGCTTCCAGCCACCACCGGGTAAACGCATTAAAAAAGACAGGCTGGCCTGTCTTTTCATAAAGTCTTTTTCATCTGCTCAACACATGCTTTCCGCCATCGGGGCATGAGGTCAGTCCGGTAACGGGATCTATTTCTGTAAAGGCATACCCCCCGCATGAAGGAACCTCCAAAATATACCCATCTTCAGCCAACTGCCGGACATCAGGCGGATAAGCCTGATCTGAAGTACCATTTTCCATTCTCCACCTCAAAGAGGCCTGGTTGATTGTCTTCTGATTTGCAAAGCATGCTGTTTCACTGGTGAAATCGTTAGACTTATTGAACAGGGGAACCGCTATTCCAATAAGAATCCCCAATATCAAAACCGCAATCATGAGTTCGACTAAGGTGAAGCCCTGGTTGATCTGCTTACGGTTTCTTCCTTTCATCATTCTCTCCATACACCAGAATTATCATAGTGAATGCATATGCATTCCATAACTTGTCCTGATAGGAAACAAGCCAGCTTAAGCTGGCCTGTATACTCAACTATCCAATAAATTATTCTTCTGTAGATCCACTGCTGTTTCTTGAATGGTCAGGATCATCATTGGGACATGTCACTGGATTAGTTCCATTAATATCATAGGATTTGCCCCTACACTTGGGTTCTTCAACCAGATATTTACCTACAAGAGCACTCATATCTGGATCACCGGAGTTACTTCCATCAGCATACCATTGCATTATTGCGCTTTCAATGGTCCTTTGATTGGCCTTGCAGGCATTTGCTTCTGCAGTACCAGTAACAGAATTATACACCGGTACCGCAATTGCTACCAGGATACCCAGGATGACCACAACTACCATGAGCTCGACCAGGGTGAAGCCTTTGTTGTTCTTCATGAACATTTTCAACATAAACTGACCCTCCTGTAATAAATCAACATTAGCCCAACAGGATCCGAACCTGATACTTCCTGTTGTTTTCTACCATGTTTATACCACCAATTTCAAAGTTTAGACACTAAATATGATTTTTTTTCGAAAAAGCGGCCATATTTTTTAAATTTCTATTATTAAGAAGTTGTGTCTATAATAAACAAATATCATTTATTACATAAATCTGCTATAATAGAACACGCTAAACACTAATCAGCAAAGGAAATCAGGTATGAAACTGAATAGAAAAACAATATGCCGGATCATTGAAGATACAGTTGAAAGGAACGGCTCAGATCTCCATATTTCTGTCGGGCTTCCGCCGATCTGCAGGGTTAACGGGCATCTTGTTCCCCTTAAATATGATGCCGTAACACCTGAGGACACCGAGGCCCTTGTCCGTGAACTGCTCAATGATACGCAAATGGAATATCTCAAAAAAACCGGTGATATCGACATCGCCTTTTCACACCATGATTTCCATCGATGCCGCCTCAATGTCTTCAGGCAAAGGAACTGCTATTGCCTGGCCTTCAGATTGCTGAGTACCAACATACAAAGTTTCGAAGAACTGGGGCTCCCTTCCGTGCTGAAAGATTTGTGCATGCTTCATCGTGGTCTGATCCTGGTAACAGGTCCCACGGGTACAGGCAAAACAACCACCCTGGCTGCCATGGTGGATTGGATCAACTCAAATCGTGACTGCCATATCGTCACCCTGGAGGACCCCATCGAATACGTTCACCAGCATAAAAAGAGCATCGTAAATCAAAGAGAGATCGGTAAGGATGCCGAAAGCTATTCAAGCGCCCTGAGGGCTGTTCTAAGGCAGGATCCCGATGTGATCCTTATTGGTGAAATGCGTGATCTGGACAGCATCTCCATCGCCCTGACCGCTGCCGAAACCGGGCACCTGGTATTGTCCACCCTTCATACCATAGGAGCTTCCAAAACCATTGACCGGATTATCGATGTCTTTCCTCCGTATCAGCAACACCAGATCAGGACCCAGCTTTCTTTGGTCCTGCGAGGGGTTATCTCCCAACAGTTGATCCAAAAGGCGGATGGATCAGGTCGTGTGGCAGCAACGGAGGTAATGATCACTACCCCGGCTATCAGCAATATGATCAGGGAGAACAAAATCCATCAGATCGCCAATGCCATACAGACCAGCGGAAAGCAGCACATGAAATCCATGGATTCCTCATTGCTGGAACTCGCCAAGAAAGGAGACATCTCCGTAGAGGATGCCGTTTCCTATGCGGTAGACCCCGACTTCATCAGAAAGCAGCTTTCTTCATGACCTCCCTGTGTCCTGCGGCAGCCTGTGCTGAACCAATGGAGAAAGGCCTTTTCCAACCATGTATCGTTTATAAAGATATAGGATGAAAGCGATTGCCACGCCATAAAGCATCAGCCATACCGCTCCAGGCACGATAAGCAAATATGCTGCCAGAACCAGAGGCATGAGCAGGATGCATACGGCCACCCTCAGCACCGGCTTGTCCTGGATGAAGGATGCTATGGCGGGCGAATGGGTATAATAGAACTCTACAAACGCCTGCCCGGCCTTGTTGGTAAGCAGGCACTTATCCCTGAACTGCCTGAGTATGCTCACAGGCGTGCTGTCAGGAGCGCCATAGGCTGCCGTGGCTATGAAGCAGAATGAACTGGTATTGACCACTATGCTGTTTAAGTCCCCGGTGTTATTCAGCATTTTTATCATATTGCCCCTGGTTGTGGTACCATCCGCCTTTCCGTCTCCCAACAGATTGACGCCCGCTGATCGCAGCATGTTTGCAAAATGGATGTTTGAAGACATATTGTAAAGACTGGTGCTGCCATCATCATCCAGTATTGTAACATCGTACTCAAGCTGCTTCTTCGGCGTTGAAGGATCAGCCGTTTCAATCCTGAACTCCAGTGCGGCAGGTATGTCGGCAAGCAGCTGCGCCTGTTCTTCTCCGCTGTTTCTGAAATAGATCCTGTGGTCGTCAGTCTCATATATGTAAACATACTCGTCGTCTTCCGAAAACGAAGTGTCCGCATAATATGCTGAATTGCTATATATCAGAACCGTATAGGCGTTTTTCATGCTGTTGTCCAGCCAATCGGCGATCTTCTGTGCTTCTTTCTGTGCAATCCATTGCTTTTCTCCTTCACGGAACGATTTATCAACCTGATAAAAAAGGTTATATCCCAAGGTTAGTATAATACCCAACAATGCCAGGGCTATGATCAATTCCACGGCTGTGAAACCTTTATTCGCTATTTGCCGAATTCTCCGCACCATGCTTAATTCCTCCCGGCGATCGCTGTAAATGCCGATGTTGGTTGTCCTCCGTCCAATACGGCTTGAGTCCAGCTTTCGCCATCGGTTGAATAGTAAATGCCACTGGAACCAACAGCATAGAACCTGTCATTGATGTAAATCACCTCGTTGAAAGTGGGGTTTCCGGAACATATGGTATGCCTTGTCCATGATTTGTTCGCGTTGGGACCGTTTCTCCTGACAAGGGCATAATTGGAATTTCCCACGGCTACAAACCTGTCACCACCACAGACTACCGATGTCAGAGCTGAGGGACTGCCTGATGGCAATGTCATCTGCTGCCAGTTAGTGCTGCTGGTTATTGTATTTGTGTAATAAACCTTGCCATTGCGTGTTGTAATGACAAAAATGGGGCTCGCGGTATCGTCAGCGGTATCAGACGTCCCCTTGCCGTCCACATCAACGCCTCCGGCAACAGAGGTTATTTCAGCGTTTAATGTGCTTGATGTGGTTTCAAACCAATTGTTATTGCTCACCCCTGCCTTCCTGGCCATCACAAAGCCCTGGTTGGTCGAGACTTTCCCTACGGCCAGGGTTATGAGGCCATTGTTGTCCTGGACAGTCTGGATATCGTTAACCGCAGTATATTCCTTATCATACTTGAGATAGGAGTAACTATTGTTATCCCGCAGGGCTAAAAAACCGTTGGGCGTCCTTGACCAGCCAATCAGTATTCTTTCCATATAATCGAATAATCCACCGATGACCGGCAAGCCGCTAAAATCAGTACCAATGGCAGCGATATTGGGAACACCACTCTTAACCGCATAGACAAGTAAATACTCATCAATAAAAGCTTTTTCGCCAATATCAAGGCTGTTCCATGACGTTCCTCCGGACAGTGTACGGTATACACCGCTGTTCCCGACTGCGATATACTTTCCTGTCTGTTCGTGCCACATGATATCGTTTATATTATTTGCTATTTTGCTGGCTGATTTTTTAAATACTACACGCGGGTTCCCATCCTCGTCGAACTCGAAACCCTTCGAAGTGTAATACCATCCATCGGAGCATACCGCTATGATGTTGGGCGGAGCTACATACAGCTTGGCCGAATATCCTGTGCCGTCCATCTCCACGATATAGGGTGATTTTTGGGCGGTAATGCCACTACTCAGTTTTAGTTCGAAGGTCGTGCTGTCTTTATAGGTAAACGTCACACTGGATACTATTGCGCCGGTATTGTCCTTTAGCTTGAACTGGGTCGAGGAATCAAATATCAGGAACTCCGAGTAGACGTTTATGATTTTCCCCGAAAGATTATCATCTTCACTGACTGAATCGGGAGCCAGCCTGATTCTGGCATGGTTGTCACCAGCGCCAATAGCCGTATATACTGTAGCTACCTGGAAATTGCTCTGGCTGCCCGAATCACTGACCCACGAACCGACAACCGGAACAGGCCCGACCTCCGGGATGGTATGACCATTGTGGGTGGTCTCCCTGAAAACCGTTTCAATGGTAACCTGGGGCAAGCCGGTGTTTGCGTTCCTTGAGGCCAGGGTTTCTTCCACCTTGCCTTTTTGCTCATACAGGGCACTTTGGGCACGGCCGGTTTCATAGATCTGCTTGAAACTGAATACCGTCAGCGGGGTAAAGGAAAAAATTAGAATGGCAATGATGACGAGAGCAACCAGTATCTCAGCCAATGTAAAGCCCTTTTGGTTTTTCATAGCCAACTCCCCCCTGTCTATTGCCATATTACCGTGCCCTCCTCATCCGGATGAGGAGGAATCAGGTGCTCAGGCAGATCTTTATTATTAAGAACCGGATCAATCCTGCGCATGCAGCTTTTATCGTATTTCCCCTGTGCCTGCGGATACAGGCTTGATATAATATTGGATATAAAGCTGCCTGTACCATTGTTATCGATGTAGTATTTAACCAGGTCCACGCCATTGTCGACGTTGCTTGCGTTCATAAAGTAATAAACATCGCCCCTGGAGAAAATCTTTGTACGGCTGGACGAGAAAAAGTTCGTCACGGTAATATATACATCACCATTAAAATAGACCTTTCCGCATTGAATACCATCCTGGTTATCGAGAGTGGTTGAGGGGTCATCGTGTTCATAATCCTCAAGGACCGATAATACCAGAGTGCCCACACCCGAGCCCAAAAGCCCATAGTAGGCATATAGCTCAACATCCCCGTTTATAACGATGTCACCACCGCTCAGTACAAGAACATTTTTGGTTCTTGTTCCGTTCCTGAGGGATATCGGCATGTCAAAATAAATCGATTTGCCTGCATAGGCAATCTTTTGGTTGGGATTCAGGGTAAAGGTTACAGGGTTTGAAGGATTGGGCTGCACAAACCTTATACTTCCCGGGAAAGCATGACCCTTGATCGGAGATTCAGTGCTCCACCAATAGCTGCTGTGAACAACCTTGGAATCCATTTCCGTCATCCCGGTTTCAACAGGCGTACCTCCGCTGGTGTACCAGCCCTGCGCATAGGCATCCAGGGACAAAACCGTATATGCGCTTGCCGTTGCGGTTGCCTTTCCCACCACAGCTGTTGCATCAAAAGTTACAACTCTGATTTCCTTGCCCTGGTAGTCCTTTGTATCATTGGGGTTTACCGTCACCGTATAGTAGCCCGCATAGTCATCCGGTGGGTCTTCACCTTCATCAGGCGTCACAAAGGTCCCGTCCTTCATCATATAAACCGGCAGGGTTTCTCGAGGAACATTGGTATTGAAGGTAACCGCTTCCCAGGCCTTTATGGTTACTTCCACACCGGTTCTGGCCAGGTACTCGGCCTTTTTTTTGTCCCTGTTATATGTAAAATGCAGAAAGTCAGTGGTTGCATAAGCATAGAGAGCTGTTCCCAGAAGGGCAACAACAAATATCAACATGACGGCCAATGGCATGGCCAGACCTTTTCTGCTCGTGACAAATCTCTTCATATACCAGCACCACCGTTAAGGTTCCCTGTTTATACTACCACTCTCAATAGCTCTTCCATGGATGTTATGCCCTTTTTAACCTTTATAAGCCCGTCCTGTCTCAGCGTATTCATCCCTTCAGCCAAAGCCGCATTCCTGATCTCGTTGGTCGAAGCCCTTTGTAATATGAGCTTCTGGATGGTATCGGTGACTCTTAAAAACTCGTAGACCCCTATTCTTCCCTTGAAGCCCGTTCTGTTGCAGGACATGCAGCCTACAGGCTTGTAGAGCGTTATCTCTTCTTCCGAGGGATCCAGCGGAAAATCGGGTACAGAGCTTATCAGTTCCTGCCGCGTAAGGGTATACGCCTTCTTGCATACAGGGCAAAGCACTCGGCACAGCCTTTGGGCAACCACTCCCACGAGTGATGAAGCCGTAAGGAATGGCTCTACCCCCATCTCTCCCAGCCTGGTGACGGCGCCGGGCGCATCATTGGTATGCAGCGTCGAGAAAACCAGGTGCCCGGTTAATGCAGACTCCACTGCAATCTTCGCGGTTTCCATATCGCGGATTTCTCCCACCATGATGATGTCGGGATCGCTTCTCAGTATCGACCTCAGGCCGGAGGCAAAGGTCATTCCGGCGCGGACATTCATCTGGATCTGGTTTATGCCTTCCATACGCCGCTCAATGGGGTCTTCCAGGGTGATGATGTTCTTTTCAGGGGAATTTATGCTGGCCAGGGTGGCATAAAGGGTTGTACTCTTACCGCTTCCTGTCGGCCCGGTAATCAGGATGAATCCGTATGGGAGCCTGATAGCCTGCTCGTAATACTTCAGATGACCCTCGGGAAATCCGAGCTGCTCCATGGTCAGTATCTTGCTGCTCCTGTCCAGGAGCCTCAGCGTGATCTTCTCGCCATGGGCAGATGGCAGTGTGGCGACACGTATGTCAACGGTTTTATCCTCAATCCTTACGGTAATCCTCCCATCCTGCGGGATTCTGCGCTCGGCGATATCCATGCCTCCCATTACCTTAATGCGGGAAGCTATTGTGGGATGCATTTTCAGTGGCTGCTGGGTTATTTCGTGGAGCACACCATCGATTCTGAAACGCACCCTCGTATATTTTTCCTGCGGATCTATGTGAACGTCGCTCGCATTCGTTCTTACAGCCTGGTTCAATACCTGGTTGACCAACTGAACAGCCGGTTTTTCATCTATTTCATCGTCTTCAAGGGTATTTATCTCTCCTTCCTCTTCCTCAAAGTCGTCCTGCTGCACTATGCCCTTGCTCATGTTGTAGAACTGCTGCAGCGCGGCATTGAGCTCCCTGTCCACCACAACTACCGGCTGAACTTCGTAGCCTGTCATGAGTTCAATATCATCAATAGCTATGATGTCGTTGGGGTTGCTCATGGCAACCTGCAGTTTTCCGTCCTTGAACCTGATGGGCAGCAGCTTGTATTTCATGGCCACCTCAGGCGTGATCAGGTTGGCAGCCGACATATCGATGCCCTCATTATTGATGGACAGGAAATCCAGGCTCCATTTTTTTGCCATTGCCCTGGCGATGTCGTCTTCACGGCAAAATCCAAGCTGGGTCAATGCCTGTCCAAGCAAGATCTTTATGCCCTTCGCCCTGTTTTTCGCCTGGAGATCAAGAGCTTTTTTAACCTGATCCTCAGTGACAATACCCATCCTTATCAGTTGTTCGCCGAGATAACCCACTTCCGTACCCATAACCATTCTCTTTCATCCTTTTCATGCAACTCATGTATGAATACTGTCAGTGTTTCTTATTTGTAAAACATCCTTACCGACATATCTACACTCAGGTAACCGCTTGTCTCGCTGTTCCTTGTGATATTCATCTCATCAATCCTCATAAGCTGTTCCCCTGAGGTCATCGCTTCAATCAATTCCATGCATGGGAAAAAGCTGCATCTCATTTTCAGCTTAAGCGGCAAAACATTTACACTGCTGATTACTGCCCTGTCACCAAAACCAACTTCGATGAGATCCACACCGATGGTTTTGCATAAGGAATTAATCTGGTTGAGGACATCGGAATCCTTAACCTGTTCAGGAATCAATCGCTCCATAACAGTTATGGAATGCCTGAACTCATCCTCATATTCGGCAAGCTGCCGCAGTTCATTCAAAGTCTTTGTGTTGGCCTGGTAAGCCTCTTCCTCCTGCTTTATGGCAAGATTCATGCTGCTTATACCCATAATTGTGGTAACTGAGAATACCAGCAGCAGTAAAGCGATAACAGCGGCAAGAATCAGAAAAGGGACGATCTTATTGCCCATTTTCATTTATTTCGCACCTCCCAGATTCAGTCCATAGGGTTCGGCAGGCAGCTTCTGAATGTCAACCTGGAAGGATAATGAACCAGGTTTCGCCTGATCGCCGCTATACTTGAAATGAACTTCTCCAAGCCCGTCAATCTTGGATATGTACTCAAGCATTGCGGTGAAGTCCTTCAGCACGTCGGCGTTCCCCTTGATTGTTATGGAATCCTTTTCGCCTGTATAGCCCGCTGCTATGGATTCCAACTCGACAGTAGGCGGAATGGCATTGCATATATCCGCTATCAGGTTCCCCCAATCAGGACTCAGACCTGCTGCCTGATTGATGTCGGCAACCATCCGGGTAACCTGCGATTGCAGTTCCTTAATTGTGTTAAGTTCGTTAATCTGTTTCTTAATGCTTTCGTTGCTTTCTTTAATCGTATCCAGTTGCCTGGCATAGATTGACGATATGGCAATCGAAGTGGCCAGAACCACCGCCAATGCCGACACAACGATGAGCAGGACAAAAAGTATCCTGTTGCTGCGTTTTATCGCGAGCTGGTAGTTCCTGTATTCCACTGGCAGAAGGTTTATTCTATACATTTTATCCCTCCAATCCTCTAAGCCCGAGGCTAATGGCGGCTGCATAATCTGCGGCCTTAAACGACAGGGGAGTACTTTCCTTGCCTTTTACGGGAATGTCGGAGTAAGGCTGAAGAATACTGACTTCATAACCCGCTTCCCTGAACCTGTCAATAATATCTTTTATATGAGGTATTCCAATCAGGTAAATGCCTTCAATATCATCCTGGCCTTGCATTCGATAATAACCGATGGATGATCTCAGTTCCCCAATGAGGATCTCGGCTATGACAGCCCCATTTTGCATATTGTCCGGATCACTCCTCCTGCCGTTCCAAAGGGAAGACTGGGAAAACGGAATCGAACGGGCCATGGCAAGAGTGCCCTTGTTGAATATCATGATATTGGCAATGTCATGGTTATATCCTACCACAGCATAAGCATTTCTATTGACTGATACCAACGCTGAACGTCCTACAGCCATCATGCCCGAATCTATCTCCTGGACAGTCAGCCTGGCACTTGTTAATGCTTCGACATAATCCTGAAGCATCCTTTTCCTGGCGCCTACAAGGATAACATTGAGGAATTCGCCCTCTTCGGTCTTTTTTTCACCAACAACAACAAAGTCAACCTGCAGATCTTCCAGGGGAACCGGAATGAAATCCTGCGCCTGGAACATGATCATATTGCGCACCTTGTCTTCAGGGACCTTTGGGAAGGAAGCAAAACGGATTATGACATCCTGGTTGTTTATTCCCAGTATGACATCCTTCGATTTGAAGCGTGAGCTTTCCCAAAGCCTTTTAAGATAGTCGGCGAGCTGGATCGGGTTGGCTGCTCGTCCATCCTTTACACATCCAGCCGGCAGGGGAATTTTTCCCCATGCAATAATTTCAGGTTTTTTAACTGTACCCTTAAGTTCCACCGCCCGTATTTCGCAGGAGTCCATCTCCAGACCCACAATGCTTTTTGACAACAATCCCATAGTCTCAACCCCAATCAGTTTATTCAGCAGCCATGATTGCTTTCAGATCGCTGATGCTGCTTTTCAATAATCTTGAAACCATTCTTTGATTCAAGCCGAGGCATTCTGCCGTTTGCTGCTGTGTGTAGTCCCTGTAGAATAGGTAATAGATCACCTTCTGCTTTATATCTGAAAGACTCTTGATGGCCGAATACAGCAGAATCCGATCTTCAATTGGAAGCTTGAAGCTTTCATAGTGCGTACTGCTGATCTTGCCTAAATCCAGTTGATCCATGGAAACAAGGCCCGCGCGCATAACCTCTGAAAGTCCATTTTTACTTATGTTCAGCGCTTCCGAAAGCTGATCCTGTGAAGGTATTTCGCCCTTCTCCATATAATAATCCTCTATCAGTTTTTCAGCCTTCTGCCGCAGTTCCTCGATGAACCGCGGCCTGTAATAGCGGGCCTCCCTCCTGATATAATGCCTGATCTCCCCAAGGATCCAATGGCCCGCATAGGTCGCGAAATTGACATTCCTGTCCGGGTCAAAGCTGCTTAATGCCTTGATAACCCCTTCATATCCGCACTGAACCAGATCCTCGCTATAGTTTCCGCCCGATAATCGGGATGCGAAATACCTGATAAGGGGCGTCGAATAATGAAGGATCCGTGCCATTGACTCCTCAGTGGGTTTACTTATGTAAGCTTTTACTTCCGTCTCAATCATCGTGTAGTCTATATAATTACGAGCTTCCATTTATCATCCTCCGCTGCTGGTTACAGCCGTAAACATCGGCAAATACAGCGCAATGAGCATGCCGCCGACAACAATACCTATAAAGATGAGCAATATGGGCTGTATCATGGCCTGCAGGCCTTTTGTGCTGACATCCACCTCTTCTTCATAGAACTCTGCAACCTTGTCCAACAGTGCCGGCAGAGTACCCGATTCTTCTCCTACTGCGATCATTTGGGTTACCATGGGCGGGAATATATCACTCTCTGCCAGGGTGGACGCAATGGTTTTTCCCTCTTCAATCCTTTCTGTGGCCAGATGTACGATTTCAGCCAATACATCGCTTCCCGACGTGGGACCGGCACTTTCAAGGGCCTGAACAACCGGTATGCCGCCATCAAGCAGTGTGGCGAGGGTTCTTGTAAACTTGGCTACAACCGATTTGAGTATTATGGGACCAAAAACAGGTATTCTGAGCTTGACCCTTTCCCATAAGTCATGTCCTGCCTTGCTCTTGAAAAACATGACTATGCCGGCTGCTATAATGGCTGTTACCCCAAGCCAGATATACCATTTGCTCCTGATCGATTCGGATATTGAGAAAATGACCTTGGTTATCCCCGGTATGGTTGCCGTTGCCGGTATAAACCCCTTGAATACCGGAACCATGAAAACCAGCATGGCGACAAAAACGACAACAGTAAAAATACCGATCATCTTGGGGTACGACGTTGCCGATTTAATGTTGTCCTTCAGTTGTTTCTCCTTCTGAAGCTGGTCTGAGAGGCGAAGGAGTGTATTCTCCAGTTTGCCTCCAACCTCACCGGCCCTCAGCATCGATACATATATCTTGGGAAAAATCTTGGGATATGCGCTGAATGCATCGGTAAGGCTCATACCACCCTCGATATTGCGCGCGATGTCTTCAAGGGCGTTTTTCAAAGTAGGGTTCTCACTCTGCCTGCTCAGGGTACTTATAGCCCTGGTGACAGGAATGCCTGCGCCCAGCATGGAGGCAAGCTGCCTGCTGAAGAGAGTGATATCCGCCAGCTTGACATTCTTTTCATTGGACAGAAAACTGCTTTTCGCTTTCTCCCTTTGCTCCTTTATGTCAAGCACCGCCAGGCCCGATGACCTGAGCTTATCAACGGCCGCCGACAGTGTATCCGAGCTTATAGCCCCTCTTACTACCTGTCCCTGCTTGTTCATGCATTCATAGTTGAATGTAGGCATTTTACATCCTCCCGATAGCGTCAGCCATCAAAAAAAGTATTCTTCATAAGTCTCTCGACTTCGGTCTGGTCCACGCAGAATTCAAGAACAGATTCCCTCGATATCTTTCCTGCCTTATACAGCTTGATCAGGGCCTGGTCCATGGTCTGCATGCCGTCTTTCTGCCCGGTCTGTATGGCAGAATAGATCTGATGCTCCTTGCCCTCGCGTATCATGCTCCTGACAGCAGGAGTATCCACCATGTATTCAACGGCAACCACTCTTCCCTTACCATCAATGGTAGGAACCAGCTGCTGTGATATGACCGCTCGCAGGGTATTGGCCAGCTGCTGTCTTATCTGCAGCCGGGTGTCCTCACTGAATGAATCGATTATGCGGGTAATGGTCAGCGGAGCTGTCTGGGTATGAAGGGTTGACAGCACCAGATGACCTGTTTCAGCGGCAGTCAGTGCAATACTGATGCTTTCCCGGTCCCTCATCTCTCCGATCATTATGATATCCGGGTCATGCCTCAGAACATGGCGGAGGGCCGTGGCAAACGAATGTGTGTCGGTACCCACTTCCCGCTGCCTTACTGAGGACTTCTTGTGCTTGTGCAGGAATTCAATCGGATCCTCAATCGTGACAATGTTGTTTGGCCTGGTACTGTTGATCATATCGATCATGGCGGCCAGGGTTGTGGACTTTCCGCTTCCCGTTGGGCCGGTTACAAGTATCAGTCCCCTTGGCAGGTCACAGAGCCTTTTGATATCCTGTGGCAGCCCGAGCTTTTCAAAATCCGGTATGACAAAGGGAACTGCCCTGAATACCGCGGCCAGGGTTCCCCGCTGAAACATCACATTCCCTCTGAATCGCGCGTATCCGGGAACTGCATAGGAAAAATCCAGTTCCATATCATTTTCCAGCTTCTCTTTCTGGTAATCCTGTATGATGGACAAAATCATGTACTCCACGTCCGGCGCCTTCAGGGGAGGTGCATCCACCGGCACCAGGTCGCCATTTATACGGATGCACGGAGCCATACCCACTGCCAGGTGCAGGTCCGATCCCTTGCGATCCACGGTCATCTTAAGCAAATCATCAATGGTAAGTTCATAGGAGGAAGATACTTCTGTAAATCTCATCATTTTCTCACCACAGCCCAACGTTCATGTTTTGATTGCTTCACGCTTAGTATCCCGGCTCATAATTATTGCTGAGAGGACTGTCAATCTTTTTGATCATGTCTTCAGCCATCTTTATCTTCTCGGGTGTTTCTTCAAGAATCAGAAGATAATACTGATCATCGTCTCGCGCTACATTCTTGGATATAGTAAAGCTTTCCTTGGCGATTCCGGTAAGTTCCGACAGCAGTTCACGCCGCTGTTCCAGCCTGTATGTCCCGGAAGGACCGGTAGCAAAGTCTATGGGAACCTTGATCTTGTCCGCCATAACATCCATCTGGTTTAAATGATCGGTGACATAGATCTTGTAATCCTCGGGACATACCACCAGTATGCTCTTTGAAAACTGGGGATAGCTGAATGTATAGGTCTGGATCTCGGGTATCCCTAAAAGGCTCAACCTGTAATCGGCCTCAAGGGCTGTGATATTCTTTAATTTCTTGATGATGAAACGGCCATTGTCGATATTCTGCTTGATGTCGATCTGATCGATAAGGGCAGATACCTGTTTGACCGCTTCTTCGTCACCCTTCAGCCAGACAGCCATGGCACTCCTGTCGAAGGTGATAACGTCTACCCCAAGTCCGAACTGGTAAATGATTGGAACAATCTCATTGGCCCTTACATATGTAAGCTTTTTCATGGAGACGACGAAACCTGATCCCTGCTGGTTCGCGGAAATATCCAGCTTGGATTTCAACTCCTGGATCTGTGCAATCTGGCTTTCAGTTGCAAATACATACAGTGTTTTCGGGTTGGAGTCAAGCACCAGGCCGGTGGGAAGGCCAACGCCTCTCAGGATGGTATTCATCTGATTGGCAGTGATATATGTAAGGTTAATGGCAACGAGCCTGGCTGGTGAAATGCCGCCTTCCTGTGATATGTTCTCAACCCTGTCCAGCATGGTTATGAGTTCCCTGCATTTCCCAAGCTCACGGGGCAGACCCTGGATCCATATGGCATAAGGGTTGGAATCCAGTGTGATTTTCTGCACCGGTATGCCAAGAGCATCTATCTGGGAAGATATGGTTTTCGCATCAATATACTTTAAAGAGAACTTTGTCAGCACCATGCTGTCGAAGAATGATTCGGCCAGTACTGCTTTATCGCCAACTATCAAGGTATTGCCATCCTTTATATACTCCATACCGGCCATACGCAGCAGCATTGACAGCGCTTCTTCAGAATTCATGTTGCTTACCTTGAATTCCCTGACAACTACCGGTTCACCGATAAAAATTATGTTATACCCGGAATCGAAGGCAATGGCCGATATTATATCCCTGATGTCCGCATTCGATATCGATATGGTTACAGTGTCGGTCTCAGGATTCACGGTTTCGGCATTGACGGGAATGGCGAAAACAGATCCGGCAAGCAGAATGATGGAGAGTATAAGGACACATGATAATCTTGTAACCTTGTTCATTTCTGATCCTCCCTCATGAACCAGCAGATTCTTAATTAAGTTCCAAGAGTATATTCTTATCTTCAGAAGCCAACATGACGCTGTTTTCATAGATTTCGGCAACAGACCAGGGGGATTCCCCTATCACATCGTTTTTTCTGACGATATAGGAAACACCGCCATACTCAATGATGGCCATGCTGCGATCATCATCGGCGTACATAAAAATACCCGTCAGTTTCATGGGCTTTTGGAAGGGATCCTGAGATGCAACCACGCTGTCGTCCTCTCCGGAAGAGATTCTCTCAAGAATCGGCAGAACCTCTACCTGCGCCTGGCCTTCAATGGATGAAGGCACGGAGCCACCGGAGGACGCGGTGCTGCCCGCAGGCTGAGGAGTCGAAGTTGAAGCGGCAGGCTTTTTGCCGCCTCCGCCCGTATAGATTATGACTAATACCACCACCAGCACGAGCAACAAGGGCAGCATGAAAACCAAGGACTTGTTTTTGCTCAGAAATTGCCTGAAAGCAGAATCTTTGCCTGATTGTTTTACAGCCATATCCCCAATCCCCTTTTATACAAAATTTTCCTGTTTATTCAGGTAAAAATGAAGTATGCATGTTCATTATACATAAATATACTCAAAATACCAGTGCATTCTTCCGTTATACTAGTATACTACCATCTTTTTCCCGTTAAACGCAATTTTTAGAGAAAATACCATGAAAGAATATCATATCCTGCCAATGCGGCAATAAAAGTACCGACAACGATGAATGGACCAAACGGAATAGCCGATTTTCTTTTAACAATCTTAAGGACGAGAAGCAGAATACTTGTGATGCCGCCCAGCATCACAGCGATAAAAAGCGATAACAGGGCCAGCTTCCAGCCCAGGAACATTCCTATGGGAATAAAAAGCTTTACATCCCCCATTCCCATGGCACCGTCATTTCCATAGATCAATAAACCCACAAGGGCTATCGCGAACAGTATACCCGATGCCGAAACCATACCGATCAGCGGTGTATACCATCTGGATGGCTGGTAGAGGGAAAAGGGTGTAAATAAATTATATACGATTATCAATGCCCCCCCTGCCATACCCAGCAGAACCAGGCCATTTGGAATAATCATATGTTTGAGATCGATGAACATCACCGCCAGCAATATGGAGAATAAATATAAAAGTGCCAGCGTTTCAACTGACAAGCTATATTTTAAATATACAGCCAAATAAACAAGGCCTGTCAATAGCTCTATGAGAGGATAACGGGCAGAAATTCCTGCCTTACAGTACCGGCACCTGCCCTTGAGTGATATGTAGCTTAGAACTGGGATCAAATCTCTTGCGGTAAGGCGTGTATTGCACTCCGGACAGCTTGAGGGCGGGGACACTACCGATTTTTCCAGGGGAATGCGGTAGATGCAGACATTCAAGAATGAGCCCACACACAGCCCCAGAATAAAGATGCATATGCCCGCAAACACCTGAAGTTCGGTTGCTAATGACATACCCATCACTCAATCCCCCTTGAGCAGTTTCCTGGCCTTATATAATTCATCGGATTCGGGAGCATCGATCTTAAGAGCAATATCCCCCTCAATCAGTAAACACTCGCTATCCTGCGTAATTTTACCTATAATACAGGATTGGATGCCCGATTCCTGAAGTCTTTTCACCAGCCCATCCCCATCCTCGCAGGTTATCAGCATGCTTCCGCTGGATATGAGCTTTAGCGGGTCAAGACCAAGGCATTCACAAATAACTCTTGTCTCATCCAATAAGGGTATTCTGTCTTTGTAAACAACAGCACCGCATCCAGAGGCATGGCACAGTTCCCATACTGCTCCAAGCACACCCCCTTCTGTTATATCATGCATGCTTGTAGCGCCATATTCGGAAGCGATGAGCCCTTCTTTAAGCACACTGATGGATCCGATTAGTTGACGGGCTTTATCAATAACCTCTTTGCCGATTCTATCCTCAAGGAAATCCTCCATCAGGTTTGCCAGGATGGCCGTGCCTTCAGTTGCCGCATACTTCGTAATTATGATATGGTCGCCGGGCCGGGCGCCGGAGGTTGTCACAACAGCGTTTTCCCTTGCCTTCCCAAGGGCTGTAATGCTCACCACAATCCGGGTTACGGCATCGGTTACCTCTGTATGGCCGCCGATGATATCGGCCTTGACCAGATCAGCCTCTTTTTTTAGCTGGCTCATCACTTCGGCTATTTCCTCAAACTCAGTCCATGGTGGAACCAGCAGGGTTACCATCAGGCCTACAGGCTCGGCTCCACTGGATGCCAGATCATTGCAGGCAATGTGGACAGCAAGAGTTCCTATGTCGCTTTCTGCTCCAGTGATGGGATCGGTTGTCACCACGCATAAATCCCTGCCAAAGTTTAATACAGCGCAGTCTTCACCGATTACAGGCCTGGTTAGTACCTCATCCCTTTGTTTTCCAGAGAAACTGGTCAGTATTTTTTCAAGTTGGTCATTGGACAGCTTGCCGATCTTCAGCATGGTCTAGTTGACCTCCGATTTCATCTTCTCGTTCTGTCTGAGCTCCTGAACCCTGTCCCGTGTGGTTTCAATCAGTCTGACAGGTATTTTCCCCCTGTTTTTAGGATCGGAATACTCTCTGATCAGCCGGCTGAACCACTGGAGAGCTTCATCGTTCCTGCCGGTCCTGGCGTACAGCTCTCCGATGATGAACAGCATGGTGAACGGGTCCAGCCTTGAATCGTTGAGGTCCTCTTCTTCATACGCACGTCTGTAGCTGTTGAGGGCATGGTTCAGGTAGCACTGTTCCAGTTCGCTGTCACCGGCATAGCGGTACAGCCATGCTATCCTGATGCAGATCTTTGCTATCTCGGACTGGGGAGCCTCCCTCACATTCAGGTTCAAAAGCACCAGCTTGAAAGCCTCCAGGGCGTTGTCCCAGGTCCTCCGCCCGCTGAAGCTCCGCGGCTTCCATCTTTTTGATATGAACTCGCGGATTTTCTGCTTTTCAATACGGTTCAGATCACCCAAGTCTGTTATGTGCGAAGCAAAACCGCAGTGGGGACACACAACGGCTTCGTAAAAGAGGGGATTTTCCCCTTCATAGTAGGGGCAGAAATCTGTATCGTATTTTAATGCCCGGATCGAGCGGCTTCTTACTTTTGTTATTTCAAAGTCTTTTTCACATGCAGGACATTTTACTTCTGACTGGTATACAGGTTCCGGTTTATTCAAGTGCTTCATCTCCATAAGCTGATTTTCGGTCCCTGCGGCAGAAGCTGCGTTCAGGTGCCGCTTTTTCATATTTACCACACCGGGAAGCGGCATAACGGATTAATCATTCTCATGGCGGTTAGATTATGATTGTTTCAGCCTGCTCCATTGCTTTGGCTATCATCTGCTCCTCATCAAGCACAGACTCGAAATCCAGGGTTTTCTCCAGCGATGGACGCGTTGCCGGATGCCTTGCGACAAACAGCGTGCAGCAGTCTTCATAGGGCAGAATGGATGTGTCATAGGTGCCTATATGCTTGGCGATGTTTACCACCTCGTTCTTGTCCATGCCTATAAGCGGCCTGTAAACAGGCAGGGTGACAGCCGAATTGGTCACCAGCATGCTTTCCATGGTCTGGCTGGCCACCTGTCCGATGGCCTCTCCCGTAATGAGGGCCAATGACCCGTCATTCTGGGCGATCTGCTCGGCTATCTTCATCATGTAACGCCTCATGATAATGGTCAGGTATTCCTGGGGACATTTCTGATGGATGGCCATCTGGATTTCGGTAAAGGGAACCACATAGAGCCTCATGCCCATGGTCCATTCCGACAGTATCTCGCACAGCCTTATAACCTTTTCCCTGGCCCGTTCGCTGGTATATGGCGGGCTATGGAAGTAAACCGCGTCCACCTCCACCCCTCGTTTGGCTATCATCCACCCGGCAACAGGGCTGTCGATACCGCCTGAAAGCAGAAGCGTCGCCCGTCCCCCGGTGCCCGTGGGCAGGCCCTTTGCCGCGGGTATTATCTCCGAATAAAGATAAGTGGATTCCCGGACTTCAATGTACAGGATGAAATCAGGATTCTTCACATCCACCTTCAGGCTCGGGAAATTCTTGAGGATATGGGCGCCCACATCGGCGGAGATCTGGGGGGAGTTCATTGGAAACGATTTGTCGGCCCTCTTGGTTTCCACCTTGAAAGACTTATATTCATACCTGGATATCAAGTCGGCGACAACTCCCACCGCTGATGCCTTGATGGTTTCGTAATCGGTGGGAACCCTGCTGACAATGCTCACCGATGCAATACCGAACACCTTTTTGAGTCTTTCCACCGCTTCTGTCAGGTCGAAATCCTCATCGCGGCACTCGACGTAGATCCTGCTCTGGGAACAGGTTACCCGGACATCGCCCAGGTTGTCCAGGCGCTGCCTGATATTCCTGATGAGCCTGTTTTCAAACATATTCCTGTTGGATCTTTTCAGGAATATCTCTTCATACCGTACAAGAATCACTTTCTCCGACATATCCGGTACCTTCCCTTTATTATTACAATAATATACAAATCAGCTTTACAGGGTAAACGTATTCATGATATCCTCAAGGACCTTGGCGCATGTTTCAGCTTCATCTTCCGTGTTCTCCCCGCAGAAGCTGAACCTTATGGTTCCATCAGACCAGGGAGCAGGGATGTTCATGGCCTTTATCACATGGCTGATGCTGTTCTTTTTCGCGCTGCAGGCCGATCCGCTGGATACATAGATCTCGCTTAGCTCCAGGGCGTGGAGTATTACCTCGGATTTCACCGATGAGAATGAAACGCTCAGTATCCCCGGCAGCCCATCCTCGGGCGAATTGATCCTGATCCTGTCGGGCATCCTTTTCTTGAGCTCGGAAATAAGCCTTTCCCTTACCATTATGATGTTCCGGTTATCCTGGTCCATCTGTCCGACCTTTTTGACAGCCGCACACGCAAACCCGGCTATGCCCGGCACATTGACAGTACCTGAGCGGTACTGCTTTTCCTGGCCGCCTCCCGACATTATGGGCCGTATTTTTGTCCCGTTCCTCAGGTACATCATGCCCACTCCCCTCGGCCCATGAATCTTATGGGCGCTGAAGGACATGATGTCGGCCTTCAGCCTTCTCATATCAATGGGAAGCTTTCCGTATGCCTGGACCGCATCAACATGAAATACCGTGCCCGGATTTCCGGCCTTTATTATGTGCCCGGCCTCCTCAACGGGCTGTATCACGCCCGTTTCATTGTTCACCATCATGATGTTGACAAGGATGGTATCCTTACGCAGTTTCTTCTTAAGCTCGCCGGTATCGATAAATCCCTTTCCGTCAACGCTGAGCATTTCCACTTCATAACCCATGTTTTCAAGGACCTTCAGCGATTCCAGGGCCGCCGGATGCTCGATAGGAGTGGAAAGGATATGTTTTCCGGAGCGTTTCAAGGCCTCCGCGGATCCCTTGATGGCAAAATTGATGGCTTCAGTCCCCCCTGAAGTGAATATAATCTCTTCAGGATCGGCCTTTATTGTATCGGCAAGCTGCTTCCTCGATTGTTCCAGTATTCTTTCGGCCCGTATGCCGAATGAATGCAGCGAGGCGGGATTTCCAAACTCCTCCCAGGAAAGTTTGGCCACCAGGTCAACCACTTCTTTGTATGGCCTTGTTGTCGCACTGTTGTCAAAGTATATCATAATACCTCCATAATTCGCGCTTCCGCCATGCCGTTCCCTATCTCAAGGAGGGCATAGGTCGATGTAAAACTGCTGCGGGGATGTCCGGCGCTTCCCGGATTAACCAGCAAAAGTCCGCCCGATTTATGGACCATAGGCATATGGGTGTGTCCGAACAGGACAACATCCATTTTATCATGCAATCCCCGGGATATGATCCTTCCGGGACCGCTTTTTACACCGTACCCGTGGCCATGGGTTATCAGAACCCGCAGGCCTTCAACTTTTAGGACCATCTCGGATGGTATCCCGTAAACCGAAAAATCACAGTTCCCCGGCACCATATAGTATTCCTTGTCCGGGTACAAATTCTGCAGCCGCACTGCATCCCTGTAATAATCACCAAGATGAATCACGGAACCTATGGAGGGATACTGGCTGATGATCCTTTTCAGGCAGCCCATATCCCCATGGGAATCGCTTATGACCAAAAACAGCTTCATCTGCCTGCACCGATTGTTTTTGTAATGCTCCAACCTGCAAAGCCTCTAATCACCGGATCAGTTCCCTTATTCGCTCCGCAACAGCCCTGAAGGCCTTTCCCCTGTGGCTGATCATGTTCTTTATATCAGAATCCAGTTGGGCCAGCGTCTTTCCATACTGTGGAACCCAGAAAACCGGATCATATCCGAATCCGTTGCTGCCGGCAGCATGCCGGGCGATCCTGCCTTCCAGGACACCCTTCACGGTCATCTCCCCATCATCGGTTGCGATGGCTGCCGAACAGACAAACCTTGCGCCGCGGTACTCGTCGGGCACACCTTCCATCAGCCTGAGGAGTCCCTGGCAGCGGTCGCAATCCCGGGCGTCATCTCCCAGGAAACGGGCGGTATAGACGCCTGGAGCACGGTTCAGGAAATCAACCTCAAGGCCGCTGTCGTCGGCGAGCACTATGCCGCCGGTGATCCTCCGGATGACTTTCGCTTTAATTATGGCATTCTCATCAAAAGTCAGCCCGTTCTCTTCGATATCCTTATGAATCCCTGCCTCGTCCATGGAAAGGATCTCGCAGTCTGTTCCCTCAAGGAGCTTCCTTATCTCCTGCATCTTCCCCTTGTTCCTGGTTGCTATAATCACTCTGATCATTTCGACCACCCGTCATAACCTGGATAACAAAACCTGCCTTTGAATGGAAACCAGTTCGTTAATCCCCTTTTCCGCCAGGTCAAGCATGTTTTCAAGGACCTTGCGGTCAAATGGCGATTCCTCACCGGTGGCCTGCACTTCTATCAGCCGACCGGTGGATGTCATCACCACATTCATATCCACAGTGGCGCGGGAATCCTCGTAGTAGCAGAGATCCAGAAGCTCCATGTTGTCAACGTAACCCACGCTTACTGCAGCCACAAAATCCCTGATGGGTATCTCCTGGATGACATTGGTGTTGACCAGGTAGCTGCACGCGTCCATGAGCGCCACAAAACCGCCTGTGATGGCGGCCGTTCTTGTGCCTCCGTCCGCCTGGATAACATCGCAGTCTATTATAATTGTCCTTTCTCCCAGGGCCCTGAAATCAACCACCGACCTTAAGGCCCTTCCGATCAGTCTTTGAATCTCGTTTGCCCGGCCGTTTATCTTGAGGTTTGTCCTGTCCCTTGTATTCCTGCTGGCCGTTGAGCGCGGCAGCATATCATATTCGGCTGTAACCCATCCTTCCCCCGTTCCCTTCCTGAAGGGTGGGACCTTGTCATCCACGGAAGCGGTGCAGAGTACCTTGGTGTCACCCATCTCTATCAGTACCGAACCCTCCGCGTATTTCGTATAATCGCGGGTTATGGTCACCTTCCTCAATTCATCGTTTTTTCGCCCGTCATACCTGCCGTTTTCCATATACTAACATCCTCATCATTTTTCTATTCATTAATGTTATCATATGTAAGTCGGCTTATCCAGCATAATCGTCAGACGGTTCCGAAAGTTCGGACAAAGTCCATAAAAGCCGGAAAACATAAAAAGATTCCATACCGGCATATTCGGTCGTACACCGGTATGGAAACCATTTTTTATAAGAATATACATATCGGACACAGTTCCTGCGTACACCCGGCGGATGTCGCGCCGTTTATGGGCTTATGGGCTGCAAGCCCTCATGCAACCCGTCACATCTGGTTCAGTATCTGGATTATGCTGTCCGCCAGTGTTTCGGCAACCCTCTGCCTGAATGTTTCGTTCCTCAAAAGGTTCAGGTCATCGTTATGGGACATGCAGGCAACCTCAACAAGAACCGCGGGCATTTTCGTTTTCCTCAGAACCGCGTAATCCGCGCCCTTGAGCCCGTTGCTGCCCATAGCACCCATGTTCAGCCTGTTGTACAGGTTGTCAAGGATGATCTTCGCATAGGTCTTGCCCTTGTAACTCGTGGGATAGTAGAAGGACATGGATCCCTTTATCCCCGCGGGCATTGAATTGTTATGTATGCTGATGAACAGGTCGGCTCCCCATTTGTTGGCCATCTCTGCCCTTTCATCCAGGCCGACGAACACGTCGCTGCTCCGGGTTAGTTTCACATTGATACCCTTCTGCTTAAGTATGGCCTCCGTTCTCAGGGTGATATCAAGATTGAAGGTCTTTTCCAAAAAGCCGCTGAACTCCGCCCCTGGATCGCTTCCGCCGTGGCCTGCGTCAAGGACAACGAGCTTCTTCTTTGCGCTGCTCGAGGGGGTGGTTATGGACCCGCCTGAGGGTATTCCCTGGTCCTTGGATGCATCCCTGGCCACTATAAGTAGTTCGTTGGCGGAAGAGCCTTCAACTATGCTGAACCCCTTGGAAGCATCCTTCTTGTGCAGTTGGAGAAATGAATTTGACGGGGTGGTCAACGTGGTAACCTTGCTTACCAGCGCACTGTTTATATTGATATCGCCCTTCCCCAGATCGATGAGTTCAATGGGGAACATGAAGGCATATGCGTTTCGTGCAGCGTCATCTTCGGAAATTATCTTATCGGCATACTGCCTGTACTTCCCTACTATATTGGCTCCTATGAGCTTGAGCACTACATCCTCACCGTCTCCGGGCTGGATATTGGACGCTCCGCTTTGGCTCAGGCTGATCTTAAGGCTGGTTGAACCCTGGTCCACAGTCCATTGGATCAAATCGGAAGTATACAGTTCGATCCTGGCTGTCGTATCATTAGGCTGTGAAAGGACCGCCTTCTGGTACAGGGCGCCTGATGACATGGTCTTTTCGCCCGTCGTAACCTTTCCGGGGATATCAATGACTATTCTTGACGGGTTTGACGCGGTATATACCCGGTAACCCTGGGTGCTGGGCGCCGTGATGGAAACGGAGCTGTTGGAATAGCTTACACTTACCGTGCTCCTGCTGCTGTCTCCCCTGCTTGGATCGCTGCCTGTGGAAGGCGAAGGCGACGGAGATGGCGACGGAGATGGCGACGGAGATGGAGATGGTAATGGAGCAGGAGTCGGGCTGGGCGAGGGTGAAGTTGTGCCCGTGCTTCCGCTGTTTCCCGTGCTGCCGGTGCTTCCCGAACCTGCGCGTTTTATCGATATAACCGTGCTTCCCCCGGAAAGTTCCTGGGTATAGGAAATCTCACCGGTATATACAATCCGTATTATCGTACTGTTACTACTGTAATTATAGTTTACCAGGACACCGTATACGACGCTGTTTCCCGGAATAATGCCGTCCCTGATCCTGCTGTCCTGTCCGGGAAGCGTAACCTGGAGGATCTTCTCCTTCTGCCTCAATTCCACCTTTGGCTTCCTGCCGGTTGAACCATATGTCGTATTAAGGTTGATTCCTTCAAACCTTACAATACAGGTGTCCCCCTGCATGCCCACGGAAATGGGTCCGATGCCTGCCGTGCCCTGGGGCTGGGAGCTTCCCGATCCTGATCCGCCCGAAACAGGCGCGGTCGTCTGGGAAGGCGCCGGCGATGGCGAAGGCGACGGTGCCGGTGTTGGTGAAGGTGAGGGCGAAGGACTTGCGGAAGACTGGCCTGCAAGGCTGCCCTTGAGCTTCACGGACAGGTACTTGCCGTCAGATGAAGGCGTTACGGTATAATCGGGTTTCCTTGTGGTTTCGATGACTATGCTTGCTGCCTGGGGGTTTGTTTTATTGGCATAGCGGATCTGGTAAACAGTGCCCTTGTTAATATCAAAAGCGCCGTTATTGTGAATAACGGCATCGGATATTTCAATGCCTATCCTGTAATTTTTGCAATCCTGGTTGGGCTCAATGACAAACTTTCTGAGGATTGTAGTCTTTGATGTGTAAATCCTTATTTCCTCTGTATCGCCGGACTGGCTGTATACAAGCTTGGTGACAGTGCCCGACAAGGCTTTCTCCATTTCAGAAGCAGCATGGGCATTCAATATCAAACATGCAGTAAATATGATAAAAAGAGCGACAAACAGACATGCTGAACGCGTTTTCCTCATCATTTGCACCCCTTGAGCCTTTTCTTTTGCACAAATATAGTTTACCACCTATTTTGCTGTTTGAATTAGTCAATAATAATACATCTTTGTTACAGATCATTTTCCATAAAATATATCGGCTTTTTGGGGTGGTCGGATTCAGCATAAGAGTAATAACAGCCGCAATATTTCTGCATATACCACTGCTTTCCCCTTGCGCGTTCCCTTCCTGCGCGGTACAAAGGCCTGAAATCCTCGTAATGGAACCTTATACCATGACGTGATGCCGCCTTCTCGCCTATACTGGCTATCAGTTCATGGTCCTGGTATGGGCTGATAAGTAGACTTGTCGTAAAGACATCATGTCCATTTTCTGCTGCATATCGGGCTGCCTCCTCAAGCCTTACGGAATAGCACCATGAGCAGCGTCCGCGCTTGTCCGCCGGAAGACTGCTGCGCCAATAATCCAGCATGTTCAGCTCATTGACTGAAACGGGCACTCCATATTCCTGCGACATGGCAAGGACCGCATCTTTCCTTTTATCGAATTCTTCCTTCGGATGGATATTGGGATTGAAGAACAGTCCCCCAAGCTCCATCCCCTGCTCCTGCAGGAATTTTTCAACTATGGCCACCGCGCATGGCGCGCAGCATATATGAAGCAGCATTTTCATGCAATCACCTTTCCATAAATCAGGTCCCGGATTTGCCTTTTCCCTGGCAATCCTCTGCTTACTGTTCCAGAAGTCCAAATCCAGGCTTTGTACGCTCAGTGCTGTTCCGCCGCGTTTTTTATCTCCTCTGCAAGCGCCCGGTGTTCGGGACATCCCAGTGTAAGTTCAGGATCGGGACCATGGGCGCTGTTGTCAAGTATTCCGTATTTGTCTTTCAGTCTCAGGATCCGGTATACCGATTCATTAATCCTTTCTTCCGGAATAACGCCGGTTTTAACCGAGGACAGAATGGCTCCAAAAGCCTTTTCGGCAGACCGGGGCATCAGCAGCATGTCGATCCCGGCCAAAACTGCCATGACCGCGGCTTCTTCATCATCATAAAAAGATGAAAGCGCGCTCATCTCCATGGCGTCGGTTATGATCACGCCGCCAAACCCAAGTTTTTCACGTAAAAGACCTGTGACCACCTCTTTTGAAATAGTGGCGGGAACAGGCTCGTCCATCAGCCTGGGCAGAAGGATATGCGCTATCATTACCGCATCCGCCCCAGCCTCAATCCCTTCCCTGAAGGGTATGAGCTCGAAGCTCTCCAGCCTTTTCTGATCATGGTCCACCTGTGCAGCGCCGGTATGGGTATCCTCGGATGTGTCTCCATGGCCGGGAAAATGCTTCAGTACAGGGATTACCTTCTCGTCCGCAAAGCCCTTGACCGCCTGACAGACCATCCTGGATACAATCTCCGGCTCTGTACCGTATGCCCGCTTTCCTATTACCTTATTCTCCGGGTTTGAAAAGATGTCGGCCACGGGAGCGAAGTTCATATTAAAGCCCAGGCTTGAAACCTCACTGGCAATGGCCCTGGCGGCCTTATAGGCATACTCCGGCCGTCCTGTAAGCCCGATGGTCCAGGCCTCGGGCATGACCGTGGAATGAAGCCCGGGCGCCTTGTTCAGGCGTGAAACGATTCCGCCTTCCTCATCCACCGAAATAAACAGTGGAATCCTGGAATACGCCTGCAGATCGTTAATCAGGGAAACTGTCTGGTCAATCCCCTGCAGGTTTTCTGCAAACAGGACAAACCCGCCCGGTGTAAACCTCGAAATGTACTCCTTCAATTCGTCGTCCATTTCAAGGACATTTTCGCCATCCTCGTCCCATCTGTATGCCAGGAAAAGCATCTGGCCGATCTTTTCCTCCAGGGTCATGGAATCCATTAAATCATGGATCCTTTGATCCGCGGGATCCAAGGGGTTCGCGGGACCGGCAGGATCAGTGCTTTCAGACGGTTTCTGACCCTCATCGTTCCCATCATCGTCATCCTGGGAATCGTTGCTGCCTGTCGGTGCAGGCAGTGTTCCGGAATCATCGGCGGGGCGTTTGTCCGGACCGCATGAAGTCAGCAAGAGCGCAGCAATAATGAGAATCGTCAAAGGAATCGTGATCTTCCTGTTATCTTTTCTTTTCATTCTATTTCAGCATCATCCCAGTCTTCAAATCGTGGCCCAGGCTGTATTGGTAAGGGGGCATGCGCTTCCCGGATTCCGCCTGGATTTCAAGTATCTCAATTATCCCTTCCCCGGTGCTGACCCTCATGGACTCCTGGTCCAGGCCGGTTATGATTCCCGGAGGGGCCTTTTCCGGCGTCTCCACGGCAGAGTTGTCAATACCCGACCGCCATATCCTTATCCTGGTTTCCTCAAGGAATGTATATGCGCCCGGCCAGGGAGTCAATCCACGTATCAGGTTATGGATATCATGGGCGCCGGCTGACCAGTCTATCCTGCCCATGTCCCTGGTAATCCTCGGAGCCATGGTAGCCTTGCTGTGGTCCTGCGGAATGGGCTTTAAGGCGCCTTCCCCCAGCTTCCTGATCGTCCTGATCAGGGTTTCCGCACCAAGTAATGACATCCTGTCGTGAAGTTCTCCTGCTGTCATATCAATAGGAATATCGATTTCGGATGTCAGCAGTATATCACCCGTATCAAGGCCGGAATTGGTCAGCATCGTGGTAATTCCCGTCCTGGTTTCGCCGTTGATTATGGCCCACTGTATGGGAGCGGCGCCGCGGTACTTCGGGAGAAGCGAGCCGTGTACATTGATGGTGCCAAACCTGGGTATGGCCAGCAGGCTGTCGGGCAGGATCTGCCCGAAGGCACATGTAACAATGAGATCAGGGTTTAGTTCCCTGATCCTCTCTATTGTCTCCGGCTCCCGTGAGAGCCTTTCCGGCTGTATGACCATTATACCCTGGGACAGGGCGTATTCCTTGACAGGTGGAGGAACAACCCTGTATCCCCTGCCCTTTGGCCTGTCCTTTTGGGTAACAACACATACAACCTCGTAGTTATTTTCAATAAGCGCCTTTAAACTGGGGACCGCAAAGTCCGGGGTCCCCATGAAGATGATTCTCATATCGCTATTCCTTTTCCTCACTCAGTTCGACATATCTTATGACCTTATCGGTGAAGAGTATACCGTCCAGATGGTCGATTTCATGGCTCAGGCACCGGGCCAGGAGATCTGTCGCATCCACCTTCACTTTTTTACCTTTCAGGTTTGTATATTCAACAACCATACGGGCGGGGCGCTTTACCTCGCCGAAAACGCCAGGAACGCTGAGGCAGCCCTCGACCTCTACCTGCTCACCCTGCTGTTCAAGTATGACCGGGTTGATTATCTCCATCGGACCATTGCCATCCCCCAGGTCGATCACGATCATCCTCTTTAGTATGCCCACCTGTGGAGCCGCAAGGCCTATGCCGTTCCCGGTTTTATACAGCGTTTCCTTCATATCTTCAAACAGTTCTCGAATCCTGTCGTTTATCTCACTGACTTCCTTGCTCCTTTTCCTTAGAACCTCATCGCCTTCTGTTACGATGTTCCTGATACCCATGACCATCCTCCAATAATTATAGTTTGGGAATATATTAAGATTATAACATGTTAACAGGGTCTATATCCACACTCACCTGGGTTTCCTTCAGCCTCATCCTGTCGGTCATATCGGTCACATCCTTCAAAACCTGCAGCATCAGGCTGGTGGAAGGGTGCTTGATAATAATCCGCCATCTCATCATGCCGCGGATGACAAAGATGGGCGCCCGGAGAGGCTTCGATATCATCATAAGCTCATGATGCCCGTATTTATCCGCCAGCATCCCATGCAGCCTGTTGATCAGTTCCCAGCCCCTGTTGTTGTCAGTACTGGACACCATTACCATGCCTATATGGGAAAAGGGCGGCTGGAAAAGCTGCTTCCTTATTGGGATCTCCTCGCTGAAAAAGGCCTTGAAATCCTGCTTTATCGCTGCCTGGATGGCATAGTTGTCAATATTGTATACTTGAAGGATAACCTTCCCCGCCTTGTCGCCCCTGCCGGCACGACCCGATGCCTGGGTGACAAGCTGGAAGGTCCGTTCCGCCGACCTGTAATCTTCCGAAAAGAGCATGGCATCGGCAGCCAGTATCCCCACCAGGGTCACGTTGGGAAAGTCATGCCCCTTGGCTACCATCTGCGTCCCGATCAGGATGTCGGCCTCGCCCCTGCGGAACGCGTCAAGGATACGCTTATGCCCATACTTGGTTCCCGTGGTGTCCAGGTCCATCCTGAGAATGCGAAATCCCGCCTCATGCCTTGAAAGCTCTTCTTCGATCCTCTGGGTTCCCGTGCCCATGGGATATATATTCCCGCCGCTGCATTTCGGGCATCCCCTTGGAACGGGAGCAGAATACCCGCAGTAATGGCAGATCAGGTGCCTGTCATTCATATGATATGTCATGGATACGCTGCAGTTGGGGCATCTCGGCACAAAGCCGCAGTCCCTGCAAAGGAGAAAAGATGCATAACCGCGCTTGTTGATGAAGAGTATTGCCTGTTCTCCGTTTTCCCTGACCCGGATGAGTTCCTCCTCAAGGGCTCTGCTGATCATACCCCTGTTTCCCTGGCCCAGTTCAAGGCGCATGTCCACGGTATGTACCTGGGGCAGCGGTTTCGTGTTGGCCCGTGTCGGGAGTTCTTGCAGGAGTATTCTGCCGGTCCCGGCACGGGCATATGTCTCAACCGACGGTGTGGCAGAGCCAAGGAGCAGCAATGCCCCGTTGATATTGCATCTTGCCCTGGCCACATAGCGGGCGTCGTATTTCGGCGTATTCTCGGATTTGTAGGTCAGCTCATGCTCTTCATCCACTATGATGATCCCCAGGTTGCTAAGAGGGGCGAATACCGCAGAGCGTGCGCCTATGACGACATCCACTTCACCCCTGCGTATCTTCTGCCACTGGTCATAGCGCTCCCCGAGGGAAAGCCTGCTGTGCTGAATGGCCACGCGTTTGCCGAACCGTCCCGTAAACCTTGAAACCATCTGGGGTGTGAGGGAAATCTCCGGGACCAGCACGATGGCGGTCCTGCCAAGGCGGAGGACCTCTTCGATGAGCCTCAGGTATACCTCGGTCTTCCCGCTGCCGGTTACGCCAAAGAGCAGGACCTCGTTGAGCTTTCGCTCAGAAAGGAGCGGGATCAGTCCGTCCAGCACGCGCTGCTGTTCAGGGGTCGGAACAGGGGGCTTATCGTCCGTATCAATCTCCGATACATCGAAGGGATCCCTTTCTACCTCCACATCCTCATAATCCAGCCATCCCTTTTTCTGCATGGCACGGATGGCGGCGTGGGATACCCCGGGAATCAGCAGCAGATCCTGCAAAAAACACATGCCCTCCTCATAGAGGAAATCCATCACCCTCGCCTGGTAAACGCTTTTTACCTGACCCTCGGCATACAGCGCCCTGAACTCGCTCTCATCGATGACAGGATATACAGCCCGCTGTGTCTTTTGGCCCACCCGCTGACGGAATGACTCATGGATCTCGATAAGTCCGCCGGACTCCAGTTCCTTCAGCGAAGCTTCCAGTTCATCGGGAAATTCCTTTTCCAGGTCCTGGACAGGAACACCCTTGCTACCTGCCCCGCAGATCCTGCGCAGCAGCGGTGTCATGTCTTCAGCGGGTTCATTATGTACAGCCCTTGCAATCCTCTGCCTTGAAAGGCTTGCCCCGGCAGGTATCATGCATCGTATGGCATCGCCCCATGTGCACAGGTACCTGCTTTTCATCCATTCACTCAGCTTGAGCATTTCCTGGTTCAGAAGTGGATATCCGTCGACGAGGCTGTGGATAGATTTAAGCTTTCTTAAGGTTTCTCCCTGTTCTTCCTGGCGTATATGGACAATCCAGGCCGAATGGAGCTTGTTTTTTACGCCAAAGGGAACCAGCGCCCGCATCCCCGGAGAAACGGACAGGTTATCCGGAACTATATAGTCATATAGCTTGTCAAAGCTTCTCTGTCCTTCCGAAAGCGCGACCGACGCGATGTTAAGCATATGCTCCCTCCGATTGCAACAAGCTAATAATCCGAGCGGCTTTGCACACACCCGGCGGCATGGATGGGTCCGGTTACAGGAAAACCTGTTCATATAATAAAAGAAGTTATATGAATAACCTCTTTTATTATCACCGTGTAATTATGCCTCTGCTTTGCAAGTTAAATTATAAAGGGATTTACCGTTAAAGTAAATCCCATCTATCGGCTAACAGGTATACTCCTTGCTGACATAATCAGGAGTTCCGCTGATATCTCCGCTTATACTGAATATAAATCTGATTCCGAACCTTTCCGAAAGGATTTTTATTTTATCAAAAAACCTGGTGATTTCTTCCTGATCCTTAATGTGCCTGTCAAGGCCATCCATGAAAATTGCTTTCACGTCATAGTTCTCAGCGATAATTCCACATATGAAGGCGCCTATTTCATTGATTCCCTTGATTGGAAATTCAGAACTGTTTACATACCTGATAGGATGTTTAAGACTGTGAATTAAAGAATTGTCGTGATTGATGAATACGATTTCCCCGGAGCAGTCTTCAACCATACTGTTGGCACCGGACACCAGGTATTTGGTCTTGCCGATGCCCTTGCTACCGCAAACAACCTTTATCATGGGTATCAATCCCCCTTTTCTTCCTTTTTATTGTTGTTTTCCTTTACAACCTCCATCTTGGAAACGGAAATCTCGTAGGCTACCCTTTCCTCAACCTGGTCATCGGACAGCTTCTTCTGATATACACGGCTCTGCACTCTGCCCCAAATCTTGATATTGTCCCCCACCTCGAAGGTGCTGGCATATCTGGCGTTTCTTCCCCAGGCGATGCAGGGTATGTAATCAGACTTGTTATACGCCCTGTTCACAGCAAGAAGGATATCGGCGATCTCCCTTCCGAATGGCGTTGTGCGATACTGTGGCTTTCTGCAGACGTAACCGTTCAGAAAGATCTGATTCGGGTTTTTATGTGTCACCTCCTCATCATGGAATTCAATCTCCCTGGCAAACACCAGGAGCATCAGTTTACGTCCTATTTTATTATTGTAATTGTTATAGGACCTGAACTGACCTTCCACAGAAACATACGAATCAATAATAATTTCCTCGGGGCTGACCAGGCGTTCGGAAAAGATGACAGGCAGCTCATCGTATGTCTCGCTCAGCCTGGGAACCCTCAGATAGGTTATGTAGAAACCTTCTCCATATACTTCATGACTAAACTCCGGGTTTGAAATCACTTTTCCTGAAATACTCACCATGTTGTTATCCAGTGCCGTATTCGGCGTCATTTGATACCCCTACCCCTCTCAAAGTCTTTGGTATTTATCGAACATGCTGCTGCTATAATGCTATTCCATAACCCGTCCGTTTAGAATCTGCAATCAATACTATTATACAGAATCCGCAGGGTGTTTTGAATCCTTTATCATATATTTCACCAGATATTAGATTCCTTAAACAAGATTTTGATTCCGGCGCCAATGGAAACCCGACGTTCAATGGCTATTCTGATGCAAATATTTGGTTTTTATTCCTGTCCGGCAGGAATTTGCCTGCCGTCATAACGGATTCTGAAAGGTTCCTTTATGAGTAGATCCGAAACCGTTACAAAATCGAACCCGCTCTCTGTCAGGGCTTCAAGGATATCGGGCAGGACGTCCCGCGTATGAATCGTGTCATTGTGGAACAGTATTATGGAGCCCTTACCGGTCCTGTTAACCACCCTGTTGAAGATATTCTCCCTGGTCATCTCCTTTTTCCAGTCCAGGGAATCAACGTCCCACTGGATTGTATGGTATCCGAGTCTTTCGGCTGTTTTGACCACCCTGGCGTTGTATTCGCCGTAGGGCGGGCGAAACAGTCCGACCTTTCGGTTTGTCAGCTTCTCCAACACATCAGCGCAGCGGGAGATCTCTTCAGCGATCTTATCCTCGGGAATGGAAGCCATGTGGAGGTGGCTGTACCCGTGGGAGGCTGTCTCATGTCCCCTTTCGGCCATCATCCTTACCATGTCCGGGTATTTTTCTGCCCACACCCCCACGATGAAGAAGGTGGCCTTTGCTTTATACCTGTCGAGGATGTCCAGGATATCGGGGATATCGCTGGCTCCCCACGCGCAGTCAAAGGTTATTGCGCATTTCTTTTCATCCGTCTCCACCGAGTATATGGGGATATCATCCTTGTATGAACCAGAAGCCTGTGCCAGGTATTCCCGGGTAAGAAATGCGTTCAGAACAATAAAGAACAGGGCCGCGACGATCACAGCAACGGCAGTAAGGTTGGTTCTGTTTATAATTATGACCCTCATTAAAACCCGCCGCCAAACGTATTCTACTGCATTCTATTATTTGATTCCCCTGTTTATTCACCGGTCGGGAACAATGGCATACCTGCCTGTAAGGTCCTTCCGGACAAGCCCTTTAAGCTCAAGCTGAAGCAGCGAGTTGAAGAGAATATGCGCCGGAAATCCTGTTTTATCAGCAATCTGGTCATGATAAAGATCCTCGGCGCCAAGGGCCTGGAGTATCATGCTTTCTTCGCTGGTAAGCTGATCCACATTGGGACCCGGGTTTCTGTTATTCCTGGGCAGTGCGGCCAGGCTCCAGGGGATCTCTTCCAGGATGTCCTCCGCCGAGAGTACCAGCTTGGCGCCTTCCCTGATCAGCCTGTTGGTACCCTGGCTGTTATGGTGGTTGATATTTCCTGGCACCGCAAAAACTTCCCGGCCCTGTTCCAGCGCGGCCTGGGCGGTTATAAGCGATCCGCTTCTCTGCCCTGCCTCCACCACCAGTACACCTATGCAGATTCCGCTGATGATGCGGTTTCTCACCGGGAAATGATAGGTCTGGGGTTTCGTGCCCGGAGGGTACTCTGATATGACTGCGCCATTCTTTGATATCCGGTCCATCAATCCTCTGTTTTCCGGGGGATAGGCCTGGTCGGGACCGCAGCCTAAAACCGCGATGGTCTTCCCGCCCGCCTGAAGGGCCCCGGTATGGGCTGCCGTATCGATCCCGCGCGCCATACCGCTTACAATCACGCAGCCTTCCTTAGCAAGATCCGCAGCCAGGCGGAAAGCGGTGTCCATGCCATACCCGGTCGCTTTTCTCGAGCCAACAACCCCGAAACACAGGCCTTTCGGAATCACGCCTTTCACATACAGCACCAGTGGCGGGTCATTTATATACCTCAGAAACTCGGGATATTCATGGTCTTCAATTGAGATAACCCTTACGTTCTTTTTCTCGGCCAGCTTCAGAATCTTATCGCTCTCATCATGGTATTCCCTGCTCAGCAGTGAATTGGCCTGGTGGGGTTTCAGACCCAGCCTGGTCAGTTCATTCCTGCCCATTTCGAATAAAGCCTCGGGGGTTTTGAACATGCGCAGGAACTCAAGCTTACGGGCGACTCCTATTCCCTCGGCGATATTCAGCCGTATCCAGGCCAGCAAATGGCTCTTCAATCCCTTCACCCCCAACTTGCCGCATAATGGCGGTTTCAGGATAAAATCGTCCTGTCCAGCGACCTGTATTGTATGGCCTCGGCGATATGCACCGCCTGAATAACCGGGCTTTCCTCAAGGTCAGCGATGGTGCGGGCCACCTTCAGGATCCGGTCATGGGCGCGGGCACTGAGTTTCAGCCTGTCGAATGCCGACCTCAGCATCCTCTTCCCGTCATCGTCAACCTTGCAGAACTCACGGACCATGGCGCTGGTGAGACCTGCGTTGCAGAATATATTAAGGCCCCTGTATCGCTCCTTCTGAATAGCCCTGGCCTTGCAGACCCGCTTTTTTATTGCTTCCGAGCTTTCCTCCCCCGACCTGGATTCAAGGTCGCTGTATCTTATGGTCGGAACCTGAACCTGTATATCGATCCGATCCATAAGGGGCCCGCTGAGCCTTCCCAGGTAGTGTTCGGCTTCCCTTGGAGAACAGGTGCACGGTTTTACAGGATCGCCGTAATAGCCGCATTTGCATGGATTTGCGGCAGCCACCAGCATGAACCGGCTTGGATATGTAATGGTGGAATTGATCCTTGCAATACATACAAACCCGTCTTCCATCGGCTGGCGCAGGATATCCAGGGTTGTCCGGCCGAACTCGGGAAGCTCGTCAAGGAACAGTACGCCATAATGGGAAAGGCTTACTTCACCGGGTTTTGGTATCCTTCCTCCTCCCACCAGGCTTGCGGCGCTCATGGTATGGTGAGGAGCCCTGAACGGTCGCTCCGTAATCAGGGATGTATGCGGAGGAAGCATACCCGCTACACTGTATATTTTTGTAACCTCCATGGATTCCTCAAAGGAAAGGTCGGGCAGGATGGTGGGCAGCCTTCTTGCCAGCATGGTCTTGCCCGATCCCGGGCTACCGATCATGATGACGTTATGCCCCCCGCTGGCTGCCACCTCCAAAGCCCTTTTGGCATGGTTCTGGCCCCGGACATCCGAGAAATCCAGGCCTGTTGCCGCCTTCGTTTTTTCGCCCGTCTCGATCCGTTCGGCGGGCTTTATCGTTGCTTCCCCGGTAAAATGGGCCACAGCCTCATTCAGGTTATTTACCGGGTAATACTCGATGCCCCGGACCACGGATACCTCGGGCAGATTCTGAGCAGGAATCATCATCCTGCCATATTGAAGCTCCTTTGCCGTGATAGCCTTGCAGAGCATCCCGGGAACGGGCCTCACGCTTCCGTCAAGTGCAAGCTCACCCGAGATGAAATAGCCTTTCACAGATTCTTCGGGTATAACCCCCGCTGCCACAAGTATTCCGATAGCGATGGGAAGGTCATAATCCGTTCCGTCTTTCCGGATATCTGCAGGCGCGAGATTCAGGGTTATCCTCTGGCCAGGGAACCTGAAACCCGAGTTCTTTATGGCGGCCTTCACCCGTTCCCTGGCTTCCTTCACCGATGTTTCAGCCAGGCCAACCACGTCGAATCCGGGAATGCCATTTGATATGTCGATTTCCACTTCTATGAGATGGCCCTCAAGACCGGTAAGCCCACAGGTTGCAACCCGGCTGAACATGAAGGATACCCCCGATACAGAACATTTGTTTGGAAATATTCTATCACTGGATGTTATTATTTTCAAGTATTAATAAAAATTTCTTTACATATAAAATATCGCCGGGACCGCTTCGGTCCCGGCGACTTTTTTTAGGTGACTCTTCAGTTTGTATTACGAAGATTATGCTTTTTTATCAGGTCTGAAGCATTGCCAATCAGCTTGTAAAGTAATAATACAACACCATAATATATCAGCGCATTGAGAAGATAAAGCTCAATACGGAAGTTGAACGGGATAACAGTGATGTTTCCCAGGGCATCAAAAGCATTTGCAGGAATTGTGTGGCTCATGAAATATAGAAACCTGAATGGCCACCCAAAACCCGTAAAGAAGCTTTCGACAACCTTCTTCTCAAATACAAAGCAACTTAAAAGCGATATAAACAGTGCGCATAGAATCAAATGCCATTTTGCCTTACGCTTCATAACTTTCTCCGTCAATACTGTTGCACCTCTGAATATGCATATCCTCCTGGCATTTATCATAGCATACTTTTGATATCATATTGCAAAAATGCAACAAATGCGGCTTTAAAAGTATTGAACGCGTTATGAAGCTTATTTTCTCAGTCTATCAGTTGCTTGTGCATCTTTCTCATCTCAAGGCCTTTTGCGTCGAGTACCTTCTGAATCCTTTCCTGTTCATGGGCTCTTCTTATCTTGAGGGTGGTCGTCTTGATCAGATCCTGCATGGTCATCACAAAGTACCTGATGATTTTGTATTTGGGGAGGGCAGCGTTAATCTTCTTTATCTCTTCATCCAGCATATTCCCTATCTCTTCCGGGGAGGGGTTGCCGTTACTTCTGAAATATTCGGTATCCAGAACCAGCTTGGCACAAACCTGGATATCGCCGTCGTTGGCCTTGTATCCCCAGGCAAAGGAGTCCTTGACGCCAGGTATGTTATTGAGCAGCATCTCGTATTCTTCGGGAAACGCCTTTTTGCCGTTTGTGAAAACGATCATGGACTTTGCGCGGCCGGTGATAGTGATGATACCCCTATTGTCAATGAAGCCAAGGTCGCCCGTCCTGAACCAGCCGTCCCGGGTGAAGGCGTTTTCGGTTTCCTCACTATCCTCGTAATAACCCAGCATGACATTGCCGCCCCGGACAAGGATTTCTCCCATGCCGTTCTCGTCCGGTGAATCGATGCTTACCTCCACATCGGCTATGGGAAAGCCGATGGTCCCCGGAATATTGACAAATTCGTTGGAGGTTGAGACAACCGGGGAAGTTTCTGTCAGCCCATAACCCTGCAGGAATGTGATGCCAAGATCCTCATAGCCCCTTATTATATCGGCGGGCATCGGCGCCGCGCCGGAAACAACCAGGCGAAGCTTCGGTCCCAGCTTTTCAAGGATGGATTTGAAAAGGACTCGTCTTACGTCAATTCCAATCTTCCTCAGGGCGCGTGATACCTTCGTCATCGCTTTTACAAGCCCTTCCTTGCCCGACTTCCTGATGCCTTCCTGCACTTTGGCATATATGGCTTCATATATGGCAGGAACGGCAACCATGATGGACACATTGAACTCCTTCAGATTATCCGCGATATGCTTGATGCCCTGGCAATATGCGATGCAGACCCCCATATGCATCATGAACATGAGGCCGACGGTGTTTTCAAATGTGTGATGCAGCGGGAGCAGGGACAGGTGCACATCGTCCGGGCGCAGGTCGAGCACTCCCGATATGGAGGTCACATTTGCCGCGATGTTGGCATGGGAGAGCATAACGCCCTTGGAGGTGCTTGTGGTTCCGGATGTGAACAGCAATATGGACAGCGAGTTCCTGTCAATCTTGGCGTCTGTGAAGGACCTGTCGCCTTCCGCCAAAAGCCGCTTCCCTTCCTCAATGAGACTCGACAGGGTTGTGAAGCGGGAATCGGTTTTTTCGGGATCAATCTCATCCATGCAGATATACAGCTTCAGATTGCTGTTTGTCTTTGCGATCTCACGCATCATGTCATGGTATCCCGCGCTGTAGAAGATGGCCTCCACCTGCCCTCTCCTGGCAAGGTTCTCGATCTCTTCTCTTGGCAGGTATTTGTCCAGCGGAACGCCAATCCCCGTACCGTTAATGATGGCAAAGAAGCAAAGCCCCCATTCATAACGGTTCTCGCTGATGATGGATATGCGTTTTCCCTTGAATCCCCTGGCGATCAGTGCCGTACCCAGGCAGTCAATCTCGTTATCAAGCTGTATGTAGGTTTTCTCCACGATGGTCCCATCGCTGGTCTTGAACTTGAACCCTGTCTTGTTGCCGTATTCTCTTGCGCAGTTTTTAACCAGTTGCTTCAGGTCTTGGACAGTCTTTTTCTCATAGTATCCCAGGCCTTTTACAATCCGTCTGCCATTCTGGTTGTATTCAACAACAAAATCTTTCATTGCGCTCACCAGCCTTTACCGAATTATAATTAGCACCATGCTTATATGATATGATATTATTACTTGGTGATAATTATACATGAAACCCGGAAAAATGTAAACAGATGAGCGCAATGATTCTTATACTGCTAGATTCAGGGTTCGGGCATCAGCGCTGGGGTATGATCTCGAGCCAGTATCCGTCGGGATCTTCAATAAAGTATATCCCCATGGCCTCGTTCTCAAAGCAGATGCACCCCATCTCCTTATGCAGCGCATGGGCCTTCTCAAAATCGTCTGTGACAAAGGCGATGTGGGATTCGTTGTCGCCTAAATCATATGGGCCTTCCTTATCCCTGAGCCATGTGAGCTCAATCTGGAATGTGTCGGTATAATCCGCCAGAAAGACAAGGATAAAGCTGCCGTCAGAAGCTTCCTTCCGCTTTACTTCGTGGAGTCCCAGCGCTTTTTCGTAGAACTCAACCGACCTTTTGATATCGGTGACATTGATATTGGCGTGAGCGATCCTGAATTTCATACTCTTTTCCTCCTGCCTTTTTCATAATACTTATTTATAGATTACTTCAGTTCGTGCCGCGGTTCAAGGCAGGAGAAACCAGGCAGACATGGCAAACCATCCGGTATCTGTTATTCATAATTCGCCATCTGTTATCCGTATTCCGCCTTCCTGTTCCGGCTGACCCGGGATTATTCGATGTCCGAAGACGACCCATAATGCATCAGGTCATCCAGCGCCTCGTTTTGAACACCGTCCCGGTTCAGTTCCCAGGCTTCGATCACCTGCTCCTCTGAAGGCCTTTTTTTCATGGTCTGTTCCTTGGAGCTTATGGTTTCCCTTTCCTCTTTCCTTGCGCAGTCAATGCACAGCCTGGCCTGTGGGAGCAGTTCAAGACGCTTGCTGTCAATCTCGTTGCCGCAATGCTCGCATATGCCGTAGGTTCCTTCTTCCATCTTTTTTTCAGCCCTCTTGATGCTTTTTACTTCATCCATCTGAAGCTTCTTCAAAGCCATGTAATGTTCCATATCATAAAGTTCGGACGCTATTTCGGCCGGATGGTTGTCGTAGCCAGACAGTTCGTCCAGGTAGAAGTTGTCATACTCCCCCATCCGAATCCCTTCCATATCGTCGATCAATTCTTCCCGGTCTTCCCTGTGATGGTCAAGCAGGTACTTGTAATGGCGCATCTTTTTATTCTTCATCCGATCCACCTTTCCAATTCAGATGTTGGATGCAGGAAGTTGGAGGTTGGAGAATAATAATGGCTGCGAAGCCGTGCTTGCTTTTCTCACGTCTGACATCTAACATCCCACCTCTTACTTCCAGTATGCCATCCTCTTTTTAATATCTCTCAAAAGACATATATTAATGCCTGCAAAAAAGAAATGCGCATCCCGCAGGTGGTTGCGCACTTCCCGGCTTTCTTTTTATTGTTCTGTTCTTCGTACATTTCGCTAAATGATGACCGGTCTATTTGCCGTATATCTTCACGGCCCGTTCCATATTCCTGATAACATCGACCTGGAACGGGCATCTTTCCATGCAGATCCCGCACTGGATGCAGTCGGATGCCTTGCTTTGAAGTGTGTCATACTTCGCCTTCATATCTTCCGAAAGACCGTTTATTGCGCTGTCAGCCAGCCTTGTCACAGCGGCGATGTCTATTCCGGACGGGCATGGCATACAATGCCTGCAATACATGCAGACCCCCCTGAAATCCCAGCGGGTTTTGCTTATCACGCTGCTGTAATCCTTATCCTCTTCGCTGGCTTCGAGGAATGAAACAGCTTCCCTGATATGCTCAACCGTCTTGCATCCCGGAAGAACCGTGCATACTCCGGGCTGTGAAAGGGCATAGCTGAGACATTGATGAGGGGTTAACACCATGGAGCTTGGGTTATTCGGATCGAACAGCCAGCCGCAGGCGTATGGCTTCATGGCAGTGATGGCAACTCCATTCCTTTCACAGGCCATGTATAGCTCTTTTCTTGCTGAAGAAGGTTTAAAGTTCTTCCCTTCCAGCTCTTTATAGGGTTCTTCGTTCCATGCCGACTCAATTTCGGCATCGCCCTCCAACATATCAAAAGCCGGATTGACAGGGAACATCAGCACGTCAATAACACCGCTTTCAACCGCTTTTAAGGATGAAGAAACCCGATGGCTGCTGATTCCTATAAACCTGGCCTTGCCCTCCTTTTTAAACCTCAGGGCAAGATCCAACATGCCTCCGGACTCAAAAACCCGCTTGAAATCCTCATCATCATCCACGAAATGAAGTATAAGGACATCAATATAGTCGGTCCGCAGCCTTTTAAGCAGCTGGTTCACAAAATCCTCGCAAATGGAAAGATCACGTGTCCTGTAGTATTCCTCCCCTTCCTTCGCAGCACAGCCAATATGCCCCTGGAACATGACCTTGTCTCGTTTTCCACGGATAGCCATCCCAATTTTGTCCCGGATCTCAGGGGTTGGCATGAACAGGTCGAAATAGTTTATTCCGCATGAAATGGCCTCATTCATTATCCTGTCAACATATTCGCGGCTTTCATGCCATATGTGTTCCAGTCCCATTCCTATTACACCGACATCGACACCAGTCCTGCCAAGCTTGCGGTAAAGCATCAAATACACCTCATATATCACATCATTCATAAAATTATATCATTTGGATTTTGGACATGATATAGGTCAACCCAATTTTGATGTCAGATATATAATAACACGCATGAAAACTTGAAAAATCTGCTGTCACCGTTTCAACCGCATGTTTGCGAACAACCTGTTCATATAATCTGGCAATTATCCAGAAGGTTCTACTTATAGATTCGGCGATACCATCAATAATAAGTGATGAGGAGGTGAAACAATGGCTAACAACAACAGCAGAAGCAGAACCCAGTTTTCAAACATGAAGTATGAGATTGCCAACCAACTCGGAATTAACCTGAAACAGGGCTATAACGGAGACATTACCGCACGCCAGGCAGGCACGATCGGCGGTAATATAGTTAAGAAAGTATTTCAGTCTTACACAGGCAACCAGTATCCACAGGTTGACGTAGCACAGCAGAACCAGCAACAGTAGCAAGTCATCGAAACAGCAGGGCAAAGGTCCTGCTGTTTTCATATTTTCGCCCGGTATTTTCGTTTGTTTCTGTTTGCAAACACTCAATTACCCGCCCAGGTAATCACTTACAAGGTCAAAGACATCGGATGCTGTCTTATCCCCATCTATCATGTCTTTTATAACTCCATCCTGCGCCAGTCTCATTCCCGTTTCCACTCCGGCCGGGCAGTCCAGTTTCCAGGCGTTTAGCGGCCTTTCATAATTCGGGTTTCTCATTACCTCAAAAGCCGTATGAAGGGCTATCTGCACCTCTTCCATCTTTTCAAATGGACCTGTTATACTGATGTTCTTGCTTCTGATATAATCAGTCGCGCCGTTCAGTATTGTTCCGCCGGCAAGCCTGTCCCGCGCCGCAAACCTGATATTTCTTATATTTGCCATAACGATGGCTCCGAAACACATCGGGCAGGGTTCGAATGTTGAATATATGGTGAACTTTCTTATATCGGGATAATCAAACTCGCTGACCCTCATGATTGCGTTCAGTTCTGCATGGGCAATCTTATGGCGGGCAACATCTCCGGGACTTCCACCGTCTTCAAAGATCATGTTGCGACCCTTTGATATTATATAGCCCCTTTCGTCGGTAATAACCGCACCTATGGGGACCGAACCCTTTTTGAATGACTCCCATTCCAGGTCAAAACATACCTGCCACGGTATATCCAGGTCATTCCATTTCATAGCCCAATACCCCCTCAGCCGGATACTATCGCCGAAAAGCTGCTTTACAAGCCATAACGTAACATAACTTTGTTACTACAGGGCTTTTCCCTTCCTTTACTCAGCCTTTTGTCATTCATTTTGGGTTCCTGGCAGGAATACGCACGTCCGCTTTTTACTTCTTCCAATACCTCTATCAGCTGTTTCCACTCGTGTATATGCAAGTGCCTGCAATCTGGACTAAGGCCCTTGTATTTTACCGTATAAGGGTTCCCATTATTGGGAAAACCATTAAAAACCGCCTTTCACATTCTGCCGCACATTTTCTCCAGTTTCAATGAGTCATTCAGTGCCAGTCAACACTAAACATATAATCCCACTGCTTTCTGCGTCAGTCCAGATTGTACAATTCTATATAGCCCTGTTCCTGAATATCTGCTGTTAATGCGCGTACCATTGATATTTCATTTTCCACCAAGTCCCAGGCGAGATCTTTAACCGCCAAAAAACTTTTATTCGTAACATTCAGTCCGCCCGTACTGTGCTCGCCATCATCAGTATACACCGTAAGGTAGTAATAGTCTCCATCCAGAGACTTGGAGCTTATGTCATTACGTAATGACAGGATATCATTTTTCAGGATAGCGTCTTTTATCTCCTTTATATCCTCTTCTGCCAACTGTACGGTTTCCTCGGGATATTCATCAGTGAATTCCTGGCCGAAACCATCACAATAGACTCTTACCGTCCCGTCAGATGAAAACTCCGCATGGGTGCGGAACAGTTCATAAACCGGAAGCTCGCCCGCCGGAGAATAGGTAAGCTTTAAAAACATGCCATTTGAAAATTTGATACTTTGACGGCTCAGACTGCATCCTGCCAGCAGCGCCAGCATAATAACGACAACCAGCAACACGATACCAGGCTTTTTCATAACTTTCATCCTCCTTGAATAAACGGTTATGCACACCATCCGCATTATGGAGAATTATACATCTTTTTTCAATGCTTATAAATACCTTTCAGGCTATTCCACCTTGCCGTTCAGGATCAGGGCCATTATATCCTCTTCGGTTGACAGCTTATCATAATCTCCTGTAAGTTCGCCTTCATAATGATAAATAATCCCTGCCCGCTCATTTCTCTCAAGGCAGTCCATCAGCATCTCTTCCCCGTATTCTCCTGCAAATCTTGCGAAGGCTCTTATTCTTACTGAATCCAACATACTGTCCGAACACGGAAATTCATCGCATTCCCAGCATCCCGCCAGTCCCTTTTCCGTGCAGCAGTTGAAGTTCCTGCACCTGTCCACTAACCTGCAGCCCTGATTCCTGCATCCCACACAGGTTTCGTTAATACTGCATACACAGCAGGCCAATCCGCAGTATGCAATCCCTTTTTCCCTGTCCATGCTTAAATCCCCCTTCTTTCAGAACGCATTCCATAAAAAAACGAAGACCTTTATTGCTCCTTTCGACTTAAGCCCATATTTCCTGAAACTCTCCTTCCTTATGAGCATCACCGCAGTAATTCCTAAACCGGCGACACCAAACTGCATGCAAGCCATAACCAGAACTCGAAGCAAGATATGTATTTCTGCATTCTTCGCAAACGAGCCAAACCAGCCCTGGAATCCCATATATACTGCCAAAACCAATGCTGTCAGGATTACGATTATGTACAGGTCAATATTCGCTTTTTTCTGCTCCACCGTTATTTCACATTTTGTCATATGTGATCCTCCTACGCCTTATTCTGATTTCTGTCCTCCGCACGATCGAAGTACCTGTAACCGAGTACGCATATTGGCAGGAAGTAGGCGCACCATATCTCCAGCAGCACCGTTCCGATTATATTGCCCGTTCCCCTTGTGAAAACCGGGAACAACGGCACGATCAGGCACGAAAAGAAGAATATGCCATGAATCCTGAGCATCCACCTGAGAGCCTTGTCGCTGCTGCTCCGTGGTTGCACAGTAAATGAAACCAGGAATGTAGAAAGAGCCATAAAGGCATAACCCAGCAAATCATAATTGAAGAACAGGCTGCCCAGGTATCCGTAACTTATGATGGATAGAGCTTCATCGCTCAGGGAATTGTTCATCCTTACCGTCGTGCATTCCGCATAGTACACCAACAGGATAATCGTGGCATAGATGGCTGCAAAAGCGATCCCTGATATCCCGGCGGCCCTGCACTCATCCTTATCATTCAATGAGTAAAGCGCGCACATAAACGGGACAAAACCGATGGCAATAAATATGCTGGCAAGGCAACTGTAAAACGTAGACGGGTAAAAAAGAGCCACAATCATGGATACGGCAAATGACAGCACTGAAACTCCTGTAACCAGGGATCCTATCTTGCCCACTAACCTGTTCATGTTCTTACCTCACAGTTTCTGCAGGTGCGTTAACTCAAACACCCTTTTCAGCCATTAAATGCCCCTGTTAAATCATTGATCGGAACAACTTTCGCAAAGCGGTTGTTCCAGATCTCAAAATTATAAAACTCATATAATTCCTTTGCTCTTAAATACTTGTTGCTGAAAGTCGTATTGGTTTCCTCAGGTATAATTACGTTGTAGCCATACTCAAATGCTGCTTTGCATGTGGCATCAATGCAATACTCGGTTTGCAGCCCTACAAGAATAATGTTCCTGATATTTCTTTCATCAAGATACTCTTTCAGCCCTGTATGCAAAAACGCACTGTTATGCTGTTTGTCAAAGATTTTTTCTCCCTGGGGACTGATTTCACTATAGATCTGCCATCCCTCGGTATTCCTCTCCAAATCGCTTCCAGGTCCATCGTCGTGGCGGACATAAATGACCTCAATTCCCTGATCCCTGCAAAAAGCGATCAAACGCTTGATGTTGCTCACTACCCGCTCTATTTGATACGGATTCTGCTTAACCATTGCTGTCTGAACATCTACGACCAAAAGTACTGTATCCTTCATTGACTTTCCTCCTAACTATGCTTTTGCGTATACTCATCCTTATATTGCTAAACCTTCTGTACAATAATGTTCCACTTCGTATAGGGGAACGGGTTGGTCTTGTAAAACTCATCCTCGGTCTCTATATATGTATTCACCTGCTCTGATAATATCAGAAACTTCCAGCTTTTAAAAAGGTCTCTTATGCCCTCTTCATCAAAGTAGTGGTGGGGTACGCCTGCCTCGGTCCCGCTGTCATCTATGAAGGTTCCTGGTTCTATTTCAACGCCTTTTCTGTGACTGCCCGATTTTGTTGAAAGCAGGTTTACCAGGAACAGCCCGTTGTTTTCAAGGCTGTCGCGTACGATACTGATAAGCTCTTCATGGTTCCAGTCTTCAATACCAGGCTGATCCTGGTACGCGCCAACAGCCTTTTTCAGCAAGTGGCTGAATTCTTGAATGTTCAATCCCCCAGCTGCCTGCCTCAAGTTTTGACAGAATCCTGTTGTGTTTAAATAACATAAAACGCGGCACAGGTTATCTGCAGAAGCTCATCAACAAGAAGCCGCTTCGTCTTGAAATCCGGAAGATCATTCACAACAATCAGGAAGTCGATACCGCTTTGCCTGGAAAAGCATCCCATGGCCAATGACCCATGCAGGTATATCCCGACGAGATTTTCCTTAAGTATGGATTTGCATCGTCTGATTGCCAGATCAAGTACCTGATATGGATCCATCCATCAACCTCACATACATATATAAAAATATGTCTATTCCAGCGTAATCCAGTACCTTTGAATGGTATGGTCTCCACGCTGTATTTCGTTTTCCGGCACTCCGCCGTTGTTCAGTATTGTCTTTGCCGATGCTATATTGTCCTTGTCACAGGTGATCAGCACCCTTTTGATATTAAGCTTTACGCATTCCTTCAGGCCCAAAGCAAGCATTTCGGTCGCGTATCCCTTCCGCCTTTCCGATTTTCTCACGCTGTACCCGATATGCCCGCCGACATTGTACAAATAGCCGTTCAGGCGATGCCTTATATCGATCATGCCGATCAGGCGGTTATCGTGAACCGAGACTGCCAATAATGTGGTTGCAGGAACCAAACCCTCCCTCACCGTTTCTTCCCTTGAATTGTCACATACGGCGCCGTACCATTCCTCGAAAGTGTCAAAACGGTTCAGGCCGGCAGTTCCATCCATGCTGTCGCCATTCTCAATGAACTCCCTCTTATAGTCCATAATCTGGTCCTTATGCTCCGGCATCGGCAAAATGAGCTTTAACCTGTTCATTACAATTCCTCTTCAGCTTGTTATTTTGTTATCCACTGGGTCATGCCTGCACCCAATACCTCGTTCTTTTCATTGGGGTCCACTATTCTTTCATCTGCCTTGTTATATTTTCAAGTTCCATGGCTACACCGTCGTTATCATTGGTATCGGTAACCCTCTTAGCAGCCTTCTTCACTTCCTCCGGGGCATTCCCCATCGCTATTCCCATGCCGCATTCCCTGATCATGTCCAAATCGTTGTAATCGTCGCCGAACGCTATTACATCGGTACATTTGAAGCCCAGTATTTCTGAAAGAGCCCTGATGGCATTCATTTTTGAAACGTCTTTATGGGCAATCTGGCCAAGCGTCCCGCTATCGGTGACAACCATTTTGAAATCATCGGGCAGAATACCGTATATCCTGCTCAAATCATCAATTCCGCAAAGATCCACCAGTATCTTTGCTGTAGGCTTGAAATCGAAATCGTTGAAGTCGACATATGTATATTCAGGGAGCCAGCCGGTCATTAATCTGACATCAAAGTTGGCATAGAGCCGGTCCATTATCTCGATGGATATCCTGATCCCCGGATAATTTTCCATAAACCACCGGACAGTGTCCTTAACTGCATCGGCTTTCAGGTAATTGCTGTGTATGAGTTGTTCTCCGTGATATATCTCCGCTCCGTTATAGCAGATAAGGTAATAATCAAGAAACTTTGAAGGAATAATACCCCGGACAGCCCTTTTGGGCCGGGCTGTAGCCACGATAATCCTGAACCCCCTGTTTACAACCTCATTCATTGCCTTCAGGGTCCGATCCGATATGCTCTTGTCCTGCCTTAAAAGCGTGCCGTCAAGATCTGTAACGATAACCTTCATTTTTCCCTCCAGCAGTTTAAACCTTCATCATATCCATGCTGCGCCTATATTTTCATATTCATAACTTCCCTTACTTCCTCAAGCGTTCTTATTGCTTCTTCCCTTGCCGCTGCTATGCCTGAGCGGAGCACCCCGCGGACATAGTCCAGGTTCTGCTCCAGTTGCTTCCTGCGGGCTCTTAAGGGACGGAGGTACTCGTTGAGCGATTCGGTAAGGATCTTTTTCAATTGGCCGGAACCGCCGTCTCCGATTTCCTCTGCAATTTCTTCCGGCTTCTTTCCTGTTGCAAGGGAAGCGATTAACAGCAGGTTCGATACCTCGGGCCTGTTGACAGGATCATATGTGATCCTCCTGTCGGGGTCGGTCTTTGCCTTTTTAATCAGCTGTGCTGTTTCATCCTCGCTGGCGCTTAACATTATTGCATTGTTCCTGCTCTTGCTCATCTTCTGGGAACCGTCCAGACCAAGAATAACGGGAGCTTCGCTCAATAGGGGCTGAGGTTCGGGGAAAACAGGTTTATTGCCGGCAAACCTTGAGTTGAATCTTCTGGCAATGGTCCTGGTCAGCTCAAGATGGGGCAGCTGGTCCTTGCCCACGGGAACCACCGTAGCTTTACAGAACAGGATATCTGCAGCCTGGTGCACGGGATAGGTGTACATACCCGCATTGATCCGTTTTTGACCCGAAGCGATAATCTCTTCCTTTACCGTGGGATTCCGATCCAGTTCGGCATTCGTCACAAGGGTCAAAAACGGTAAAAGAAGCTGGTTCAGCTCGGGTACATGGCTGTGGGGAAAAATGAATGTCCTGCCGTCGTTTGGATCTATCCCTGCGGCCATGTAGTCGATAGTAAGCTGAAGAACATTCTCGGCAATATTCTCAAAGGTGTCCCTGTCAGTCAGGACCTGGTAGTCGGCAATTACTATAAAAATGGGAACGCCCAGCCTGTGGAGCCGCACCCTGTTCTGGATCGACCCGAAAAGATGGCCGATGTGCAGCCTTCCGGTAGGCCTGTCTCCTGACAGAACTCTATATTTTTCCGGTTGTCTCTGGATATCCTTTTCCAGTTCCCTGCTCCTTGCAAGCGAGGCTTCAAATGTGTCGTAGTTGATTTTTTCAATTGTCGCCATGATAATTCATTCCTTTCCGTTCAGTATTCCGCCTGATCATTGCCCTTTATGACTGATTTTTCCCTTTCAATACTCTTAACCGTATAATCGCCGTTTATAAATCTTCCGCCAGGTTTTAAAGACCTTTTTCCGCTTTTGGGGAGCGGCGGAAATCCTCACGGACATATTTCAGGAAATCCTTAACCGTATGCCTGATCACACTAAACTTCAGCAATTCAGGTCTTCTTGTGTTTGTCCTGATCACAAGAACTATCAACAGCGCTTCGCATGCAGTTACATATACATCTTTCAGGTCAAAGGTAAAAAGGCCTTTCAGGTAGATATAGTCGAGGCTGCCGGGCCAGAAGACCTTATCAATCAGCGAACAGAACGCCGCGGCGAAAATGAGGATGAAGGTCGTAACGGCGATCCTGCTTATCCTGTGCCTGCTGTTGCAGTACCTGTATATGTAAACCGCAAGAACGAGAAGAACTATGTTGAGTAAAATATGCGGGATAAAACCCACCCCAAGGCCAAGCCATGAGTTTATCCAGGATAAATTCGTATTGTGCTTTGGTCTGAACTGAACGTAATCGCCTATAATGCTGAACTCCCTATCAAAAAACCACCTTGAGATAACGGTCTTGATAGCCTGATCAATGAGAACAAGAACGGGCGCCGTAATGGCAATGGCCATGTTATTACGTTTCAATTATTACTCTTCCTTCCCATTCCAGTGCTTCAGCTTTATTTCGCTAAAAAACCTTTACTTTAAGTCCGGACTTCTCTTTCTGCGAATATATGAGCCTGTCAAATGCAAACCTGTCGGGAATGGCATCGGCGGGCAAACCCCAGTATGATCTCGGACCAAGCTTGAAAATATACATGGATGGTGTGATGAAAACTGCTTTATAATTATTCCAGCCAAGTTTTACGAGGGTATCGCCGCCTTCCATCTGTATTCCTTCGTCAGAAAAGCGGTATGTTATTTCTTTTACCTTTTCTTCCTTAAAGCGCAATATGGGTATTATGTAAAAGGCCGAATATAAAAGGATGAGAAACAGCGACATAAAGAATACAGCCATGAATGCCGGGACGCCATCGGACACGATCCAGAACAATAAGGAAACAAGCAGGGGCACAGGGGATTTGTCCTCATGCCAGCGCTTGTATGTATCCGGGTCCAGGTATATGGTAACGTCTATTTCCGACAGATGATCGGCATAACCCCTTGAAATCCCTCCGTTCAAGGTGATGCCCACTACACCCGGCAAAGACTTCAGTCCTGGCAGTACCCCGTCAAGATGCTTCAGAAGCTTTTCGCTTATATTGTTTCGGTTGATGTTTACATATGGTCTTCCCATGGATACTTCCTCTTTTCCTGTAAAAATGTTATTCGGTATAGGTTCCGCCTGTATTATCCCTGTTCAGGGTGCCAACTTTCTCGATAAGCAGGCACTTTACCAGTTCCCTGCATACAGGGCGATGCCTTACGCCTTTCGGAATAATAATAAAATCGCCTTCGTGCAGGTCTATCAGACCGTCGTCAAGCTCTATCTGAAAAGAACCCTCAATGACATAGAACATCTCGTCCGAATCAGGATGAACGTGAAAATCAAGCGTCCTGTTTTCGGCTTGCAGAACATTGAGCATATGGTCGTTCAATTGCCCCACCTTGAGATATCTGAACAACTCGGGTATCGAATCAACCTTTTGCTTAAGATTTACCCTTTCAACCTTCATGCTTTCACCTGTTTTTGACTTTCCCGTCCTGTAAAGACCGGGCTTCATCCCATCTACTGTATACAGTTTGTATTTCTTCTGCAACCTTTACGATCCAGTTGATAATATCGCTGAACCTTTCTTCGGTAAGCGCGTGACCCCCGTTGTACCTGTAATGCACCAGCCTGTCTTCGGCGCCAAACTGCCTGAATGCCTCTGCAGCCTGGGCCGCGATATCGTCCGCATCCGCCGAATACTTGTCCTCAGTTGCCGAAACCAGCAATACAGGCCTCGGCGCCATGCACTTTACCAGGTCAGGTATATCGAATTTATCACAGAAGCCCGGGATGACCTCCGCCATTTCAATCCCTGTTCCTGCCCGCATTTTATGCTTATATGAACAGGCTGCCCCGCTTGAACAGCCAAAAGCTATCCCTTCATTCAGAGCCATCTGGAATAAAACCGTATTCCCGCCGTATGAATGCCCCAAGACCCCTACCCTGTCTTTATCAACCTTCGGGTGGTTTTTCAGCAGCTCAAACCCAATGTTCGCGTCATCGATCACTTTCTTCATCAAAGAGCTTCCCTTCAGAATGCGGTAGCACATCTCGTTGTAATGATGGATGAAATCGTTCTTTTCGTCCGGGATAACTCCTTTCATATGAGGCCTTCTGTCTTCAAAGCATATCGAGTCAGGTGCGAGCACAATAAAACCTCTTTTTGCCAGTTCAACGCCAAAGGACTGCAGAGGATTGCCCGCAAGCCCGCAAACCTCGCTCTTGCCCAAATGCCTCTCGCCATTATGCTGATGATGTACTAATACTGCCGGAAAAACACCTTCACCCTTCGGCGCCAGCAAGTACGCGGGAATTTCGTCATCCTCGCTGCCCGGGTAGCATATAAGGCTCCTTGTGAATCCGCCGCAGTCCTGCGCGTCAAGAATCCTGAAGGCAGGCGCCATGCTCCTTCGGTTTATGCCTATATAATTTCTTATTCTCTCCCTTAATTCCTCTATAGCCATTTACCAGCCCCATTATGGCTTCAGTTTTGCGTACTGAAGCTGATCGAGGATTACCCCCTCTTTTATTATCGCGTTTTTGAAATATCCTTCCCGTTCGTATCCCGCCTTTTCCAATACTCGAATTGAGCCTGTGTTGTTGGCGAATACCCGGGCAAAGACCCTGATCAGGCCGAGATTGTCAAATGCGTGCCTTGTTATCGTTTTTACGGCTTCCGTAACAAAACCCTTTCCCCAGAACTCCTCTGCAATCCAATAGCCAAGAAACCCTGATAAACGGAGGATATCGGTCTGCTTCGCTATGTGGATATCGCCGATGGCGATACCCTGGTAGTCTATGGCGAAGTAGTATCCTTTATTGGGGATGCACACATCGTTTATGTACTCTACGGCATGATTATAGGTATATGGATGCGGGAATTCATCCCTCATGAACTTCCAGATGTTGCAGTTGTTTGCATACCTGCTGTAGAACCCGGCGTCTTCACCTCTGAACGGTCTTAGCACAAGATCATCAATACCTGTTTTCAAGACCATCATAATACCTCCGTAAACCAGGCGCGCTTTTCAGGGCGCTTTCCCATCCTGTTCGCGCTTGTTTTCCAGCCTCATATAGATGCTGCGGTCCTTGAAGCCCATAGCCCGCCAGAATCCTATCCCGCCCGTATTCCATGACAGGACCTCAAGATCAATAACATCCGCGTCTATAAACTCCAGCAGTTTATTAAGGGCAACCCTGCCATATCCTTTTCTTCTCACATCCCTGCAGATAAAGAACTGCCTGAGATACAGCGGTTTCCTCGAATGGTCGATCAGGGCGTAGCCGATGGTTCTTGAGCCATCTTCAAATATGTAAGCCTTATAATCGGTATGGATGAACCCCTTCATCCTTTCCCGGAGCTGCTCCACATTCATCTTGTTGTCATGCATTTCATCCTCGATCAGTTGCTTGTTCAAAACAGCCAGCATGTCCAGGTCGTCATCGGTACAAACCCTTATTTTCAAATCTTCCATACAAGACCTCCTCATAATGATCAGGAAACCGTACGACTTGTTTTTCGTGCAGCGCGGTATTACTCAAATCCGTAATCCTCGGCCAGTTCCGGCTTTTCGCTTCCAAACCAGCTATCCTTTTCGATAACCCCATTCCCGGACAACTGGTACTTCTGGTAATACACCTCAGTTACAGGACAGGCTCCGCATGTGACGATTCCCCGGGCAATTATTTCGATGCCGCTGTCGTTCTCAATCATCCTGTATTCGGGCATTGCCGCGTACTCGAATGCAGGGGAATATCCCATTTTCTCAAGGCCCGAGGAAAAGCTTTCATAATCATTCTTTTCATCCCCTGAAAGTATAATCTTCCTTATTCCTGAGCCTGTATCCATTTCGATTGTTCCTTCGTCCGAATTGTATTCCACCACCGTAAATTGAGGCCTGCTGTCCGATGGGGCCGAGAATATACGGTCTATCCTGCCCGGTTTGTATTCAAAGCAATCTATTTCGGCAGTGGAGCCATACTTGTTCGTAAACACGTAGGTTCTTCCAACAGCGATTTTATTCCCGCAGACCTTAAGTTCGCAGTAAAAATGGTCCGAGGGATTCTCTCCAAATATCTGCTGCTCGTCGGTAACATCGAAAACCTTTATCGACGCCCCGTTGACCGCTAATACAACATCAAGGCCGTCCAGCAGCAATTCTGCCTTGTCAAATGTCCCATCGCCGTCCAGGTCATATGTGGCGACAGCGGATATGCTTTTCCCCTCAATGGGTTCCGGTTGGCTCACATTGCTCTCAATACCCTCAATGTTCCCATTGATCTCTCTGCTTTCAATGCTTGAATTGCTACCATTGCCATCATTGCCGTCATGGTTGTTATTAACTGCAGTTCCGGCACAACCGGCACAGAATATCATAATGGCGGCAGATACAAGTACCGCAGCGGCTCTTCTTTTCATGTCCATAACTTCCTTAACCCTTTGATTTCATACTCAGGGGGTGTTTTTTCCTTTTCAACAACCTCCAGTTCACCGATCCGGGCAATCGCCTTGATCTTGTCGTTGATATACAGCTGGAAACAGTTCGGGACATGGTCCTTATAATACCTATGTAACGCCACGCACTCCCGGCATTTTCCGTGCCATTCGCATTTTACCTTCGGGCATGGGCATTTAAGGTTCTCAGGATCGTTTAAACAGCCCGGTTTACAAGCACTACGTCGCGATAATACTCTTCCTTCGATATCATTCATCTTCCTCCTGCGTTATCTCTCTGGTATGATCAGGCTTTTCACCTTCTAAACCTTTTCAGATCCCACGGTATATTCCAACTTCGGGATCTTGCGTCCTTTGCGCAATAATGATTCCACCTCATCAGTCACGACAGCGCCCATCTTTTCATAGAATCCCTTTGCCTGCGGGCTTGTTACCAATGAGAATGATTCTATGCCTGTTTCCTTGCAATACTCTTTAAGAGAATCCCACATTTTTTTACCATAGCCTTTTCCAATATACCGAGGGTCAATATAAAAGTATTCAAGTTCTGTTTCATTCTCACTTTTTATAAAAGAGAAAAATCCAATAATACTGCCATTTTCAACAAGGATAAACGTCGGATTTTTCCTGATATATTCTTCCGTAATTCTATAAATCGCCCTGAATCTTTCCATGAACTCGGAGTCATATCCCCACCAGGCTTCGGATTCATACGCTATTCTGTTCAGTTCGTCAATATGGTTCTCTTCTGCTTTAAATATGCTGCACATGACTTTTATCTCCTCAGTCTGTTACCGGTATTTCTTTCAGCTTGCGCAAAACCGCGTTTTCCCTTTTCACCCATCTGTTTATGCCTTCCCTGCCGGTGGCCAAAACCATCTCATTATTCTCAATCGCTTCGTCAATGCTCACCCAGCAGGGGTAAAAACCAAGATCTTCCTCATAATCGTCCAGGTCCTGAAGTCCCTGGTCCTCTGAAACATCGCAAAGATAATAATGTGAAACCATCTCGAACAATGCGCCTTTTTCAATATAATCCTCGCGTCTTTCAGTTACAGTCCCGACCTTTTCCCTTACCCTAATGACCGAATATCCTGTTTCTTCGCGGACTTCCCTTGTCAAGGCCTTCTCATGGCTTTCTTTGCTTCCAACCCCGCCCCCGGGGAGTTTCAGATCTCCTTTATTGGTTTTGACCATTAATAGAAGCCCGTTCTTGAATATTACCGATCTTACTGCTTCCCTGGTGTTGACCTTAACCTTTCCGTCACCTGTCTTGCGTATTCCAAAGACAAACTCGAAATACATCGTTCCAACCCCTGAACTTCTTTGTTGCGGCATAAATAGTGTAAAATCGCTTCATTCCGGTCGCATCAAATCACTCCAGTTCAATCTGAAGCCCGTCGTACGCTATGTGATAGCCGAATTCTTCAGCAATTGTCTCAAACTCGAAGTATAAATAATTCCCCTCATGGGATATATGGGTTGCATACACCAAACCGTTTGGTTTTAGCAAACCCTCTTCCCTGAACCGTTTAACATGGTCCACAAATGCCTTTAATGACAGGTGGTCACTGGGCTCAATCCCTGCCCCATATGTATGGTCAAGGACTATTACATCAAAACACTCATTGTATTCGCGCATCTTAAGCCAGACTTCTTCAAATATTACAGACGTATCTGTTGCATACAGAATGCTTCTCCCGCCCCGCATGACGCTGTAAATCATGAATCCCTGGTCCGGCGCGCCATGGTTTGCAGGATATGCCGTAATAAGATAACCACCACAATCCAGCCGTTCATACGCCGCTATCGGCATCACCCTGATACCGTAGTTCCTCTGGGCTGATTTGTCGAATATGCTCCCGTAATCGCACTTGCTGTTTATAATACTGTCCATGACCATCAGTGTTTCCTTGGACGCAATGATCGTCATCTCGTTCTTTATAACAGTTGCATAGTCCGGATGCCTGGAAATGATCATCTCGGGATCAAAATGGTCTCCGTGCGGATGCGTCTGCAGGCAGATCCTGATGTTCTCCAGGGGAATCCCATACTGGCCTGAAGCGCTGAAAATATCAGGTCCGATGTCAATAAGCAAATCATCATTGATAAGTAATGAAGAACGCTTCCTTAAGTTCTCCCCTCCAGCCATCCGGGATGTCCTGCAAAATTCACAGCAGCAAAAGGGCAATGGCGAGGACGGTGATGCCCCTGTTCCAAGAAAACAGATCTTCATTCAAACTCCCCCCAGGCTTCTCAATAGCTTTGAAATCCTGTAAGTACAGTCCTTTTTCCTTGTTTCTGCCGATCTCCATGAATCCGATAACGGAAAATATACGCCGTCTTTTGCGGCCGGCCCAAGATCCCATGAGCCGTCAGGTTCCCTGTTGCTGTTAAGCCACTCGATGACGAATCCCAGCTTCGCTTTGCATTTCGGGTTATTGTACTCCGAAAGAAGTTCAATCGCTCCAATATACCTGCTTGCCTGCTTGGATTTGAAAACCTCGGGCGTCCTTAGCAGGCATTTCTCATAAATGTAATAAATACCGGTATCGTGGCCAAGGATATAATCGAACATGGCTTCTTCCACCGCTTCCTCAAGATAATTGGAAAGCAGTGAAACCACATAAAACTGGACGAAGTCGACGAATCTTCCTCCCCGGGGCGCTTTCTTGAATACTTGTGTATATGCCTTCACATACCTGTCATGCTCATATGTACCGCCCGCAAACGAATTGCGGATTATTTCAGCCCATAACCTGGCCGTTTGGTCAGCCAGCTTGTCTTCCTTTGTAAAGCGCCTGATCCAGGCAGAAAACATCATCGAATTAAAGATACCCCAATCGTGCAGTTTTTCTCTCCTGTCAGGGATCTGGTTTTCCCCTGCAAGGCAGCTGTGAATATAAGACACGGCTTTTTGGATTGGCTCGTCATCAATCGTAAACCCGAGTATCTCGAGGCGTTTCAATGCCTGTTCGGTTGTAATGGGATCACTTTTCGTCGGAACACATAGGGAATGGAAAAATCCCCAGCTTCCATCCTCATGCTGCAGCGAAATTATACTTTTTGCCCACCTGGACTCCTTGTAATCTGTCATAACCGCATCCCTTCAGCATATATATCTCCCTGCAATTTGCAGTACGATGCTCTGCTTCCTTCAGGAATCCTCTTCCTACGGATTCCAGGTATTTTAAATATTTTATAATTAAAACTGCGGGAACATCAATACCTATTTTCAGAGAATATTAAGTTATATGATTCAATTCTGTCATAATGCAGTTCGCCCATAATTCCATAGCTTGCTTAAAAAATGCAAAGGCCGGTTGAAAACCCAACCAGCCCCGGGAATATGTTATCAAATAACCTGTATCTTTTTATCAGCATCAGGTTCCGTTTTTCCCCGGGTATTCTTCCTCGTTCTGATACCTGCCAGGTTTTTCATTCCAGAAAAAGTCCATTTTAGATTCGCCAATCATTACTTCGCCCTTAGATACCAGCATGGTTGTTCACAGTCTTTCTTTCACTTTATGTTTTTCTGATACCTTATCTCATACAGCCCAAATCTGTCGAGGTATTTCCTTGTTCCGTCAAACGTATATCCCATCTTGTCGTAAAAGCTCCTGCCTATCATGTTATCCTCCAGGACCCATAAAACCACATCCCTGTATCCCAGGTCCAGTGCCCTCTTTTCGCAGAAGTTCAGCATTTTTGACCCTATCCCGTTCCTGAGCATGAAAGGATCGACATAAAGCCCCCAAAGTTCGAAGGAAGATGGTCTATCCCCATCCCTGCAGGGTCCAATAATCATGAAAGCCTTTATGATTTGATCTTCCTCGAAGACATATGTATCTTCATTCCGCTCATTCATGGCCTTTGTAAACGCATCAATCCTGGCAGGAACATTCATTGTTTTGAAAAGATACTCGTCCGGAATCAGATGGCGATAGGCGAACCTCCAACCCGTAACATGGATTTCCGCTATGCGTACAACATCCTCGATTGTGGCTTTCCTTACCATAAGCAACTCTCCTTAAAGCCTGCACTCCATGTATCCAACCGTAAACGGGGCCTTTACAAACCTCCTAATTCCGACGCCTTCAAAACCATGCTTCCTGTACCAATCCTTGAGCTTTTGATTTTCATCGATCATGCCAAGCACGATTTCCTTTGAATCAGCCAAATATAACCGGCGCTATTCCAATAAATATGTACAGAGCATAGGAAAAAAGCAAGCATGCCAATAAAATGGCCAGCGCAGAGAAAACCTTGTAAACCCACGTTACTGGCTTTATAAAAGATGTAATGGCAGCAACGATACTGGCAAAAACAGATGCGGCGCAACCGAGAATCAGTATGGGTTCGTTTGTGCTTACCCTGAAATCAAGTTCAAATACGGCGCTCCCAAAGCCAGTCAGCAGGATGATTGCAGGCAATGTGAGCAAAATATGCAGTATCGCCTTCATGGGTTTTTTCCTCCTCAATGTTAGTGAATGTTTACCATGGTCTATGAACAAATATAGCTTTTTTCTTCGGCACCCCGGCGTGCAGGGGTACCGTTTAACCCTATTTCACCAGCATGCTTGAATGCTCCAACCGTCCCCTGGCGCCGAAGCTGATTTCCGGGGTGCTGTAATCATAAATCAGGAGGTATTCCTGGTTTCTCGGGGCTTCATGAATAATGGAGCCGTTAATGTCGAACACTGCTGTGGGCCCGGTTTGATATTTTGAAATACTGTTCACCGATATTAGGGTCATAACATTTTCCATAGCCCTCGCTGAAAGATAACTCTTGATCGCTTCATACCTTTCGGCCGATTCCTGTTCCTGGACATCACACAGGCTTACAAAGCATATATCGGTTTTTGCTTTAAACAATTCCCTGAAGTATTCCGGGAAGCGGAGTTCAAAACATATGCGAAAACCTATTTTAATACCATCAATCTCAAATATGCCTGTCTCGCTGCCCGGTTCAAAATTTTCCAGATCCCAGCCCCATAGTGCCCTTTTGTCATAGAAGTCTTGCAGTTTCCCTTCCGGGTTTATAAGCTGTATTGAATCGTAGTATGATGATTCTTCTTTCCGTATGGTTCCCAAAGCGATGTACATGCCGTATCTTTGAGCAAGCGTTTTTATCTCCGCCAGGTTTCCGGCCAGTTCTCCAAAATCAATATCCCTGGCAGATGGTGTTTCAACAGGCGGATATCCGCATGCAGCGCATTCCTGGAAGACAAGCAGCCTTACATTGCTTCTTGATGCGCTTTCAATCGCTCTTTTTATTGCTTTATGGTTCTCTTTAATATCACTGCTTCCGCGGAACTGAAAAACAGCCAGTCTCATACCGCGCACCTTCAATCAATCCATCCATGCCATACAAACTTTTCATCAAATTCTGCTTCTGCCAAACCGCAATATGGGTACAGTTTTGGAACAACAAACTGGCACATAACCATACAATGTGTTACGACCGCTATTTATTTATATGCGTTTATAATTCCACCAGAAAACTGTAGCCATGTTTTCTGAAGCCTAATGATTCATAGAACCTGTGCGCCTTTTCCCGCTTTAAATTGCTTGATAACACAACCTTATAACAGTTATGCTCCCTGCAGCAATCCATCGCATACCTCATCATCTGCTTTCCGATCCCCTGCCCTTGAAATGCCGATTTTACAACAACATCCTCTATCAGACCGGAATGTGAGCCCATGTGAGCCATATTATCCATAATAGCCAATGCGAACGTGCCGACAATCAATCCCTCATGCAGCGCAACATATACTTTATAGTTGGGATATGCTGACATTCGCCTGAAAATCGCTTCTGCCTGTTCTACGGATAAGACCTCGCCGTTGTCCATATCGGGCTGAGCATACAGCTCAAGTATCCCGGGCAGATCGTGGACAGTTGCCTCACGGATTGTTACTTCCATATGAACACATCCCTTATTTTATTAATTACTCTTTAATAATCAATAATGCCTGTCCATCAGTTCTTTCAGCTTCATGCTTAATCGCTGTTTCAGGTAACCATACCTTTCTTCAGAAAACTGGCATTCATTCCATTGCTCCCTCGGATACAGCCAAACAGGGCGTTTTCTCCGTTCTTCCTCTTCCCACTCGTAACGGGGAAAGATATGGGCATGAAGATATGGATCGGTATTGCCTAAAATCTCATAGTTTATCCTGAGCGGTTTGCATACCTCGGTAATCGCATCTCCGATCAGGCTCATATCGAACAGGAAATCCTTTCTCGCTTCGGCATCCAAATCATTCAGGGAACCGACTACAGGATATGAAAGCAAAAGGCAATACCCCGGCAAGAATTGTGTATCTCCTATAACGGCAAAACCTGTTTTCATCCTGGCGATTACAGATGGATTCTCGCCTCTTAGCGCAGAACCGATACGATCCTTTTTCCAATCATCCATGACTATCTTACTCCAAACGGCATATACCATTATCCTATGAATAAAGTGGAGTATATCTATCGGGGAATTCCTTACGAGCAAGTTCAGTATATTTCCTGACAAAATCTCCCTTTGCGGCGGTGTATCCGTCCCTGTCATGGGTATATTTATCTTTCAGCATGAGCTTTAAGATCCCATATTCCAATGCGACTTCCGGATGTGCGATGAGATAATCACGGAAATACAACTCGTCCCAATCGCCGTAATGGCGCACATGGATATGTACGCATTGCCCTTCAAAACCCCTCGGCGTGTATCCTTTCAGGTACATGATGATATCCTTTTCCGGGGTATTTACAATGTAACTCTTGTCCCTCATTATTTCCGTTATATCTGATAGATCAATTCCTTCAGATACTTCCAGCAATATATCAATCGTTGGTTTGGCGATAAGCCCCGGTACGGATGTGCTTCCTATATGGCTGATTCTCAGGATCTTCTCACCGAAAACGGATTCCAGGAGCTCTTTTTCGGAGGAATAGAAAACCGGCCATTCCGGGTTATATGGTTCCAGTATAACCGGGAACAATTCGGATAGTCTTTCCTCTGATACGTTTGAAAAATCCTCTCTCATGATTATCTCCTTTATCCCAGGGATCAGGGCTCCTCATTGTTACACACAGGTATTATCTGACCACCTTGTACATAAAAAGAACATGCTCCCCATCGCAAAAGCCGTTTTTTCTATAGAAACTGGATGCAGGGGTATAGCGTCCTGTCAACAGGGTAAACCCGGCCAATCCCTTTTCTTTTATGTAGGATTCAACTTCTTTCAGCAAAGCGGTTCCGTAACCCTTCCTTTGCAGTTCGGGCGATACAAAAAACTCCTCAACAAATATCTCGTTCTTGTTCCACCAGGTTTTTTCACGGCAAAGAATCGCACCTTTAACCTCGTTTTCAACCAATAAAGTAAAACCCTCGAATTTCTTATGCTCAGTTATTTCTGACAGATACTCCATTGCTTTTTCAAATGACCAGTTGTTGCGCCATATCTCATTATTATAGGCTGCCATCAATATTCTCGCGCACGGTTTCAGGTCAGATACCTCATATTTTCTTATCATTGCTTCCTCCTCCTTTCTTTTTATAGCCTTTCAAGAACCTCGTTAAGATCAGCCTGCGCGAAGATCAGGGAGTCCTTGAAGCCCAGGTTCGGCCAGACAATCTCCGCGAACGAATTGCCCTTTACATAATTCAGGCAGATTACTTCCACGCCCTTGTCACTAAAAAACTCAAGAAGCGTTTTGACTATGCGCTTGCAAATCCCCTTTCGCCTGTAGTCCTCGTCCACCCATATATCGTCTATCTTTCCGGATTTTCCGGGAATATACGAGTCGTGGAACTGGACCCTACCCAGGCCCAAACCGATAATCCTGTTTGCATCAGCATCTTCTGCAACAACCAGCCTTGCATTTTCATCTTCAATATATCCTTTGAATTTCGCCGGCAGTCCTTTTATCTCTTTTTCGCTCATACGCCACAGGTTCCTGTTGCATTTCTCCTCATATTCCCTGAGCTTAATGCGTATCCGGACTATCTCGTCAATATCCTGATCTGTGGCCGGCCGTATCAGAAATGAATCATGAGACATAATTAGATCCTTCCTTTCATGTACCATGACTGTTCAACGTGTGAAAGGTTTTATTGCTTCCAGGATGCGGATAGAATTTGCCTGACCAGGGTGTGTACTTTTCGGTAAAGCTTAGTTACAAGTCCTTTAAATACTACAGGTAAATCCAATACCTCAGTATGACGTCCGAACCATCAATACCTTCTGAAAACAACACGCCGCCGTTTTTCTCTATAGCCTTTACCGAAGGCAGATTATCCTTTTTGCAGGTTATTAGTACCTTCTTCATGCCAAGGTTCCTGCAGCAATCCAGTGCTAAAGATAACTGTTTGGCTCCATAACCCTTGCCTCTCTCGGAAGGCCGCAGATAGTATGAAATATGCCCTCCCCTGAATTTCAGGTTCACATTAAGCCTGTGCCTGATGCTTATGGTTCCGATTATCCGGTTGTTTTCCATCAGCCAGTATGTACTTGCCGGAACCCAGCCTTCCGGGAGGTTTTTCCCGGCACGGTAATCATTCAGCCTTTTTATGTCAGCTTCAACAGTTTCCTCGCTTGAAAGAGGTATTACATAATCAAAGCCCGTTTCTTTTATATCGTCACGGCACTCCTTGATAAATTCCAGGTATTCTTCTTTGTATTTGGTGTCGGCTGAAACAAGGTTCAGGCTGCTCATAAATAACTACTCTTTTCATTCCATAATGAGATGCTGGTATATCATCAGCAGGTCCTGACATCCTTACCTCATCGAACCTGTGAAACATATAATACCAGCATCGAAAAATTACCACTGCCCGACACAGATAAGCCGCTCCAAGACCGCAACCATAGCTGTAGTAACAACATTTGCAGAAAGAATTGTTATGGCAAGACGTATTTTATTCCGGGCATGCTTTTGCAGTAACAGGTATACAACAGGGAGTTCGACTATAAGTGTCAACAGCAGGTAGCCGGTCATAACCATGAAATACGGCCCCTTGTTAAATGCCGCAGAAATAGAGATCTCACCCAATACCCTTCTGAAGCGTATCGCCCTGAAAACATACGGTGCTGCAAAGGAAAGAAGATTAGCAAGGCATACAACCAAAAAGACTTTTGATTTGGATTCTATCCCCGCAAATTTTATAACTGCAAAGGATTCTATCAGCAATGTCAATACAACCGCAACGGGAAAAATGGTCAATGGGCTTGTGGTAACCCAGTGCCAGGAGGAGTTCGCGAAAGCATTAACCTGCATTAAGAAGGCGAGCATGATAACCGTCCCTAAAAAGACACTAATCCTTTTTCCCATGTTTACTCTTCATATCCCCTTTCAACTATCAATAGTTCCTGCTTGCCGATATATTTGGTCCCGTCAAAATCAAGCCGGATAATGTATGGCATCCAGTACCATATGCGCTTGAAGCCATCGCACCCGTAACCTGGATCGTAGTAGTGCAGAATAGTGCTCAAAGCCGTACCATGTGTCCCGATAACGATGTTCTTGTCCTTATGGGAAACTAATACTTCATTCAGTGCTTCGATATTGCGCTTCTGAACACTGCCAAGCGGTTCGCCGCCCGGCTCGCAGAAGCTGAAATCCTGCCACCGTTTTTCAACCAATTCTACTGTATGCCCGTTTTTTCCTGCTTTCCGCTCCCTGAACCTTTCATCTGTTTTAATTTCCATCCCGAATGCATCGGCGCATTCTGCGATGGTATCATATGACCTTTTATATGGGCTGGAGAAAAAGCAGTCTATTGGAAACCTGGTCAAGAGCTCAGTTACTTTTTTTCGATCCTGCATACCAACAGGAGTCAATGGAAAGTTCCTGTCCTCTCCATGCTTAGTATCAGGTTGTGCGTGCCTTACGAAATATACTCTTGTCACTTTAATACTTCCCCTCTCTTGTAATCTTAAGTTCCTTATGTGAAACTGTTATTTTTCCTTCCATTCTATATTAGTCTTTGAACTTGTACTCCTTCAGAACTTTCACGGGATGGTACTCAACCAGGCCAACCCGGTCCACTTCAGCGATTATGGGTTTACATGTCCTTATCACGGCGTCAAGAGCCTCATGTACCTTCTCTCTTGGTATATTCAGCGACAAAGTGCAGTGAGGAATCCATGAGCCGGGAAGATAATACGGCATCTGATTCTGCTTTAAATCATCGAAAAGGTCGTGGAATGTCTTATGGACGCGCAACAATTCCTCGGTAACAATCGGCGCCAGGAGCAAAACACCTTCATCTGTAGGAAAAGCGCCGAGGTTTAGAAAAACAAGCTTGAATTTAGACACCTTTTCCGTAAAAGCAACCAGTCTCTTATCCGCATCGGTAGTATCCAGTTCCTTGAATACCGATAATGTGATATGCGGAACATTATCCGAATCATGCATATATGAACTGATGCCGCTCTCTTTTAAAGTGCGCCATAATCCCCTTATGTACCCGTCACTTTCCTTATCGAAGAACATTTCTACCGCATACGGCATATGCAAGACCTCCGTTTTGGTAGCACAAACCAGGGTATTGCTTATTGTAATATAGCATACCTAACACTCAGACTAAAAACAACCCATAACTTTACATTTCAATCCGGTGAATATCAGATAATCTCCGGTCAGGCTGTATGTTTTACCCTGGAATACACGATTCGCACGGAACACCAAATTGGCAAAGCCCGCAGAAGTTTGTATTAACCTTGTAGTTTTCATCTATGTACTTTGAAGCTATGTTATTCAGATATTCTCTGCATTTTATTTTATCATGCCCTTTCTCACTTATTGCGCCTGCCGGGCATCTGTCTGCACATTTCATGCAGCCTCCTTTTGAAAAGTGCAGGCAATACTCATTATATTTGGAGTACTTTCGTTCAGTAGCTTCTAATGGAATATTTGACACTACTGATCCTATCCTTATTGCTGATCCGTATTCTGTGATCAATGCGTCAGTCAGGCTGAACGTACCCAACCCTGAAATAAAGGCCACATGTTTATCTGACCATGTTGAAGCAATTCCGTACTTCTCTGACATATTGATGCCCCAATATTCGGATATCGAAGGCGCAATTGCTTCATAACCACGTTCTCTCAGGGCATCAATAACATACTTCATGACTTTGATGTTGAATCCTTCACCGTTTACACGTGATAACACAGCCCTTTGGGCAGGATATTTTTCAGCCGCACGCATATCCGCCTTTGTTGCTTCTGTCTGAGGCAGGACCCAGCATATTACAGATAAGCCTGATGGATTTGTTTCAACTGTTGGGAAAGCTTTGCTGAAGATCTCATAAGGCGTTAAGTGAAAAGCGCCAATATCCTGCTTAAGCCAGGTATAATACGGATCATCGCCCCTTGAAAAACCAACTAATGGTTCACCCCATGCCTTTTCATTGTAGTCTTCGCCCAGGGAGTTTTCAGAAGAATCATTGACATAATTAATAATTAATTGCTTAAGCCATGCAGCGTTTTCTTTCGCCTCAGTGTTAAAACTCATAATTATTCCTCTATAAGTTGTATTAGATGAACTAAAAAATTCCCTACTGAAATACTCTAATTGCGGCTTGGTTTTTTATGAGACGGTTACTCTGTCACTTGGCTGAAGAGCTCTTTCTTCCGTACAATCATCTCCTCAATCCTGTCAATATAAAGCGCGACTTCCTTCACATTGTCAGTACGCTCGATGCGGTTTTCGGAAGGGATTACGATCTTGGTTATGGAGCCTGCGCCGAAGGCAAGGATGCTCTGCCTTTCGGCCATGGTTTCAACATTGTAGCGGCAGCCTTTGCCGGGGGTAGCGTATCCGGTATTCTCCAGGTTGGCCAGCATATTCTTCTGCCTGTACAGGTAATAGGGTTTCATGCCCATTCTCCTTGCAGATTCACGGGCAGCTTCGATCATTTGATCGACTACTTCATCAGGAGCAGAAACATATTCGCTGACAGCCTGATGAAGTATTGATGCGCGCTTTATGGCCATGGTATGGACAGTTAAATTATCAGGCTTCAGTTCCTCAATCTGTCTCAGGGTTCCAAGAAACATATCGAGGTTCTCTCCCGGAAGGCCTGCTATTATATCCATGTTGATATTGTCAAAGCCCAGTTCCCTTGCCATGTAAAACTTTTCGGTTATATCCCCGGGCGTGTGGTTCCTGCCGATCAGCCTCAGGGTTTCCCGGTTCATGGATTGGGGGTTGATGCTGATCCTTGTCGCTCCGCTTTCTTGTATAATGCGCAGCTTCTCCCGGTTTATGGTGTCCGGTCTTCCGGCTTCAACGGTAAATTCCCTTACTTGGTTGAAATAGCCGCGCACCATGGAAAGAAGCCGGGCAAACTGGCCTTCCGGCAAGGCTGTAGGGGTTCCGCCGCCAATATATAGGGCATTTATTTTCAGGTTATTATCCTTTATCCATTGGGAGCCAAACTCCAGCTCTTTTTCCAAGGCATCCAGGTATGGATCGACGAGACTGCCTAATCTGTCTATGGGATATGAAGTGAATGAACAGTACAGGCAGCGGCTGGCACAGAAGGGGATTCCGATATATATGTTCATCTCTGAGTCGTCGCTGTCCATATAGCTTTTCTCCTGGCAGGCTACCTCATACAGCAGGCTGGCTTTTTCTCTGCTGATACCAGTGATTCTTTGGAGAAGATCAGCTGTTTGCACCTCATCCATGCCATCCTCGAGGCAGACGGCTGCCATCTTTACCGGCCGCACTCCTGTCAGGGACCCATAGGGAAGTTCTTTCTTAAATGCTTCCTTGAGCACGTTATATAGTACTGTACCGCATATAATCTTTCTGTTTCCCATGAGAGTACCGCCAGGGGAGTTCATATCATCACCGGTAATTTTCATGGAAGAGATGTATTTTGGTTTCCGTGATCCGCTGACTATTGCCGAAAGGTCTTCCTGTCCGTTGACAGCATCATAAAAGGCGGCTTCTGCAGTAAACCCGCCGCCATGTTCCTTCTTTTCGAGGGTTATCAGCATGCTTCCCGGATCAGGCGCGGAAAGGTCATTTCCTTCTTTAATGATTATCTTATTTCGATCATAAAAAAGACCCAGCAGCACCTTGGCATCGTATGCCATATCGATGCCGCGGATCACAACGTAAAGCTTTCCATCAGGCATAGGGGTTGTACTCCTTTTCATAGCCGATGGTGGTCTTCGGGCCATGCCCGGGATATACCTCAATACTGTCATCAAGCATGAAAAGCCTGTGAAGCGACTCAATCATTGCCTTATGGCTGCCTCCCGGAAAATCGGTCCTGCCTATGGACATGGCAAAGAGAGTATCCCCCGAGAAGAGCATGTTGCCTGAAAGGATACATATGGAACCGGGCGAATGTCCGGGGGTGTGTATTATCTCAAGGCTCATCTCCCCTGCCTGTAGCTTCTGGCCATCCTTCAGCAGGATATCGGGATCAGGAGTTTCTGCATCACTCCCGGCGCCGAACATCCTGGAACCGTTCAGCATGGGGTTTTGATAGAGTTCCAGTTCGTCTTCATGTAGGCACAGCTTTGCTCCAGTTTTCTCCTTAAGGCTTTGCACATGCCAGGTATGGTCAAAATGGCCGTGGGTGAGGATGATGTATTTCACATGAAGCCCGTTTTTCTCAACAACGTCCAGGATCTCCCGCGCGTTCACGCCGCAGTCGATAACCACGCATTCCTTGTCATCGGACAGAATATATGTGTTGGATTCAAAAATGCCGTTGGGCAGAACATAAAGTGCCATAATTATTTCCTTTCCGGGCTAAAAGGTCTTCTTGCTGTCCAAAAGCAATGTTACAGGCCCGTCATTAACCAGGTCAACCTCCATCATGGCCTGGAAAACTCCTGTTTCAACCTTTATCCCATACCTTGATTCTATGGTTTCCACAAATGCGGTATACATCCTCTCCGCATCGCCGGGAGCGGCTGCCGAAGAATAGCTGGGGCGTTTTCCCTTCCTGCAGTCACCATAAAGGGTGAACTGGGAAACGACAAGGACCTGGCCTCCCACATCCAGCACCGACAGGTTCATCTTATCATTCTCGTCCTCGAATATACGGAGGTTTACTACCTTATCGGCCATCCACTGCAAATCCTGCTCATTGTCGTCCTGGCCGACACCTAAAAGGACCAGGATACCCTTCTTGATCCTGCCGACGGTATTCCCGTCCACTCTTACCTCAGCGCGGCTAACCCTTTGTACAACTGCTCTCATAACACGACCCTTTCCGCAATAAATACGGCCTTACAAACATTTCGTCTGTCCAGCCGCCCGTTACCAAAACCCTTGTATTCATAAAAGGCTGCCCGGAAATAAACCGGTAGCCTTCATTATCAGTTCCTGGAGATCTCAAATACGTCCTTGATCTTGCTGATCTTCGCTATGATGCGGTCCAGTTGCTCCGCGTTGTTTATCTCAAGGGTCATCTGCATGACCACGTAGAAATCCTTATTGGTTCGGGCGTTCAGGGCCCTGAGAGGTATCCTGGATTCGCCGATGCCATTTGTGATATCCACCAGGAGACCCGGCCTGTCATGGGCTTTGAGGGTGATCTCCGCCAGGTACGAGACATTGGGTGAAACGCTCTGGTACCAGTATACCTCGATAAGACGGGCATCCCCGTCCACAAGGTTGTTGCGGATGTTGGGACAGTCCTTCCTGTGGACCGATACCCCGCGCCCGCGAGTGATATAGCCGATAATATCATCGCCCGGAACCGGATTGCAGCACCGGGACAGCCTCACCAGGCAGTTGTCGATACCCTTCACCACTACGCCGCTTTCGGGTATGCTCTTCGCCTTTTTCTTCTTTTCGGTCTCGATCTGGTTCAGCAGCATCTTTGTCTGCTCTTCGGGCGGCAGGCTCTGCCTGTAGTTTTCCCTCAGCCTCGAAACCACCTTGGCGGCAGTGATGGCACCCAGGGCAATAGCTGCATAGAGATCATCAGTATTGTTGAATCCGTACCTTTTCAGGATGGGATCCAGGAATTCGTGTTTTGTGGCCTGTGCCATGGTCAGGCCGTTCTTCTTTACCTCTTTTTCGAAGATATCCTTGCCCTGCTCAACATTCTCTTCGCGCTTCTCCTTCTTGAACCACTGGTTGATCTTATTGCGGGCCTGGGAGGTTTTGACGATTTTAAGCCAGTCCCTGCTGGGACCGCTGCTGGCGGATGATGTGATAATCTCGACGATATCGCCGTTTTTCAGTTCATAGTCCAGGTTTACGATGCGCCCATTTACCTTGGCGCCGATCATCCTGTTGCCTATATCGCTGTGAATGGCGTAAGCAAAGTCGATGGGTGTTGACCCGGCGCGCAGGCTTTTCACGTCGCCCTTGGGCGTAAAGACGAATACCTCGTCGGTAAACAGGTCTATTTTAAGGTTTTCCATGAATTCATCGGGATCGCGGGCGTCTTTCTGCCACTCAAGGATCTGGCGGAGCCAGGAAAGCTTCTCAACATAGGATTTGTCCTGGTATCTTGCGCCCTCTTTATACTGCCAGTGGGCTGCGATACCTACTTCTGCCACCCGGTGCATTTCGCGGGTCCGGATCTGTACTTCGAACGGTATGCCGTCCGGGCCTATAACCGTTGAATGAAGGGATTGGTACATATTGGGCTTGGGCATGGATATATAGTCCTTGAATCGGCCCGGCATGGGCTTGAAAAGCTCGTGCATGAGTCCCAGCGCGGAGTAGCAGTCTTTCACGGTGTCCACAATGAGCCTTATCGCGAAGATGTCATATATCTGGTCAAGTGTCTTGTTCTGGGTGGTCATCTTGCGGTAAATGCTGTAGAGGTGCTTGGCGCGGCCCTCAATCTCTGCATCGATGCCCATCTCTTTGGTTTTGTTCCGCACTATTTCGATGATGTTCTGGATGTATTCCTCACGTTCCCTGCGTTTCTTGGAGATCTTCTCTGCCAGGTCGTAGTAGCTCTTTTCGTCTATATATCTGAAGCTCAGGTCTTCGAGTTCCCATTTTATCTTGTGGATACCAAGGCGATGTGCAAGCGGCGCGTAGATTTCGAGGGTTTCGCGGGCCTTCTGCTCCTGTTTCTCCTTCGTCATGAATTTCAGGGTTCTCATGTTGTGCAGCCTGTCCGCCAGCTTGATAATGATAACGCGGATATCCTTGGCCATGGCCAGGAACATCTTTCTGAAATTCTCGGCCTGGACCTCCTGCTTTGTGGTATATGGAATCTTGGTCAGCTTGGTCACGCCATCCACCAGCTCGGCGACCTCGTTGCCGAATTCGGCCCTCACCTGTTCTATGCTCATCCTGGTATCCTCAACAGTATCATGGAGGATGCCGGCGACAATGGCGGTTGTGTCCATTTCGAGCTCAGCAAGAATTATGCCCACTTCCACCGGATGGATAATGTAAGGGTCGCCAGAGACACGTTCCTGACCCTCGTGAGCCTCTTTGGAAAACTCGTAAGCCTTGCTGATCAAGTCCAGATTGGCTTCCGGATTATATTTAGTTATGAGTTCCTTCAGCTTCTCAAACTGATCCATCATATCCAGGCAAGCCTTTCAATCCAATCTGTCATGGCCCTCTGAACCATTCTATACAATACCGGGACAATTTGCCCATGTCACGCCCGGTTATTTTCAACCATTACCCGCATTTCTCGGTGTTCTCCTGCAGGTAGGCGAACAGTTCGGAATCCTCAAGGTTCACCTTACCCGCGTTCTCATACCTGTATAACCTGTAGCTGCCGTCCTCCTGGACCGAGAAATCCATAAGCTGCAGCTCGTCGAAGATAAGTAACGACAGCATCAGCTTGTAATAGTTCATCTTTATGTTAAATTCATCGGCAATAACCCTGGCATGCCAGAACAGGTCTGCTGTGCTTATCCGTTCCATGCCATGCTTCATCACATATCGATAAACAGCGGCAAGATCGTCCCTTTGCACCGTGATGTCGTCGGCATTCACCAAATGATTATTAATCCCATTATAAAGCCAATCATAATCACAATCAAGTAATTCGAATCGCCGGGCCGCCTCCATGAGGAACAGGTTCCTTGATATGGTCGTCTCATCCATGCGCAAATCCAATATCCTGAGGCGCAGGTATTCCACGCCCTGCCAGACCTGGGTTCCCATACTGAACGCTATATCCAGCCTGTCACCAACCCTTAAGTGCCTTTCAAGTTCACCCTGCCCGAAGAAGACCGCATCCACGTCCCTGCTTCCGTTGGCAAACCTGAGCCTTAAGTGTTTTCCTTCCCCGACCAGGCGGATGTCCGAGATCCTTACTCCCTTAACCATAAGTACCGGCGCAGGGTTTCCCTGTCCGAAGGGCTCAAGCAGACCCAGCAGCTTCGCGTTTTCCACGGTGATGTCGCCTGGTTCCAGGACGCAGTCGATATTCATTGCCGGCTCCAGGGCATCGGCAGGCATGTTATCCGCCGCGTGCCTGTTCACGCCTTCCCTGAACGCAGGAAGGCTGTCGGCCGCAAGGGTAAGGCCTCCCGCCTGTTCGTGGCCGCCGAACTTTACAAGTAGGCTGCCCTGGGACGCCATACACTGGAATAGATTATACCCGGGTATGCTCCTTCCCGATCCCACCGCAATGCCGTCCTCAACCGAGAAGACAAAGGCAGGCTTGTGGTACCGGTCTACCAGCTTGGAAGCCACGATTCCCACAACCCCGTGGTGCCATCCTTCGCCCCAGGCTACCGTAACCATGCTGTTTTTGTAAGCTTCGTCGGTCTCGATCATCTGCACGGCCTGGCTGAGTATTGCATCCTGGACCTCCTGGCGCAGGCTGTTGGTGCGGTTCAGCTCCTCCGCTATGGACCGGGCCTCGTTGGGATCGTGGGTAGTAAACAGGCGCACCGCTCTCTTGGCGTCGCCCATCCTGCCGGCGGCATTAACGCGGGGAGCAAGCATGAACGCAACCCGCCTGGAATCAATGGCCCCATCTGAAATACCCGCCGTGTCCATAAGCGCCTTAATGCCAAGGCAGCAGCCGCTGTTTATCTTTTTAAGGCCAAGGCTCGCTATCACACGGTTTTCGCCCGTCAGGTCCACAATATCTGCTATGGTGGCCAGAGCCGCAAGATCCAGGTACTCCCTGTATGCTTCAGACTTCCCTATTATCATGCCCACCGCCTGGACAAGCTTTAAGGCTATTCCTGCCCCGCACAGGTACTTGAAAGGGTAGGGGCAGTCGGGCAGATGGGGGTTGAGAATGGCATAAACCTGTGGAAGGGTCTCATCATGGCACTGGTGGTGGTCGGTTATTATGATATCCAGCGGGGTTCCCGCATCAATCCTTCGGTTTTTTATTGCTTCTGCCTGTTCCTTTGCTGTTATGCCGCAGTCAACCGTGATTAAAAGGTCATAGGATGACCGGCAAACCGCGTCCACCGCGGCGTCCGAGATGCCATAGCCTTCTTCGGTCCTGTCGGGTATGTAGAACTCCGGCTCAAGGCCTGTCTTCCTTAAAAAATCAAAAAGTATGGATGTGGCTGTCACACCATCCACGTCATAGTCGCCATATATCAGCACCGACTCTCGCCGTTCGATGGCCTGGACCACGCGCTGCGCCGCCCTGTCCATGTCCTTCATCAGGAAAGGGTCATTAAGATGCCGGGCGTCTGGCTTGAGGAACCGTTCCATCTCTTCCCGGGATCCGATCCCCCGCTGCCGGAGCAGTTGCCTGAAAAATGCCGGGTAATCATTGCATATAAAGGGGAGTTCCCCATCCCGGTCTTCCACGATCCAGCGTTTTGTGCCGCCTGTGTATAAACTTTCCATCATACTTCTCCAGTTTTCTCTCAAGTGTTGCCAAAAGCTTCTATAAAGCTTATATCGGTAATACTCGCCAATTGATAGTCAAAAGCCCGAAGTCTTCAAAACTCCGGGCTTAGTACAGACCAGCCTTATTATCCCAATAAGCCTTTGACTATCTCGTTTACAGCGCTGCCATCCGCTCTGCCTTTCACCTTCGGCATAACCGCTTTCATTACCTTGCCCATATCCTTAAGTGAAATGGCGCCTGTTTCCGCTATGGCTTCCCTTACGATGCTCTCAAGTTCATCTCTGGTCAGTTGCCTTGGCATGTAATCAAGGATGATCTCGATTTCTCTCTCGGCCTTTTCCTTTGCGTCGGCTCGCCCGCTTTTTTCTATATCGGATAATGCTTCGCGTCTGTTCTTTAATTCTCGGGCAAGGATATCGGCTATTTCATCGTCACCCAGGGTGACATGTTTATCCTTTTCGACCTGAAGGATTGCGGAACGAATCAACTGGATTGTATCCTTCCTCACAGTGTCCTTCGCCTTCATCGCATCTTTCAGATCATTCAAGAGCCTTTCCTTCAGGGACATTCTCTGTCTCTCCCTTACTTCGCCTTACGCTTCCTCGCAGCTTCAGACTTCTTCTTACGTCTGACGCTGGGCTTCACATAGTGTTCCCTTTTTCTGACTTCGGCGAGAACACCCGCTTTAGCGCATTGTCTCTTAAACCTTCTCAGAGCACTGTCGAGGGTTTCGTTCTCTTTAACCTTGACTTCAGACACATCTATCCCTCCCCTCTGTTACGTACGTACAGCCGTGCCGGGGGATTTATCCGTTCAGTTGAATGGTAAATACCAAGTAACAGCACGTATTATATTATATAATAGCGCTTTAAACAGCGTCAACATATTTTTCCGACCAGCCGCTTTAATTCAGCACTCTTCAGCATCTTCCGGCACGTCCCTGAGGGTGTCCCGCAATTGCCATGCTGATCGGGGTTACAGTATTTTTTCACCCATATTTACTCCGCCAAGGACATGGTAGTGAAGGTGCATGACGGTCTGCCCTGCTCCGGCGCCGCAGTTGACGATCACGCGGTAGCCCTGCTCAGCAATCCCGGTAATCTCCGCAACCTTCCGGATGGCCTTATGCACGGGCACCACGGCCTGAATGTTCTCGTCGCTGAGCGCCTCAAGGCTTTCTATATGCTGCTTCGGAACCACCAGGACATGAACGGGCGCCGCCGGGTTGATATCCTTGAAGGCTACTACATTCTCGTCCTCGTATACCTTTGATGAAGGAATCTCTCCCTTGATTATCCTGCAGAAAATGCAATTGTCTGCCATCTGGCTCACTCCTTATCCGGTTTGCTGATTTATATAAAGTATTTACTTAATCATATCCGCGGCTTTCTGCCTTGCAACCTTCAGGGCTTCGTCAATGCCCTCTGGGTTCTTTCCGCCGGCCTGGGCCATATCCGGGCGTCCGCCGCCTCCGCCGCCGCATGCCGCGGCAGCTTCCTTGATGATCTGTCCGGAGTGTACGCCACGGGATACCGCATCAGGCGTTGCCGAAACGATGAGGTTAACCTTCTGGTCCCTGACCGATGCGAGGATCACAACCCCTGAGCCGATCCTGTCCCTGATGGAGTCGGACGCGCTGCGCAGGGCGTTCATGTCCATGTCTCCCATTTTAGCGGCCACAACCTTGAGGCCATTAACGTCCTGGGCCTCGGCAATGATGCTGTCCAGGGAGCCTTTCAGCAGCTTGCTGCCAAGCTGCTCTATCTCCTTCTTAAGCTGCTTTACCTCGTCGGACAGGTTTTCGATCTTGTGGGAAAGTTCCTCTGGCGAGGATTTGGCAGCGTCAGCCGCCTTTTTGAGCATATCCTCACGGTTCTTGAAGTATGATATGGCGTTGAAACCGGTAAGGGCCTCGATTCTTCTGACGCCCGCCGATATGCTGCTTTCGCCGACTATCCTGATCAAACCTGCCTGACCGGTGTACTTGAGATGGGTTCCGCCGCAGAGTTCCTTGCTGTAAGTCCCTACCGACACCACACGTACAGTGTCCTTGTACTTCTCTCCGAACAAGGCCATAGCTCCCGACTTTTTGGCTTCCTCCACCTGCATTATCTCGGTGTTGACCGGTAGGTTCTCAAGGATCTTCCTGTTAACCTTTTCCTCGATCATTTCAAGCTGTTCGGGCTCTATGGCCGAGAAGTGGGTAAAGTCAAACCTGAGCCTTTCAGGTGTAACAAGCGAGCCCGCCTGGTTGACATGATCCCCCAGGACCTCTTTCAGGGCCTTATGGAGAAGATGGGTGGCGGTATGGTTCCTGGCGGTTGCAAGACGGTTCTCAACGTCTATGGACGCCCTTACCTTATCGCCCACCATTGCGCTTCCCGATACCACCCTGCCCACATGGAGGTACTTGTCGTCGCCGGTCTTGCGGCAGGTCGTTACCTCCATCCTGAAGCCGTCGTTGAAGATAATTCCCGTATCGCCGATCTGGCCGCCGCTTTCGGCATAGAACGGGGTCCTGTCCAGCACCAGGGTAACCTGGTCGTCCTGCTGCGCTGAATCAACCAGTGCGTCTTCCCTGATGATATACAGTATCGTACCGTCGCATTCATACTCATCATATCCCACAAATGTCGTGGGAACATTGTTTTCTGTGCCGGCAAAGAGGTCCTTCTCCCAGGCCGAACCCTCACGGCTCTTTAAGGCCTCGCGGGCCTTGGCCTTCTGCTTGGCCATCTCCTGGCGGAAGCCCTCTTCATCTATGGCAATACCCTTTTCCGAAGCGATCTCCCGTGTCAGGTCCAGCGGGAAACCGAAGGTATCGTGGAGTTTGAACACCATCTCGCCTGTAAGGGTGTTGGAACCGCTTTTCCTTGCCTGTTCCATGTATTCTTCCAGTATGCTGGTTCCCTGGTCGATGGTGGCGTAAAAGCGCTCTTCCTCAAGGCTTATGACCTTCCTGATGTAATCCTGCTTTTCCTTCAGGTTGGGATAAGCGTCCCCGAAGCATTCAATAACCTTGTCGGCAATATCGGCCAGGAAAAGCTCATTAATGCCCAAAAGCCTGCCATGGCGGGCGGCCCTCCTCAATAGTCTCCTGAGCACATAGCCGCGGCCCTCGTTGGAAGGAAGTATGCCGTCGGACACCATCATGGTAACGCTCCGGGCATGGTCGGTGATCACGCGGATGGAAACGTCCTTCTTGTATTCCTTTCCGTATTCAACACCTGCCCTGGCGCATACCGCATCAAGGATGGCGCGGATGGCGTCAACCTCGAAGATGCTGTCCACGCCCTGAATAACGCAGGCCAGTCTCTCAAGGCCCATTCCCGTGTCTATGTTCTTGTTCTTCAAAGGCAGATAAGTACCGTCTTCCTGTTTGTCAAACTGGGTAAACACATTGTTCCAGACCTCGATGAAGCGGTCGCAGTCGCAGCCCACGGTACAGTCGGGCTTGCCGCAACCCTTGTCGGGTCCCCGGTCGAAATAGATCTCGGAGCAGGGTCCGCAAGGGCCTGTGCCATGTTCCCAGAAATTATCCTCCTTGCCCATCCTGAAGATCTTCTCTTTTGGCAGCCCTACGTCCTTATGCCATATATCGTAGGCCTCGTCGTCATCCTCGTATACCGATACATACAGGAGTTCTTCGGGTATTTCGAGGACCTTGGTCATGAACTCCCAGGCCCAGGGAATGGCTTCCTTCTTGAAATAATCGCCAAAGGAGAAGTTCCCCAGCATCTCGAAGAATGTCCCATGCCGGGATGTCTTCCCCACGTTTTCTATATCAGGTGTGCGGATGCACTTCTGGCAGGTGGTAACCCTCTTGCTGGGAGGCGTTTCCTTGCCGGAGAAATACGGCTTTAACGGTGTCATCCCCGCATTTATCAGCAGGATACTGGGATCGTTCACCGGTACCAGCGAAAAACTGGGCAGCCTTAAGTGACCCTTGCTTTCAAAAAATGACAGGTACATCTCTCTAAGTTCGTTCAGTCCGTACTTGCGCATTAATTTCTACCTCTTTCAGCCCGGACATGGAAGGCTTCTCCCGGGGATACAAGCCGCGGGATACAGGATAAACCTTTCATGCACCAAATCGTGTGTTGTATTGCAATCATGAAATACATAATCAATTAAAGATAAGTATATCCAATGCACCCAAACAGCGTCAAGCCATATGGTCAAACCAGGGGGACGGTTCCGCTGG
>ENA-UPAD01000275-UPAD01000275.1-bioreactor-metagenome-genome-assembly--contig:-NODE-275-length-77748-cov-6.355257_pt1 | contig 77748 bp, 66 predicted proteins | sample MGYA00238179_ERZ772710 | MGnify/ENA primary metagenome ERZ772710 (study PRJEB29004, sample SAMN07631245) | bioreactor metagenome | isolation source: Switchgrass digestor | place: USA: Dartmouth...
TGCCCGTGAAGGAGGAGCAGCGGCAGAAGGTGGCCCGCGTGCTCACGATGGAGCCGCTGATTGTGGACGTGGCGGGACGGAACGAGCTGATTGCCTCGGCGTATTTCTGCACGTACGACGGGCTGCTCGTCTATTACCCGTTCGTCGAGCCGACGGCGCGCTTCGTGCCGAAGTACGACATCACGCGCCACCCGCTTTACATTGAGGCGGGGCCGGTGCGCAACCCGGAGCGCCGCGTGCGCTGGACGATGGCGTACAGCAGCTTTTCGGGCCTCGGCTACATGATATCGGCCGTCGTGCCCGTTTACATCGGGGACAATATGGAGGGCATATACTGCGCCGAAATCCTCGTCAGCCGCATCGCCAAGCAGATCGAGGACATGCAGACGCCGTGGGGCGGCTACGCCATTTTAATCGGGGACAACGGGAAACCCATGGCCCTCCCGAAGCAGGCGCGCGCCGACTGGGGCATCGACGTGCCCAACGCGATGCCGTCAAACTGGGCGGCGGCCTTGGAGCAGCGGATTGACATCGGCAGCACGGAGTTTGCCGGCCTCGTGCCGCAGATTGAAGCGAGCGCGTCGGGCTTTTCCAAGATCACCGTGGGCGGCGAGCCGCGCGTCGTGGCGTGGAACACGGTGGCCGAGACGGGCTGGAAGCTGCTCGTCGTTGTAAGCGAAAAGAAGATGTACGAGAAAGTCTACACGGTCTCGGAGACGGTCGAGCGCATGGGGCTGTTTTTGCTGGGCGTGTCGGTACTGTTTTTCGTCATCTTTACCGAGGTGCAGCGGCTGCGCTGCGAGAGCTACAGCAAGAAGGCGAGCACGTCGCTGCTGATGATGAACCAGCTTATCAAGAGCATCGCGCAGGGCGACTACTACCAGGCGGCGCCCGAGGCGCAGACCGTCGAAATCGACGAGACGCTCCGGCTCATCACGGAAACGGGCCGGCAGCTCGGGGATACGAACAAGTCGCTCATGCTGATGAACAACGAGATCCGCCAGAAAGAGGCGTACCTCAAGGCGGCGCTCAGCTCCGTGGACGACTTCCTCCTCGAGGCCGGGCGGGACGGCGCGGACCTTCGCCCCGTCGTCTCCGGGCGGAAAGCGGAGACGGAGGAGTTTGCGCGCCTCGTCCACTGGCTGGGGTCGTCGGGCTCCCTCGTCGAGCGGCGCACCATCGAGGCGATCAACCAGGTCATCGACACGGGCGAGCCGATGCTGATTGATTTTGAAATCCCCACGCGCTACGGCACGCGCTGGTACATCGCGCGCCTTGCCCGCATCGACTCGGAGCCGCCGCGCGTGATTATCTCCGTGCGCGACAACACCAAGCGCATCGAAATGGAGCACTCCATCATCCGGGCGCGCGACGCCGCGGAAGCCGCCAGCCGCGCCAAATCGCAGTTTTTGTCCAACATGAGCCACGAGCTGCGCACGCCGCTCAACGCCATACTGGGCTTTGCCCAGATATTGCAGATGGACGAGAAGCTCACTAGCGCGCAGCGCGAATACGTCGGGGAGATCATCAGCGCCGGGCAGCACCTTCTGGGGCTTATCAACGGCGTGCTCGACCTCGCGCGCATCGAAGCGGGGAAGCTGCGCATTACGATCGGGCCCGTCGACGTCCGCTCCGTCGTCGACGAGGCGGTGACGATCGTCACGCCGCTTGCGGAGAACAACCGCATCGCGCTGCACGTCGGCCACATGCCGGGCGTCGTTATTCAGACGGACCGCACGCGCCTGAAGCAGATTCTCCTCAACCTCCTGACGAACGCCATCAAGTACAACAAGCCGGGCGGCAGCGTGCGCTTCACCTGCGCCGTCGAAGGGGAGATTATCCGGTTTTCCATTCAGGACACGGGCATCGGCATGCGCAAGGAGGAGCTCGACAAGATTTTCAGCCCCTTTACGCGGCTTGAGCGCAGCTCGGACGCCGTGGAGGGGACGGGCGTCGGCCTGGCGATTGTGCGCCAGCTTGTGCAGCTTTTAGGCGGCGCCATCCACGTGGAGAGCGTCATCGGGGAAGGCAGCACCTTCTGCGTGGAGTTTCCGCTGTACCTTAAGCGCTGGGAGGAGCCGGCCCGGACAGAGATTAAAATTCTGCACGTCACCTCAGGGCGGGACAGCCGCATGAACGTCGCGCGGGCGCTGCGCGGCCGACCGGACGTGCAGTACACGGCCGCCGTCGCCGAGGACGCGCCGCAGCGTATGAAGGCAATCTCGCCCCGGCTCGTGCTCGTCGACTACCCCGCGCCGGAGCTCAAGCCGCAGCTGCTTGACGAAATATTAAAAACTGCCCGTGAGCTGGGCGCCGCGGCGGCGGCCGTTTTAACGCAGGAGGGCACGCGCGAGAGCGCACTGAAGGAAGGCTTTTCCGCCGCCATCGCGCCGCCCGTGACGGAGCGCGCAATTTTGCAAATTGTGGAGCCGCATAACGCGGAAAGCAAAAAAAACGAAAAGGAATAACGCGCGCGGCAGAGCGCACGCTAAGTGTATGAAACGGAGACGGCAGGTGAACCCATGAAAAAATTCCGAAAAGTCCAGCGCGAATTTGATCTGATCAAGAGAGCGCTCCGCCGTACGGAACAAATCATCGCCAGCACGAAGGACTCGCGGCTTTGGGACCACGAGGCGGCATTGCGCAAAAAAATCAAGGCGCTGCGCAGCATGCAGTGGGCCGAGCTGGAGGGGTTTGAGGAAGTATACGAGGGCTACGTCGCCCTTCTGGACACCGTCTCGGAGCGGCTTTTGAATCACTACAACAGGCAGAGGGGCACGAATTACAGGTTTGAGGAAGTCGTCGCGGAGGACAGGCGCGGGTATCTGCAGTCCGGCATCATCTCCGTGCTCGTCACGCACCACATCCCGCGGCGCATGCGGGAGGAGATGGCGCGCCGGTTTGCCGAAAACCCGAAGGACGAGTACCCGCGCGCGCGGATGATGCGCCGGCGCGTCATCGTCCACCTCGGCGAGACGAACACGGGCAAGACGTACCAAGCCATCGAGCGCCTGATGCAGGCGCGGAGCGGGGCGTACCTCGCACCGCTTCGCGTGCTGGCCCTTGAAAATTTTGAAAAGCTCAACGAAAACGGCATCCCGACAAACCTCGTCACCGGCGAGGAGGAGCTTTTGGTGGAAGGGGCGAGCCACGTCTGCTCCACCATCGAAAAGCTCGACCTTGGCCGCCCGTACGACGTGTGCGTCATCGACGAGATCCAGATGATCGCCAACACGCAGCGCGGGCAGGCGTGGACGCGCGCCGTTTTGGGCCTGTGCTGCCCGGAAATCCATATCTGCGGCGCGGAAAACGCCCGGCCGCTGCTCATGCGCATTCTGGAGGACTGCGGCGACGAGGTGGAAGTCATCGAGTATAAGCGCAAAACGCCGCTTGAGGTCGAGGACAGGCCGTTTTACCTCCGCGACGTGCAGCGGGGCGACGCGCTCGTGGCCTTTTCAAAAAGAGGCGTGCTGGAGCTGGCCGCCTTGTACCAGTCAAAGGGCATCCGCACAAGCGTCATCTACGGGGACCTTCCGCCGGAAGTGCGGCGGATGCAGTACCGCGACTTTTTAAGCGGGAAGAGCACCGTCCTCGTCACGACGGACGCCATCGGCATGGGCGTCAACCTCCCCATCCGCCGCGTTGTCTTCACGGAGCTGACGAAATTCGACGGCAACGAGCGCCGGCAGCTGACGTCCCAGGAAGTCAAGCAGATTGCCGGGCGCGCCGGGCGGCAGGGCATCTACGACGTCGGCTACGTCGCCTCGACGGAAGCCGGCGGCGCGGAGTTTCTGCGCGAGTGCCTCGAGGCGGAGGACGAGCCGCTCGAGCAGGCCGTTTTAGGGCCGAGCGAGGCGCTGCTTGAAATCAAGGGGCTGCCGCTTCGGGAAAAGCTCGCGCTCTGGAGCGTGACGGAGGAAAAGCTCGGCTACTACCGCAAGATGGACGTGCGCGACTACCTGCTGGTGCTCGACGCGATCGCGCCCTTCAAGCTCCCCGAGCCCATCGCATTTAGGCTTATGATGCTGCCCTTCGACGTGCGCAGCACCGAGCTGATGCAAACGCTCCTTGAGTATGTCGACGCGTTTTTCATCCGCAAAAAGCCGGCCGTCCCGCGCCCGGAGGAGACGGGATGGGAACTGAGCGACCTTGAGCGATACTATCAGAAACTTTGCCTTTATTATTCGTTTTCGAAAAATTTTGGCGCGCAGTTTGACCCGATTTGGGTCTACAAAGAGCGGGACGACACGTCCGAGCGCCTCAACAGGCTTTTATTGCGCCTTGAAAAATCGGGGAAAACCGCTAGATTTCTATCAACATAACAGGCGGGCGCGCGCACATACTAACGATGCTTTGAGAAACCGTGGATGCACGGCTCAAAGCAAATGCCGGAGTTTGGTTTTGCCAAACTTGAGGAGGCATAAAAATGGCAAGTCGGGGCATGATGTCCGAAAAGCTCAAGATGGAGATCGCCAAGGAGCTGGGCGTCTACGACACCGTTAGAACCGCCGGCTGGGGCGACGTCACATCGCGAGATTGCGGCAACATGGTGCGCAAAGCCATTGAAATAGCCGAGCGCAGTATCCCGAAACAGTAGCGCGGCAGCTATGGCGCCGCCCTACCGCAGGGAGGGGGAGCTTTGAGCTCCCCCTTTTTATGGTTGACAGGGCTGGAAATGCGTGTCATAATGAAAACAGAACAATTGCATAAGGGGTGCTGAGTAGTCTCGGCTGAGAGTCGGCGGATTGACGCCGTAAACCCTCTGACCTGATCTGGATAATGCCAGCGTAGGGAATGAAATGCCGCACTCTGGGGCATTTCAGAGTGCATTTTTTTACCCAAAAGCGCAGCGCATCCGGACGAGGACCCTTATGCCGTTCAAATCTTGAATGGATAAGGAGAGACGCCATGAAAACCAACACGACGCGCAATCTTGTAGAGTGTGCCATGATGATCGCTCTGGCCACGGTCCTCAGCTTCGTCAAGCTTTTCAGGATGCCTCAGGGCGGCTCCGTCACGGCGGCGAGCATGGTCCCGCTCGTGCTCATTTCGTACCGCCACGGGGTGAAATGGGGGCTTGCGACGGGCTTTGTCCACAGCCTGCTGCAGATGGCCCTTGGATTCTACCCGCCTCCGGCGGGGACGTTCCCGGCCTACATCGGCGTGATTCTTTTCGACTATGTGCTCGCGTTTACCGTACTCGGCGCGGCCGCCTTCTTCGGGAAGGGGATCAAAAACCGCGCCGCCTCCGGCGCCGTGGGCGCGGCCGTCGCCGTCTTCCTGCGCTTTATCTGCAGCTTCCTGTCGGGCATTTTAATCTGGGAGTCGTACGCGCCGGAGAACGTGCCCGTCTGGTACTACTCCCTTACCTACAACGGCGGCTACATGCTCCCGGAACTGGTGATAACGGCGGCCGTCACGGCGGCGCTGCTGCCGGTTCTCGACCGGCTTTTGCAAAAGCCAAAACGGGCGTAAAATCGGTACACACGCGAAAAAGGCGGCGCGATTGAGCGCCGCCTTTCGATTTGATACGCCCCCGCGCAAAAGCCATGCCGGCGGGGAAAAACACAACAGGCGGCGCGTTTTTTGCGCCGCCTTTTCGTTTCCCAAAGACGCGCCCGCGCGGTTTTTCATAAGGCGCGCCGAAGTGGAAGATAATACACGAGGGCGGCGCGTTTGCGCCGCCCTGATAGTCTTTTGCATTGACTGCAATTATCCAAACGCCGCTTTCGCGCGCCGCTTCGCCTATCCGCCGGCGCGCCGCAAAAAGTGCGCGCGTTTCCGCCTGCCGCGCTGTATTGCAGCGGCGCTTTACGCCGGCGGCGCGCCCTTTTTAGCTGCCGATTTCCAGGTCGAACCGCTCGCCGCGGCGCGTGATGCGCCGCACGCGGCCGCGCCAGGCCGCCGCGGCGGGGTCGTTTTCAATCCGGTCGAAGATGGCGTAGTCGTCCCAGAAGTGCATGGGGAAGACGTTTTCCGCCTCCGCCGCCTCCATGAAGGCGGTAAGTCCCCAGAGCGCCTGCTTTTCAAGGCGCGGGTCGACGGGGACGAACGCCGCGTCAAAGCGCTCGCCGCGGATTTTCGCCATCTCCGCCGCGTAGCCGCGCTGCTGCGCTAAGTTGTCCTCGTCCGGCGCGCCCTCCCAGTGCCACCAGTTGAGGTCGCCGGCGTGGTAAAGGCGAAGGTCCCCCATCTCCACGATAAACGCCACGCCCTCGTCGGTCGATTTGAGCGTGCGCACCGTCATGTCACCGAGATTGTACGCCTCGTGGGGATGCGCGCGCGTGACGGGCGCGTTTTTCGGCAGTTTCCGGATGTCGTGCGAAAGGACGTACCGGATGTTCGGGTTCGCGTCCTCCCACTTGAGAATCTCGCGGGCAAAGTGGTCCGGGTGGGCGTGGGAGGCGAAGACGGTGACGGTCTCGTACTTTTTCAGGGCGTCCGGGTCCACGACGCCGCCGTCCAGCCCAAACCGGGGCGCTTCGGGCGTGGTTTTAAAGTAGTCGAACACGAGAAAACGGCCGCCCGCTTCCGCGGCAAAGCCGCTGTGGCCGAGGTACCAGACTGTAAAGCGCATGCTTGTCCTCCTTGAAGTGTGAATGAATATGGTTCTCTCTTGCATCGCGCCTTGCGGCACGGTAAATTATGTATAGAGAGAAATGCGAAAGGAGCCGCGATATGAACGAGGTCTTGTCCGCCATTTTAAGCCGCCGCAGCATCCGCCGGTACGAAAGCCGCCAGCTTGAGGAGAGCGCCCTTGCCGCCATCCTCGAGGCGGGGCTTTACGCGCCGTCGGCCCACAACCAGCAGCCGTGGCATTTCACCGTCGTCCAGAACAAGGAGCTGCTCGACCGCATCAATCGCGAGACGAGCGCCGAGATGGCCAAATCCGATAACGAATGGGTGCGCAAGATGGGCAGCGACCCGAACTTTCGCGTCACGTACGACGCGCCGACGGTCATCGTCGTCTCCGGGCGGAAGAGCGCCTTCGCGTACCCCGTGGACTGCTCCGCGGCGATGCAGAACATGCTCCTCGCCGCACACAGCCTCGGCATCGGCTCGGTGTGGCTCGGGCTGCTGCGCTTCTGGCTGACCAAGCCCGAGGCGGCGGCGCTTCTCCGGATCCCCGACGGGTACGAGCCGTTTTACGGCGCCGCATTCGGGTACCCCGCGGGGGAGACCCCGCCCGCGCCGGAGCGGCGTCGTGACGTGATAAACTACATTGTCTGAAAAGTGAATGGAGGGAATACGATGACCGTAAAAGAAGCGCTTTTGGCGCGCCGCTCGATGCGCGCGTTTAAAAGCCAGCCCGTGGAGCGGGACAAGCTCCGCGCCATCCTGGAGGCGGCCTTGAGGACGCCGAGCTGGGCCAACTCCCAGCCGTGGCAGATCGTCGTCGCCGAAGGGCAGGCCCTCGAGCGCGTGCGCGCCGGATACGCAAAGTGCTACGCCGACGGCGTGCCGGCCTCGCCGGAAGTCCCCCGCCCGGACAAGTGGCCGGAGGCGTGCAAGGAGCGCCAGCGCGGCCTGCGCCCCAAAATGGTGCAGGACTGCGGCGACGCCGCCGACCAGTTCGGCGCGCTCAACCAGCGGATGTTTGACGCGCCCTGCGTCATCTTCCTGTGCATGGACGAGATGCTCGGGCACTGGTCTTTGTACGACATCGGCGCCTTCTCCCAGAGCGTCATGCTCGCCGCCGTGGAGCAGGGGCTCGGCACCATCCCGGCCATCACGCTTGTCAGTTACCCCGAGGTGCTGCGCCGCGAGCTGCCCATTCCGGCGGGCGCGAAAATCGTCATCGGCATCGCCATCGGCTACGTCGACGAGGGCAACGCCATCAACAACTTCCGCAGCGAGCGCACGCCGCTCGACGAAATCGCGGTGTTTTGCTCCTAAAGCGCCCATCGCACAGGGCGGCGGAAACGCCGCCCTGTGCGTTTTTTATTCGTCCGAATAGCCATGAGACAATAAATTTTTACCAATTATATAGGGAATTTTACAAAAAGTCAAAGGAAAAGCCCCTGAAACGCTTTACACCCGCCTGATTATATGTTAAAGTTTTCACAGAATTGACTCCGGCGCATACCGCCGTTTCGATAAGCGCGGCGCAAGCCGTGCGCGCGTATTCTCGTCGAAGGGGTGTTTCCATGGGCCAACAGAAGAAGATACCTGACATCGTCATTAAGCGATTGCCGATATATTACCGATTCCTCACGAATCTCCACCAGATGGGCATCAGCCGCGTCTCCTCCAGCGACCTGGGGAAAAAGATGGGCATCACGTCCTCGCAGGTGCGGCAGGACTTTTTTAATTTCGGCAGCTTTGGGCTCCAGGGCTACGGGTACGACGTCGAGCAGCTGCGGCAGGAAATCGGCAACATCCTAGGGCTTAACAAGCAGCGCACCATGATCATCATCGGCGCCGGCCACCTCGGGCAGGCGCTCGCGCGCCACTCCGCCTTCGAGAAGGAAGGGTACAGCGTCATCGGCGTGTTCGACATAAACCCCCACCTCGTCGGCACGAAAATCCGCGACATCGAGATCATGCACGTCAACCGCATCTCCCAGTTTTGCAAGGAGAACAAGGTGGACATCGCCGTCATCACCGTCCCGCGGACGTACGCCAAGGATGTGGCGGACCTCGTCATCAGCCTCGGGATCAAGGGAATCTGGAACTTCACCTCCGTCAAGCTCAGCGTGCCGGACAACGTGGCCGTCGAGAACATCCACCTCAGCGACAGCCTCATGACGCTCGGCTATTACGTCAAGCTGCTTCAGGAGAAGGAAGAGGAAGAAAAGGCAAAGGAAAAAGAGGAATAAAAGATGAATAAAAGGCCTGCGCCATGCGGCGCGGGCCTTCGTTTTTCAAGCGGCGGCGCGGATAAGGCGCGCCGCTTTTTATTTGATGTAAAGCCCCACGAGGCTAAAGTCCCTGCCCAGGGAGACGGTGTAGGTGAGCTTTTCGTTTTCGTACTTTGCCTGCACGGCGACGATGATAATCTCGCCGTACTGCTTGTCGTTGTAGGCGACGGCTTTGGCCTTCGTGTACTCGACGAACCTGCCGGCCCCGTCGAGAATCGGCGCGACGGCCGCCCCGAGGGCTTCGGCCGACACCATCTCCCGCACGTCCTCGCGAAACAGCGCGCAGACGGCGTCAAAGTCGAGCATATAGACAAGGTCAATGACGTCTTTCGCGGCGGCGACGGCGGCGTCCTCGTCAAACTCGAAGGCCTGCGGCGAGCAGGCGGCCGTGAGCAAAACGGCGGCGCACAGCAGCGCGGCGGCGGATTTTTTCACGCGGCATCCCCCTTTTCAGCGTGGCCGAGTATGTTGATGCGGACGTAGAGAATGTAGCCGAGCATGAAGAACATAAAGCCGAGGATAAACAGCTCCGAGACATAGACGGGGTACCCGGCCACCTGCAGCGCCAGCGCGATGAAGTTAAACACCGTGTGCAGCGTGAAGGCGGCAAGTATTTCCCAGACGCGCTTTTTTTCCACGCCGCGCAGGACCATGACGGAGAAGGCGATGTGGACGACCATCGTAAACACCCGCTCGGCCGCCGAGATGAGCACCATCGCCCCCGACACGTCCTCCTTCGTGATGAGGACGGAGAGGAGGGGCAGCCCCACGAGCGCGATCGACTCAACGCCCCCGAACCCAATCCCGAAGGCAACGCCGTCTTCAAACGCGCGGCGCCGGACGAGAAACCGCAAGGCGAGGTACCGCCCGCCTTCCTCGAATAGCGCCGCCGAAAGGGAGAGCGCGAGGGGATAGAGGACGGGCTGCGTCTGCGAAAAGAGGATAAACGAAAGGCTCTCGTTTGAAAGGAGCGAGAGGAGGGGAAAGCGCAAGAGGTACTCGAAGACCAGAAAAGTCGCCGCGCCGAGCAGGGCGTACAGCAGGCGGGTTTTGTCGCCCCCCGCCAGAATCGCCGCGGCGAGGATGGGCAGCGCGACGGTGATGAGGGCGGCGAGGATGACGGCGGTCTGGCCGGACACAGAAAAACCTCCTTTACGCGGCGCGGCGCTCCGGTTTCAGGGCGCCGCGCATGGTCGTTACAGTGTTTTCGCCTTTTCCTTGATAAACGCGCGCATCCACGGGCCGATCTCACGGCTGTCGAGCGCGAAGTCGATCGTCGCCTCGAGGAAGCCGCGGATGTTGCCTGTGTCGTAGCGGCGGCCTTCGAAGTCGACGGCGATCATCGGGGATTTCCGGCACAGCTGCTTAAGGCCGTCCGTCAGCTGGATTTCGCCGCCGTAGCCCGGCGGGGTGTTCTCCAGAATGTCGAAAATCTCCGGCGAGAGGAGGTAGCGGCCGAGGATGGCGTAATTGGAGAACTTCTCCTCGGGGCGCGGCTTTTCGTTCATGTCGGACACTTTATAGATGCGCTCCTCAAGGGGCGAGACTTTGACGGACGAGTACTTGGAGATGACGCAGTCGTCCACCGTCTGCACGCCGACGGCGCTCGCGCCGTACTTTTCCGCCGCGTCGATCAGCTGCTTAAGGACGGGCGTCTCGGCGCGCATGATGTCGTCTCCTAAGAGGACGGCGAAGGGCTCGTTCCCCACGAAGCGCTTGGCGCGCCAGATCGCGTGGCCCACGCCCTTTGTTTCCTTCTGCCGGACGTAGAAGATGTTGGCAAGGTCCGCCGCGTAGCGGACGGCGGCGGCCTCCTGCTCGCGGCCATTTCGCAAGAGGCGCTCTTCCAGCTCCGGGTAGTAGTCGAAGTAGTCGTCCATGGCGGACTTGGCCCGGTTCGTGACGATGAGGATGTCCTCGATGCCGGAGGCCACGGCCTCCTCGATGATGTACTGGATGACGGGCTTGTCGACCATGGGGAGCATTTCCTTGGGGACGGTCTTCGTCGCCGGCAGCATGCGCGTGCCGAGCCCGGCGGCCGGAATGACGGCTTTTCTGACTTTCATGGGCACAGCCCCTTTCCTATTTCTCGATTTCCGAAGAGTAAAGCGCCTGAAGTGTCCTGAAAAACGCCGTTTTCGGCAGGACGACCATCGCCGGCAGCCCGAGGACAAAGAGCACCGCCGCCTCCCCGAGGCCGACGGTGAGCGCCGTAAACCAGTACGACTCCCCCGGCGTGTTCAGAACGATGACCCAGCCGATAATCAGCGCGTTGAAGATAACGGGCGGGAGGCACGCGAGCGCTTTCGTGAGAACCGTCTGCGGGCGGATTTTGCCCAGCGCCATGGTGCAAAAGCCGGCCAGGAGCGTGGCCAGCGACCCGAAGACAATGTCGTAAATGCCGTACGCGCTGATGAGGTTTGAGAGAATGCACCCGACGAAAAGGCCCCATGCCGAGTACGGGAAGAAGAAGGGCAGGATGCACAGAAGCTCCGAAACGCGAAACTGAACGGGCCCGTATCCCCATGGGTTGATCATCGTCAGCGCCGCGTACACGGCGGCGACCAGCGCGGCGAAAGCGATTTTTCGCGTTGAAAACCTGGACATGCGATAGTTCCTCTCGTTTGCTCGTGTTAGAATGCTCAGAGCGCTTTTTATCCGGGCTTGCAGCCGCAGTATTTCTGGCGGTAAATCCCCAGATCGCGGGACAGCTCGACGGAGCGCAAATACCCATTATTCTTCTTAAAATCCGCCCTGAGATATTGCACCCCGAACTTTTCAGACGCCTGCGCGCCCGCTTCGTTGAGCGCCGCGGCGTTTTTGTGGGGGCTGACCGACAGCGTCGTCGTAAACGCGTCGTATCCCGCTTCCTTCGCGCGGCGCGCCGTCTCCTCAAGGCGAAGGCGAAAGCACACGCGGCAGCGCGCCCCGCCCTCCGGCTCGCTCTCAAGTCCGCGGACGGCCTCGGTAAACACGTCCGGCTCGTAATCGCAGACAAAAAGCCCCACAGGGCGGGTCAGCGGCATCTTTTCCAGCACGTCCCGCTGCGCCTGAACGCGCCGGTCGTACTCCTCCCGCGGGCGGATGTTCGGGTTAAAGTAGAGGATGTCCACGTCGAAATACGGCAGCAGGCTCTCCAGCACGGCGGTGCTGCACGGCCCGCAGCAGCTGTGCAAAAGGGGGCGCGGGCGGGCGGGCGCCGCCTGAATCGACGCGGGATCAAACTGCCTGTTTTGCTTCATGAGCCACCTCCGCGCAAAACGCGCGCAAAGACAAATCCGCGGCAAGCGCTTTAGCAGACTGCTAAAAGAAGTATACAGCGTTTAGGGCGATTTGTCCATTCCTTTCCGCCGCGCGCGCCCCGTCGGGCGCGTGATACCGGCGCCTCTGAAGGGACGATATAAACGCGCATTTGTTTCCTTTCCGCGCGTGGTTTGCCTTATAGCTGGAAGGCGGGCTGGGCGTATCTTGCCGCGTTCGCGGGCGCCGGGCTGTAAGAGAACGCCCCCGGGGCCGGGGGCGGGTATGTTCACGAAGTCTTAGAAGTATTTCCGGAGGCCCTCCGGGGCAACGGAGGCGTCGGCGCTGATGGTGATGGTGAATTTAACGTTCATGCGCTCGGAAAAACTCTCGCACCATTCGATAAATTCCTCGCACTTGGCGTCGACTTCTCGGCCGACAATGCGGAGCAGGCTGTCGATGAAGATGTGGGTGATGTCGTAATTGGCCGCGTACAGGCCGGAGATGAACCCTTTGATGAAATCGTAGTCCGGGTAATTGGAGAACCCGTAGTCCGCCGCTTCAATCAGGCGTACCGCGTGGGGCAGCTCGTGAATCAGCTTCTGCCCTTTTTCGATGACGACGACGTCCCCGTGCCGCTCGTTTACGCAGGCACGGACAAGCTCAATCAGCTGCTTCGTCTTGCCGGAGCCCTTCAGGCCCATGATGATCTTAACCATAAGAAGACACCTCTTTCGCTGTAATAATGATGAGTCGTTTTTCCGAGTGGCTCTCTATTCCATCTCCCGCGGGGGAGCAAATAGACTTAAAGGCCGAGCCGCGCTTTCAGCTTCGTCTTGTACGCCTCCACGCCCGGCTGGTTGAAGGGGTTGACCTGCATCATGATGGCCGACACGGCGCAGGCAAGCTCAAAGAACATCACCAGCGCCCCGAAGCTGTACGGCGTCATATCCGGCGCCGTGATGGCGATGACGGGCACGCCCCCTTCGATGTGGGCCGCCTTCGTCGCCTCCGCCGCCGCCTCGTTGAGCGCGGAGAGCGGCTTGCCGGAGACAGGGTCGAGCCCGTCGCCAAAGCCCGGAGCCGGGGGGACGAGAAGCTGCACACCGCTCTTTTCAAACAGGACGAACGTCTCCATCAGGGCGCGCTCGCCCTCCTGGACGTACTGCCCGAGGGAGTGCAGGTCCGCCGTGTAGTCGGCGTAGGCGGGGAAGATGCCGCGCCCGCCTTTTCCTTCGCTTTCACCGAAAAGCTGCTTCCACCACTCGCCCATGTAGCGGAAGAAGGGCTCGAAGCTCGCCAGCAGCTCGATTTTATACCCCTTTTGGTAGAGCGCCTGCCGCGCCGCGGCGTACAGCGCGGCCTCGTCCGCGGCGGACGCAAGCGCGTCGCGCGCCCCGCGCAGGATTTCCTCCGCGTCGATGCCCGCGCAGAGAATCGGGAGCAGCCCCACGGGGGAGAGCACGCTGTAGCGCCCGCCCACGTCGGCGGGGATTTCAAACGAGGTGTACCCCTCGCGGTCCGTGATCGCGCGCAGCCGGCCCGAGCGCGCGTCCGTTATCGTGTAAATGCGGCTTTTCGCCTCCTGCTCGCCGACTTTCGCGACGAGCAGCGCCCGCATAATCCGGAAAGCCACGGACGGCTCCAGCGTGGAGCCGGATTTTGAGATGTACAGGATGGAAAAGGGCCGCGTGCCGATCAGGGCGACAATCCGGGAAAGGTGCGCGGCGGAAAGGCTGTTTCCGCAAAAGAAAATATCCGGCGTACTCTTCCGCATGCCGTTGTAATAGGGGGACCGGAGCAGTTCAATCGCGGCGCGCGCACCGAGATAGGACCCTCCCGTTCCGATTACAACGAGGACGTCGGATTCACCGGATATTTGACTTGCCGTATCGCGCAGCGAGCCCAAAAGCCCGCCGCTCATTTCCTCCGGCAGGCGGAGCCAGCCTGTTCCCTCAAGGCCGGCTTCGCCTTCACGCAGGTTTTTGACGATGTCTCTGCCTTCCTTAAAGCGCACGGCATCCACCGGCACGAAGCCGGAGATGCCGGATAAATCGACTTTTATCATACGTACCACCATCCTTCAGGCGGCGTTTGCTGATGGGTAAAGAGAACTGGGGCGCCTTTAAGGCTATTCTAACCGAAAACGCACAAATTTACAAGCCGCCGGTGAACATCAGCTTGAGAAATTGTACAAAAAGGTCCCCCCAGGAAAGCCGCCCGATGTCGTGGCCCGCGACGATGGGGTACTCCCCGATCACCTCGCCGCCGCTTTTGACCGTGAGCGTGCCGAGGCGGTCCCCCGTTTTAAGGGGCGCGCTCACCTTATTGGGCAGCTCCACCGTCTTTTCCAGCGAGGAGGCCTTCTCCTTTTCCACGACGATCTTCGACCCGCCCTGGACGAGCGGCTGGACGTAGGGCGACTTGCCGAGGACGACGCGGATCGGCAGGAGCGGCGAATCGGGGTAGACGTCGCACAGGGCGAAGTTGGCGAAGGCGTAGTTGAGCAGCGCCTTGGCGCTCTCAAAGCGCTGGTCGGACGTGTCGCAGTGCATGACGACGGCGATGTACTCCACGCCGTCGCGCTCGGCCGTGGCGGACAGGCAGTACATGGACCGGCGCGTATAGCCCGTCTTCAGGCCCGTCGCGCCCTTGTAGTAGTAGATGAGCTTGTTGGTGTTCGTCAGGCCGAACTTGCCGCCGCGGACGGTGTCCATCCAGATGGTGGAAAACTGCTTGACGAGGTCGTGTTTAATCAGCTCCCGGGACATAATCGCCACGTCCCGCGCGGTCGTCACGTGGCTGGGGTCGTCGAGGAGGCCGGAGCAGTTTGTAAAGTTGGTGTTGGTCATGCCGAGCTCCTTTGCCCGCTCGTTCATGCGCGCGACGAACGTCTCCTCCGAGCCGTACAGGTGCTCGGCCAGCGCGACGGAGGCGTCGTTCGCGGAGGAGACGACGACGGACTTGAGCAGGTCGCGCACGCTCATCTGCTCGTTTTCCTCGAGGTAGATCTGCGAGCCGCCGTGGGACGCGGCGTGGGCGCTCGTCGTGACCATTTCGTCGAGGCTGATTTTCCCCGCCTCAATGGCCTCGATGACGAGCAGAACCGTCATAATCTTCGTGATGCTGGCCGGCTCGAGCTTATCGTCGGCGTTTTTCTCAAAGAGGACGCGTCCCGTCTCCTTTTCCATCAGGATGGCCGACGGCGCGGGGATGGACAGCTGCCCGACGGCGGCGACGGCCCCGCCTTCGTCCTCAAAGACGGACGCGTCGACGGCGGCGGTGTCTTCGTCTTCCTCCAGATAAACGGGAAGCCCCTCGTCCCAGTCGGCCGTCGCGAAGGCCGGCGCGGCGGCCGCGGCAAGGAGCGCGAAAGCCAGTAAAGCGACGATGACTTTTTTCATAGTCAATTCCCTCCTATCGGTAAAGGGATATGTCCGAGCAGAGCCAAATATGAGCGTTCCCGCGGACAAAACGGCCGCGTTTTTTGCCCGCGCGCCGCACGGGCTTAATCCGCCGCTTTTTCGCCTCCGGCGTCGCGGGGCAGGACGCCGGAGGAAGGAGCCGCGATGGCCGCGCCCTGCCGCACGCGCACAGCGCCGCCGCCCGCGAGAAAGCGCCCCCGTGCGGCGCGGGAAGCGTTGAAAGGGCACCCCTGCAAAGGGAGTGATGAGCAAACCCGCGACCCGGCACGCCACCACCCGCGCAACGCGTGAAAAAGCCCGCCGGGAAGCCGGCGGGTATGCAGGAAACCGCCGGAAAAGACCGGCGTCAAGGGCGAAACGGCGGCAAGGCGGGCTAAGGAAGACCGGCGGCAAGGGCGGGCAAATACAGACCGGCGGCGGCAAAGGGAATCCGGAGCAGAAAAAAAGCCGGGCGGCTCAATGCCGCCCGGCTAAAAGGTTTTTATTTTCCGCATCCGTAGCCGCCGTGGCCGAAGCCAAAGCCGCCGCAGCAGCAGCAGATGAGGATCAGAATGAGAATGATCCAGAAGCAGTTGTTAAAGCCAAACCCGGTGTCACACATAATGTACTTCCTCCCGTTATGGATTGATCCGTCCGCTCTCGGACGGTTCGTCGATGGACCCAATGGCGGGTCAGTTCATCATATTCACAACGGCGGGAAGTGTGCTTTACCAGCGCGCGGCGTTTCCGAAATTCATGATAATCTGCGCCACCTGCGCGCGCGTGGCGGTGTTTGCGGGCAGGAGCTTGCCGTCCGCCCCGTTGATGATGCCGCGGTCGGTGGCCCAGATAAGGGCGTTTACGGCCCAGTCGGAGACGTCGCCGCTGTCCGGGAAGGCGTTAAACTTCTCGGCGCTTGAAATCTGCACGCTGTACCCGGCGTAATCGGCGTAGCGGTACATGATCGCCGCCATCTGCTCGCGCGTGATGGACACGTCGGGGCGGAACGTCCCGTCCACATAGCCGGTGACGATACCGCTAGAGCTGGCCCACGCCACCGCGTTATAATAGTACGCGTTCGGGTCCCTAACGTCCGAAAACGCCATCGAGGCCGTCGAGACGTACGGCTGCCCCGCGAGGCGGTAGAGGACGGTGACGAACATCGCGCGCGTCATGGAGCTGTTCGGGGAGAAGGTTCGCGCGCCAGTCCCCTTGAACAGCTCGCGCCCGACGGCGTATTCCACGGCGGGGTAGAACCAGTCCGCCTTCGTCATGTCGAGAAACGGCAGCGGCTGGGGCGTTTTCATCGCCGTAGTATTGCAAAAGCCCTCGATGAGAATCTCAAGCGTCTGTCCGGCGGCGACGGCCGCGACGGTGTCCTCCGCGCACAGGTAGCGGTGCCCGTTTGTGAGGGCCGCGCCGGACGGGACGATTTCGCCGGTGGAGACGTTAATCACTTCGCCCTTCGTCACGGTGAGCGTCGCAAGCCCCGAGACGGGGACAAACAGGCTGCCCGAAAGCAGCTGCGCCGTCTGCGCGGGGTAGAGCGTGTAGGACGTGAGGGAGGGGAGGGCCTCGTAGCCCTCGAGCGCGCCGATGCGGGCAAGGTGCGTTTGGTAGGCCGCGGTCAAATCCGCCTCGGCCTTGCTGTACCGGGCGCCGACCGTGCCACCGTATTTCACCTGGAATTCCGCCATCAGGGCGTCAAAAAACGCGCCCGTCAGGTAGCGCAGCGACACGAGCGGGTCAAGCGAGGAACCAGCCGGCGCCGCCGCCAGAGCCGTGACAAGGCCGGCAAGCAACGCGAGCACGAGTATGGCCGAGACGATTTTTTTCACAAGGCACCTCCGCGCAAAACGGCTATTGCGGCAAAAAACGCCGCAAAAGTACATATATTCCACAGAATAGATGATAACACGACGCTGACATAATATCAATATTGACGTGTTGACAAAGGGTAACCGTTAGTATACAGTGGTGTTAGAATACGCTACTATTAGATATACTAAAATAGTATCGTACTCGCAGACGCATCAGGATATGACATCCCGGGACATTTTTTAAGGACTGGAGATTACTATGAAAGCGAGATTCGTTTACGCAGACAACGCCGGTACGACGGCTCTGTCCAAAACAGCGCTTGACGCCATGATGCCCTATCTGACGGAGAGCTTCGGCAATCCTTCTGCTATATACAGCATCGGCCGCGAGGCCAAAAAGGCCCTTGAGTCGGCCAGGGCCACGATTGCGGAAGCAATCGGGGCCAGGCCCGAAGAAATCTACTTCACCGGCTGCGGCACGGAGGCCAACAACTGGGCCCTGCGCGGCATTGCCGAAGTCAAGGCCAAGCAAGGCCGCCACATTATCTCGACGGCCATCGAGCACCACGCCATCACCCACACGCTCGACGCCCTCGCCAAGAAGGGATACGAGATTACCTATCTCCCCGTCGACGAGTACGGCATGGTCTCCCTCGATGACCTGAAAAACGCCATCCGCGAGGACACCATCCTGATCTCGGTCATGACGGCCAACAACGAAATCGGCACGATCCAGCCCATCGCCGAAATCGGCGCCATCGCCAGGGAGCGCGGCATTGTGTTCCACACCGACGCGATTCAGGCCGTCGGCCACATCCCCATCAACGTGCAGGAGATGAATATCGACCTGATGTCCATGGCCGCCCACAAGTTCAGGGGCCCGAAGGGCATGGGCGCGCTGTACATTAAAAAAGGCCTGTACGTGCCGCCCCTCCTCACCGGCGGCGGGCAGGAGAAGGGCCGCCGCTCCGGCACGGAAAACGTCGCCGGCGCCGTCGGCATGGCCGCCGCGCTCAAGGAAGCGGTGGACCACATGGACGAGAACATCAAAAAAGTCACCGCCATGCGGGATCGGCTCATCAGCGAGCTCCTCAAGATCCCGTACTCGCGGCTGACGGGGCACCCGACAAAGCGCCTGCCCGGCACGGCGTCTTTCGTGTTCGAGTGCGTCGAGGGCGAGGCGATGGTCCTCACGCTCGACAGCGCGGGTATATGCGCCTCGTCGGGCTCGGCCTGCTCGTCGGCGTCGCTCGACCCGTCCCACGTGCTGCTGGCCATCGGCCTGCCGCATGAAATCGCGCACGGGTCGCTGCGCCTGTCCATCAACGAGACGACGACGGAAGAAGACATTGACTATCTGATCGAGACAGTCCCGAAAGTAGTTGAAAAACTCAGGGCGATGTCCCCGCTCTGGGAGGAAAAGATGCATGGAAAACCTCAATGACATTCAAAAGCGCATCCTTGAGCTGAAAAAGCAGAAAAACGCCCTCATTCTGGCGCACTACTACGTCCCCCTCGAGGTGCAGGACGTGGCTGACTACGTCTGCGACTCCTACGCCATGGCGACGAAGGCCATGCAGGCGCCGCAGGATCTCATCGTCATCTGCGGCGTGCGCTTCATGGGCGAGAGCGCGAAGATTCTGTCCCCGCACAAGAAAGTGCTCATTCCCGCCATAGACGCCGGCTGCCCCATGGCCGACATGGTCTCGGTGGAGGATGTGCTGCGGCTGAAGGCGCTGCACCCGGACGCCGCCGTAATGTGCTACGTCAACTCCTCCGCGGCCGTCAAAGCCGTGTCGGATATCTGCTGCACCTCGTCGTCCGCGCTGCGCGTGGCGCGCAGCATCGACAAGGACGAGATTATTTTCGTACCGGACATTCACCTGGCCGAGTATGTCGCCGAGAAGGTGCCGGAGAAGAAATTCATCCTGCACAACGGCTTTTGCCCCACGCACCACCGCGTGACGGAAAACGACATCCTCTCCGCGAAAAAGGCGCACCCCGAGGCGGCTGTCGCCGTCCATCCGGAGTGCCGCAAGGAAGTCATCCGGCACGCCGACTTCGTCGGCAGCACGGCGGAGATCATCGACTTCGCGCGCAAGACGGACGCGCCGGAGATTATCATCGGGACGGAAATGGAGATTGCCGCGCGGCTGCAGCGCGAACTGCCGCACAAGAAAATCTACTCCGTCACCTCCGCCTTCGTGTGCCCGAACATGAAGAAAGTCACGCTCGAGGCGCTGCTAAGTTGCCTTGAGAACGAGGAATTTGAAATCACGCTGGACGAGGCCGAAGCCGCCGCCGCCCGTGAGGCGCTCGACCGCATGGTCAGGTGCTAGATTAGAACAGGAGAGACAGTATGTATTCAGAAAAAGTTATGGAGCATTTCTCCAACCCCCGCAACGTGGGAGAGCTGGAGGACGCCAACGCCGTCGGCACGGTGGGAAACCCCAAGTGCGGCGACATCATGAAGATGTACATGAAGATTGAAAACGACGTCATCGTTGACGTCAAGTTCAAGACGTTCGGCTGCGGCGCCGCCATCGCCACCTCTTCCATGGCGACGGAGATGGTCAAGGGCAAGACGATCCAGGAAGCCCTGCAGCTGACGAACAAGGCCGTCGCCGACGCGCTGGACGGGCTGCCCCCGGTGAAGATGCACTGCTCGGTGCTCGCCGAGGAGGCCATCAAGTCCGCCATCGCCGACTATTACCGCCGTCAGGGCATCGACCCCGAGCCCATCGTCGGCTGCAGCTGCGATTGCGACGCCTGCCATCAGGAACACGGCGCCTAAGGTACATCGCGTCAAAGGGCCGCTTTTTGAGCGGCCCTTTTGTTTTTTGACGCGGCGCAGCCGCGTATTTAGTATTGAAGCCGCCCAATCGGGCGGCATTTTTGCTTATCCGGCGCTCCAGCACAGGAAAGAGCGGCGGCTTTTTTATATGCAAACAAGCCGCCGCCCGCGCGAGGCTCTTCGCGTCTTTTGCCGCCTGCGCCTTGAGCCTGTCCTGCCCGAAGCGGGGAGCGAGAGCGCCCCGCTTTTTTTGTGCGCGCGGCATAAAGGAGGCTGTCACACGGCCGCGCGGGTTGGAATAGTATGAACGGAAGCGCCCTGTGGCTTTATGCGTACAGCCCGTATGTCATAGTGAAGAGTTTTGTCCAAGCGGATAAAGGAGGATATCATCATGATATTTGCCGTTATTGGAGGAGACATGCGTCAGGCCAAGCTTGCGGAGATGCTGGCGGCGGACGGACACTGGGTTTCAACCTTTGCGATAGATAAACTCCGGCTGGAAAACGGGGTCACGCAGCGCAGCAGCGTGAAGGAAGCGGTCGACCCGGCCCACTGCGTGATTCTGCCGCTTCCCGTCACGTCGCGGGAAGGGCTGCTCAACGCCCCGCTCAGCTTCGGAATACATACAACGCATGAGATCTTTTCCGCGCTCCGGCCGGACCAGATCGTCTGCGCCGGCCGCGTCGACGAGCAGACGGCAAAAATCGCCGCGGAGGCGGGCATCGAGCTCATCGACTACTTAAAGCGCGAGGAGCTGGCCGTCTCCAACGCCGTCGCCGCGGCGGAAGGGGCCATCCAGCTGATTATGGAGGAGACGGCCATCACCGTCTGCCACTCCAAGTGTCTCGTCATCGGTTTCGGCCGCATCGGCAAGATTCTCTGCCACCGCCTGCGCGGGCTCGGCGCGTACGTGACGGCGACGGCGCGGAAAGTGGAGGACCTCGCGTGGATACGCGCGTACGGGTACGAGGCCTGCGAGACGGATAAAATCGACGGGACTCTGGGCAATTACGACGTAATCGTCAACACCGTACCGGCGAGGATACTGGGCGAGGAGCGGCTGCGCGAAATCAAGCGCGGCGCGCTCTGCCTTGACCTGGCCTCCAAGCCCGGCGGAATTGATTTTTCGGCCGCGTCGAAGCTCGGCGTGAAGGCCGTCTGGGCGCTGAGCCTTCCCGGCGAAGTCGCGGCGGTGACGTCCGGCAGGATTATCAGGGACACGATTTACAACATACTCAGGGAAAAGGGCGTGACATAATGGACGACAGGACCATCGGATTCGCGCTGTGCGGATCGTACTGCACCTTCGATAAGGCGCTCCGTACGCTATCGGAGCTGAGCGAAAAATACGACAACATCGTGCCGATTATGTCTGAAAGAGCGTATTCCACGGATACGCGCTACGGCAAGGCGAAGGATTTCATCGACGAAATCGAGGCCATCTGCGGCCGGAGCGTCATCCACACCATCGCGCAGGCGGAGCCGATCGGGCCGAAAAACCTCCTCGACCTGCTCATCATCGCGCCATGCACAGGCAATACGCTCGCGAAAATCGCGCACGGGATTACCGACTCGAGCGTCACCATGGCGGCGAAGGCGCACCTGAGAAACGGCAAGCCCGTTCTCATCGCCATCTCCACAAACGACGGACTGACCGGCAACGCCCCCAATCTCGGCCTGCTGCTCAACAGGAAAAACGTCTACTTCGTGCCCTTCGGGCAGGACGACCCTGTCAAAAAGCCCGGCTCCCTCGTCGCCGACTTCCGGCTTGTCCCGGAGGCCGCGGAGCTTGCGCTCAGGGGCGTCCAGATGCAGCCGATTCTGCGCTTCAACATCGAGTAAACGAAAAAGCGCGCGCGAAAAGGCCGCGGCTTTATGCCGCGGCCTTTTTTTGATAGCAACAGGAACTTTTAAGCGGTGCCTATTCGGAATACTCCCAGTCCGTGACGTAGGCCGCCCACTTCGGGTATACGGCGCCGTCCGACATGACAAGGACGCCGTCGCGGCTCGTCGAGTCGAGCTGCGTGACGAGCAGGCAGTGCCAGACGCCGTTTTCATCGACGCGGCAGAGATGCTGGTTTTCCTCGATGAAAGGGCGGTCGGCGTAGAAGTCGGTGATGAAGTTTACATAATCTATAACCGGCAGCCGGATATGCTTGACGATTTTATACGCGCGCTTGTCGCTGGTAAGATGTGGCCGGCGCAAATCGCTTATCCGGGCTGGCTGGTGAACAAAATAAGCCATTTTCAGTGTGTCCATTTTCCGCTTACCGCACCGGGCGAAAGGGGCAAAACTCTCTGAAGACGCATACTCAAACGCAGCCCTTTCTTCTGTATTTGGACTTAAGACAACTTGAGCGAGGCGGTGAGAAAGCGCCCTAAGGGGAATGCGGTTTCGCTTAAGAGACGGGTCTATATTATGATGATATTGGTATCTTTCGTCCATGAATCGTATCATACGTATCATAACGCATTATGCACTATAAATCAATGAAAAATGCGGCCTCTGCCATGCAAAGAAATCATGCCAGTATGCCCTTTGGCTATAGCAAGTTGCATAAAAGCGCCGCAATAGAGCGCGGCGAGGGAAAACGCGGAAATCGTAAGGAAAAACGCGCAAATCGTTAAAAAATTGTCGGGAACCGTTAAAAAAACGGCCTGTGCCCGCCGGTTTGAAAGATTTGTTGGTCAACGCGCAAACTTTTATTGCGCCATACGCGCGGCTTGGGTTAAACTAATCGAAGAATTTAGAAAGAACCAGGCGGCGATGAACGAATGAAGAGAAAATTTCCGAATTTATGTAAACCCATTCAGATCGGCAACGTCGTTTTTAAAAACAGGATGTTCAGCGCCCCCATGGGCGGGACGGACATCCCCGAGGACTGCACCATCGGCCCGAAATCCACGGCGTTTTACGAGCTGCGGGCCAAAGGCGGCGCCGCGGCCGTGACGGTGAGCGAATGCGTGGTGCACCCGAAGACGGAGCACTCGCACGCGTTCCGGCTCGACCCGAAAGTCTTGGGCTCCATGGCCAGCTTCACCTATACGGCGGACGCCATCCGCCGGCACGGGGCGATCCCGAGCGTGGAGCTGTCCCACGCCGGGCAGTTTTCCGGCACATACCTTATCGACAAAGAGGAGAAACGGCAGATTGAGCAGTGGGGCCCGAGCGCCGGCGTCCGGCACGACGGCGTCCCCGTCCGGGAGCTGACGGAGGAGCTCATCAGGGAAATCGTGGAGGCCTACGGCGCCACGGCGGCGCTGGCCAAGCGGGCCGGCGTCGAGATGGTCATGGTCCACGGCGGCCACGGCTGGCTCATCAACCAGTTCCTCTCGCCCTATTACAACAAGCGGACCGACAAATACGGCGGGAGCCTGGAGAACCGCGTGCGCTTCGCGCAGGAAGTGCTCGACAGCGTCCGCGCGGCCGTCGGCCCCGGGTTCCCGATTGAGTTCCGCATGAGCGGCGCGGAGTTCTTCGAGGGCGGGTACGGCCTTGAGGAGGGCATTGAAATCGCAAAGCTTCTCGAGTCGCGCGTGGATTTGCTGCACGTGTCCGCCGGCTCGTACCTGACGGGCTTTGACATCACCCACCCGTCCATGTTCAGGGAGCACGGCTGCAACGTCTACCTTGCGGCGGAGATTAAAAAACACGTCTCCATCCCCGTGGCGACGGTGGGGGGCCTCAACGACCCGTACATGATGGAGGAGATTATCGCCTCCGGCAAGGCCGACGTGGTGGAAATGGCCCGGGCGCTTCTGGCCGACCCCGAGCTGCCGCGCAAGGTCATGAGCAACCGCGAGGACACCATCGTCAAGTGCCTGCGCTGCTACACGTGCCTGGCCGAGCGCGTCGCCACGTCGACGCGGCGCTGCACCGTCAACCCCCTCATCGGACGCGAGCTCGAGTCGCGCGACATCGTCCCCGTCACCGTGCCGAAGAAGGTGCTCGTCGTGGGCGGCGGGCCGGGCGGTCTGCAGGCGGCCGTCACGGCGGCAAAGCGCGGCCACCGCGTCATCCTCTGCGAGGCGTCGGACGAGCTCGGCGGCATCCTCAAGGGCGAGCGCGCCATCCCCTTCAAATACGAGATGTACGAGCTGGGCGTCACGCTCGGCAGGCAGGCGCGTCAGCTCGGCGTGGAGATCCGCCTGAACACCCGCGTGACGAAAGAGTACGCCGAGCAGGAAAACCCCGACGCCGTCATCATCGCCGTCGGCTCCGAGCCCATCGTCCCCCCGATACCGGGCATCGGCGGCGCGAATGTCATTCAGGTAACGGACTACCACCATCAAAAAGACAAAGTGAAAGACAGCGTCGTCGTCCTCGGCGGGGGGCTCGCCGGCTGCGAAATCGCCGTCCACCTCGCGCGGGAGGGCAAGACTGTCCATCTCGTGGAGATGCGCGGGGAGCTGGCCCCCGACGCGAATGTCCGCCAGCGGCCGATCCTGCTCAGGGAAATCGACAAATGCGGCGTTAAGGTGCACTTAGGTCACAAGGCCGTGCGCGTCACGGAAGAAGGCGTCGTCTGCGCGCACGAGGGGAAGGAGACACTCATCCCGGGCGAAACCGTCATCTGCGCCGCCGGCCAGCGGCCGCGCCGCAGGGAGGCGGAGGAGCTTCTCGACACGGCCCCGTTTGTCGCCCAGATCGGCGACTGTGTGAAGGCGACGACCATCACAAACGCCATCTACCAGGGCCACCACGCCGCGCTTGATATTTGAATATAGGTTCAACCCTCCCAGACTCTCATAAATTGACCACCCCTTATCCGCAGGCACGCCGGCCGCTCAAGCGCCGGCGTGCCTGCTTTTTCGCGCGGGAGAGTGGGGTGCGTGCGCAAAGCCGCGCGTATTCTGGCGGGGCGGGCGCCGGCGCTTTATGGCGCACAAGCCGGCGCGCGGCGGGCGCTGATGCCATGCGGCGCTTGAGCGGCGCGCCACTCAGACGGGCTGTTCTGCGGGCGCTTTTGATAGTTGAATCACTGTTCAATAACGAAATATTTCGATAAAAAACGCATAAACCGACAAAAACCGCTCCGATGTTTCACGCCGGAGCATTTTTTTCGTACAAGCGTAAAGCCGCAAGCGTTTGGGCACGGCGTGCGCGAAGCTTCACGGCGTATGAGTCAGCGCGGCGGGCGCTGGTGCCATGCGGCGCATGAGCGGCGCGCCGCTCAGACGGGCTGCTCTGCGGGCGTTTTGGGTGGTTGAATCGACATTCAATTTCGATAAAAGCCGCCCGAAACCGGCAAAAAGCTCCGGTGTTCAAGCCGGAGCTTTTTCTACGTGCAAAGCCGTGTGCGTTCGGGCTGTCAAGCTGCGCCGACGCTTCGAGGTAAATAAACCGGCGCGGGGCGGGCGCAGATACTTCGCGGCGTAAGAGTCAGCGGCGGCGCGCCTGATGTCTTACGCTCACTTCCGCGCTGCAGGCCGCGCCGGACGGATTACGCTATTTTCCGTGTTGCGCGCCGCGCCGGAATGTATTGCGCCTTCTTCCGCGTTGCGGATTGCGACCCGTTTCCTCGCTGTGGGCGCGCCGGGTGAATGCGCCTCGCGTTGCGAGCGCACTGGGCGGATTGCGCCCTCTAACGCGTAATGGGCGCATTGGATAGTTGAATGAAAATTCAATACCAAATCTTTCGATGAAAACCGCCTTTTTTCAAGAAAAAACGCCCCGGCGTGAGTGCGCCGAGGCGTTTTACCATTTATATACGGTATGCGCCAGGCCGCGCGCGTCAGGCGTTCGCGCCCGACAGGGCCGGCGCGGGGGCGGGGATGCCGGTGCGCTCCCAGTGGCGGTGCCTGGCGAGCGCCGAGATAAACTCGGTGCAAAACGCCTGCTTGTCGGGCAGGCCCTCGCCCGTCACGATGCCGGACTGCACGGCCGGCGCGCCGGGACTTGCGGCGGGCAGCACGCCGGCGCAGTCGGTCGCGCGGAGGAGGTTTACCCCCTCGTCCGTCGCGCCGATGGTCTTGGCGTGGTGGAACTGCTCGTTTATAAAGGAGCGGGCGGCGTAGTGGGAGATAAGGGCGGGGATATGGTCGCCGCCGGGGGCTAAGACGCCGTCGTAAAACAGCGGGCTTGTGGTCGTAAAGTCCTTGTCGGGCGTGACGGGCGCGCCGCCCTTCGTCTGGACGGGCGACTGCGTGGCGGCGACGGTCTCGTACACGACGCCCGCCGCCCCGAGGGCCGTGATCATCGCCTGAAGCGACTGGGCGCACACGCCGTTTTCAATGAGGATGGCCACCTTGCGCGTCTTGGCCGAGCTGGGCTGGTTTGCCTGGCTGACGGCGGGGGACGGGGCCATCGGGATAATCTTCGCCGTCGGCGGCGCGGGCGGGCGGCAGCCCATTTTCTCCGCGATCTGCATGGCAAGGTCTAAGGAGACGTTTGCGAACATATCCACGACGCGTTGGCGCAGCGCCGGGTCCTTCACGCTGCCGGCCTCGTAGTGGAACCCTTCCACCACGTGCTTTTTCTCCCACGGCGAAAGGCTGTTCCAGAACATGGCCGCCTGCGAGAAGTGATCGCTGAAGCTCTCGCTGCGGGCGCGGATGATGTGCGCGTCGACTTTCTCGGCGTAGCGGGCGTATCCGCCCCTGTCCGGCGGCGTGGGGCTCGGGTCGTTTTGCGCGAGCGAGTTTGGGAAGTAGCTCACGCGGCCCGTGTTGATCGTCATGCGGTGCATCCCGTCGCGCTGGTTGTTGTGGACGGGGACGACGGGGCGGTTGATGGGGATTTCGCGGAAGTTCGGGCCGCCCAGGCGCGAGATCTGCGTGTCCTCGTAGGAGAAGAGGCGCCCCTGCAGGAGCGGGTCGTTGCTAAAGTCGATGCCCGGCACGATGTTGGCGGGGCAGAAGGCCACCTGCTCCGTCTCGGCGAAGAAGTTGTCCACGTTTTTATTGAGGGTGAGCTTGCCGATGATTTTGACGGGCACAAGCTCCTCCGGCCAGAATTTCGTGGGGTCGAGGATGTCAAAGTCGAAATCGAACTCGTGTTCCTCGTCAATCATCTGCACGCCGAACTCGTACTCGGGGTAGTCGCCCCGCTCGATGGCCTCCCACAGGTCGCGGCGGTGGTAGTCAGGGTCCTTGCCGCTAAGCTTTTGCGCCTCGTCGATGGCGAGGGAGTGGACGCCCAGGACGGGCTTCCAGTGGAACTTCACGAAGCGCGCCTTGCCCTGCGCGTTGATGAACCGGAAGGTGTTGACGCCGAAGCCCTCCATCATGCGGTAGCTCCTCGGCAGGGCGCGGTCGGACATGAGCCACATGACCATGTGGGCCGTCTCGGGGGTGTTGACGACGAAGTCCCAGAACGTGTCGTGCGCGGCGGTGGCCTGCGGGATTTCGTTGTGGGGCTCGGGCTTGATGGCGTGGACCACGTCGGGGAACTTTATCGCGTCCTGAATGAAAAAGACGGGGATGTTGTTGCCGACGAGGTCGAAGTTGCCCTCCTCCGTGTAAAACTTCGTGGCGAAGCCCCGCACGTCGCGGACGGTGTCGGCCGAGCCGCGGGAGCCCACGACGGTGGAAAACCGCACGAAGACGGGCGTCTTCTGACCGGGCTTTTGCAGAAACGCCGCCGTGGTGTACTCCGACATGGACTCGTACACCTCGAACACCCCGTGCGCCCCGAAGCCGCGGGCGTGGACGACGCGCTCGGGGATGCGCTCGTGGTCAAAGTGCGTGATTTTTTCGCGGAAGATGAAGTCCTCCAGGAGCGTCGGACCCCGGACGCCGGCCTTGAGGGAATTGTCGGTATCCGAAACCTTCATGGCGTTGTTCGTCGTGAGCGCGCCGCCCGTGTTGTCCTGGCGGTAGGCGGCAAGCTGCTCGTTTTTCTTCATGCTGTTGTCAAGGCAATCTCCGGCCAAAGCGATTACTCCCTTCTGCTGTCATTACACCATAGTATCCCGGCCTTTAAGGCGCCTTATTCCGCCTGAAAAAGCAAACATCCCGAAACGAAGCCGTTTCGGGATGTTTTCGCTCAATATGGGGGCACGCAAGGAGCCCGCCGGCGCTTTTTAGCCCGGGCCGGAGGGACTTATCTGTCCGTCACACGAGGTACGGGATCGGATCCGTAAAAAAATGGTCATCAACCTGCGTGGGCGCGCCGTACTTGCCGATCATCACGAAGATGGGCCGCTCTTTCCCGTCCATCGTCATGGTGCCGAAGCCGCGGCCGACGCTGTACATGCGCTTGTAGTTGTCGAGGAAGCAGAGGGTGTCGCTTCTGAAGCGCACCTTGTCGCCCATAATCTTTTCCGTGTTCTGCTCCGTGATGCTGATAAAGTACATGCCCTCTTTGATTTTCACATAGTACGCCGGCTCGTCGGACCCGGGCATCGACTTGAGGAGCTCGCGGAACTCATTGGCCTGGTCCTCTCCCGGGGTAGGGGCCGCGTCCCTCGGGTATGTAATGCGGTACCAGTGGGGCGAGTGGTAGATGTGCACGGTGGCCAGCTCATGGCCGTACGTCCACTTAATCGCGGTGCCCGTGGCCTCGTCCGTAAACCCGTGGCGGCGCACGTCCTTGTGCTCGACGCCCTCGCGGCGGATGTAGCCGAAGGTGAAGTGGCTTTCAATGAGGTACGGCCAGTACGGGTTTTCCCCGAGGTCGCAGCGCAGGAACGTGACGAGGCTCTGCTCCTTGTCGATGACCCACGTGTGGTTCTCCCTCGGCGTCTTCCCCTCGATGCAGTAGGAGACGAGGTACGTCCAGTCGTCCGCCTTGCGGCACTCGTACGTCTCCAGCTTGAGCTCCGTGCCGCCCTTGATGCTCCATTCGACGTGCGTTTCGTCGACGAAGTTGAGGACGGCGTCGCCCGTGTCCGCGCCGGTGTCCATCACGAGGTCGAAACGCTGGCCGGCCAGCTCGAAGCATCTCGGCGGGCAGTACTGGTTGATGGAAAGGGCGCTTGCCGACGGGCCGTATTTTTCGGCGAGATTCATGATGTAACTCCTCCTATTTTTTGTATTCTTTGTGCACAGCATACATGACGGCGCGCGTAAAGTCAACCCGATTGGCGCGGTGAGCAGTGCAAAAAATGAAATTTTTCAAAAAAGGGTTGACAGCGGCAGGTGAACTGCGTATATTAACTGTGTTAACACAATTAGTACAGTTGGAGCGGAAAGGAGGTACAAACCGCTGTGATTCGACTCGACTTCCGCGACTCCCGCCCAATTTACGAACAGATTATGGAGAACCTGCGAAAGCTCATCGTGTCGGGGGCGATAGCGGCTGAGGAGAAGCTGCCGTCGGTCCGGGAGCTGGCCACGAAGCTGGCCATCAACCCGAACACCATCCAGCGGGCCTACCGGGAGCTGGAAAACGAAGGGTATATCTACACGGTGCCGGGCAAGGGGTCCTTTGCCGCGCCGGCCGGCACCTTAAGCCGGCAAAAGCGCGAGGAGCTTTTTCGAAAGCTTGAGGAGGCCGCCGTCGAGCTGATGTACGCCGGCGTGCAGCCGCCGGACATTCTCGCGCATATCGAGGCGGTTTTGCAAAAGGAGGAGAAGAAGTCAGAATGATTGAGACAAGGGAGCTTACAAAGCGTTTTGACGAGTTTGTAGCGCTTGACGGCGTCAGCCTCCATGTCAGACAGGGGAGCGTGTACGGGCTTGTCGGCCCCAACGGCGCCGGGAAGACGACGCTCATCCGCCATCTCGCGGGCGTATACCGCCAGACGTCGGGCGAGGTGCTCGTCGACGGGCAGCCCGTCTTTGAGAACAACGCCGTCAAGGAGCGCATCGCCTACATCCCGGACGACATTTTCTATTTCATGCAGGCGAGCACGCGGGATATGATGGCGTTTTACCGGGGCATCTACCCGCGCTTTAACATGGAGCGGTACAACGCCTTAAAGGACGCGTTTAAGCTGGTCGACGAAAAGCGGGCCATCCGCCGCCTGTCGAAGGGGATGCAGAAGCAGTCGGCGTTCTGGCTGGCCATGTGCATGATGCCGGACGTGCTGCTGCTCGACGAGCCGGTCGACGGGCTCGACCCCATCATGCGCCGGCAGGTCTGGAGCCTGATTATGGAGGACGTCGTCGAGCGCGGGATGACCGTCCTCGTCTCGTCCCACAACCTGCGCGAGCTGGAGGACGTGTGCGACTACATGGGCGTGATGGACGGCGGCAGGCTCGTCTTCGAGCGGTCCGTCACGGAGCTGCAGGAGAACCTCGTGAAGGTGCAGGTCGTCTTTGAGACGGAGGACGCTCAGCTGCCGCCGGAGCTTGAGGTGCTGCACCGGGAGAAAGCGGGCCGCATCCACACGCTGATTGTGCGCTGCTCGCCGGAAGAGGCGCGCGAGCGCCTCGGCGTCCTGAAGCCCCTCCTGCTGGACACAATCCCCCTCTCGCTGGAGGAAATCTTTATTTACGAGCTTGGAGGTGTCGAACGTGGCATCAAAGACATCCTGCTTTAATAAGGCGCTTGTAAAGAGCAACCTGTCGCGGTTCTGGCCGCTGGCCGCGTTCTACGCGCTGATATGGTTTGTGTCCCAGCCGCTTCTCATCCGCAGCCACATTGAAAACGGCCTTATTTTAGGGGAGAGCCTTGCGGAGATACAAAAAGAGGCGGCGCAGGGCGTCATGCAGCTCGGTTTTACGGAGGGGGCAGTCCTGTCCTTCGGCTTTGGCGGGCTGATTGCGATGGCCGTTTTCTCCTATCTCTACTCCGCCCGCAACTCCACCGCCCTGCACGCGCTGCCCATCCGCCGGGAGGAGCACTTTATCTCCCACTACCTCTCGGGCCTTATTATGCTCGTTATCCCGAACGTCGTGATTTTCCTCGCGACCGTGATTGTGGAGGCCGCCTACGGCGTTCTGGACTTTACCTCGGTCCTTGAGTGGCTGGCTGTCGTGACGCTGCAGAACGTGTTTTTCTTCTCGTTTGCGTCGCTGTGCGCGGTAGTGTCGGGACATCTTTTCGCGCTGGCGGTGTTTTACACTGTTTTCAACGTCCTCGTGGTGGGGCTGGAGTTTCTCGTTGTCTCGACGCTGTCGATGTTCATCTACGGCATGGGCTACGACCGCCCCGTGATGCTCGACGCGTTTTCGCCGCTCTACCGCTTCGTGCTCGACAGCTCCTACGTCGACACGCCGGAAGGGTGGCGGTACGCCGTCCTCTGCGCCGTCGCGGGGCTCGTGTTCGCCGCTATCGCGCTGCTGCTGTACAGGAAGCGCCGCGTGGAGGCGGCAGGGGACGTCATCGCCTTCCGCGCCATCAAGCCCGTCTTTAAATACGGCGTGGCCTTCTGCGCCGCCCTCTTCTTCGGCTTTGTCGTCTATCTTGTTTCGTTCGGTGACAACAGGCACGCCGTCTGGCCCTTCGTCGCGTGCATGATTGTCATGGGGAGCATCGGCTACTTCGTCGCGGAAGCGCTGCTGCGCAAGTCGCTGCGCGTGTTTGGAAGGGCGTGGAAAGGGTGGATTTGCTTCGTTGCCGTCCTCGTCGCCATCGGCGTGTGCCTGAGAACGGACGCGTTCGGATTTGAGAAGTACATCCCGAAGCTGGAGGATATTGATATGGCCGTCGTGTCCGACTACTCCCGGCCCTACATGGAGGGCAACTCGCGCAGCTTCCTCATGAACGGCTCCACCTTCATCGCCCTAAGCGAGGCGGAGAAGGAGGCCGTGCTGAAGCTGCACCAGAGCCTTATCGACCGGCGCGGCGAGTACAGGGATTACGATTACACGCACGAGCACTACGGCGACGACGCGTGGCACATGTCGATCACCTACCGCATGAAAAACGGTTCTCTCGTCGGCCGCAGCTACACCTTCCCGACCTCCGAGGCGATTTTAAGCGATAAGGATACGCCCGCGGCGCTCTACGACGCGCTGATGAACAACCCCGAAACGCTCCCGCGCCTGTACTTCCCGGAGGGCATTGCGGAAGAGCATTTCCGCAACGGCACCGTCTGGGCCGAAGGCGAGCGCACCACCCTCTCGCAGGCGCAGTCGTTTGCCCTTTACAAGGCCATCCTCAAGGACCTCGAAGCGGGCCGGATCGGCCTCAAGCGCCTCGCGGAATGGAAGGGCGGGGAGTACGACGTGCGAATTGAGCTAGAGTTTAACGGGTACTTCCCCGATTGGGTCGGCTCGCCGGAAAATGAGGAGCCGTACCGGCGCACGTATTTTGCGAATTTCATCGTTATGCCCGGCTCGGAAAACACGCTTGAGATGCTGGAAGGCTGGGGTATGGTTGACCGGAATAACCTGAGCATTATAAAGCCCGGGCAGCCGCTCAGCGCGGACGTGTATGACGAACTGGTGCCCGGCTTCTTTGAGATGGCCGCGGGATAACGGAAAGCGCCCCGCGCAAGCGCAGCCCGCATGACGCGAAAGCGCCTGACAGGGCTGTGCGCGGCAGGCGCAAGCCGCTTGACAAGACTGCCGCGCCTTACCCGCGTTTCACTCAAGCAAAAAGCGCCCGACATGAAAGTCGGGCGCTTTTCTTTTGCGCGCGCCTCTCTGCATGGCGCGCTTTGCCATTCCGCGGGGCTCTTTTCCCTTGATTTGCAGGCGCTTGCGGGCCGCTGGAAGAATTTACGCCTTGAGAAAAAAGAAACAAATAGTTACAATAGGTTTACATTTCGTAAAAGGAGGACGACGAATGAAAAGGATTGCCATGCTCCTCGCCCTTCTCGTGACGCTCGCCGCGCTCTCCGTGGGCGTATCCGCCGGCGCGATTGCGACGCCGGTTTACATAGACGGCGTTGAGGCGCCCGTCGGGGCGGTGCTCGACAAGAGCGTGGACACGACGTACGTCCCCATCCGGGCTTTTTCGTACGTGATGCGCCCCGGCGCGTCGGTCACGTGGGAGTATGGGCAGGCCGTCGTGCGGTGCTGGGATCTTGTCATCACGGCACGGGAAGGCAGCTGCTATATCGAGGCAAACGGCCGCGTCCTGTACACCCGGGCGCCGATTATCAGCCTGAACGGCTCCATCATGGTGCCCGTCCGCGCGCTGGCCAAGGCGTTTGACGCCACGGTGGATTGGGACGACGCGACCGCCTCCGTCAGCATCAAAACGGGCGGCGGCGCCATCCTCCCCGCCGAGAGGTTCTACGACGCCGACGCGCTTAGGTGGCTTGCCCGCATCATCAACGCCGAGGCCGAAGCGGAGCCGTTTTTGGGGAAAGTGGCCGTCGGCAACGTGGTGCTCAACCGCGTAAAGAGCCCCGAGTTTCCAAACTCCATCTGGGGCGTCATCTTCGACAGCAAGTGGGGCGTGCAGTTTGAGCCGACTGTCAACGGCCGCATCTACATGGAGCCGACGGCCGAGAGCGTCCGCGCCGCGAAGATGTGCCTTGAGGGGACAAACGTCGCCGGCAGCAGCCTGTACTTCTTAAACCCCGCGAAATCCTCAAACTTCTGGATTATGCAAAACCGCGCGTACGTGACCGCCATCGGCGGGCACCTGTTTTACGCGTAACTCCCGTAAACCGAAAAAGCCTTTGGGCTTTAGCCGTTTTGGCGGCTGATGCCCAAGGGCTTTTTGCTTTTGGCGCATTATTTGCCGTCCGTCTCTGCCCCGGCGCCGCCATTCTCTTCCGCCCCCGCCCTGCGGCGGCGGATGGCGCGCGCGATAAGCCAGACGAGGATGACCACGAGGATGCAGATGGCCACGGCGGAGTAGAGGCTCACATAGTCGCCTATTGACTCCCACGCCTCGCCGGCGACCGACCCGAGAAAGACCAAAACCGTGTTCCAGATGGCCGTGCCGAGCACCGTGAGCGGGAGGAAGGCGCGCAGCGGCATCCGCGAGGCGCCGGCGGGGATGGAGATGAGGCTGCGCACGACGGGGATAAACCGCCCGAAGAAGACGGCCTTGCCGCCGTGCCGCCCGAACCACGCGTTGGCGCGCGAAAAATCGGCTTTTTTCAGGCGAAGGACGCGCCCCGTGCGGCTGCGGATGAGCTTGTCCAGCCGCTCGGGCGTGACGACGCGCCCGACGGCGTACAGGATGATGGCGCCGAGGACGGAGCCGAGCGTCGAGGCGATGACGACGCCGGGGATGTGCATGGCGCTGACCGTCGTGAGAAAGCCGCTGAAGGTGAGGATAATCTCCGATGGAATCGGCGGGAATATATTTTCAACGGCGATGAGGAAGAACACGCCGAAATACCCGAACCGGTTGATGACGTCGAGAATATACGGATCCATTGTGCCTCCCGCTTAAAGCCCGGGATTTGCCGCTTTGAGCGCGGCGCGCGTCGGACTCATTATGAGTCATTTTACCACAAACTAAAACACAATTGTGAGAAATCTGTAAAGAAAAGGCAGGAAGCCCGCTTTATTACGGGCTCCCTGCGGTATAATGAGCTTAAGTCCGCGTCTTACTGGTAATTGTCGTAGATCTTCCCGATGAGCTCCCCTAAAAGCGGGATGTCGATCGGCGAGAGGGCCGACGTGATAAACGGGTTGTGGATGTAAGCCCCTTCCGCGCAGGCAACGGCCGCCTCGCGGGAGACGCCCATCTTCTTCAGGGACGGGATATTCAGCCGCCGCATCAGGGCGCGCACGTAGCTTGCCGCGCGGTGCCCGGCCTGCGCGCCGCTCTCGCCCGGGGAGACGTTCAGGCCGAACGCCTCGGCAATCTCGATGCCCTTTTGCGGGGCCGCCTCGGCGGAAAAGACGATGACCTCGGGAATCGTCAGGGCGCAGGCGACGCCGTGCGGGATGTGGAACACGACGCCGAGCTCGTGGGCCGCCGCGTGGCCGAAGTGGAGGAACGCGTCGTTGAAGGCGATGCCGGCGAGGTTGCTCGCGAGGGCCAGCTGCGTGCGGTAGTGGAGATTGGAGCCGTCATGATAGGCTTTTTCAAGGTTTTCCGCCACAAGGCGGATGATGTTCTTGCAGAGGATGTCGGAGAGCGGGTTGCCGCGGTTTGTGGTGAAGGATTCGACGGCGTGGGAGAGGGCGTCAAAGCCCGTCATCGCCGTCACCGCCGGCGGGACGGTGAGCGAGAGCTCCGGGTCGACGATGGCGAGCGTCGCCGCGCGCAGGACGGACGCCTTCCTGTGGGAGGCCGTGTCGTGGATGACGGCCATGAGGCTCACTTCCGAGCCCGTGCCGGACGTGGTGGGGATGAGGATGAGGGGCGTCGTGGACGTAAAGGGCTCGCCTTCCCCGGCGAAGTAGCGCGTCACCGGCGGGGGGTTCTGGATGAGGACCGTCGCGGCTTTCGCGGTGTCGAGCGTGCTGCCGCCGCCGATGCCGACGACGATGTCGCACCCTTCCCGGCGTCCGAGCTCGCCGGCTGCGTCCACCGTCTCCGAGGGCGCGTCGGACTGCACGCCGTCAAATACAACGTAGGGGATTTTCGCCTCGTCGAGCAGGGCGAGCATGCGCCGGGCGATGCCGGACGCCTCCACGCCCTTGTCATACAGGCACAGGGCCCTCGTGCCGCCAAGCTCGCGGATTTTCCCGGGCAGGTCGCGCAGCGCGCCCGCGCCGAAGAGCACGGGGCAAAGCTGATGGTATGTATTCGCCATGGTGTTCCTCCTTTTTTCTTTAAAGTGCCGCGTTGAAATCTTCCCAAATTTTATCACAGCGCGCGGCGAAAATCCACAAGCGCGTCCCGTTTTTCGCGCCGCGCGGCAAAAAGCGGATAGAGCGGCATCCGGCGGAAACACTAAGACGGGAGGTGTTTTCCAATGGTATCGCGCAAATCCGTCATCACGTTCGGGATGGTCGCCATCCCCATCGCCATGTACACGGCCACGCAGGACAACGACATCCACTTCAACCAGCTCCACAAGGACGACAACAGCCGCATCCGCTACAAGAAAGTCTGCGCCCACTGCGGCAAGGAAGTCGGGGCGGCGGACATCGTGCGGGGCTTTGAGTACGACAAGGACAAATACGTCGTCATCACCGACGAGGAGATTGAAAAAATCAAGACGGAGAAGGAAAAGTCCATCCAGATTCTCCATTTCGCGCAGCTGAACCAAATCTCCCCCGTCTATTACGACAAGACGTACCAGGCCTTCCCCGAGCCGGGCGGGGAGAAGGCCTTCGAGCTGCTGCGGCTTTCCCTCATGTCGGAGCAGAAAATCGCCGTCGGCAAGACCGTCATGGGCACGCGGGACACGCTCATGGCCATCATCCCGCGGGAGGAGGGCATTCTCATCTCCACCATGTTCTACGCCGACGAAGTCAAGGCCATGCAGAGGACGTACGACAAGCCGCAGGTGTCCGAGCAGGAGCTCAATCTCGCCAAGCTCCTCATCAACGCCATGGACACGCTGTTCGACCCGTCCCAGTACAGGGACGAGTACCAGGCGCGGCTGAGGGAGCTCATCGAGGCGAAAATCGCCGGGCGCGAGATCGTCGCGCCGCGGGAGGAGGGGCCCGGCAAGGTCATCGACCTCATGGAGGCGCTGCGGGCGAGCGTCGAGAAGGCGCAGAAGGAAAAGGACAAGGAGAGGGAGAAAGACCTCGTGACGGCTTAAAACGCCAGGGTGCATCATGGAGACAAAGCTCACCGAGTACAACGAAAAACGCGACTTTTCAAAAACCCCCGAACCGGAGGGGCGGCAGGCGTCCACGGAGGGCGGGCTGCGCTTTGTCGTGCAGCACCACCTCGCGCGCCGGGACCACTTCGACTTTCGCATCGAGTGGGACGGGGCGCTACTTAGCTGGGCGGTGCCGAAGGGGCCGTCGTATAACCCGAGGGACAAGCGCCTTGCCGTGGAGGTGGAGCCGCACCCGCTGGAGTACCGCCACTTCGAGGGCACCATCCCGAAGGGCGAGTACGGGGGCGGCACCGTCATGCTCTGGGACGAGGGGACGTGGGAGCCGCAGTCAGACAACGTGGAGGAGATGCTCGAAAAGGGCAACCTCAAGATGATCCTCCACGGGCGGCGGCTTAAAGGGAAATGGGCGCTCGTGCGCCTCAGGCCCAAACCGGGGGAGCGGGAGACAAACTGGCTCCTTCTGAAGGAGCGGGACGAGTACGCGCGAGACGAAGAGGGTATCTCTCAATTTGACACAAGCGTCCGCACGGGGCGCACCATGGCGGAAATTGAAGCGGGCGCGGCGGAGCGGCTTGCCCGCAACCCGTTTAACTCTGTGAGCGTCCAGCTGGCAAAGCTCGTGCGAAGCGTCCCCGAGGGGGACGACTGGGTGTTTGAGCTAAAGTACGACGGGTACCGCATCGTCGCCTTTGTGGAAGCCGGTCGCGCGCGCCTTGTCACGCGAGGCGGTCACGACTACACGCACCGTTTCCCGACCGTTGCCGCGGCGCTGGAGGATTTTGCCGCCGGGCGCGCCATGGTGCTCGACGGGGAGATGGTCGTCGCGGACGAGACGGGGCGGTCGGACTTTCAGGCCCTGCAGGGGTATCTGAAAAACCCGAAGGACAAAGCGCCCGCGTACGTCGTGTTCGACCTTCTCGCGCTGGACGGCGAGGATTTGCGGGGAAAGCCCCTCGCCGAGCGCAAGGAGACGCTCTGCGCCCTCATGGAAAACGCGCCGGGCGCGCTCCGCTACAGCCGCCACGTCGAGGGCGGCGGGAAGCGGTGCTTTGAAATCGCCTGCGAGATGGGCATGGAGGGCATCGTCGGCAAGCGGAAATCTTCCGCCTACAGCGGCACGCGAAACGGGGATTGGATAAAGCTCAAGTGCGGCAGGCGGCAGGAGTTCGTCGTGGGCGGGTACACGCGCACGGATAAGGCGGCAAGGGGCGTCAGCGCCCTGCTTCTGGGCGTGTATGAAAACGGCGCGCTCGTCTACTGCGGGCGCGCGGGGACGGGCATCGGCGAGGCGGTATCGCGCGAGATTTTAGCCCGCGCCGAGCCGCTCAGGACAGACGCGCCGCCCTTCAAAAACCCGCCGAAAATCCGCAGGGACGAGTCCGTCACCTGGCTGCGCCCCGAACTTGTGGCGGAAGTGAAGTTTGCCGAGTGGACGGAGGAAAACCTCCTGCGGCAGGCAAGCTTCAAAGGGCTTCGGACGGATAAAAACCCGAGGGAAATTGTGAGGGAAACGGATATGCCGGAAGACATGCCTTTAGCGCCTTTCCCTGAGGGAGGCGCGGAAGACTTACCGCGCGGCGGCGCGGCGCCGGCGGAAACGCAGGGCGCGGGGCCCCCGGGCGCGGCAGACACTGAAAACGCGCCGCGCGAGAGCGCACAGGCGCAGGCGGCGGAAAAAGACAAAAGCGCGCCGGAGAAAGCTCAGAGCGCGGCGTCTGTGGCAGGCGCGTCAGGCGCGGCGGGTGCGGAGCAAACTCCGGCGGGTGTCGCGCAGGGCGGCGCGGGGGTGCGCGCGGGCAAGCTCATCATCGAGGGCGTCGAGATATCCCACCCCGACAAGGTCATCTTCACCGACCCCGTCGTGACGAAAGGCGACGTGGCGCGCTATTACGCCGCCGTCGCCACGCGGATGCTCCCGTACGTGGAAAAGCGCATCCTCAGCATCGTGCGCTGCCCGAAGGGGGTCTCAAGCGCCTGCTTTTACAAAAAGCACCCGGGCACGTCGAGCCGCGGCGTCGTCACCGTTCCCGTCACGGGCAGCGACGGGGAGACGGGTGAGTACTTTTACATCGACAGCGTCGCGGGCCTTGTCTCCGAGGCGCAGATGGGCACGCTCGAGTTTCACACGTGGGGCAGCCGCGTGGAAACCCTCGAGCAGCCGGACGTGATGGTGTTCGACCTGGACCCCGACGAGGGCATGGACCTGGAGCAGATCCGCCGGGGCGTGCTGGACCTCAAGGGCATACTGGACGAGCTGTCCCTCAAGTCGTACCTTAAAACGAGCGGCGGGAAGGGGTATCACATCGTGGTGCCGCTGCGCCCATCCGCCTCGTGGGACGCTTTCAGCGGGTTTGCCCGCCGCGTCGCGGAAGTGATGGAGCAGAAATGGCCGGACCGCTACACGAGCAACATCCGCAAGGCGCGGCGCGCGGGCAGAATCTTCATCGACTGGGTGCGAAACGGCAGGGGGGCGACAAGCGTCGCGCCCTACTCCCTTCGCGCGCGGCCGGGCGCGCGGGTGTCCATGCCCATCGCGTGGGAGGAGCTTCACACCGTCGCCCCCCAGGGGGTGGACATGGCGGGGGCGCTTGCGCGCCTTTCCGCGCCGGACCCGTGGCAGGGCTTTTTCGAGCAAAGCCAGAGCCTGCGCTAGAGCGGGCTGCCGTTTCTGTTTGCAAAATGCCGAATTTGCGCCATAATGGGAACAAAGCGTGTTTCCAATCGTCTAACCCGTGAGGTGAAATGCTTATGAGAAAAATCCTCGCCGCGCTTGTCTTAATTTCCGCCGTCCTGATTTCATCCTGCGCCGGAAAAGCGCCGGAGCCGGAGGAGACGTCCCCGCCGCCGTCACCGGCGGCCACGCAGACCCCGGGCGAAGCGCCCGGCGAAACCGCAAGCCCGTCCCCGGAAGAGTCCCCCGGCGGGACGCCTGATGCGGAGGACGAAGGGGCGCTCGGCGCGGTGTACACCGAGACCATCACCATCGAAGGCATGCCCGAGACGGTCTCCTACGCCCTTGTTGAAGGCTCGTTCGGCTACACCATGCCCATCGACGTAGACCGCTTTGAGTTTATCGCCGCCGACGGGAAGGACTACTATATCTGCGCCCTCAACGAGCACGTGTGGATGTCCGTCGAGCACGAGGAGACCGCGACCGTCGAGGAGATGCGGGAGAAGCTGCCCGAATGGCCGGAGGGGGCCGTCGTGAGCGAAAACGACGTGACGATTACGGAAAACAAGTACCCGGCAAGGCACGTCCACGTCCTCTACGGCACAAGCTACGACAGCACCGTCCTTGACTACTACATCGTCGGCGACGGGGCAGGAGGGTGCTTTGTCATCACCCACTGCTATTTCCTCGAAGGCGCCGAGGGGTGGGGCGCGCGGCTTTACTACATGACGCAGGACTTTGCTATCGAAAAGGCTTAAGCGGCATGCCGCCGGAAGAGAGCGCGCAAAGCGCGCGCCGCGCCGCCCGGTAAAGCCGCGTGCCGATGGCGCGAAAAACACACTGTTGCAACGGGCCGAGCAATAGCGGGAAACGCCGCGCGCGGCGATGGCGCGCAACACTTTAGGGCGCAAACGGCAGGCGCCGCGCGCCGCAAAAGACAAAAAAGCCTCTGATTTTCATCAGAGGCTTTTTCTTTATCAGAGGTTTTTCACACGCTGCGGGTTAGGTCGCGCACCCACCTGTAGCGGTTGCACTTGATGGCGTTGGGGATGCACTTGAGAATCTGGTCGGCCTTGAGGAAGATGAACGTCACGACGGGCGGGAAGCGGAACACGAAGGCGCTGAGCATGGCCGAGGGAATCGTAAACAGCCACATGAACGTGTTGTCGCATATAGCGGCGTATTTCGTGTCGCCCCCGCCGCCGATAATGCCGGACTCGACGGGAAACTCGTAGCACGTCCCCACGGTCGTGACGCTCAGCACCGTCAGGAAGGCGACGGCGAGGGAGCGCGTCTCGTCCGTGACCTTGTACATGTCCACGATGACGCCCTTAAACACGAAGAGGAGCGCGCCCGACACGACGCCGATGGCGAGGAAAATGCGCTGGAGAGAGCGGGAGTAGGGGCGCACGAGGTCGAGCCGCCCCGAGCCGACGGTCTTTCCGATGGTGACGGACGCGGCGTTGGCGCAGGACATGCCGAACACCGCGAAAATCTGGAACACGACGGAGGCGATGCTGTTTGCGGCGATGACGGACTGGTGGATGTGGCCTAAAATCGCCGTCTGCGCCGTCTGCGCCACGCCCCAGAGCGCGCCGCTGAGGACGACGGGGATGGACACGCGGAAGTAGTCGCCGAGCAGCACCCTGTCGAGCGTGAAGAAGTGGCGGACTTTCATCTTAAGCTTTTTATCTATCTTGAGGATGTAGACCGTGATGATGAGAAGCTCCACAATACGGCTGACAAGCGTGGCGACGGCCGCGCCCGTGATGCCCAGCTCCGGCGCGCCGAAGTTGCCGAAGATGAGGCAGTAGTTGAGGGAGGCGTTGATGACGATGGTGCTTGCGGACATGACCGTCCCGATAAACGCCGTCTCCACGCTCCGCAGGGAGAACATGAGCACCGCGGAGACGGAGTAGATGAGGTACGTCCATTTCATCACGCGCAGGTACTCCACGCCCTGCGCGATGACCGCCTCGTCGTTCGTGAGAATCCGCAGGACGCCGTGGGGAAACAGCGCCGTCGCGGCAAAGAACAGCACCCCCGCGGCAAGGGCAAATTTCAGCCCGATGGCGATGATGCGCCGGATGGGGTCTACCTCCCGCTTGCCCCAGTACTGCGCGCCGAGGACGGACACGCCCGACCCCACGCCGGAGATCACCTGCTGGAGCATGAACTGGAGCTGGTTGACGAGGGCCGCGCCGGACAGCGCCAGCTCGCTGTACGAGCCGAGCATGAGGTTGTCCACAAGGTTGACCATGAGCGAGACGAGCTGCTGCAGCGCGATGACGACAAGCAGGGGGAAGAAGAGGCGGTAGAGATCTTTGCGTGCCTGTTTGATGTCGGTCATAAGGTACCTCGTAAAAAGCGTAGTTACCGCCATTGTACCGCAAAACGATGCGGGATGACAGGGGCAAGTTCGACAAAAAGCGCCCGCCTGTCGCCGCGCGCGTTTCATGAGGCGGCATAAAGCGGTATCATCCCTCATTTCGGGGTGTGGGGCATAAGAGAGCCGCTTTGGAGAACCTGGCACGGGAGTTTCTGCGCCGCTTCCGGAAACAAAACAGGAGCGCCGAAAAATGGCGCTCCTGTTTTGAATGGAAGATGAAGGATTTGGAGAATCGAAGCAGGTTTGCGCATTATGGCGCGCGCTTTAAGGGGCGGAGATGCCGAAGAACGCGCGGGCCCGCTCGTCGCAGATTTCCATGGCGTCGGAAAGGCCCGCAGCCATGAGGTCAAAAGTGGCCTCGGCGATGTCGGGCGGGAACTTCTCGCGGATGGAGGGCTCAAACCGCACGCCGTTTTCCGCCTCCCAGAACTCCGTGACGGTATATCCGCTATCTGTTTTCGCAAACGTGATGGCGGCGGGCGTGCAGACGGCGCCCGTCAGGGCGGCCTCGTTCTCCACAAGCTGGTACTGCGCGTAGAGCGTCACGACGTAGACCGTGACGGCGCCGCCCTCCTCCACGGTTCCGATGGTCTCGTGGTACTCCGTCGCAAACGTCTGGTAGACGCCGCGCAGGAAGGACGGCTTAAAGTGCGCGATGATGGCGTCCGAGACGAGCGCGTCGAGATCCTGCCCGCCAATCGGTCCGGGCGAAGCGGAGGCAAGCGGCGTCACGATTTCCCTGAGGCTTTCCCCGCCCGGGCGGTGGATGTCCCGCACGAGGTACCATGTCGTGAAGTTGTCAACCTCGCCGCTGCGCTCCGGGTCCTGGGCGTAGTAATAGCCTGTGTACTGCTTATGGATTTTGCTGAAGACGCCCGTCACGCGGATGCTCACCTGCATGGTGTCCGCCCAGTGAAACGAGGGGTAGGGGAAGTCCTTTTCCTGAATCATTTCGTAAACGCCGTACCTGTGCATCAGCTCCACGAGATGGGCGAACACTTCCTCCTCCTGCTCGTCGGACCTGAGCGTCACGTCCCAGTAGAGCGTCGGCCGGTAGATGGAAACGCGCAGGCCCGTCACGTCGGGAAACTTCGCGCGCAGGTCCCTCTCAAGGGCGCCGAGCTGCGGGTCCGTCACCGCAAAGCGGCGGTACGGGCAGAAAGCGATGGAAAGAAGCAGCAGGCAGACGAGAATATAGGCCAAAACGCGTTTCCTCATTAAAAAACCTCCCGGCGTGGAAATATGTGGCTATTATAGCGCCTTTAGGAGAAAAAGCCAAGTGCGCCGTTAAGTTTTATCCGTTTTTGACGATAAACAAAACACTGGCGTCTGTTTTAAGGCGCCATGACGCTCATGAAAGGAAACAAGCTATGAAAAGAAAACTTGCAACCACCCTCATTTTCGCGATTGTCCTGACAACCTTTTTTGCGCCCGCCGCACAGGGCGCGACAGCGGCGCCCACGCAGTCGGCCATCTTTATCGACGGCACGGCGGTGTCATTTGAAGCCTACAACATCGGCGGCAACAACTTCATCAAGCTGCGGGACCTGGCCTTCGCCATGACGGGGACCGCCGCGCAGTTTGACGTGGACTGGGACGGGAAGAACATCCTGCTTAATACCGGAAAGCCCTACACCGTCGTCGGCGGGGAAATGGCGGCAAAGGGCTCCGGCGCGCAGAACGCCGCGCCGTCAAACCTCGCCGTTATCAGGGACGGCGTGAAAATCCCCATGTCCGCCTACAACATCGGGGGCAACAACTACTTTAAGCTGCGCGACGTGGCGCAGATTCTCGACTTCGCCGTCGATTACGTCGGCGGCAACGTCGTGGTGGACACATCAAAGCCGTACACGATGCCCGAGGGGACGGTTCTCGCTGTCAACAGCTATCCGCTGCTCCTTGTGGGCATGACAAAGGCGCAGATTGACGCAAAGCTCGGCGCGCCCGTCCTCGTCGACGAACTGTCGGGCGTGCGGTATGCCAACGGGCTGAAGCTCGGTTTTGACGTCGATATTATGGGAGATATTCCCACTGATTCAAACCGCTGCTATTACGTGTCCGGCCTTCTGTCGCACATCGTCAGCGCCTGCCCGAACACGCTCACCCTTTCGCAGGTGCGCGCCCTGTTCGGCTCCGGCGACATGTCTTATGACGAAATGGACGACCGCTACAACGTCGTCGTCAACTACGGCGGCGTGCCCCTCGTCATCGAGAGCGACAGAAACGGCACCGTCAATTTCAAATCGATGTTCTTCTACAACACGCTCGATACCTATACCGACCCGGCAAACGACTACAGCTGGGTACCCGGCGAGTGGCGGTACTTCAGCCATGATACGGGCGAGGAAGTCACCGTCGTCGTGAAGGAAGCCTCCGCGAGCAAGCTGGTCATTGAAGGCACGCTTAACTACTTCGGCGCGTCGAGCTGGGTCTCGGCCTCGATATTTAACACGGTGCTGACCTCGACGGACGGCCGGACCTACACCGCCTCGGGCGTGCGCGACAGCTGGTATAACACCCTCACTCTCACCGTGACTCTGGAGGGCGGCAGGATCAGGCTGAGCAGCGACGTCACGAAATTCGACAGCATGGCCCGCTGCGCCTTCGCGGGCGAGTACGTGCTGGAGTAAGGCGCTCTTCAGATTTACATAGTCAAAACCCACCGGTTAAACCCGGTGGGTTTTATTTTAATTTGTCACACCCGCCGCTCGACGAACCAGCGGTTGTCTTCGAGAAAGAGATACGTTTCCGTCCGGCCGATTTTCACGCAGTAGCGTATCCCCGCGCCGCCGGCCTTGAGGCTGGCGGCCCGGCGCACGTCCAGAATGCGGTCGATCCGGTACTCCCGCCCGTCCTCCCACGTGATGGAGAGAGGGCGGATTTTCCCGTCCGGCTCAAAGCGGGCGCTGACCGCGACGTACACTTTCACAGGTTTATCCGTCTTATCCATATAAAGCCTCACACTGCCTTAAAGTAGCCCACGGGGTGGATGGTGTGCTCGTCCTTGGCGTTGATTTGCGTGAGCGTCGGGTCGACGTACGTGCCGGCGCGGCCGATGGCGTAGTGCCCGAAGCGGCGGCGGATTTCGTCCATGGCCTGCTCCAGCCGCGCGCGCCGTATCTGCTTTTCGGGATTTTCAAAGAGGCTGAGCTGCACCGGCGTGGTTGCCGGGACGAGGTCCGTCCCCCGGATGCCGACGGAGCGCAGCGGGCGGCGCCAGTTGTAATGGGCCCGCAGCAGGCGCATGGCCGCCGCATGCAGCTCCGAGGCGAGAAAAGTGGGTTCGGGGAGCTTCATCTGCCGCTCGAAGCTAAACAGCTCGTTGTCCCGCAGGGTAATCTGCACCGTGCGGCACATAAACCCGCCCTCCCGCAGCCGCTCGGCCACGCTCTCCGCGAGCATCCAGAAGATGATGGACGCGTCCTCGTCGCAGGTCAGGTCGCGCGGCGCCGTCGTCGAGTTGCCGACGCTTTTGATGAGCGCCTCCTCCCCCGTGCGGGCGACGGGGCTGGTGTCCAGCCCGTTTGCGAAGCTGCTGAGGACGAGCCCCCATTTCCCGAACCACTTCCGGAGCGTCTCCGGCGGCGTTTGGGCCAGCTGCCCGATGGTCTCGATGCCGTAGCTTTTGAGTTTCCGGCGCGTGGCGGGGCCGACGTAGAGCAGCTCCGACGCCGGAAGGGGCCAGATTTTTTCCCGGAAATTCCCGCGGGTAAAGACCGTCACGGCGTCCGGCTTTTTGTAGTCGCTGCCGAGCTTGGCGAAGATCTTGTTGAAGGACACGCCGACGCTCACCGTCACCCCCAGCTCGAATTTGACGCGCTTTCTGATCTCATGCGCCAGAGCCTCGGCGCCCAGCTCCGCCAGTTTCGGCGTGCCGGTCACGTCCACCCACGCCTCGTCGATGCCGAACGACTCGATCTGGTCGGAGTAGTCCGCGTAAATCTCGCGCGCCATGCGGGAAAAGCGCAGGTACAGGTCAAAGCGCGGCGGGAGGACGACGAGCTCCGGGCATTTTTGTCTCGCCTGCCAGATCACTTCGCCCGTTTTGATGCCGAATTTTTTCGCGTGCTCGTTTTTGGCCAGGATAATCCCGCGCCGCTTTTCCACGTCCCCGCCGACGGCGACGGGCTTATCCCGCAGCTCCGGCCGGTGCAGGCACTCGACGCTCGCGTAAAAGCTGTTCATGTCGATGTGGAAAATCGTCCGTTCCACTTGCGCGTCACCCCCTCGCGACGCCATTATAATACTCCCAACAGGAGATTTCAATACATAATATTCTCCAAAAAAGCGAAAATACTCTCTTGTCAGGCGAAATTTTTTGTGATACGCTAGGGGTAAAGAAGGAGAGGTGAAGCGGCGTGAACATCGGCGAAACACTCGCGCGATACCGCAGGGAGCGCGGATACACGCAGCGGCAGGTGGCGGAATACCTTAGTGCGAACGGCTGCGAGGCGACGCAAAAGGCCGTCTCGAAGTGGGAGCGCGGCTTTACCATGCCCAATGCCGAGCAGTTTTTGCTGCTGTGCCGTTTTTACGGGGTGCGGGACGTGCTCGCCGCTTTTTGCGGAATGCCGGACAGCCTGTCGGGGCTCAACGCCCTCGGGAAAAAGCGCGTGGAGGAGTATATCCGCCTGCTTGAGCAGGACGCCGAATTTCGCGCGGAAAAGGCGGAGCGCCCGCCGCGCCTTGTGCGCACGATACCGCTTTACAGCATCCCAGCCTCCGCCGGCACGGGGCAGTTTCTGGACAGCTCCGACTACGAGCTTATCGAAGTGGACGAGTCCGTGCCGCTGTCGGCGACGTTTGCCGTGCGCCTTTCCGGCGACAGCATGCTTCCCCGCTTTGCCGACGGGCAGATTGTCTACGTCAAGCCCCAGCAGACGCTCGAGCGGAAGGAAATCGGCATCTTTATCCTCAACGGCAGCGCCTACTGCAAGCAGCTCGGCGGGGAAGAGGAGATCAGGCTTGTGTCTCTAAACCCTCAATACGAGGATATTATTGTGCGCGAATACGACGAATTTCGCGTGCTGGGAAAGGTCGTGAGCTGAATGTGCGGCCGGTATTATGTCGACGACGAAGAGCCCGCCCTGCGCGACATCGTGGAAAAACTCAGGGACGCCCATGTCAAGACGGGGGAGGTTTTCCCGACGGACGTCGCCGCGGTGATGGCGGCAAACGGGGGTTTTGCCGCCATGCGCTGGGGCTTTCCGCGGTTTGACGGGAAGGGCGTGATTATCAACGCCCGCGGCGAGACGGCGGCGGAAAAGCCGATGTTCCGGCGCCCGATGCTGGAAGGGCGCTGCCTGATTCCCGCCAGCTGGTATTTCGAGTGGGAAAAGCGCGGCCGCGAGAAAATTAAGTACGCCCTGGCGGCGCCGGAGGAGCGCGCCCTGTGGATGGCGGGGCTGTCTCGCTTCGACGTGAAAACCGGCGAGCGCACCTTCGTGATTCTCACCCGCCCGGCGTGGGAGGGCATCGCTTTCATCCACGACAGGATGCCCGTCATTTTGCCGGCGCGGCTTCACGACGAGTGGCTCCACGGGCGCAGTCCCGAGAAAACCATGGAGCGCGCGATCAGCGAGTTGCGCTACCGCGCGGCGGATTAGGCAGCAAAATAAAACCCCCGGCGCAAATGCGCCGGGGGTTTTTGCGTGCGATTTTTTGTCGGTAAACCGGAGGAGACGCTTATGACATCTGCATCAGATGCATGGTTTTAGTCCAAAGGTGTGACGAGTATCAGCATACATAAGACAGAAGAGTAGGGGAAGTAGCTTAAGCCTAAAAAGACGTAATACTCACTGTTTTCAAAGCAGTACTTATAAAACCCTTCCTCGTCCGTAATGGAGGTAATATATTCAAAGCCGAGGTTTTCGAGCAGATTGAAGTAACCGTAGAAAGCAACTTCGGGGTCAACCGGAATAGCTTCTACTCTATAGTAATAAGCACAGCTTCCGCTCTCGGTCGGCACGGCTTTGGCCAACGGCGCGCCGGTAAAAGCGCCGAAATCCGGCACCGAGCCGTAGCCTGAGTAATACCGAACAACCGGCATCGTCACGGTCACATCGATAATCGTCTTGGCCAGGATATTATCATCGCTGTCGAGCAGGGCGATACTAAGGCTTGTCCGCCCGACCGCTATGCCGGTGATGGTCAGCGCCACGGCATTGCCCTGCATTCCTGCATAATTGCATGTTATGATGCTTTCGTCATCGACTAAATAGCCCATGCTGTCATAATCGTCTGAGCTGGGCTTAGCCGTAATCGTCACCTGCGCGCCCAATGCAACTGTGACGGATGTCTGCGACGGCGTGATCGTCAGCGCAGGCGCCTTGACGGAAGACAGCGGCGTGACGGATACCTGCTTTAAGTCCTTTACGAGATTGATGGGTATGGCAAAGTTTAAGTTCTGCGCGCCGTCTAACAGGGCCGCGGTCACGCCGATGACCTTTCCCTGCGCGTCGATGAGGGCTCCGCCGCTGCTGCCCTGCGAGATGGCGGCGGAAATCTGGATATAGTTGACCCCGTTTATGACCCGCGACGCGTTCGAGACGAGGCCGTCCGTAATCGTGTTGTCAAGCCCTCTGGGGCTGCCGATGGCGTATATTTTCTGGCCGTTTACGACTTTCGAGGAATCCCCCATTTCAAGGTAAGGGAAATTCGAGCCGTTTATCTGCAGCAGGGCGAGGTCGTTTTGGACGCTAAAGTCGTATACGCCGGCGACGTCGTAGATTTTCCCGTCCGTCGTCAGGATTTTCGCCGACGAGGCGCCCTTAATTACATGGTAATTCGTCACGGCGACGCCCGAGCTGCTGATAAAAAACCCGCTGCCCGACGCGTAGGCCTTTCCCGACGCGTTGTAAAGCTCGATATAAAACACGGCGGGGGAGCATTTGGCGGCGATTTCCGTCGCGCTCAGCTCCCTTGCCGGCGCCAAAGACACTTTCTGCCGCAAGGACGGAATGGCCATGCGGGCGATAATCGCGGCGACGGCGTCGCGGGTGATGTAGCTGTTGGGGTAAAACGTCCCGGCGCTGTCGCTGCCCGTCAGGACGCCGGCCCTGTAGAGCTTGTAGACCGATGGCCCGTATGTATAGCTGACTAAAACGTCCGGTATCTTGTTGTCTTCGACTGTGTTGATGGGCGTGAGCGCCTCGTCCGGGAGGGCTTTTGCGAGGATGACGGCGAAATCCGCCCTCGTCGCGTTCACGTTATAGTCCGGGTAAGGTGAGGATATGATGCCGTTGCTGCGCGCGTAATCGACGTACGGCTGATACCAGGGACTTCCCGACGGGAAACTGCTCGAACCTGTGTTGTAAATGCTGTGGAGGCAGGACGCGAGCTTTATAGCCTGGGCGATCGTCAGGTTTTCCTTGGGCGAGTATGTTGTCGCCGACGTTCCATCAATCAGCCCGAATTCGTATGCCTTCTGCACATACTCGGCAAACCATTCGTCCCTGACGTCGGAAAACTGGCCGGGCGTGTACGTTCGAACCGCCGTAAAATTTGCTAAAGTTCCCGCCGCCGCCCCGGCCGGCAGCAAAATAAAGATTAGGATTACCGCGAGAAAAATAGATATTGTGCGCTTTTTCATACAGTTCCTCCGTTGTCGGTTGTCCAGGTATTGTAAGGATGAGTTATAACCTCATTGTAACTTATAGACTGGAAATATCAAGAACGCGCCTTAAAAAACGCGGCTTATTTCGATTCTGTCTGAAAATCGCGCCTTGTTTTTGAGTAAAACGTAGAAAAATATGCCCCCGCTCTTATCGGAGCGGGGGCTGGCTGCCGGCGCTTAACTTTGAAGTTTCGAAATAAGCTCCTAGATGGCGGGGATGACGAGCACCATGATACATGGGACCGTCGTGTCGGGCACATTGTTTTCGTCGACATAGGAGTTTCTCCCGAACCAGATGGAGTAAATGCTGTTGTCGTACCACATTATGTCAAATTCGAAAAGGTTTTTCTGAGAATGGACAAACGAATAACCGTTGCTTTCCAGCAAATCGCAGTAACCCGCTATGGCGGCGTCGGCGCTTTCCGTGAGGTCGCTTATCCTGTAATAAAAGCAGTATGAGCCGTTTCGAAGATCAAAGGATTTTTTATAGAGCGGCGCGTCGGTATAGGCTCCGAAGTCCGGCACCGTGGCGAGGCCGCGATAGTACACAACGCCCGAGCCTGTGACGGTGACGTCGACGCTCTTTTCGTTCAGTACGTTTCCCTTGCTGTCCAGCACTTTGATATGCACTGTTGTCCGCCCGGCCGACAGGCCGTAAAGCGTCAGCGGAATGGACCTGCCGGCCCAGTCTCCCCACGTGCATGAAACGACGGAGTTGTTATCGATTTCAAACACTATTCTGTTGAAATCGTCCGAGCTTGCCGTAGCGGTAATCGTCATCCGCTTGCCAGTTTCAAGGGTGACCGACGATTGCGAGAGCTTAAGCGCCAGCCGCGGCAGCGAGACCTTTTGCCGCAGGGACGGGACGGCCATGCGGGCGATAATCGCCGCGACGGCGTCGCGGGTTATAGCTGTCCGGGTAAAACGTCCCGTCGCTGTCGCTTCCCGTCAGGACGCCGGCCCTGTAGAGCTTGTAGACCGACGGCCCGTATGGATCGCTGATTAAGACGTCCGGTATCTGGTTGTTGCTGATTGTGTTAATGGCCGTGAGCGCATCGTCGGGGAGGGCTTTTGCGAGGATAACGGCAAACTCCGCCCTCGTCGCGTTCACGTTATAGTCCGGGTAGGGGGAGGATATGATGCCGTTGCTGAGCGCGTAATCGACGTACGGCTGGTACCAGGGGGTGTCCGGCGAGAAACTTCCGGCCGTACCCGTATAGTAGATGCTATGTAAACAGGACGCCAGCTTGATGGCCTGGGCGATCGTCAGGTTTTCCTTGGGAGAGTACGTTGTGGCCGACGTTCCGTCAATCAGCCCGAATTCGTATGCTTTCTGCACATACTCGGCGAACCATTCGTCTCCGACGTCAGCAAACAACCCGGGCGTGTACGTCCGGACCGCCGTGAAATTGGAAAGGTTCCCCCCGGCTGTTGACCCGACCGGCAAAACAAGAAGGGCAAGCAATACAGCGAGAGATAAGGATATAACGCGCTTTTTCATTTCTGTCCTCCTCGATTATTGATTGAACACAGGTTCAATTATATACCCATATATTGGACATTTCAATAAAATATTTCGTACGACGGGCCGGTCGCTTTAGTATTTCATGACAAAAAATCGCCCCGCGTTCTCTGCGGGGCGAATGGGGTGTACAATGATGGTGTTTGCAAAACTGAGCTGACGCTTCATGGCGCCGCAACTAAACAAAAAAAGCACCTGAACAACGTCAGGTGCTTTTTTCTGGTGGACGATACAGGACTCGAACCTGTGACCCTTCGCACGTCAAGCGAATGCTCTACCAGCTGAGCTAATCGTCCTCATTTTCGCGCCCTCTCGCGAGGGACAATGTGCATTATACAAGGCATGTCCCCGCTTGTCAAGCCTTTTTTCGCGGCGTTGCGGCAAACGGCGTATCGTAATTTGTACCAGTGTATCCGAAAAACGTCCCCGAAAACGCAAATTTTGCGGCCAATCCTGCCGCGCGGAGGCTCATAATTGACTCAAATGCGAAAATTGCACGTCTGCGACGCAGCGCTTTTTTAGCCGATCAAAACGCCATCATCCAACCCGACGCACCGCAATGAGGCGCGTGAGCGGGAGAAAAGCGCCTCCGCGGACATATTCGATGCAGTGCCCAGTTTGTCGCAGTTGGCGCGTAAGCAGGAGAAAAGCGCTCGTTTTTGCAGGCTTGCATACAGGAGTCAAAGCGCAAAAGGCGCCGCACCGGGCGGCGCCTTTTGTCTTTTTATTAGGTTACATTTGGCGGAGCTGCGTTTCCGCTTGCGGCGCGGGAGAGTGCGCCTTCGCCTGTATGGCGGCGGGCTTGCCCGCTCCGCCGGCGATGTCGAAAAAGTTTACGTCACGCGCGCGGGAGCGGCGCGCAAGCTGCCTCGGCAAAGGAAGTCGCCGGTTTGTGTCGGGAGCAAGTCACTGCCTGCCCCGTGGCGGCGTATCCAAAGAGTTCGCGTCTCGCGCGCGCAAACGCGCGCTTGCTGCCCCACGTCGGCGCACCCAAGGAATTTGCCTGCTCGCGCACATAGTGCAGCGCGCACCAGCGAACACGGGGCGGCATGTCTATGAGGAATTGGCCAGCGGAGCGAGGGCGCTGCCTGCCGTGCGCACGGCGCGGCGGCTACTCCGTCCGCAGGGCCACGACGGGATCCTTCTTTGCCGCGCTGCGGGAGGGGATGATGCCCGCGATGAGCGTGAGCAGCATGCTGATGAGCACCAGCACGAGCGCGACGTGCACGGGGAGGATGGCGTTTAAGTTGTTGATGCCCGTCAGCCGGTGGAGGATGAGGTTGACCGGGATACACACCAGGTACGTGATGAGCACGCCGAGGGTGCCGGACGCAAACCCGATGATGACCGTCTCGGCGTTGAACATGCTCGACACGTTCTTCTTCGACGCGCCGATGGCGCGCAGGATGCCGATTTCCTTCGTCCGCTCCTGGACGGAGATGAGGGTGATGACGCCGATCATTATCGACGAGACGACGAGGGACACGGCGACAAACGCGATGAGCACGTACGTGATGGCGTTGATAATCGTCGTGACGGAGGACATCATCAATCCCACATAGTCGGTGTAGCGGATTTCGGACAGGTCGTCCACCGTCTCGTTGTAGGCGGCGATGGCGTCGACGATGACGTCCTTGTCGGCAAACGTCGCGGCGTAGAGGTTGATCGTCGCGGGGCTGTCGAGGTCGACACGGCCGAGCCGGATGAGGTTTTCCTCATACGTAGAGTCGGAGAAGACGAGGACTTCGTCGTAATACGCGGCGCACTGCTCGTCGGTGTACTGCGCCATGGCCATGTCGAGCGCCGCGGCCAGCTGCTGCGGCGTCATGGAGCCAAGCTGCTGGCGCACCTGCTCGGCGTACTGCGTCTTAAACTGCTCCTCCGCCATCTGCCGGAACAGGCCGAAGATATCCTCGTCGCTCATATTCTCGATGTAGCCCTTGATTTCGTCGGCGCTGATGCCCGTCTGCTCGGAGAGGGCCTGCATCATCATGGCCTCGATGTCCGCGCGGGTCATGCCGCCCAGCGCCTGATCCACCGCCTGACGGACCGTTTCGGCGGAGGGGATGCTCATAATCTGGACGTACGCCCTGGCCTTGCCCGCCTCGTCGAGGGAGGCGATATACGCCTTGAATTCAGCGGCTTTTTCCTGCACGGTGCGCGCGCCGCTTGTGTCCTTAAAGGGCAGTCCGGTGAAGATGTCCGTCCCGGGGTCTTCCTCCTGGGCGAGGACGGCGGGGGCATTTTTCGCCTTGTCGATGACGTATTCCGTGAGCTTATAGGTGTACCCGATGGAGCCCGTGAGCATGGTGGCGACGGCGTCCTTGTTCGGGCGGATGATGCCGCTGACCTTGAGCGACAGGCCGTTGTCGTAGAGGTACTTAAGCCCCGCGCTCGTCTCCCGCAGGTCCACGTACGTGCCGGACGCTTCGTCGTAAATGTAGCAGTCGGAGTTTAAGATAGTGCGGAAATCCATCGCGCAGATTTCCTCGTAGGACCACTTCTGCACGTCGTACTCGACGGTCTCCTTGTTCATGGCCGCCTTCATGACGCGGTCGATTTCCGCCTTGGGCTTCAGGCCGAGGGCGTAGAGGGTGAGGTCGTCGAGCTCGTTGTTTTCGTCCACAACGAGGACGATTTCGTTATACGCCGAAGGCCACGCGCCGTAGACGAGGTCGTACTGCTTTTTGAGCAGGGGGCTGATGAGCTCCCCGTTTTTGCCGGGGAGCATCTCCTGCCAGAGCGTGGCGCCTTTCATCATGGAAAAGGCGTTCATGCCGAAGGACTGCTCCTGGAAGCTCAGCAGGGTGGAGACGTCCATCCCCATGTACTCGAGGAGGATGTCCTTCATGAGCTCCTGCGTGTCGGAGCGGATGATGTCGCCGTCGACGTTTTTCGTGTAGATGAGCAGGTCGAGGTCGTACCCGTACTGCACGCCGGAGAGGGCCTCGCGCAACGGGCTCTCCTCGCTTTCCATCTCCCGCTCGATGTAGGCCTTAAACGATTTGAGGTCGTTTTTCTGCTCCTCGATGGTGCTCATGGCGTTCGTGAGCTCGTAAATCATGGCCTTCTGGTAGACGGCGTCGTTTTCGTGCGCGCCGGTCGACCGGGCCTTGCCCATGAAGGTGGAAAGCAGCGTGCCCATGTCGACGTGCCGCGCCTCGAGGGTGAGGGGATAGGAGGAGAGGGTGTCCTCCTGGACGAGGTTGATGTACGTCGTCGCGCCGTGGGAGACGGCGTAGATGAGGGCGATGCCGATGATGCCGATGCTGCCGGCGAAGGAGGTCAGCGCCGTGCGCCCCTTCTTCGTGATGAGGTTTTTCAGGGACAATCCGAAGGACGTCCCGAAGGACATCGTGGGCTTTTTCTGTTTGCCCTCCGCCTCCGCCTTGGCGATGCCGTACTCCCGCTCAGAGCGGATTTCCTCTTCCGTCAGCGGGGCGGAGTCGCCGGTCACGCGGCCGTCGAGCAGGCGGATGATGCGGGTGGCGTATTGATTGGCCAGCTCCGCGTTGTGCGTGACCATGACGACGAGGCGGTCTTTGGAGATTTCCTTGAGGATGTCCATGACGACCTTGCTCGTCTCCGAGTCGAGCGCGCCCGTGGGCTCGTCGGCAAGAATGATGTCCGGGTTGTTGACGAGGGCGCGGGCGATGGCGACGCGCTGCATCTGCCCGCCGGACATTTCGTTCGGCTTTTTCCTCAGCTGGTCGCCCAGGCCGACGCGCTCGAGCGCCTCGATGGCGCGGCGCCGCCGCTCCTTTTTGGGCACGCCCGTGAGCGTCAGCGCCAGCTCCACGTTCTGCAGGACCGTCTGGTGGGGGATGAGGTTGTAGCTCTGGAAGACGAAGCCGACGGAGTGGTTGCGGTAAGTGTCCCAGTCTCTATCGTTAAAATCCTTTGTGGATTTCCCGTTGATGATCAGGTCGCCGGTGGTGTACTGGTCGAGGCCGCCGATGATATTGAGCAGCGTCGTCTTGCCGCAGCCGGACGGGCCGAGGACGGCGACAAACTCGCTCCGGCGAAACTGCAGAGAAATGCCCTTGAGGGCCTCGATCGTCTCGCCGCTCGTGCGGTAAGTTTTAGTGATTTGCTTTAGCTCTAACAAATCGCGACATCCTTTCTAATCTGGCTCTGCTTGGAAAAGGGCGCGCTCGCGCCCGGAGCGCCGCGCGCTTTGGTGCGGTGCGCGGCGCATGATGTAATCATAACCCCAATCGGGGGAAAATCCATGACAAAATTTTAAACTTTGCGCCTCCGGCCTTTCGCGTTCCCGGCGCGCCGCGCTAAAACCCGCGCGCGAAGCGCCGCGGACGAACCGGCGGCGCCGTGGCGGTAACATGCGCGTCTTTAGAAAGCGCGTGCGGCTTTGGGCGTGCGGCCGCAACGGTGAAAAAGACGCGGGCGGCACGGCGCAGCCTTGCGCGACGAAGTGCGGCGGGCTTTGGGCAGCGTCAGCGTTCACGCGCCGTTCCAGTGAAAACGTCTTCAATGAAGTTTTTCACCTCGTCCCACGCGTCGTTGGCCTCCTGAAGCTCCGGAAACAGCAACTGAAACACATGGAACATGCCGGGGTATGTGGTCTGACGGACGTCGACGCCCGCCTGCCTTGCCTTTTGGGCCACGGTTTCGGTGTCGCCGAGGAGCTTTTCGGCGCCGCCGGCCTGCATGAGCATCGGGGGAAAGCCGTGGTATGCGCCGAAGGCGGGCGAGATGTAGGGGTTGTCCGCGCGCTCCGAGCCCACGTAAGGCGGCGTCCACCGCCTGTAGCTTAAGTTTGTCCACGCCGACATGGTGACGATTCCGGCTGGCATCGGCATGCCGTGGTCTCGCAGGTAAAGGGCCGCCGCCAGCGCAAGGCCGCCGCCGGCGGAGTCGCCCGCGATGACAATGCGCTCCGGCGGGAACCCCTGCTCCAAGAGATATTCGTACGCCTTCACGGCGTCCTCGAGCGCGGCGGGGTACGGGTGCTCCGGCGCGACGCGGTAATCGGCGGTCAGGACGCCGGCGCCGGATATTTCGGCGTATTGGACCGCCGCGCGCCGGTACGTCTGCCCGTTGTCTTTCAGGGAGCGGGTGTACGCGCCGCCGTGCAGCTGCAAAATGGCCTTGTCCGGCTCATCGTCCTTCTTTCGCACCCACTCCATTTTAAGCCCGTCCGTTTCGACAAGCTCGAGCGTGTAATCCTCCGGCATTTCCCAGCTTTCGTTGAGTCGCTTTAGGAGCTTTACGTTTTCGCTGCCGCCCACGGCAAGACGCGTCAGAAAAGACCTGTCTTTCATGCTTCCCGTCATGAGCCATATCACGCAGGCCGCCGCCGCAATCGCAACAAGGGCAAGGGCGGCCCGCTTAACGCGCTTCTTCCTCATGGCCGCGCCCCATTTTGCCCGCCATGTCCTTGTAGATTTCCGCGAGCCGGTCGAGCAGCTCGATGAGCTTTTCCGTGTGGGCGTCGCCCAGCCGCGCGGCGAGCCTGTCGGCCACGCTCAGGACTTTCTCGTCGGCCGCCTCGAGCGCCTTCCGCCCGGCCTCCGTCAGCTCGACGATGATGCTCCGCCGGTCGTTTTTGTCGATGCGCCGCGTGATGTACCCGCGGTTTTCAAGGCCGTTTAGGACACGCGTGACGGCGGGGCGGGACACCTTCAGCAGCTCGGACAGCTTCGCGGCCCGCACCGGCTCGCCCACTCCGCCCGGCCGGCCGCGCGCGACGTTCCGCAAAACGAGGTACTCGCCGTGGGAGAGCTCGCCGACGCCGGCTTCAATCAGCGGCGCAAGCTGCCGCCGCATTCTCATGAGGGAAAACAAAAGGCGCGCCCCGTTTGACTGCTCCATGCGAAAGCCTCCCGTATTTGATTTTAAGGCAAAATAGTTAACTTAGTTAATAATTATAGCAAGAAAATATTAACTGTCAAGTGGCGGGCAGGCGCTGGCGTGCGTCTTGCGCGGGGCGGGGTTTGTGTGCCGCAGGGGTTTGCGCAGTGCGGCGCGGGATTTTGCTGGGGTGAGATTTAACGCGCGCCGGCGCGGGATTTTGCGCACCGGCACGGGTGGTGCAGACTTGCAGAGTTTTGCGCGCGCCGGGTCGGGGCTGGATGCTTTGGCGGGGATTGTCACAGCATGGTTTTCGCGCGACGCGGGCGGTTTTGTGTACACTGGGGCGGAGTTTTTTGCGCGGCGGCGGGGAATTCGCGGGGCGAAGCCGGGCGCGTCGGGATAGGAAATGGGAGGTCAGGCGGGATTGCGCGGCGCGCGTCCGGGGCGGTTTTGCGGGAGCCGAGGGAAACCCGTCATGCATAGAGCATCCAACCATCTCGCGGGGGGCGGCGGGTGTTTTGTGCGCGGCGGCGCGGGAATTCGCGGGGCGAAGCCGGGCGCGTCGGGATAGGGACATGGGAGGTCAGGGATTGCGCGGCGCGCGTCCGGGGCGGTTTTTCGGGAGCCACGGGGGAACGCCCTGAGGGGGAAAAGCGCATCCTTTTCGCGCGCGCTTGGCAGGGGGTTGTATCTTTTCGCGGGGATGTGCTCGCCGCGCATGGTTTGCGCGCGCCGGCGCATGATTTTGCGCACCAGCACGGGTGGTGCAGACTTGCAGAGTTTTGCGCGCGCCGGAGCGGATTTTTGTGCGCGACGGGGCGGGTGTGGTATAATAGGCGCAATGACCGTGATATGGAGGAAGCGCTTTGGAAGGGAAAGCGGTGCTGTGCGTCCTAAACGCGAAATACGTCCACGCCTCGCCCGCGCCGTGGTGCCTGAAGGCGGGGGTGCGCGCGTTTGCGCCGGAGCTTGACGGCCGCGTCGCGATTGTGGAGGCCAACATCAATCAGGCCGAGGGCGATATCCTGCCGCGCATTCTGGCGCACCGGCCGGCCGTCGCGGGTTTTTCGTGCTATATCTGGAATATTGAAAAGACGCTTTCCCTCTGCCGGCGCCTCAAAGACGCCCTGCCCGGCGTGCGCATCGTCCTCGGCGGACCGGAAGTGAGCTACTGCGCCGCGGACGTGCTCAGGCACAGCCCCTTCGTGGACTATATCCTTGCGGGGGAGGGGGAGGAGAGCTTCCCCGCCTTTTTGCGCGCCCTTTTTGACGGCGGCGGGGATCTCAGCCCGGAAGGCGCCGCGGCCGTGCCCGGGCTGTGCATGCGCCTGCCCGGCGGCGGCCTTCACATAAGCCCGCCGTGCGTCCTGAACGGCCCCGTCCCGTCGCCGCTTTCGGCGGGGTACGCCGAAGCTGTCCGCGGGCGCATCGCGTATATCGAGACAAGCCGGGGCTGCCCGTACCGCTGCGCCTTTTGCCTGTCGGGCGGTGAAAAGCCGCGCTTCTTTGAACTCGATGCGTGCTTTCGCGCCCTTCTGGCGCTCTCCCGCAGCGGCGCGCGGACGAATAAGTTCGTCGACCGCACATTTAACGCCAATCCGGAGCGCTGCAACGACATCCTCCGGTTTATTCTGGACCGGTACGGGCGGGAGATACCCGAAGGGGCGCGCTTTCACTTTGAAATCGCGGGAGACATCCTGCGGGAGGAGACGCTCGCGCTCCTTGAGCGTTTTCCGCCTGGCGCGGTGCAGCTTGAGATCGGCCTGCAGTCTTTCAATGAAGAGACGCTGAAGGCCATCTATCGCAAAACGGACACGGCGCGGCTTAAAGACAACATCCGCCGCCTTGTCGCCATGGGGAACATGCACATCCACATCGACCTGATCGCAGGGCTCCCACTTGAGGACCTTAAGTCCTTCGCCGAAAGCTTCAACACCGCCTACGCCCTCGGCGCGCACCACCTGCAGCTGGGGTTTCTCAAGATTTTGCACGGCAGCGCCATGCGTAAAGAGCCAGACAAGTTCCCGTGCGTGTTCCGCAAGTCGCCGCCGTACGAGGTGGTTTCGACGCCGTGGCTGACGCAGGAGGATGTCCGCCTGCTCCACCGGACGGAAAACGCGCTGGAGAAGGTCTACAACAGCGGGCGGTTTCGCCTCGCGGCGGAGTACGCGCTCAGCGTGTGCGGCATGACGCCCTTTGACTTTTATACGGCGCTCGGAGAGGCCGTCGAGCGCGCGGGGATGGCGCGCGGGGCGGCGCTCGACGACTTTACCGCGCTGTTTAAGGACTTTTGCGAGAGACTGCCCCATGTCGACGGGGAAAAGCTGCGGGACGCCATGGTGCGCGACCGGCTTGCGACAAACCCGACGGGCGGCCTGCCGCCGTGCCTTGCCCGGCACGACGCGCTTTTCGCGCGTGCGGTAAAGCGCCTTGAGTTTCACCACAAGCCGCAAAAAGGCGTGCGGCGCGGTGCCGCGGTTCTCTATGGCGCGCGCGCCCTCTGCTGGGCCGATTACGACCCGAAGATGCGCGACCCCGTCACCGGCCGCTGGCCGCTCCACGAGATTCCGCTGGAGGACGTTTTGTAGCGCGCCGCGCTTTTATATAATCCGCTAACAGCCGCGCAGTTTACCGCGCGCCCCAGGCGCGCCGCGGGTGAATTTGCCGCCGCCGTCACAAAGTTTGGAGGTTCAGTCGTCGGCAGCTGGAGACGGCTTACATCTATCCGCCGTGGCACGCCGGCTTACCGGTGCTGCCCAGTGTGCGGCATGGAGCGCTCCACCGCGGCTCGTCGGCTTTCCGGTGTTGCCCGCCGCGCGGGCTTGCGCGCGGGGCGCAAGCCCGCGCCGGGCCGGAACCTGCGTGAAATCGGCTGATTCCCGCGCCTGCTTGCACGGAGCGCAAGCTGCGCCCGCACGCGCCGGGCGCATGCGGTTGTACATATCGCGCAAACGGCCGTTGAATCCCCGTTCAATCAAGCACTTAGCAAGCATTGAACCACCGTTTAATACATAGAGAAGGAACATGCCCATGAAAAACCACGCGAAACTCTCACTTGTCCTCTCCATGCTCATCTTCAGCACCATCGGTATCGCCCGCCGGTACATCCCGCTCTCGTCCGCGGCGCTGGCGATGGTGCGCGGCGCCATCGGCGCGGCGTTTCTGCTTGTTTTCATGCTCATCAGAAAGAAGAAAATCTCGTGGGCGGCGGCGCGGGAAAACCTCCTGCGGCTTAGCCTTTCGGGCGTATTCGTCGCCCTTAACTGGATTTTGCTGTTTGAGTCCTACCGCTTTACGACGGTCGCGACGGCGACGCTCTGCTACTACATGGCCCCGATATTCGTGACGCTTCTGTCGCCCGTTTTCTTTCGGGAAAAGCTCACCGTAAGGAAGCTTGCCTGCGTTTTCGCCGCCCTCGTCGGCATGGCGCTCATCTCCGGCGTTTTCCAGGCCGGCTTCGGCGGCGACTTTCGCGGCGTCCTCATGGGGCTTGGCGCGGCGGTGTTTTACGCGTGCGTGACGGTGCTGAACAAGACGGTCCGCGGCGTGCCGCCCTTTGAAAAGACCATTGTGCAGCTTTCGGCGGCGTTTATCGTCCTGATTCCCTACGTGCTCCTGACGGAAAGCGGGCAGAGCCTTGCCATGACGCCCGTGACGGCGCTGCTCGTTCTCCTCGTCGGCGTCGTCCACACGGGCGTGGCGTTCGCCTTTTTCTTCGGCAGCATCGAGCACCTGCCCGCGCAGACGGTGGCGCTGCTCAGCTACCTCGACCCCGTCATCGCCGTTTTACTGTCGGCCGTTTTTTTGCGCGAGGCGATTGGAATCTGGACCATCATCGGCGCCGTGCTGGTGCTCGGCTCCACGCTGGTCAACGAGCTTGCCGCCGCGAAAGAGAAAAGCGCCCCGCAGGACGCGTTCAAAGAGGAATAATCTGCCATGCATAAGCGCCTTTTATCGGGATAAAATGAAAGTGTAGCCGCAAGCGGCAGGTTAAAGTGAATAGGCCGCATGGGAATGCGGCGAAGGAAAAGGCGCGCGGCCTTGTGCCGCGCGCCTTTGTTTATTATTTTGCCCGGCGCGGCAAATCGCTGATTGCCCGCTGCGCTGATTTTCCCGATGGCCCAAAATCTCTAGGGCCGCTTTTCGGGCTTTGGGCGCAAAGCGCTTTGCTTTCCCGCATGATGCGCAAAGCATTTTATCCGGCGCACCGCAGCTTACGGCACAAAGAATCCTGCCCTCCACGGCAAAAACCTTCTGCGCCGGCACTGCGGCGCCTGCCGCGGGGGTACCCATATAAAAACAAAGCCGCAAAACGGCTAAGCGCGCTTTGCGGCCAGTTTGTCCGGTTATGTAGCTATTCCTTTTTCTCCAGCAGGCGCCGGCCCAGCTCGTAGGCGCGCTTTAAGTCCTGCGGGAAGACCTCCTCGCGGCGGCGGCGCTTGGCCTCGACGTCGAACATGCTCGCGTCGTACTTGCTGTAGTCGTCAAACTGGAGCGTATCGTTGGCTTCGATCAGCTCCGTCGGGCCGACGAAGGTCGTCATGGTGCGCGTGACGAGCTCGTTGAGCGCCTTGTGGAAGCCGGGCTGCGGGGCGTTCGTCGTGAAGATTACGCCGACGGGCAGGCGCTTGGGGCTGATGACCATCCTCTCTCGGTTGTAGGCGAGGCTGGAAAACCACAGCCGCTCAAACAGGGCGCGGGTGCAGGCGGTGACGTCCGCAAAGTAGACGGGGGAGCCGACGATGAGCGCGTCCGACTGCCAGATTTCCTCCAGAATGGGCTTGAGCGCGTCGTTTAAGGCGCACTTGCCGTAGCTTTTGCCGCCGAGGAGCTTGCAGGCAAAGCAGCTGCTGCACCCTTTGACGTCCATGTCGTAGATGTGGTACAGGGACGTTTCCGCGCCGGCGTCGCGGCAGCCCTGGGCCGCGCTCTCGAGCATCTGCGCCGTGTTCCAGTTTTTGCGGGGACTGCCGTTGATTAAGACAACTTTCATGCTGATCCCTCCCAAAAAGCGCCATGAGACGCCGAATTTGTTGTCCAACATTATACCAGAACCGGCGCGCGCTGGGAATGCTTTTTCTCATCCGCGCGGCGCGCGGAGAGAAATATGTAAGGCCCGCCGCGCCGGGCGCAGGCGAGCCGGACTGTCTTAATAGAATCTGCCGAACGGCGGCCGGCCGCAGCCATAGCCCCGGCAGCCGGGTCTCGGTCTGGGAGGCCGAGGCGGCGGAGGAGGCGGCGGAGGCGGTGGGTAAGGACGGTGGCAGCCGCAGCCGCGCCTGCCAAATCCGAAGAGCAAATCAAACAGCATATATTTCACCCCTTTACCGGTATATGCCGGAAGGGGACAATGTGCGACAGTTTTGTTTACCGCGGCAGGACGGAAAGCAGATCCGCCTTCATGGCAAGGGCCGCCGCGCGCGCCGCCTCCTGATAGTCGCGGCCGCCGCGCCCCGTCTTCTGCCAGGCGCAGATGATGCCGCGGGAGGAATTCACAATGGCCCCGCCGCCGTGCCGGTCGAACGCCGCGGCGACGTCTTTTGCCGCGCCGCCCTGCGCGCCGTAACCGGGGACGAGGAAGAACGTGCCTGTCAGCTTCTCCCGCAGGAGCCTCAGCTCCTCCGGATACGTCGCGCCCGCGACGGCGCCGACGCACGAGTAGCCCGACGCGCCAACCGTGTCCGCCGCGAGCGACTCGAGCAGCCGCCCCACGGTCTCAAAGAGCTTTTCCGTGCCGACGGACAGGTCCTGCAGCTCCCTGCTCGAGGGGTTTGACGTCTTCACGAGGGCGAAGACGGCCTTGTCGTACTTTTTGCACGTCTCGATGAAGGGGCGCACCCCGTCCGAGCCGAGGTAGGCGTTGATGGTGACGCAGTCGAAGTCGAAGCCGGCGAGAGCGGCGCTCCCGATCTGCACGCGCCCGAGATACGCGGCGCTGTAGGCCGCGGCGGTGGAGCCGATGTCGCCGCGCTTGACGTCCCCGATGACGTACAGGCCCTTTTCCCGGGCGTACTGCGCCGCCCTCTTCATGGCGGCGACGCCCTCGGGCCCGAGCATCTCGAAAAAGGCCGACTGAATCTTGATGGCGGGGACGATATCGCACAGCGCGTCAATCAGCCCGCGCCCGAACTCCTCGTAAGCGGCCGCGGCGGCCGCGAGCGTCTCGCCCTTTTCCGCGATGTGCCGCGCCATGATGTCGGGCGGGATGTATTCGGGGAGCGGGTCAAGGCCGAAGGCGGAGGGGTTTTCCATGGCGAAGATTTTTTCCTGAAGCCTGTCGATGGACATTTTGCACCTCTTTGTTTTCTCTTTAATCTGCGCCGCGGCGGTGAAATAACCGTGCGGCGGAAGCGAATGCTCTGGCATGAGCGGCAAAGTCGATGCGCGGCGGGTAAGCCGCGCGTGTGCTTGCAGACGCCGCGCCTGATATTACCGGCGCCGTTTGAGCAAACCGCCCCGTATAGGGGCGGCTTTTGACATTGAAATCGCTGCAAGCCTATACCAGGCTGAGCGCGAGGCAGGCGCACCGCGTCGCCTAATTACGGATAGCGGGGGAGCCCCGCCGCGAAGGAGGCGCGCATGCGGAAGTCGCCCGCCACGATGCGCTAATCCTTGTACACCACTTTGCCGCGGCAGATGGTGAATTTCACGCGGCCTTTCAGGCGCGCGCCGGCAAAAGGCGTGCTCTTGCCGCGGGAGAAGAAGCGGGCGGGGCTTACCGTCCACTCCTCGTCGGGGTCGAAGATGACGATGTCGGCCTCGTCGCCCGGGCCGATGCGCCCTTTGTCGAGGCCCAGAATGGCCGCCGGCGCGGTGGACATGAGGTCGATGACGGCCATGAGGTCGAGGCGGCCGGTGTGGTAAAGGTAGGTAAGCGCCACGGCGAGGGACGTCTCCAGCCCCGAGATGCCGCTGGGGGCCTCCGTGAGGGGCAGCGCCTTTTCGTCGGCGGCGTGGGGGGCGTGGTCGGTCGCGATGGCGTCGATGGCGCCGCTTTGCAGCCCCGCGACGATGGCGGCGACGTCCTTTTCCGTCCGCAGCGGGGGATTGACGCGGGCGGCCGCGCCGTGGGCGAGGATTTCCTTTTCCGTGAGGGCGAAATAGTGGGGGCATGTCTCCGCCGTGACGCGCACGCCCCGCCGTTTTGCCTCCTCGATGAGGGCGACGGACCGGGCGGTGCTCACGTGGGCGATGTGGATATGTGCGCCCGTCTCCTCGGCGAGCATGAGGTCGCGCATGACCATAATCTCCTCGGCGATGGCCGGGCGCCCGGGGATGCCAAGCTCCCTGGAGACGGCCCCTTCGTTGACGGCGAAGTTTTGGGCGAGGCTTAAATCTTCGCAGTGGCTGCTGATGACGAACCCGCCCGCGGCGGCGGCTTTAAGGGCGCGGCGCATGAGGGCAGCGTCCATCACCGGCATGCCGTCGTCGGAGAGGGCGGCGGCGCCCGCTTTGATGAGGGCGGCCCAGTCCGTCGGCTCCGTCCCTTTCTGGCCGGCGGAGACGGCGGCGTAGGGCAGGACGTGGATGGGAAGGCCTTCGGCGCGCTCAAGCAGCCTTGCCACGGCCTCCGGCGTGTCGATGACGGGGTCGGTGTTCGGCATGCACACCGCCGTCGTCACGCCGCCGGCGGCGGCCGCGAGGGCGCCGGACAGCAGGTCTTCCTTATGGGTCTGCCCGGGGTCCCGGAAGTGGACGTGCATGTCCACAAGGCCGGGGGCGACAATCATGCCCGCCGCGTCGATGACCTCGTCGGCGGGCGCGCCGGCCAGGTGCGCGGGGAGGACTTTGCCGTCGGATACGTACAGGTCGCGCACGGCGTCCGTCCCGTGGAAGGGGTCGACGACATGGCCGTTTTTAATCAGAAGCATACTCTGCCTCCTTAAGTGCTCAAAAGCAAAGCCGCGAAAAATTGCGGCTTTTGTGCGGCTGCTCCGATAAAAATCAGGCAGTTTGCTAAAATTTCGGAAGAATTATATAAGAATATTCGCGCAAATGCAAGCAAATACTAGGAGAGCGCAGGCAGGCAAGCCGCTTTAGGCATTTTGCCAGGGCGCGTTTTGCCTGTTTTGTGCGAAAAGAGAAAGACGCGCGCAAAAGACGCCGCGCAAAGAATATGGCCGCCGACGCGGCAGATTGGGGACGGATATGAACAAAAGCACAGGATTTGTAAAGGGTATGTCCATTGGTGTGATTACCGGCGCGGCTATTGGCATGATCATTGCGCCTCGCGGCAAGCGCGCCAAGAGCGCGGCCGGAAAAGCTCTCAAAGCGGCCGGGGAAGTCATCGACAGCATCTCCGGACTTTGGAGCTGACCGCTTTTTTCAGCGGAAAATGGCGATAGAAAGCGCGGAGACCATCTGCGCTTTTTATCTTTTTGGGGGAATCTCGCCGGCTTTGCTCGCTTGCGTTGGAGAATTTACTCGCTTTGAGCGGGACACGAAAAAGCGCGCCGCCTGCATTTTTGGCGGCGCGCTTTTTCGGCGCGGGACTGACCGCAAAACGTGATAACGCAAGCGGAGCCGCCGCCTTCCCCACGCACGGCGGGGCGGCGGCTACGGAAGAGGGGCTGCCGGCGCTTTTGCGCCTTACCGTGTACGGCGGGGCGGGCGGCCGCTAAGAGGCAGCCGAAGCGCTTTTGCGCCCTGCCGCCCTATAAGGAGCGACGGCAAAAGGCAGTCACATCGCTAATGAGCCTTCCCGCGTGCGGCAGGGCGGCGGCCGCGGAAGAGGTGGTCACAGCTTTAATACCTTACCGCATGCGGCGGGGCGGGGGAGCGCCCCGCCCCGCCCGCGCCCGGGCATTATGCGGGCGATGGAGGAGAGGGTGCGGCAAATCACGCTTAGCCAGCGGCGGGAAACCAGCTGCTGAGCGCGCGGCACAGCACCCGCGCATGAACGGCGGGGGAGAACCGCCGACGAGCACCGCCCGGGCATTATGCGGGCGGTGGCGGGAGAGGGGGCGGCAAAGCACCAGCGGTGACGGGAAACCAGCCGCGCTGTGCGCGCGGCGGAGCGGCTCGCGGCATAAGCGGCGGGCTTTCCGCCGCGCCAAAGATTGCGCGGGGTGCGCGTGAACACAAACGGCTTTTCGCCGGACAGCCGGGCGCGCGCTTTCCCAAAGGCTGCGCGGGACAGCGCGCTAGCAAAACGGATACGGCAAAATGAAAACGGCCGCGCGGACGTTCAATCGGTGCGGCCGTTAGCGTATTACTGCGCCTGCTGGTTTTGCATTTTCTGCTTTGTCTGCTGGATTTTCTGCTGCTCCGCCTGCTCGACGTTGTACCAGCCGTGGTTTTGCATGTTCGTGAAGATGTCGGCCTGGATGCAGTGCTCGTCGCTTAAGATGTTGAGCATGGTGGTGCGCAGCTGCGGGTTGACGCACTCGCCGGCGAAGGTGTTGTAGCTGTCTGTGATGTGCTTTTGGACGAGGAGCGAGTCCTGAAGAATCTCTTTTTCGGACAGCGTGGCCTGTGTCTGTTGCATGTTAATCATGGCGCATCCCCTTTACTGCAAGAATGTCATCAGCGTGTTGAAGTGCTGCTGATGCTTTTGGGCAATGTCGTTGAGGCACTGCTGAATCTGCGCGTCGCTGCACATGGAGGCCATGTGCTTGTATTTCTTGACGAGCGTGAGTTCAGCGTTGAGCTGGTCTTCCAGAGCGGTGAGCTCTTTTGCTGTGAGATTGGCCAAAACAATACCTCCTCATGGTTATTGGCCTGCCGCGTGCAAGGCGGGCAGGTCGTTGATTCGGTATTATTATGTACAGATTAAGGGCCCATATTCTTGCAGTTTGATGAAACGCTGCCATCACAGGGCGAGCGCGCCGTCTTTTACCTTAAACAGGATATAGTCTTTTTCCGCAATCTGCGTGGGATAGCCGAAACAGAAGATGTTCATCAGCGCAAACGGCTCATCCGGCGAGACGGGCACGGCCAGGAGCGTAAACCCGTCCTGCTCCGTCACGAGCGCGCCGGGGATCAGCTCGTGGCCTTCGTAAATCGTCGGGTCTTCAAACAGCTGCGTCAGCGGCGGCGCAGGCTGCCACCCGCCGATAAGCGGCTTGTCAAACGCCTCCGCGTCCGGCGCGCCGCCGCCGGATGGATCCGGCCCGCCGCTCTTGCCCGCATCCTGCGCGTCCCCGCCGAATTGATAGACGTTACCGCCGCTGTAATCCTGCGCGGGAGCGCCCGATTCGGATTGCGAGCCGTCTTCGCCGGCTGCTTGAGCGTTCGGCGGCGCGAACGGCGCGTCCTGCCGCGCATCCGTCTCAGGAGACGGCGCGTTTTGAGCGCTCAGGGCGGAAAAGAGCTTTCCGAGCGCGGGCGCGAGGGCTTCGATAAGTTTTGAACCGTCGTTCAACGCCTCGTTTCCGGCATTCGCCTGCGCGCCGGCCGCCGCTCCGGCGTCTGCCGCGTCCGCTTTCGCGGCGGGAGCGCGCGCATCGGAGGGAATGTTGTCGGGAGGTTCCGGAATTTGCTCAGATTCCGTGGATTTTCCGGCAAAATCGGGGGATTTGTCAAAGGATTTGTCTGCCTTCTCCGCGCACTTTTCCGGCGGCATATCGGGGGCGGGATAATTTGAACCGGCGTTCAGCGTTGATTTTTCCCCTTTTGCGGCCTCGCCGGGTGCCGCAGGTGCCGCCGGCGCGCCCGTTTTATCCACTGCCGGCGCACCCGTTTTATCCGCCGCTGGCGCGGCTTTTGGGGGCGCCGCGTCTGTGACGGCGGCCGGCGCGGCTGCGGGGGCGGGGGATGCGTCCGCTTCGGGCGGCGGTGCGGGCGCTTTGCCGCCCTGTAAGGCTTCATTCTGCACTGCCGCCGCGGGCGCGGGCGGTGCGCCTTCCGCGGGCTTTTTGCCAGCCTCGGGCGGCGCGTGGACCGAGGGCGCGGCCGCGCGCTGCGCCGCGTCGAGCTCGCGCTTTGTGACGAGCACGAACGTGTCCGTATCCTGATAGCCGATGTCAAGAAGCGCGTTTTTGGAAAACTTCTTTTTAAGATGCAGCGTGCCGCCCTGCGGGATCATCACGCCGAGGGGCACGAGGCGCCCGGCGCACACCGCGGCAAGGCGCGGGACGCGCTCCGGGTCGCCGGTGAGCAGGCCGTCGTGGGGACAGGCGCACTCGAAAACGGTCAAAAGCCCCTCCTGCGCGATGGTGACGCTGCCTATATTCCTGCCGTTTGAGGAAACGGGAAAGCTGCCGGTTGAGAAGGACATGACGCGCACCTCCAAAAAACAAATACTCCTCTGAACATGCATATTCAGAGGAGCATTCAAACATGAGGCGTTTTGTCCCTGTTTCGTCTACTGGATGAGATAATCGCCGCGGATGAGGATTTTGACCGTGTCAGCCGTGGCCTTAAAGCCGTTGCCCTGGATGGTGACCATGTACAGGTGGTTGGCCGTGAGGGCCTGTCCGGCGGAAAGCGTCGTCCCCGCGGTGGAGTCGACGAGCGCGGGCGCGCTCGGGCCGTAGGCCTGCGCCGTCCCGATGCGCAGCAGCAGCTCGGTGCCGACGGCGCACGTGACCGTCTGGCCGCGCGAGAGCGTGACGAGCGTAAACCCGACGGAGCCGATGTCGGCCTCCCTGATCTTCGCGTCGACCGTCTGGATGTATTCCGCGATGCGCGCGTCAAGCCGCTGCTGGGCGGCGGCCGATTCGGCCGCGAGCTTCTCGTCGAACGAGAGGAGAACCTGCGGCTTAAACTGCTCGTTTAAGTAGCTGAGCGTGATAAGCGGGTTGTCCTGCGTGCCGGCGTCCGAGGCGCCAAGGCCGAGGATGCCCGCCGCCGAGATGAAGGCGACGCCGAGCACGATGGCGGCAATGAGGAGCGCTTTCTTTTGTTTCATTATGTAAACCTCCGTATCTGGGGGCTTGTCCGCTGCGGCCAAAGCCGCCTGTAGAAAAGCGGCGTTTGTATGTAAGGCTGCCCCGCGCGCTGGCACGGGGCGCGCCAGAAATAGCACTCTAAATCGTCAGACCAAAGCTTACTGCTATGGCGTTGTCTACCTGCGCCATGAGCTTGCTGTCCAGCGTACCCATGCGCTCCTTGAGCCTGCGTTTGTCGATTGTCCGGATCTGCTCGAGAAGCACCACCGAGTCTTTGGATAGCCCGTAACTATTAGCCGCCAACTCGATGTGGGTCGGCAGACGCGCTTTGTTGATCTGAGACGTAATCGCTGCCGCGATCACGGTGGGGCTGTGCTTGTTGCCCGTATTGTTCTGGACAATCAGCACAGGCCGAAGTCCGCCTTGCTCGCTGCCCACGACGGGGCTGAGGTCGGCGTAGTAAATCTCTCCTCGTTTGACATTCACGCAGCTTCACTCTCCGACGAAGTATAGTGCCACGGCTACACCCGAAAATGGGAATATTATGTAACCGGGCTACTATAATTCTTTCACAAAGCAAAACAAAATATACAACCGCTGCCATGTCGAATGAAAAAACTGCACGGCGGGATTTCTCCCGATACAATATATGACGACATGGGACAGTTGTGCGTTTTATGTCCCGCGAGGATGTCCGCGTGGAGAGGTTAATCGGAGAGGTAAACGCGGTGCACGCGCGCCGAAATGGCGCACAAAAGCTCGTAAGGGATCGTATCGATCTTGTCCGTCAGCTCCTTTACGGCGATAAACGCGTCCCCGTCACGCCCGAAAATCGTGGCGGTGTCGCCCGTTTTCACATTGGGGATGTCGGTGACGTCGACCATGCACATGTCCATGCAGATGCGCCCGATCTGCCGCGCGCGCTTTCCGTGGATGAGCATGTCAAACTTCCCCGAGAGGGGGCGGAAGAGCCCGTCCGCGTACCCGAAGGCGACGACGGCGACGCGCCGCTCCTCTGAAGCGGTGTACGCGCGCCCGTAGCTGACCGTGTCGCCGGGGTGAACCGCCGCCACCTGCGCGATGCGGGCGCGCACGCTCATGACGGGGCGCAGGTCAAGCTCCGGAGTGTCGCCGCTCGGGTTGATGCCGTAGAGCGCGAGACCGGGGCGAACCATGTCGATACACGTTTGAGGATAGTTTACCACCGCGCCGCTGTTTGCGCAATGCTTAAGCTCAAAATGATGGCCGGAGCGCGCCTCAAGCTCCCGCACGAACGCCGAAAAGACGTCAAACTGCTCCATGGTGAAGGGGTCGCCCGGCTCGTCCGCCACGGCAAAGTGGGTGAAAACGCCCTCCGCGTCAAGCCCGGGGAGATTTAAGATGCCGAGCGCCTCCTCCATGGCGTCCTCCCGCCGGCGGCAGTCGATTCCTAAGCGGCACATGCCGCTGTTGAGCTTTAAATGAACCTTCAGGCGCTTTCCGAGGGCGGCGGCCCGCGCCGAGTACGCCTTGGCGAGCTCCAAGCTGTAGACCGTCTGCGTGATGGCGCTGTCGATAAGCGCGCCCGTGAGGTCCGGGTCGGTGTACCCCATGATGAGGATGGGCGCCGTGACGCCCCCTTCGCGCAGAGCGAGCGCCTCGTCGATGCAGGCGACGCCGAGGTACGCGCACCCGAGCTTTTCCAGCTCTTTCGAGACGGGCAGAGCCCCGTGGCCGTAGGCGTCGGCCTTGACAACGCCGAGAAAGCGCGTGCCTTCGGGAAGCCGCGCTTTCAGAGTCTCGTAGTTGTGTCTTAAATTTTTCAGGCTGATTTCAGCCCACGCTCTCATTCGTTTCGTCTGATCCATAAAATTATCCTTCTTGGTCAGGCGCCTCGCCAAAGGACGCGTGCGTAAACTCGCACGTGAGGACGAGGCGGCCGTTTTCGCTCAGCTCCGAGCGCAAGGGAAGGAGCGACTCCCTGTCAAACCACGTCCGCTGGGAGATGCTGTCGCTCACTTCCGTGGCGATAACGAACGCGTCCGTATCGCCGAGCTTTTCGTAGCTTGTATTGGATATGTACCCTTCCCGCCACTGGTCAAGGAGGAGGGGGACGGCTTCGGCGGGGGAGAGGCCGTCCCACGTCAGGGGGCCGGTGTCAAGAAAGGCGCCGTCGTACTCAAGGCGGGTGCCGGACTTGGACAGGTGCGCCTTGAGTCCCGCGATGGATTCCGGCGCCGTGATGGTGATTTCGCCGCCCTCGCCGCCGCCGGTGAAGCTGAAGGAGAAGTCGTAGACGCGGTCGACGTAGTCGGCGCGCACGTTGACGGAAAGGGTGACAGTGCTCGCGTTTTTGATTTTGTCACGGATCGCCTGGCTCAGCCGCTGCGCGCTGCGGCCGCTTATGCGGCATGAGGCGGCAAGCGGGAGCAGGGCTATTGTGAGCAGGAGCGCGACCGCCCGCTTCAAAGAAAGAACACCTCGCTCGTCTTCAGGAAATGACGGACGAGATCGCCTCCGGCAGGGCCTCGATGATCGCGCTCGCGGTGACGGAATACTCCCCGAGCCGCCTTGCGGCGATGTCTCCCGCCAGGCCGTGCAGGTACACGGCGGCGAGGACGGCGTCCTTGATGGGGAACTTTTGCGCGATAAAGGCCGTGATCATCCCTGCGAGGACATCGCCGCTGCCGCCTTTTGCCATGGCGGGGCCGCCCGTGGTATTCACGTAGGCCGACCCGTCGGGCAGGGCGGTGATGGTGCGGTGCCCTTTCAGGACGACGACGACGCCGTGCTGCTCGGCAAAGCGGCGCGCCGCGCCGAGCCTTCCGTCGGGTGCGTCGCCCGGGAGGGAGCCGGCAAGGCGCGCAAACTCGCCGTCGTGCGGGGTGAGGATGACGGGGCAGGAGGCCTCGTCCAGTACATCTATATTCCCCGCGACGGCGTTTATGCCATCGGCGTCGAGGACGAGGGGAACTTTCGCGTTTTTGAGCGCGGCCGCGACGATTTCACGGATGGGGGCGACCCGCCCCAGGCCCGGCCCGATCAGGCACACGTCCGATTTGGAAAGGCGGTCCATCACCGGGTAGGCGGCGAGGGGAGAGAGCGTTCCTTCCGCGGAGGCGGGCAGGGGAAAGACCATTTCCTCCGTGCACTTGACGGCGGCGATGGTGTAAACCGACTCGGGGACGGCGAGGGTCACAAGCCCCGCGCCGGTGACCGAGGCGGCCTTCGCCGCCAGAACGGGCGCGCCGGTGTACCCCACGCTGCCGGCCACGATGAGCGCGCGGCCGTAGTCGCCCTTGTGCGTGTCGGGACGGCGATGGGGGAGGCTTACGTCCCCGTCCATCACGGCGTAGCACAGGGGCCGGGCGCTTCGCGTCAGTTCCTTTGGAATGCCGATGTCGGCGAGGGTGATTTTCCCGCACATCGTGCAGCCCGGCTCTAAAAACAGCCCGGCCTTGGCCAGCGCGAAGGTCACCGTCTCGTCGGCGCAGACGGCCTCGCCGAGGATTGCGCCCGTGTCGGCGTGGACGCCGCTGGGGATGTCGGCGCTGATGACGTAGGCGTCCGTGTCGTTGATCAGCCCGACGGCGCGCAGCGCGTCGCCCCGCAGGGGGGAGTTGAGGCCCGTGCCGAACAGCGCGTCGATGATCACGTCGCAGCGGGAGAGGTATTCCTCAAGGTCCGGGGCGTCCGTGAAATCCTCCAGCGCGCCGCCCTGCTCGAGGAGGCGGCGCTCCATCTCGAGCGTGTCCGCCGTCATTTTCTCGCGCGACCCGACGAGAAACGCGCGCACTTCCACGCCGCGGCGCAGCAAAAACGCCGCCGCCGCGACGCCGTCGCCCCCGTTGTTGCCCGGGCCGCAGAAAACGGCCGCCACGCCGCCGCTCTCGGGCAGGCGCGCGAGGGCCGCCTGTGCGACGGCGCGCGCCGCGTTCGTCATGAGATACGTGGACGGGACGCCGTATTCTTCGATGGCGGTTTTGTCAATCCCGCGCATCGTTTCGGCGCTGCAGAGAAGCATGGCCTGCCCCTCCTTTGTAAGCAAATTTTTGCCGTGCGCATATTATATTCCCAATTCAGGCAATAGTCAATTTAACGGTTGACTTTAGGGTTTTTGTGTGGTAAACGTAATACATACATGCATCGTGTGAACGATACGCGGTGCGCGCATACATTATGCGAATACCGCCATGGCTGTGATCGGGAAGATAGCGCAGAGCGGCACACGCTGCCGTAAGACACGCCAGAGAGGGGCCGCCGCCGGCTGAGAGCGCCCCGTGTCTTTGACGCTTAGTTCGCCCGTGAGCTCCGGCTAATCCCCGGCGGCGTGACGCCCCGTTACAGGCGTCTCAAAGTGCGGCGCAAAATGCGCCGAATTTGGGTGGTACCGCGGAAGCTTGAGCTTTCGTCCCTTATCCGGGGCGAAGGCTTTTTTATTTCTACTAAATTCTGAACAAAATTTACCTGATTCATAAGCAGCGTTTGCTTTAAGGAGTGAAGACGATGAAAGAGCAGCTTGAAAAGCTCAGGGAAGAGGCGCTCCTTCTCATTTCCGGCGCTGAGGATTTTGCCGCGCTGGAGGGCGCGCGCGTGCGCTTTCTGGGCAAGAAGGGCGAGCTGACGGCGATCCTCAAGCAGATGGGCAGCCTTTCCCCCGAGGAGCGGCCCGTCATCGGGCAGCTGGCCAACGCCATCCGCGAGGCCCTGGACGAGGCCATCGCCTCGCGCCGCCAGTACCTGGAGGACAAGGCCCTCTCCGAACGCCTTGTGAAGGAAGAGCTGGACGTGACCATCCCGGGCACGCCCGTTAAAATGGGGCACCGGCACCCCATGTCCATCGTTTTGCAGGAGGCGACGGATATTTTCATTTCCATGGGCTTTTCCGTGGCGGAAGGGCCTGAAGTGGAGCTGTCCGAATACGACTTTGACCGCCTGAACATCCCCGTCGGCCACACGGTGCGCGAGTGGCAGGACACCTTCTACGTGACGGAGGACGAGGCCGTCCACCTGCGCTGCCAGACGTCCCCCGTTCAGGTGCGCGTCATGGAAAAGACGAAGCCGCCCATCCGCATCATCTCGCCCGGCCGCGTCTACCGCAAGGACGAGGTGGACGCCACCCACTCGCCGATGTTCCACCAGATTGAAGGCCTCGTGGTGGACAAAGGCGTGACCATGGGCGACCTCAAGGGCACGCTCAACGCCCTCGTGCGGCGCCTTTACGGCCCCGAGACGAAGACGCGTTTTCGCCCGCACCACTTCCCCTTTACGGAGCCGTCCTGCGAGGTGGACGTGCAGTGCTTTATCTGCGGCGGCGCCGGCTGCCGCGTCTGCAAGGGCGAGGGCTGGATCGAGCTCCTCGGCGCCGGCATGGTGCACCCGAAGGTGCTGCAGATGTCCGGCATCGACCCGGATGTCTACTCCGGCTTTGCCTTCGGCATCGGCCTTGAGCGCATGACGATGCTCCGCTTCGACATCGACGACATGCGGCTGCTGTTTGAAAACGACATGCGCTTCCTCAGCCAGTTTCAGGGGGTGTAGACAATGAGATTATCGAGAAAATGGCTTTCCGAATACACAACCATCGCCGCCTCCTCAAAGGAGTACGCCGAGCGGATGACGATGACGGGCTCGAAGGTCGAGCTCATCGAGGAGCCTTCCGAGTCGATTAAGAACGTCGTCGTCGGGCGCGTCGTGGCCATGGAGCGGCACCCGAACTCCGACCACCTGTGGATCTGCCAGGTGGACGTGGCGAAAGAGGAGCCCGTCCAGATTGTAACGGGCGCGCAAAATGTTAACGTCGGCGACCTCGTCCCCGTCGCGCTGCACAAGTCCCTTTTGCCCGGCGGCGTGAAGATTGAAAAGGGCAAGCTCCGCGGCGTCGTCTCAAACGGCATGCTCTGCTCCCTGTCCGAGCTGGGGCTTGACACGCACGACTTCCCCTACGCCATTGAGGACGGCATCTTCATTCTGCAGGAAGACTGCAAGCCCGGCGACGATATCCGCCCCATCATCGGCGCGGACGACACCATCGTCGAATTTGAAATCACGAACAACCGCCCGGACTGCCTGTCCATGATCGGCCTTGCGCGCGAGAGCGCCGCGACGTTCGGCACGGAGCTGCGCCTGCCCGACCTCACGCCCGTGAAAGGCACGGGGGATATCCGCGAGCACCTGACCGTCGAGGTGGAAAACCCAGAGCTGTGCCCGCGGTACACCGCGCGGATGATTAAGAACATCAAAATCGGGCCCTCACCCAAGTGGCTGCGGCAGCGTCTGCGCGCGGCGGGCGTGCGCCCGATCAACAACATCGTGGACATCACCAACTACGTCATGCTCGAGTACGGCCAGCCCATGCACGCCTTCGACTACGCCTGCCTCGAGGGCGGCAAAATCGTGGTGCGCACGGCGCGGGAAGGGGAGACCATCAACACGCTCGACGGCACGCCCCGCGCGCTCACACCCGACATGCTCGTGATTGCCGACGCGGTCAAGCCCGTCGGCGTCGCCGGCGTCATGGGCGGCGAGAACAGCGAGATTACGGAAAACACGAAGTACGCCGTGTTCGAGTCGGCCAATTTCAACGGCGTGTCCATCCGCAAGACGGCCATCGCTTTGGGTATGCGCACGGACGCCTCCTCGCGGTTTGAAAAAGGACTCGACCCGGAAAACACCGTCCGCGCCCTCGAGCGCGCCTGCCAGCTCGTCGAGGAGCTCGGCGCCGGCGAGGTCATCGGCGGCATCATCGACATCGCCGCCCCCACGCCGCCTCCCCGGAGGCTGCCGCTTAACGCCGATAAAATCCGCGCCCTCCTCGGGGCCGACATCCCGGAGGAGTTTATGGTGAAGACGCTTAAAAAGCTCGGGTTTAAGGTGGAAGGCGGCGTCGTGGAGGTGCCGTCGTGGCGCGGCGACGTCGAGCACTACTCCGACCTCGCGGAGGAAGTCGCCCGCTTCTGGGGCTACGATAAGATTGAGCCGACCCTCTTTGCCGACAAGACCGGCATGGGCGGGCTCACGGAAGAGCAATCCCTCAAACGCCGGGCTGACGCGCTCTGCCGCGCCCTCGGCTATTCGGAGATTTACACCTACTCCTTCACAAGCCCCTCCGACGCCGATAAAATCCGCCTGCCGGAGGACAGCCCGCTGCGCCGGTACGTCACCATCTTAAACCCCCTCGGCGAGGACACGAGCGTCATGCGCACGACGTCCCTGCCGTCGATGCTCCAGGCGCTTTCGGTAAACTTTAGCCGCCGCAACGAAGACGTGCGCCTTTACGAGTTTGCCACCGTCTACCGCCCCTGCGGGGAGACGCTGCCGGACGAGCGCGTCATCCTCACCCTCGGGGCGTACGGGGACATTGACTTCTACGGCATCAAAGGCGCCGTCGAGGCGCTGCTCTCCGGCCTGCGGGTAAAGGACGTGAGCTTTACAGCGGAGCGGGAGAATCCCTCATACCACCCCGGGCGCTGCGCCGTTATCCGCTCGGGCGAGACGATCCTCGGCGTTCTCGGCGAAGTGCACCCCCTCGTGGCGAAAAGCTACGACCTCGACAGGGCCTACTGCGCCGAGCTTGACTTCAGCGCCATCGCCGCTTCCCGCGGCAAGGAGCCGCGCTACGTCCCGCTGCCGAAGTACCCGGCCGTCGCGCGGGATATCGCGGTCGTGTGCGACGCGAAGACCCCCGTCGGGGACCTTGCCGCGTGCATCAAAAAGGCCGGCGGGAAGTACCTGCGGGATTTAAGGCTCTTCGACGTGTACACCGGCAGCCAGGTGCCGGAAGGGAAAAAGAGCGTGGCGTTCTCGCTCACGCTTCGCGCCGACGACATGACCCTCACCGACGAGCACGCCGACGAGACGGTCAAAAACATCCTCAAGGCGCTGTACGACGCTTTCGGCGCCACCATCCGGTAACAACAAATGAATACGCTGCGGCCGCCGCGGGGCACATCCCCGCGGCGGCGCGGGCGGGGGAAGAGCGCATGGAGGGGCGTTTCTTGCAAAACGGCAAAAACGCCGCCGCGCGAGAGGTTATGATTTGGTCAACACGGTATAAACTGCGTATTGACAAAAAGCAGCCCTTTCATGTATAATCTGTCTTGCCTCAAAAGAGCGCGGAACTGTCCGCAATGGCAACGCGCGGGATATATGCTACTGTAGCTCAGTCGGTAGAGCAGCTGATTCGTAATCAGCAGGTCGTGTGTTCGAGTCACATCAGTAGCTCTGGCAGATCCCCCCAGCCTTTACGGGTTGCGGGGGTTTTTTCATCGAAAGCGCCCGCCCGCCGAGCGCTTTTTTCGTACACCCTCCGACGACATTTTTCGAGGCGGCGGAAGGCGGCGGCAAAGGCGGGCGTGAGTATCCGCGAAAGGGCGGGCCGGCAGCGCCGCAATTTAGCAATTTAAATCGACAGCGTCGGCGTATATGCGCCCGAGCGGCCTGAAAGCGGCGAAAGCCGGGGGCGGAAAAAGCTTTCGGCCGCGCTCAAGCAAAGCACCAATAAAGCGGCGGGGTAAAGTTGGGGCCGGCGCTTTATGTGCCATACACGCGACTTTAAGCAGCCAAATGAAATAGGGGGAGAATTTAGTGCAAATCAAGAATCCTTACCTTCAATCGGTTTACGAGACCGTCGTAAACCGCAATCCCGGCGAGAAGGAATTCCATCAAGCCGTGGGGGAAGTGCTCGAGTCCTTCGAGCCCGTCGTCGAGAAACGCCCGGATATCGTTGGGGCGGGCGTTATCGAGCGGCTTGTCGAGCCCGAGCGGTTCATCCAGTTCCGCGTGGCCTGGGTGGACGATGCCGGCCGCGTTCAGGTCAACCGCGGCTACCGCGTCCAGTTTAACTCGGCCATCGGCCCGTACAAGGGCGGCATCCGTTTCCACCCGACGGTCAACGCCTCCGTCATCAAGTTCCTCGGGTTTGAACAGATATTCAAAAACGCCCTCACCGGCCTGCCCATGGGCGGCGGCAAGGGCGGCGCCGACTTTGACCCGAAAGGCAAGAGCGAGGGCGAGATCATGCGCTTCTGCCAGGCCTACATGACGGAGCTTTACCGCCACATCGGCGCCGACACGGACGTGCCCGCCGGCGACATCGGCGTGGGCGCCCGCGAAATCGGCTATATGTTCGGCCAGTACAAGCGCATCGCCAACGAGTTTACCGGCGTGCTCACCGGAAAGGGCATCAGCTACGGCGGTTCCCTCGCCCGCACGGAAGCGACGGGCTTCGGCCTGTGCTACTTCACGCAGGAGATGCTCGCGTCGATGAAGAACGACTCGTTCATCGACAAGACCGTCATCATCTCCGGCTCCGGCAACGTC
>ENA-UPAD01000276-UPAD01000276.1-bioreactor-metagenome-genome-assembly--contig:-NODE-276-length-77119-cov-331.618395_pt1 | contig 77119 bp, 37 predicted proteins | sample MGYA00238179_ERZ772710 | MGnify/ENA primary metagenome ERZ772710 (study PRJEB29004, sample SAMN07631245) | bioreactor metagenome | isolation source: Switchgrass digestor | place: USA: Dartmouth...
ATTTGTTCTTTTGTTAACGTTGACATAAAGTTCTCCTCCTTAGCTTTTATTATTAATCCTTGCCAAGAAAGAGAACATTCAATCATCTATACACAAATTTTTTTACATCCTCGGTCATGATTTTCAAATTTTTAATCTTTGCAGTTTAAATTTTAAATCTGAAAAGCTAAGCGTTTAGTTCATATAAGTAAAAAATTGTGTTTATTACGTACATTTTTACATAAATAATATTGCACACTTTATTTTCCATATTCTCTAAAATAATCATCTACCGCTTTTATATATTTATCAGTAAGATTTTTTACTTGCGTATTAACTTCAATGAATTCAGACGATTTTGGATTTAATAATTTTTCTTTCTCATTATCCTGCATATCAACTATTTCTTTACTAATCATCAGCAATTCGTCATTCATATTTTTAAGTAGTTCTGACGCTTTTTCCTTATTTAAAGGACCTTCCTCAAGTGATAGATCGGCAAACAATGAGTCGTATGCATTCAGTAGTAAATTTCTCATATTAACTGTTAACTCATTTGGCCTTCCTGTGGAAGAAAAATGGTGACATATCTGATTTACATACAATCGAAACTTTCCTGAATCTTGAAAATTATTCTTAATATAGTTTTTATCTATCATATCGAATAAGTAATATAATTGATACCATTCAGTATTCATATTGTTTATAACTTCTTTTTTCAGCTCATTATATTTTTTATAAAATACAATATTATTTATTACTAGTAAAGATAGGGCAACAGCCATAGCAATACAACCAATTATCCATTTTTTCTCTCTAAAATAGCTCACAATTATTCCCCCTTTTAAATTTTACTAAATATAACGAATCAACCGAAAAACTCTTTTTATTAGAAGTTATTGAAAAAACAGATTAATTCCATTAATTGGACAAATAATAAAATACTCAAAATATCAATTCTACTAAAATAAATGTATTTTCTTTGCTGTAGTAATAACACAATTTTAAATACACTTCTTCAATACTCGATGATAATGTGGCATATCTTCAGCTGCATCTGATACAACCTCAAACATTCCTGCGCGAATCATCTCTTCTATGCGTAATGCCACCCAAAAGTCAGCAATTCCAAGTCGGTATTTTGCAAGCACTTGTCCTATAATCTTTGCTTCATTAAATTCATTACCTTCTGCTGCAATTTCACGAAGTATAAAGTCATCATAGAATTTTTCCGATACACTGACCAACTGCCCATTCACCACAGCCCGCAAAAGTGAATTCTCTCTCTGCAGCTCCTTCCAACAAGTTGCACAACTTTGAATAAATCCAGGTAAAACCGGTTTTTGCAGGGTAATATAACGGTACCATTCTCCGGGAGCTACTTCACCCCAGCAACTTTTCTGAATAATTTCACCTTCTTCGTTGGCTTCCCATTCCGGAAGTTTGACGACAAAAACCTGCCCATCATGTACTTTCCACTGATCCAAATGATCCATAAACCAATAAAGTCCGCACATTTCATCAGGTTTGTTACTGTACCAGATTCTAAGAGATTCCCCCGATGCTGCACGTTCCTCAACTGTTTTCATATCTTCCTTTGCCTTTGAAACTATTTCCTGAACCACTTGTTGCCAATCACTATTGGGATAAATGCTGTATAAATTCCCCAAAATCTGCACCCGATTAATACCCGGCTGAATTTCCGAAATATCACCAACACTTAGCACTAAATCGAATCCAAAGATGTCTTCCGGATTTCCTCCTAAAGGAACAGCTCTTTCCCATGCTAAGCGTTCCTTTTCCACTGCTTCCCGTTTAGCAGCTTCTATTTCCTCCTGGGTTGGTTCACTTCCATCCTCATGACTAATAAAAACAGCAAAAGGACCATCCATAATATATTCTCCCTTGCCGTATCGCTGTGCTAATCTTAGGCTTCCACAAGCACTATCGCCAAATACAATATCAATCATACTTCAAAGCACTTCCTTCTAAAGCTATTACATTTCATCCAAATTATATTTAGTTTCATACATTTTATCAAATTACTGGCATAATATCAAATTATTCATATAAGCTACTTTTTTCTTCGTCTATTTCCAACTCCCCTTCCTCCCTGCCAAACCTTTCTTCAATAAAGGCCGAGGCTAGTGCTGTAATAGGAATAGTGAATATAATACCTATACTTCCTGCAATTGCTCTTACAATCTCAGAAGCAATCATGTCCCAGTTGATTATATGTGAAAAGGGAGTTTCGTACGCTATTAGCAATAATAAAAGATGAAGCGATCCTCCAACATATGCAAGAATCAAAGTATTCGCCATGGTTGCCATAGTATCCTTACCTACATTCATTCCGGCTTTAATCAGGTCAGCTTTCTTAATTTGAGGACTGTTCTCTTTTATTTCATTCATGGCAGAGGCAATAGACATTCCCACATCCATGGTGGCGCCCATTGTTCCTATGATAATTCCTGCAAAAAGCAATCCTTTAAAATTAAAGTAAACATCATGGGGTATAAACATAAGCATATTGGCTTCCTCATTTCCTAAGCCCGTCAACTTCGCAAGAGTACCTATAATCAATGCTAAAGCGCCGGCAAGTACTACTCCTCCGACAGTGCCTATTATAGCTGAAAAAGTTTTTCTGCTTAATCCGCTGATAATCAACATGCTTATACATATTACACCAATGCAAATTAATACTGATACTATAACAGGATCCCATCCTCTCAAAATACCTGGAAGAAGAATTTTTATAACTGCAAAAACAGTAATTGCCAATGATAAAATAGCTTTTAAACCCTTCCATCTTCCTACTAACAGTAATAAAACTATAAACACTGCAATAAGAATAATAAGAATAAATAAATTCACTACCTCACTCCGGACAAATACATTCCTCTTCGGGTAATTTGTGCTCAATTACCTCCACAGGTAAATTTTCAGGAAGCTTATCTGTTGTCAGACGTGTTCTCTTACGGTAATTAGCTTTTACTTCTATACTTTATTGCTCAGAAACTGCTAAATTATAAGTCTCATCCTCTTCGTTAAAAGATTGATTTGCTCAATCTTGGTTTGCTCTTTAGATACACAATAGTATGCCCTAAAACGTGTAATTAAAGAGCCTTTAAAGCATTTATCTCATCCCTTATTATTTTTGCTTCTATAAACTCAAGGTTATTTGCATATTTAATAAACTCTTCCTCTAGAACATTAATTAATGTATTTAACTTATCGGGTATATTTATATCATAAGTCTGTTTTAAAACATTAATATGCATTTTTATGCTATTTTCTCTAACTTTTATGCTCCTTTGGTTACAGTAAACAAAACTTTTTTTGATGGACAATGGAGTAATGTTATTTTTCACATTATATTCATCCTGAATACTTCTACGCTTATTTGTTTCATTTATTGCTTCTTTCATAGAATTGGTAATATGATCAGCATACATAATTACTGTTCCATTCACATGTCTCGATGCTCTTCCTATTATCTGTATCAGAGCTGTTGATGTTCTCAGGAAGCCACATTTGTCAGCATCAAGAATGGCAATAAGTGATACTTCCGGTAAATCAAGACCTTCTCTTAAAATATTAACTCCGACAACAGCGTTAATATCTCCATTACGCAATTCATTGATAATATTTATCCTCTCCATAGTTTCAATTTCAGAATGCAGATACTTTGCTCTTATACCTTCAGAAATCAGAGCAGCACTTAATTCTTCAGCATCCTTTTTGCTTATAGCAATAACCAGCGTTCTTTCATCCATTTCAATCCTCTTTTTGATTTCATTATACAAATCACTTCGGTAATTATCCTTTCTCCTTACAACTACAACAGGATCAAGTAAATGTGTAGGTCTTATAATCTGCTCTATGACTCTATAAGATTTCTGTATTTCAAAATCACCTGGTGTTGCAGACATAAAAAGTACAGTATCGGTAATATTCTCAAACTCTTCAAAAGTAAGTGGCCTATTGGCTGTTATGGAAGGTAGACGAAAGCCATATTCAATTAAGCTCTTTTTTCTAGCCTCATCTCCGTATGCCATCTTTCTCATTTGCTGAACGGTTATATGGCATTCATCCACAACAGTCAAAAACGGTCTTTGAAAAAAGTCAATTAACACAGGTGGTCTCTCATTTGGCTTCCTTCCACTTAGATGTACCGAATAATTTTCAATTCCAAGGCATGAACCAGTTTTCTCAAGCATTTCAATATCATATTCCGTTCTGGTTCTTAAACGATTTGCCTCATGTTTCATACCTTTATGTATAAGTTGCTTACATCTATCCTCAAGTTCATTTCGTATGGATTCTATAGATCTTTTTAGCTTTTCCGGAGAAAAAATAAATTGCTTTGAAGGATATATTGCTATTTCTTCAACTTGATTTAAGACTTTTCCTGTTTGAATATCCATCTTAAATATCTTATCGATTACACCCCAGTCAAATTCTATTCGATAATAATACTCCGAAGTAGACGGCCATATTTCAATCACATCACCTTTTACCCTAAAGCAACCTCTTTTTAACATTTCATCATTTCTGGTATAATAGCACTGAATAAACTTCATTAACAACGAATTTATATTACACTGCTCTCCTCTTGATATCCTAATCATCGCTTCTTTAAATGCTTCCGGACTTCCTATTCCGAAAAGGCATGACACCGTAGCAACTACTATGACATCTTGTCTTTCCAAAAGGGATGAAATTGTAGAAAGTCTTAATCTTTCAATCTCTTCATTTATAATCAAGTCTTTATCTATCAAAAGATTTTTTGAATGTATATATGCCTCAGGTCTGTAATAGTCATAATTTGATACAAAAAATTCCACTGCATTATTTGGAAAAAAGGCCTTAAACTCATGATACAACTGAGCTGCAAGAGTCTTATTGTGTGATATTACAAGAACTGGCATTTGAAGACTTTCTATGATATTTGCAATTGTAAAAGTTTTACCGGAGCCTGTCACTCCTTTAAGTGTATGGTACTTATTACCACTTCTGATACTATCGAGTATACTCTGTATAGCATTAGGTTGGTCACCGGAAGGTTGAAAAGAAGACACCAACTTAAATTTCATACTAACTTCACCTATCCATTAGCTTATTAAAAATATTATATCTCAATCCCTTCTAATTCAATATAAATATGCTTATTTCCTATGGAAATAAGCATATTTATTATCTATCTGCAAATCACAAGAAGAATCTCTTTATCATTGTCATATGTTACTCATGTATTCCATGTTGTATGGAAAAAATCACACCCGCAGGGTCCTGAACCGTTGCAATTCGTCCTCCGTTTGGTAAATCAGTCGGCGGTATCAGTATTTTACCTCCCAGTTCTACAACACTTTTGGCTGTTTCGTCACAGTTTTTCACCTGAAAATAAACAGCCCAATTAGATGGTATAGGACCCATATACTCATTAATCTGGAGCATACCACATACATAGTTACCTTTAATCTTAAAGTTGGTATAGACACCAACAGGCATTGGAACAGTATCAACTTCCCAGTTAAAAAGCTTAGTATAAAAATCATTTGCTTTAGATGTATCCGTTGTATACAGCTCGTTCCACGCCAATGAACAAGGTACATGACACAATTCAATTCCAGCAAAAGATTTTGCTTCCCATAGTGCAAACACTGCACCTGTAGGATCTTTCACAACAGCCATTTTCCCTCTATTATCAACATCGGTAGGTGAAAGCACAATAACTCCCCCCAATGCTTCTGCTTTCTTTACTGAAGCTTCAACATTATCAACCGCTACGTAAGACATCCAAAAAGGAAACGCTTTTCCCTGAGCTTGTTGTGAAACTATTTCATATGCTGCAGCAACATTTTTGCCTTCGTATTTGAATGTTGTATATGTACCTGCACCAGGCACATTAAAGTCGTGTGCAGACCAATTAAAAAGTTTACAATAAAACTCCTTTGTTCTCTTGAGATCAGTACTTCCCAAATCAACCCAGCAAATAACTCCTTCATCAAATTTCTTTTCCAATAACATGCATTCACTCTCCTTTGTAATTAATTACTACGATTCCTGAATTCTACCATATAAATAAAATGAGAGACATGATAGACATCATTTTGACACAATATTTGCCAGACGAATCATACCCTATTTATTATGGTTGGTTATCTCCTCTGCTAAGCTATTTCTTTATCCAAATCTATATTGAAATACTCAGCAAACTCTGTCAAAGCTAAAAATCTGTTAATGAATATATCAATTGCCTGAGTTCCATATACCTGTTTGCTAACTTGGATCATCGACCTTATTATATCTTTATCTTTATCGCTGATATTCTTTTTAGTAAGCTTTTTCTCAGCGATATAAAAAAGCACCTGTTTATATTCATCCAGAACTTTAAGTATCATTTCCTTTGACATACCAACTGCATCTTTCTTTTCCCCAACATTCAACTGAGTTATTGTTGGAATATTTTGGCGAATACCATGTGCATAGCCCTTATGATAAGAAGTACAGTTATAACGTTTCAATGTTATATAATCAAACAAATAAACACCATCACAATTAGTAAACATAGTTTCAAAGTTATCCTTATTTAATCCAAGCATTTCGATAGTTTCAAAGCTATCCAATGTGTCATACTCCATAAATGTATAAGGTGCTATAAGTGTTGGAAAATCCTTTTTTATCAATTCATCGCGATTGAAACCGAAAAAGCTCTCATCACCATCATTGCCAAATGCATCCGAATACAAATCATGCAATTGTCCAAAAGGTTTTTCTCCATTAATTACTTTGTTCTTCACATCAGCACCTTTGTCAAAAAGGACCCCTCCATATTGCCATTTATCCCTTCCATCCAGTATTATAGGTATTTCCATACTAATAGCCAATTTATATGCATACCATCTAAACAAAAAACTACAGGCTGCACAACCTACGTGCTCCCCTAAACCATACCTATCACCATTTACCAGTGCATAGTGCATATATCTCTTATACATTTCTTCATTAGGAGAAACCTTTATAAGGTCAACGTTTAATTTTTTAGCCACTTCATCCATATTCATTACAGCTTGCGGCTTTCCTATGGGCAAGATCATGGCAAAGGCAAGTACTTTCAATTTGTATACCCGAGAAGCCATATAAAGCAATTGAGTACTGTCTTTTCCTCCACTAAATAATACTATTGCATCATATCCACTTTTATTTGACTTAGCTCTTTCAAACAGATCCTCCATCTCTCTAATATACTTTTCCTGCTTTGACTTGTCTTTTATGTTCTCCTTCTCAGCAATAAAATCCAAACAATCATTACAAATTCCCTCATCATTCAACTTAATTCCTGGAATACCAGTATGCATAATACACTGGGTACACATTTTATATTCGTTCATTATACCCCTCCAAAATAATAACTATAATAATTTGCTACTGTTTATTAATTCCTACTATTTATATGTTTCAAGTTTTCTGCACACCTCCTCATAAGCTTTCGCCTCTAGATCAGTTAAAAGTTTGGAACAACCGTTAATAAAATAGTCTATCATACACTCATATGCAATTTGGGAAATAGGTAAAGATAAGAGTTCCTCTCTGCTCAATTCAAATATATCTCTCTTATAGTTTTCTATATAATATGCTGCTTTATTGATAGTCCACGCCTCTTGCCATGAACCCATTACAGTTCCCTTTACATATGCTATACACATCAATAATTCAGAAATTCTTAAATTTGAAACTATTCTTCCGTGAGGAATATATCGCTTGGCAGAATACCTAAGATTATTTTCATATAAATATTTGTAAGCTTTTATCTCAGGCCTTGGCAATTTAAGTTTTTTCATGACTTTATAGTCCATATTCCCATATTTGTCATTATTTCCATATAATATCTCATACTTAGATAAAATCTTAGGATCATATTCCCTTAACGTTGAAAAAAACTCATTTTTATTGTTACCCAGAGTCAAAGTAAGGCTTCCACTATAAACATAACTAGCTTGTACTTCTCTGGATTTACGAAAAATATAACTCATGTTTTCGTCAGTATCACCAATAAAAGGAAGAATAGGGAAAAAGAAAACCCCTGCATCAATTCCTTCTTCCCTAAATTTTCTTATCGCTTCAAACCTTTCACTAGAAGAGCTGGCCCTTGGTTCAAATACTCTTTGTATACTGTCATCACCAAGAGTAATAGTAAAATTTACACAAGCATAGGTTTCTTTGTTAATCTTCTTCAGCAAGTCCAAATCATCCAATGCAAGCACATTTTTTGTAAGCAGTATAACTGGTACTCCATAATCATAAGCAGTTTGAAGAATACTCCTCATTATACGCACCTTTTTTTCCGCAGGTTGATATACATCACATACCCCACCGCCAACAAATATTGTATAAGGCGCTTTCGTTCGGTTGTTATTCTCATTCATTGAAGACTCAATGCATACTTGTCTGTTTGCAAGTCTTGCATTCTTTTCAAAAAAACTTTTCAATAACTCCACTGCATTGGATTTAACACGAATTCTGTTTCCAAAATCACTATGCATATGGTATCTTTCTGATTTCCCATCACAATATTTGCAATCATGCCAGCATCCCTGATATGGGTTGAGTGTATAATCAAACCACCCAAAAGGTGAAGGATAACTTTTTTTTACCAAGCTTTTAGCTTTATATTCCTCAATAATCATCCTATTCTTCCTTTTTATAATATCATTTTATTTATCTGCAATTCTCAATCTAATTTCTGTTACCTGTTTTGACAAATCAACAAGATCCTCTCTAATATAAATCTCCCATGATGGAACAGTAATGTTATAATGATTATCTATGGCATACTGTTCGATTTCAGCCCAGACACCTGCTATAGTTTCAAAGTGTCCTTCATTAACAGTAGCAAGGTACGTCCCGCCTTCAAGAACTCTAGATTTAATAGTAAATGTCTTTCCGTTAACAGTTACAGTACAATCATCTATAGGTCTGCTAATTGGAATACATATCTCCGTATCATGTCCTAATTCAAAGTTTTGTTCATAATATAAGCTGATTGGCGGCCCAATTTCCAAACCTGATACTTTTTCATAAAGAGCATAATAATAATCTGATATTTTATCATATTGGTCTCTGAATCTTATACTTGCAACCAGATTAGGATAAACCTTCTTCTCTATTATTACTATATCTGTAGTTGTACTTTTAATCACCAAATCAATAGTCTTTTTCAGTTCCTTACTTTTCTGTTTTACCTGTCCCGCATAAGAATGCAACTCATTTTTTATTTCTTTTATACGAGCTTTATCTGTTGTTGTTTTCAATTCCTCAGCTAGTATTTCAACCCTTTTTAGAATCATATTAATATCCATTTCATATGAAAGCCACGCAGCGTTTATCTTTTTTACTTTGTCCTGAATTAAAGCATTATTCTTGTGTTTGTTAATGTTAAACAACTTTGCTGCTTTTTCTATAATTCCTTTCTTTGTATTAATAGTTTTATTGACCTTGTCAATCGCTTTTTTAAGTACGTCTATAGCCTTAATTATACTCTTGCTGTTAGATTCTTTATCAAGAGATGCTATAAAATCATCATAAGCATTGTCTATTTTTATTGTTTCAGCAACACTCTCTTCAGCAATCTTACTGATATTCGTAACATCATTTAATATTGTACTAACCTCTGTCTTTGCTGATACAACAGACAATCCCATAATCTGAAGTAGTACTGCTACAATAATCATACACAATATTTTTTTCATAATAATTACCCCTTTCCTAATAAGACAATTAAAAACAATTGTAGAAATTATTTTATTATTCTCCATAATTTAATAAAAATGCCTAAGAACCTCATATAATTATAACTAATCATCTTTTGGTTGTAAATAGCTTCTTTTTCACTTTTTGCACTGCATAAACTTATACAGTTGAAATAATAATTGCTTTTTTGACCAGCATCTCCTTTCACACAGTTCAGTTTTAGTAATTAACCTGTTACATTCCGATTCTACTATGAAAAAACCTACAGTTTCCTCAGATACATTCTCACGAACGGTTTTAAGAGAATGATTTATCCTCTTGTAATCTACGTATTCGTTACTCCATTTATATTCTCCAAGGAACTTTGAGCCACTACTACGGTCGCGGTTACAGGTAAGCCTTGAATAGATATTAGAAATATTCTTGTTTCCCTCGGTGGTTATTATGCCTGAAACCATATTAGCCATATGGTTCTTCAAAGCTCTAGAAACAGGTAACTTTAACATATTTATATAATTGATTACTTCTTGGCTTTGTTCTATTATTATATCAGGCATAAGTTTGCCCCCCGTGGAAATAGTTTTTTATCTTATCAATTCAAAACTATCACATTTGGTCTGCTTATGCTTTTGTTTTGCCATTTTATTGGTAATACAATTTTTTACTTTTTAATGTACAACACTAAAATAGTAAAAAGACTGAATATAATGGAAAGTGCTGCAATTATGTAATAGCTACCAGTATTGAAACCGCTCCGACCGAAAAATCACCCCCTTTTCTCTATAACCTAACAACTGGTTTATAACACCCCCCTTCATAGTTCTGTCCTATGGCAGTAATAAATACTGAGCTAATTGCATTGTTATGCAAACTAACAATCTGTTCAAAACGACCATATATTCCAGTTATTATAACTGCTTCCTTTATCTTTAGATTAACGGTAAAATGGAAATTGCATTTAAAAATTACTCAATAGTTTTCGGCTTTACAAATCCTCCAATGGAGGCATCTTCCAACTTTTTTGCGAAATCAATTGTCACTCGGTCCATAAATGGCCCGCCTATAACCTGTAAGTTAACAGGCATGCCTTTCTCATTTAATCCAACAGGAACGGAAGTAGCAGGCAAACCAAAAACAGTTGCCGGCGCAATCCATGGTATATGGTCGGTATACGGCCTTTTTATGCCATTTATCTCAAGCTTCCTCAATATAATCGGTCTATGGTTATGCGGAAAAGCTGTACAAGGTGCTACAGGCGTAATTAGCACATCATACTTATCAAATAAAGCTGCGCACAAATGTTTCATTTTGGCGCGCTGCTCATCTAACTCAAGCCAATGACTATGTCCCTGAATCATCCCCTTTAAATAGTCCAACCAACTTCGCGATAAAGAACTGTCTTTTGCTATTGAAAGAAACGGAATAATTGCTTTGATTAATAATCTGTAAAGAAGGGGAAGGCCTGTGCTCACAACACTTCCGCTCAGATTACGCATTATTTTATATATTTCTTTCAACTCATATCCCTCAGGCCTACCCTCTGTAACTGATACACCATTTTCTATCAACTTCTTAACAACTTCATTATATTTAGTTTCAATACTTCGGTCAATTTGACAAAAATCGTCATAAAACCATGCAAATACACGGTACTCCTTCAATTCCTTCGCCTTAGGTTTAGGCAACTCCAACTTCCATCCAACTGAATACGGATAAGGAGCACCACAAACAACATCCAGCATCAACTCAAGATCATCCGCAGTACGTGCCATTACTCCTGCTGACGATAAATCAGGAATTGCCAGATCCCCTGGTTCCCCAGGAATGTGCCCACGTATGGAAGTAATGCCATAGGTTGGGCGGTGTCCATAGACACCGCAATAATGTGCAGGAATACGGATCGATCCCCCCAAATCGCTACCTACTTCAACCGGAGTCAGACCTGCTGCCAACGCTGCTGCAGGTCCGCCTGATGATCCCCCGCAAGTCATCTCAGTATTCCACGGATTATTTGTAGTACCATATACACTGTTATAGGTCTGCCAATCACCTGCAAAAAATGGTACATTTGTTTTTCCAAAAATGACTGCTCCTTCATCAACAAGTCTCTGAACTATATCAGCATTTTTGGTAACAACATGTTCTTTATAAAAAGGTGTCCCAGAAGATACCGGAAATCCCTCTACTTCATATACATCTTTTACTGTAATAGGCAAACCATGTAAAGCTCCTAAATACTCTCCTCTAGCTACGGCATTATCAGCACTCCTTGCCCTTTTTATAGCATAATCTTCATTTATACTAATAATTGCATTTATTTTCGGGTTAACTTCATTCACCCTTTTAAAGAAGTAGTTAAGCAGCTCAACACTACTTATCTGCTTGCTCTTTATCATTTCAATTAATGTTTTCGCAGACAAATAAGCATATTGCACTTATGTATTCTCCTTTCATACTTCAGCTATCTGTATTTGTCAATTTTTTAGCTCTGTTAATGAGTATAGTTCTTCTGGCGTTTGCTCTTTCTGCCTCTCTATCTATAATGTCTTCTTTCATACCGTCCAATAAGTTTTCTGAACTGCTGATAAACTGGGCTAAAGCCTCAATAGTAGGATACCTGAACAAATCAACCATAGTTATTTTATTTGATATTTCCTTTTGCAATCTTCTGAATACACTTACCATAGACACAGAATCTCCACCTAAATCAAAGAAGTTGTCCCTTATTCCAAATTCAGTTTGTGGAAATATATCTTTCCATATATTAATAATTTTTCGTTCTATTTCATTACTAGGTAATGATACAGAATTTCGGGTATTTTTTACAGATTGCTTCCTTCCTATTTCTGTTAACATTCTTCTGTCTACTTTTCCATTCTGAGTTAAGGGTAAGCTATCCAAAACTATAATTTTTGAAGGTACCATATAAGAAGGCAATTTATCCTTCAGATAAGTTTCTATTAATTCATAAATTGTAACCTTTGATTCATCTTTTTCCATATAATCTTTCTTTGATTCGTAATTTTCCATATTCCTTTCATATAAATTCCATTCTTCTATTAGTCCTTCTTTTGATAACTGATTTTCCGTAATCTTGCCTCCTAAAATGCAATGAAGAAATACATGATTATCATTTAGTTTTAACTTTTCTCTCAGGCAGTCAAATTCCAGCTTTCCTATCTGGCACAAGCCGATCATAAAATTAGGGGCTGTGCTTTCAAGAAGTTGTGTTATAATTCCTGCCTCAATTGCCATATACTCTAACCCTTTCTTTTTCCCATACATAGGTGTAATGGCAGACAAATCGCCTACAAGATAAATGGAAAATGCTGCTTTATCATATATAAGTTGATTTACGGTAGTGTGAATATTCTCTTCAATACTCCCACCTTCTGACAAGGTTATAAGCCTATGTTCTCTCGGATCATAATAATAAAAACCTCCCTCAAGCAACTCAATAGCGTTGTTTTTTACTTGAAGATATGTCTGTACAGGATATACTCCCCCACTTGAAGCATATAAATATTTAGGGAAAGGAACTCCTTCAATTTTTTGCTGAGCAAGGCAATTTATAAATCCGCTAAAATCTTTGAAAGCTATAGGTTCTCCGCTAAAATGCCTATAACTCCTTCTTCTGTAATAATTATCATAATTCATACAGAATTTATCAAGATATATAGCTTTGTTGCCTTCTTGTTTTCTTATTGCAGGTTCACTGAGCTTAAAAGCCATACGTTCCAACTTATCAGTTATTAATTCCTCTTCATCATCTAAACCTTCCACTCCATACAATCTTTCCTTGTTCACAACTATGTACGCCTCAAGATGCTTTCTGTCAAGTTCATCTCCTTGTACTACAACCGCTGCATCTTTGATATACTCATTCTGTCTTATGACACTTTCTATCTCTCCCAGTTCTATCCTGTACCCACCTATCTTAACTTGTGTATCCTGCCTGCCCAGAAATTCTATGTTACCGTCTTCCATGTATCTTCCGTAGTCTCCGGTCCTATACAGTCTTTCTCCAGTTACCGGATGTACTATAAAGCTTTGGGCTGTTTTTTCCTCATCATCCCAATAACCTTTCGCAACACCTATGCCTCCTATGTACAACTCTCCTACTATACCTACTGGGCTCACTTCCAGTCTCTCATTCATCACATATACCCTCTGGTTTTCCATTGATATTCCGTAGGGTATGCTCCTCCATCCTTCTTCCACTTCCTTTATAGGATATAATATTGACCATATCGATGCTTCTGTCGCTCCTCCAAGACTTATAACCTCAATATCTTTCCCCATCTTTCTTATTTTCTCGGGAAGACTTAGCGGTATCCAGTCCCCACTCAGCATAACCAGCCTCAGTGTCTCATATTCCACCTCTCCTTGCGTATACTCCGCCAACATGTTCATTAATGCAGGTACTGAATTCCATACCGTTACCCCTCTTTCCCTTATCATCATGTCCCAATGGGATGGGTCTCTCAACCTGTCACTGTCAGGCAGTACCAATACTCCTCCTGCCCCTAAAGTCCCAAATATGTCATACACCGAAAGATCAAAGCTAAGGGATGATATACCAAATACCTTGTCCCTCCTCCCTATTCCAAATCTCCTGTTAATATCTTCAATTGTATTTACCGCCCCTTGATGGTCTATCATTACTCCTTTTGGTGTACCCGTGCTCCCAGATGTAAATATTACATATGCAAGTCTCTGCGGGTCATAATACATTTCCATGGGCTCCGCCTCGACATTCAGCATTTCTTCACTTACAACTATCTTATCTATATCCTCCGATAAAACCAGCTTCTCTGCCGCATCGGCACACACAATTGCAACCTTCACTTTCCCTATTCTCAACAGATTGTTTATTCTATCTGCCGGAAGACTTGCATCCACAGGCATATAGGCTCCTCCAGCTTTCAGTATACCCAACACGGCTGCAATTTGTTCCCAGCACTTTTCCATTACCACCGCCACCAGTTGTCCTGAGCCTACACCCATTTCCCTGAGCTGCTTCCCTATTTTATTGGAACAGTTATCAAGTTGGGCATACGTTATCCTAAGTCTGCTGGTTTCAATAGCAATTGCATTCCCGTACTTTGAGGCATTCTCTACAAAACCGCTATGCAGCATCTTACCAGAAATCTGTACTACATTGTTGTGCTTCGCCAACACTTCATCCAGCCTCTTCCTGTATTTGAACTCTGCTTTCCCATAATGCAGGGGAAATTCAATTTCCCATGCTTCATCCGACTCCGCTAATAAATGCAGCAGTTTACAATAGGCATCAAACATCTCATCTATCATGCCCTGTGGAAACAACTCCTCCACTACATCCCAATTGAAATGCAATTCCCCTCCCTTCTCTATTACCTGGTGGTCCAGCCATACTTGGGGAGTCTGGGATATGCTATACCGATCATCATTTCTGTTTCCAATATTGCTAGTAAAGGCGTTATCAGGGTCTTCCCACGTAGCTTCAACCTGATTCAATAAACTTGTAAATATAACAGGAATAATTGCTCTGGCAGGATCCTTATATTTTGCAATAAGGTCTCTGGTAACTCTTACACCACTGTAATACCTGTGGTCCATATCTTTAAGCAATTGTACCTGATTGGCGCGCACTCTTTTAATAAAAGGCTCTACTTCAGAATAATTGACCTCAAGCAATGTTAGAGATGTAAAATCTCCGATCACTTCATTTACCTGAGGATGCATAGGAAGACGATTAAACAGGGTTAGATTTAACGTAAAGTGCGAACTTTTGCTCCATGTTGACAGTACCTCCGAAAAAGCTGACAGCAGCATAACTGTTGGAGTTATCCCTAACAACGAAGCTTTCATTTTCAGTTTTTTCCAATTTTCCTTTTTGAGTATATATTTCCATCTTCTAAATACTGGAGTTATTATGGTGTCTGGATCCTTTGCCAATTGGAGTTGTGGACCCGGCGGCAAAGTATCTAACCTCTTCTGCCAATACTCTTTTGACCTTACAAAATTTTGTGTGTTCTCTATTTTATTAAGACTAATTACATAATCTCTAAATGAAAGATCCAGTTTTTCAAATACGTAATCAGGTTTATGGTATAAAATAGATAATTCATTAAGCAGCAATTCCAGACTCCAAGCATCAGTAATAAGAAGGTCTATACTTATATGAAGCCTTACACAATCGTCAGGAAGCAATGTTGCGCGCACATCAAACAATGGCCAGTTATAACAGTCTAACACTTGATGTGACATTTCATTTCTTATTGTATCCATATACCTTCTGATTTCTTCAACACTGCTGTTTGCCATATTGTTAACTTTTATATTATACTTGGGAACCTCTTTCAATATCTTTTGAGTTCCATCTGGAAGCATTACTGCTCTAAGCATTTCATGGCGCTCTATCATTTTGTTGAAAGCAATATTAAATCTTTCAATATCCAGCTGCTTGATATCATTCTCAAAATACATGTGAGTCGAAGTATTACCCAGTTCCATTTTATCGTTCCGTCCAACCCAATATGCCTTCTGCACATCAGTAAGAGGAAATGGCTCATATCGGTTTTCCAAATCTGTTTCAACTTCCGGTAAAGGTTCATACCTACTTTCTCTGGCAATAAGATACTGTAACAAAGTATTTGTAAACCCTGGTATTGTAGGATTTTCGAAAAATTTTTGCAATGGTATCTCAATTTTGAATTCTCTACATACTGTAAAAAGTACTTGTGTAGCAAGAAGCGAATGTCCACCAAGCTCAAAAAAACTATTTTGAAAATTATTAATCTTTTGTCCAAGGGCTTTTTCCCATATTTCCACAAGCTTTGCTTGTACTGCTTCATATGAAATAATCTCATCACCAGAACAATCAGCTTTTACTTCAGGCTCTTTTACCATACATTTATTATAAAAAGTTCCATCTGCAGCAACCTCATTATTGGCCATAGGCTCTATGAAATAACTTTTTCGCTCAAACGGGTAGGTAGGAGCAATAATCCTATTATGCCTTTTTCCGTCATAGTACTCATTCCAGTCAATATTGATTCCAATAGTCCATAAATATGCAATTAACTTTTTAATTCCATACGTTTTTGCATCCTTTAAAAGTTCACCAGTATCCACTATTTCCGGACCATCACCATAAGCTCCATCATTGATAGATTCTGCAAAGCCTACTAGAACTAAAGAAGTTTGATCGCTTAATACAAACGGAAACTCATCATATATTTGTTCTGTCTTAACAGATCCCCTATATTCTCTATAGCCTTTATGCCTGTCCAAATCATGATATTTGTCCCCTTGGAGGCATATTTCATCGATAGCATCTTCTGCCTTGATTATCCCGGCAACAGCAAGATATACCAATTCTCCTACTCCTTGCACATAGGCAGTTTCAATCTTTATCCCCCATTTTGTCAATAAGGTTCCAATTGTATACTGAATAACAAAGCTAGACAAGACATCGTATTTTTCATTTTCCTCAATTAAAATAATCCCGTATTTAGCTCTTATATACGCTAAAAGCCTGTCAAATATTTGATGGTACTCGCTTACTTCATTATAAAGATCCATAACGTCTTCCCACTTAGCAGAAGGTTTACTAGAAAATAATAATTCGGCTGTTCTGCTACTTACACACTTTACATCAGTGTCAATTGCTTTCTCACAATTATTGAGCATTTCCATCAGATGCCCATAATCCTTAAAAACAAAAGCCTTTCTGTAAGGAAAACTGTTTCTTCCAACTTTCATTGTATATGCCAAATCCGATAGATTCACTTCAGGATTAAGCCTTAGATATGTCAGCATATTTGAAATATATTTCTTCAAGGCCGTTGGTGTTTTTGCTGATAATACAAGAAATTCAGTTTCCTCATCATTATTTTTAGCTTCAGTTTCAGGTGCTTCCTCAAGAACAACATGGCAATTAATTCCTCCCAGTCCAAAAGAACTGACACCTGCTCTTCTCGGTAAGCAATCAGTATCCCAGTCTGTCAGCATGGTATTGACATAGAAGGGAGTTTCATATATTCCGAGCTTAGGATTCGGTTCATCATAATTTAAACTCGGCGGAATTTTCTTATGTTTTAGAGCAAGTGCAGTTTTGATAAGTCCCGCAACCCCTGAAGCCATTTCAGTGTGTCCAATATTTGCCTTTACTGAACCAATTGCACAAAATTCTTTCTTATCAGTATTTAAAGAAAAAGCGCGTATCATTGCTTCTATTTCAATGCTATCACCCAATGGTGTACCACTTCCATGAGCTTCTATATAGGTTATATCCTCAGGTGAAACTCCTGCAACACTTTGAGCTTCAGTAATAACAGCTACCTGACCGTCTACTCCAGGAGCAGTATAACCTACCCTTGATGAACCATCACTATTTACAGCTGTCCCTTTAATAATGGAATATATCTGATCTCCATCATTTATAGCATCTTGTAATCTTTTTAAAAGCACGATTCCCATTCCATTGCTGTAAACGGTTCCAGTTGCATTGCCATCAAACGGCCGTAAGTGACCATCATCTGAAACCAGCCCACCTTGTTGGAATTTATATCCGGGTAGCTGTGGATATTTGATAGTTATCCCTCCCGCAATAGCCATGTCACATTGTCCACTTAATAAACTTTCGCATGCCAGATGGACAGCCACAAGGGAAGTCGAGCAGGCTGCCTGTACTGTAACACAAGGGCCTTTAAGGTTTAGCTTGTATGCCACTTGTGCTGTGAGATGATCTTTGTCATTTCCAATCATCAACTGAAGATCTCCCACAGAATTCATTATATCTTTACGGCTCAAAATATTATTGATAAGATATGTACTCGTGCTTACACCCGCATAAATTCCTATCAACCCCTTATAATCAATCGGGTTGTATCCTGCCCTTTCCATCAATTCCCACGAACCTTCCAAAAACAACCTGTGCTGTGGATCAGTTATTTCTGCTTCTCTTGCTGTAAAACCGAAGAAATTTGCATCAAACATTTCTGCATCTTCAATTACGGTATTTACATGTATCATATCTGAAAGATAATTAACCTGATAATATTTGTCAGTATCTCTATGAATTACTTCCACCCCATCTCTTAGTACTTCCCAAAACTCATCAACTGTCTTCACTCCCGGAAAACGGCAGACCATACCTATAATAGCAATATCATTCGAACTGTTTATATACAACTCCTTATTACTATCCATATCAAACTTCATCCTCTCATTCTTATTTTCCACGTGTTCTCCTTGAATTCAGACGCATTGCCGCACGGCTCACTGCACTTTCTACAAGTTTTTTATCATTACTTCCTTGATTTAGATATTCTGCAAGAGAAGCTACGGTTGAAAATCTGAAAAGGTCAACTATGGATATATCCAAGCCCAATTTCTTCATACTATTGTGAACTTGAATTATTTTAAAAGAATTTCCGCCAAAATCGAAGAAGTTATCTTGCACACCTATGTTCTCAACTTCAAGTACCTCTTTCCATATATCAATAATTATTCCTTCAAGACGGTTTTTAGGTAATGTCCTAACACTATTTTTTATAAACTTGACTTCTTGTTCTGGTTTCTTTGTAGGTTTTGTCGTCATTAGGGCTTTTCTATCAATCTTACCGTTAGCAGACAACGGAAGACTTTTAACACAAAAAATACGCTTGGGAATCATATAATCCGGCAGCTTCTCCAAAAGATATTTTTTTATTTCATTTTCTATTACATTTTCCAATTCTCCGTGTGTGTTCACCTTGTTTTCATTATTCTTCTTATTTTCCTCCAGCAACGCCTCAAGTGTCATTTGATCTTCTGAAACCAATCCTCCCAGCAGCATATGGAGATATAGATGTGAATCATCAAGTTTTAAATGATGTCTTATTTTCTCAAAATCAATCAATCCTATCTCACAAAAGCCTAAGTTAAATTTAAGACCTTCTGTTTTAATATGCTGGGTTATTATTCCCGCTTCAATATAACTGTAAATCTTCCCTTTTTCCATCCCATACAAAGGTGCTATTGCATCAATCTTGCTGACTAGAAAAACAGAAAAAGCACTTTCATCAAATATGGGTCTATTTTCTTTAACATGGATGCTTCCAGCATCTTGTTCCGAACTTAGAACAGAGAGAGTATGTCTTGAGGGATTGTAATAATAGTATCCACCCTCCAGCCCTTCTATCCTTCCATCTTTTACATATATGTATATTTGAACCGGGTAAAGTGTTCCTGCCGATGAGTACAGGTACTTAGGCAATAACAATTCTCTGTTCCTTATACTTGAAAGACAGCTCAGAAACTTACCAAAACTGTCAAGTTTTATGGCTTCCTTTTGGAATGATCTGTAGCTCCTTCTAAGTAAATACTCTTTAAAGGGATAATCATTTCCTCTATTTAATTGAATGCCGTTGTCTATATCTTTTCTTATTGCAGGTTCACTAAGCTTAAACTCCGTCCTTTTGACGGGATCTAGGATCAACTTCTCTTTATTCAAGCTCTCAATCTCCACTAGCTTGTTTTCATCCACAACTATGTACGCCTCAAGATGCTTTCTGTCAAGTTCATCTCCTTGTACTACAACCGCTGCATCTTTGATATACTCATTCTGTCTTATGACACTTTCTATCTCTCCCAGTTCTATCCTGTACCCACCTATCTTAACTTGTGTATCCTGCCTGCCCAGAAATTCTATGTTACCGTCTTCCATGTATCTTCCGTAGTCTCCGGTCCTATACAGTCTTTCTCCAGTTACCGGATGTACTATAAAGCTTTGGGCTGTTTTTTCCTCATCATCCCAATAACCTTTCGCAACACCTATGCCTCCTATGTACAACTCTCCTACTATACCTACTGGGCTCACTTCCAGTCTCTCATTCATCACATATACCCTCTGGTTTTCCATTGATATTCCGTAGGGTATGCTCCTCCATCCTTCTTCCACTTCCTTTATAGGATATAATATTGACCATATCGATGCTTCTGTCGCTCCTCCAAGACTTATAACCTCAATATCTTTCCCCATCTTTCTTATTTTCTCGGGAAGACTTAGCGGTATCCAGTCCCCACTCAGCATAACCAGCCTCAGTGTCTCATATTCCACCTCTCCTTGCGTATACTCCGCCAACATGTTCATTAATGCAGGTACTGAATTCCATACCGTTACCCCTCTTTCCCTTATCATCATGTCCCAATGGGATGGGTCTCTCAACCTGTCACTGTCAGGCAGTACCAATACTCCTCCTGCCCCTAAAGTCCCAAATATGTCATACACCGAAAGATCAAAGCTAAGGGATGATATACCAAATACCTTGTCCCTCCTCCCTATTCCAAATCTCCTGTTAATATCTTCAATTGTATTTACCGCCCCTTGATGGTCTATCATTACTCCTTTTGGTGTACCCGTGCTCCCAGATGTAAATATTACATATGCAAGTCTCTGCGGGTCATAATACATTTCCATGGGCTCCGCCTCGACATTCAGCATTTCTTCACTTACAACTATCTTATCTATATCCTCCGATAAAACCAGCTTCTCTGCCGCATCGGCACACACAATTGCAACCTTCACTTTCCCTATTCTCAACAGATTGTTTATTCTATCTGCCGGAAGACTTGCATCCACAGGCATATAGGCTCCTCCAGCTTTCAGTATACCCAACACGGCTGCAATTTGTTCCCAGCACTTTTCCATTACCACCGCCACCAGTTGTCCTGAGCCTACACCCATTTCCCTGAGCTGCTTCCCTATTTTATTGGAACAGTTATCAAGTTGGGCATACGTTATCCTAAGTCTGCTGGTTTCAATAGCAATTGCATTCCCGTACTTTGAGGCATTCTCTACAAAACCGCTATGCAGCATCTTACCAGAAATCTGTACTACATTGTTGTGCTTCGCCAACACTTCATCCAGCCTCTTCCTGTATTTGAACTCTGCTTTCCCATAATGCAGGGGAAATTCAATTTCCCATGCTTCATCCGACTCCGCTAATAAATGCAGCAGTTTACAATAGGCATCAAACATCTCATCTATCATGCCCTGTGGAAACAACTCCTCCACTACATCCCAATTGAAATGCAATTCCCCTCCCTTCTCTATTACCTGGTGGTCCAGCCATACTTGGGGAGTCTGGGATATACTGTTTTTTGAGGTTTCTTCCTGATTCACAACTTTAAATATATCCTGAAAATCATCCTTTTCTGAATAGTTAAGGTCAAGCAAACTTGTAAAAACAACTGGAAATGGTTCAGAAATATACCCTTTTCTCAGAAGTTGCTCAGTGACTCTAATACCGCTGTATAATCCGTTATCCAAATCGTTCCACAATTGTTCCTGAATCTTTCTAGCTTTCAATTCTATAGATTTTGTATCTTTATTGTTTACTTCAAGTAGGCTAATAGTAGTAAAATCACCTACAATATCGTTTATTTGAGGATGAAAATTAAAACGGTTGAAAATAGTCAAGTTAAGTGTAAAACACGCTTTTTTGCTCCATAAGCTTAGAATTTCTGAAAAACACGCTATTAGTAATACTGTCTTTGTTATGTTTTTCCCTTTTAATCTGTTTGTAAGTTTTTTCCACTGTTGTTCATTCATAACGTACTTCCATCGCTTAAATTGTGGATGTTTTATATCGTTAGGATTTTTACATATAGGTAGTTGAGGTCCTGGTGGAATACTATCCAGCCTTCTCTCCCAATACTCTTTTGCTTTTGCATAAATAGGCTGAGCAAGTAGCTTTTCATAGGCTATAACATAATCTCTGAAGCTAATATCCAAATTTTGGAGTTCCCCTTCGGGATTTGCATAGAAATATGCTATTTCTCTAAGAAGAATCTGAAAACTCCACGCATCCGCAATTAAAAGGTCAAAGCTAATGTGGAGTCTCGTTAATTCATCATCGAGTATACTTGCCTGCACATCAAACAAAGGCCAATCCGAATCCTTCAATACCTGATGGGATAACTCCTGTCTTACTGCTTCAAGCCTTAACCGTTTTTCTTCCTCAGACGTTCCCTTTAAATTATGTGTCTTTATCTCATATACTGGAACATTCTCCAGAATTCTTTGTCTTCCGTCTGATGTTATTACAGCTCTTAACATGTGATGGCGTCTAATTACCTTATTGAAAGCTTCAGAAAATCTTCTTAAATCCAGGTTTTCTATTTCCACCTCTTGGTATATATGGGTAGAAATACTCCCCAAACCCAACTGACTGTTTCGTCCAGCCCAGTATGCCATTTGTACTTCAGTTAGAGGAAAACTATCATATAAATTATCATAATCAATGGTGATAGACGGGAATTGCATGTTCGGGTACGTTCTGAAATCATTACAGTATTTATCAATTTCAGCTGCAAATGAAGCAATGGTAGGATATTGGAATATCCACCTCAGAGGAAAAGATGCTTCAAATTCATTGTTAGTTTTAGCTATGATACTTACTGCTAGAATTGAATGCCCACCCAAATCAAAAAAGTTATCATATATTCCTATCGACTTTCTTGTCAACACTTCCATCCATATTTTTGCCAATCTTTTTTCTGTTTCATTTCGTGGCATTTGGTCTTCAATATTTTCTTCAACTTCATCTAAAGGAATTTCCATTAGTTTTTTTCTGTCTATTTTTAAGTTTGGTGTTAACGGAAATTGATGTACAAAAGCAAAACGTGAAGGAATCATATACTCCGGTAATTCTTCCCTTAAGTACTTCCGTAAATCCGACAGATCTATTGCTTCTTTTCTAATTCCGTTTTCTAGTTTAATAAAAGCAGTAAGGCTGTACTCTCCTGAAGAATCCTTGATTCCTATGACAACGCTGTTCTCAATACTTCTGTATTTATTCAGCCTGTTCTCAATCTCAGCCGGCTCTATTCGAAATCCCCTGATTTTGAGCTGATGGTCTTTACGTCCGCAAAACATAACTCTGCCATCACTTAAATACTTTGCCTTGTCACCAGTAAAAAACAAAGTCTCATCATTCTTGTAAGGATTCAAAACAAATCTTTTTCTTGTTTGATCCTCATCATTGTTATATCCCTCCGAAACACCCAGTCCTCCAATATAAAGGTCACCTATTACACCTGGAGGCACAACTTTCAGTTTATCATCTAGTATATATATTTTTGTGTTGTGAATCGGTTTGCCTATAGTAATTATTGAATTCTCTCCATTTATTTTCTCCATTAACGACCACACAGTGGTTTCTGTTGGTCCGTACATATTCCACAAACATTTACATCTTTGCACCAACATTTCTGCTAAATCCTTCTTTAATTCCTCACCACCGCATAAAACTGTAAGTTCTGAATTACCCTTCCATCCGCTGGTAATTAACATTCTCCAAAAAGCAGGAGTACCTTGCATGATTGTTGGCTTGTACATTTCAATTCTTCTTTGCATTTCTGCTCCATCGGCTGCAATACCTTTTTCTATCTGAATAACACAGGCACCGCTTACCAACGGAAGGAATATTTCCAACACAGAGATATCAAAGGAATATGTAGTGATAGAAAAAAATCTGTCAGTTTCCTTTATTCCGAGCTTCTTCTTCATTGAACTAAGAAAATTGACTACATTCATATGAGTAATTCGAACACCTTTAGGATATCCTGTACTTCCGGATGTATACATTATATAAGCCAGCATGGAAGTATCTAAATTACTGTTATATTCATAATTACTGTCATCCTCTAACCATATCTCCGAACTCGCAGAGGCATCAATAATTCTTACGTTATCCGGTATGCTATGGTTACCGCTACTATTTACTACAACCAATTCCATACAGGAATTTTTAATAATAAAGCTTGTACGTTTTTTCGGATAAGATGGGTCTATAGGCACATAAGCACATCCAGCTTTTAATATACCAAGTAGCACAAACACAAGTTCAGGTTCCGGTTCCATATGTACACCTATTATCATGCCTGGTCTTATACCCTGTTTTTTTAAAAAAACTGCAAATTTATTAGCATTTCTATCCACCTGCTCATATGTATAGATTTTATCCTTAAAAACAAGTGCTTTGCCTATAGGAGTTCGCTTAACCTGTTCTTCAAATAGGCCATGAACAGTTTGTTTGAAATCAATTTCAAGAAAAGTCTGATTCCATTTGTTTAAAATTTTGTCATATTCCTCTTTACTCATATATTCAAGGTGTGATATATCAACTTCATCATTTTGCGTTATAGTCTCCAATACATTAATATAGTGCTTGGAAAAGTTGTTTATTGTATCATAAAGGTACAAATCAGTATTGTACTCTATGCTTGCTCTCAAATAGTCCTCCATTTCTGTTATTTCCAATGTTATATCAAATTTTGAAAGTTTATTGCTAAATTCCATCGGTTCCCATAAAACTCTATCAATAACTGATGAATTCCTTCTGTTTTGGAAAATAAAAAATATCTGAAATAGCGGTGAGTAACTTAAATCTCTCATTGGGTTGACAAGTTCAATCATTTTTTCAAACGGAACATTTTGGTTGTCTATAGCTTCAGTTGTATTTCTTGCTATTAGTTTCAAAAGCTCATTAAACTTCATACTTCCAGATAATTTTGTATTAATAATAAGACTGTTTGCAAAAAAGCCAACTACTCCCTCTGTTTCAGTCCTATACCTACCTGCCGTAGGTGTTCCAATCACAATATTTTCAGCTCCTGTATACTTGAACAGTAAAACTTTGAAAGCTGCAAGCATAGTTGTATAAAGTGAAACACCGTTTTTCTTGCTTAGTATCCTTAACTTGTCAAGGAGAGCTCTTTCTACTCTAAAATGGAGTATATCTCCTGAGTATGTTTGTATCGAGGGTCTAGGGAAATCCGTAGGCAGAGAAAAGAATGAAGGTGCTCCTTTTAAACTCTTTTCCCAGAAATCCAGTTCACGTTCTAAAAATTCATCCTGAAACCATTCTCTTTGCCAGCTTGCATAATCAACATAACGTATCGGTAGCTCTTTTAATTGAATTTGCTGACCATTGCAAAGCGCACTATAAATCTCTATAAGTTCTTGGGTTATTATTTGTATTGACCAGCCATCCGATATAATATGGTGAATATTGAGCAAAAAAACATAATGTTCGCTGTCAAGTTTGTATAAAACTGTCTTTATGAGCGGCGGACAGCTTAAATCGAAGACATAACCAGTTTCATTTAAAAGTAGCTCATCCAGCTTTTTCTGCCTTTCCTCGTCATTATAATCACTTAAATCCATCACTGTAAGCGGTACAAATAAATTATCAAGTATTTGCTGATATGGTTTACCATCTACAACCATAAAAGCAGTCCTTAAACTTTCGTGTCTTTGCACAAGTATATTAATGCTCTTTTCAAGTATATTGCTATCTATATGGCCAGTAACCTTAATCACATTATATAAATTGTAAATTGAAGAATTTTCCTCAAGTTGGCACACAAACCAAAGTCGCTCCTGACCAAGTGACAGAGGATACTCCTTCTTCTCTCCGATATTCCGCTCTATGGGTATTTGCAACACAGAAATATTTCTTTCTTTTACTTTCTTTTTAAAGAGCATCAACTGTTCAGGACTAAGTGATGAAATCCTCAACTGCTTGCCCATGTTCTACTCACCATCTTTCTATTTTTTACTAATCGTCAAGTACTTTGTTTAATTCATCTTCAGACATTCCTACTATCTCTGACAAAAGATCATCTACCTCATTCATGGAGTTTTGCCTGGAGGACAGAATCAAATGGCTTATTTGTTCCACTGTAGGATTGCTGAATAAAACATTCAGAGAAAATCTAGTGTTATATATCTCCCTAATTCTTGACAATACCTGAGTTGCCAGTAGGGAATGCCCTCCGATATCAAAAAAATTATCCTTAATACCTATAGGTTTAATACCCAAAAGATCTTCTAATATATTAACGACGTTCTGCTGTACTTCATTCTCGGGTGGCACATATTCCACATCCTGGTTAGGCCTGTCATGGTACGTTTTTTCAGATTGTTTCTGACAAACAAGGGGTTCACTTTTATCGCTATTGTACACATTCTCACAATTTTGGATTGTATCTCCGGCATCTTCGCCTTTAATCCAATAACTCTTTCTCTCAAAGGCATACGTTGGAAGAGGAATTCTTCTTCTTACCTCGTTTTCATAATATTTTGCCCAATCTACTTTTACTCCGTTTGCCCAGAGCTCTGCCAGTGCATTCGCCAAAAATTTACAATCGTTATCAGTTTGATTGCAACTTCTTATTGTAGGGATAACGACCATATCCTCTTTATAGACAGTACTTTGCCGAACAAACTTGCAAAGGGTATTGCCAGGTCCAATCTCCAACAAAACCCTTGAATCATTTTCCAGAAGTTTTTCTAACCCTTCCTTGAATCGAACAGGTTCAAGAATATGCTTCACCCAGTAATCAGGGTTTATTGCTTCGTTTTCTTTAATCCAATCACCTGTAACACATGAAATGAAAGGAATGGAAGGCTTTTTAAGTGATACGCTTTTTATTAGTTCTGCATATTCTTCAGCTACGCCCTTCATCATAAGTGAATGAAAAGCATGGGAAGTTTTTAATCTAGTGCAAAATATATTACTGTCATTTAGTCTCTTTTCTATATGAGAAAGACTCTCGAACTCACCAGAAAGTACACATAGCTTGGGAGCATTTATCGCCGCAATACTTACTCCATCCTGCAAGAACTTCAATGCTTCCTTCTCCTCCAAGGCTACAGCCAGCATACCACCCTGAGGCATATTAAACATCATACGCGCCCTGAGGCAAACTAATTTCAACGCTTCTTCCAAAGAAAACACACCCGAAATAGTTGCCGCTACATATTCGCCAAGACTATGCCCTATCATGGCAACAGGCTTTATACCCCAATTCATAAGAAGGCTTGCCATAGAGTACTCCAGCGCAAATAACAGAGGCTGTGTTATGTAGGTCTGATCGATAACAGCTTGTTCCCCGTCTTCATAGTAGTCTTTGTATAATAATCTACATAAATCAACATCAATTACTTCCTTAACAATTTCACAGCACCGATCGAACACTTCTTTAAAGACCTGTTCTGCCTCATATATGCCACGGGCCATATTTATATACTGTGCTCCTTGACCTGTAAACATAAAACACACTTGTCTCTCATCAAAGGAACATACCGTACTAATGACCTTATGACTGTCAAAACTGCTCAATGACTCCACAGCGTCTTTAACATCTCTGCACACAACTACTCGTCTGTATGAAAAATGCTTTCTTCCCATAGCAAGTGTATATGCAACATCTGCAATATTACTTACCTTTTCATCCTTAAGATAATTAACAAGATTATTAGTATTACCTTCCAATGAATAAGGAGTTTTTGCTGATATCATAAGTATATTCCATTCCCTAGAGTTTCCGGAGGAAGGATTGTGTAAATTCTCCTCCACTATAATATGTACATTCGTTCCACCCATCCCCAGTGATGTAATTCCGGCTATTCTGGAACCATTAAAATCATTCCAATACTTAGCGGAGGTATTTACATAAAACGGACTGTTCTCAAAGTCTATTTCAGGATTCGGTGTATCAAAGTTAATTAATGGAGGTATTTTTTTATTGTAAAGAGATAAAACTACTTTTATCAAGCCAGCAATACCAGCAGCAGAATCCAAGTGACCTATATTGGGTTTAACTGAACCCAAAGCACAGAACTTTTTTTTGTCTGTCTGGTATCTGAATGCCTGAGTCAATGCCTTAACTTCTATTGGATCTCCCAGAGCAGTACCTGTACCATGAGCTTCAATATAGCTTATTCGCTCAGGGTTTACATTAGCCGCTATTTGAGCTGTTACAATTACATTTGCTTGTGCATCTACACTTGGTGCTGTATAGCTTACTTTCTCTGATCCGTCATTATTAACCCCAAATCCCTTTATAACCGCCCATATGTGATCATTATCCCTTATAGCTTCATCCAGACGCTTCAATACCACAAGTCCATACCCATTACCGGGTACAAACCCACTGCTTTTAGCATCAAAAGCTCTGCAATGACCATCAGAAGACATTATTCCTCCCACATCATAAAGATAACCGGACTTTACAGGAGGACCTACCGTTATGCCGCCAGCCAGCGCCATATCGCATTGGTAGGTAAGCAGACTTTGGCAAGCTATAGCTACTGCCGCAAGGGATGTTGATGAAGATGACTGCACATTGATAGACGGTCCTTTTAGGTTTAATCGGTAGGAGATCGTACTGGTTATACTATCTTTGTCATTCCCAATTGCCGCCTGCAAATTACCAGCAGCAAGAATTTTCTTTATGTGCGGGTATACATTAAGAAACAGATATGAGCTCATGCTTTTTCCGGCATATACTCCTATGGCGCCTTCATACCTTTCAGCATCATAACCTGCATTTTCCAGTGCTTCCCATGCACATTCCAGCAAAAGCCTATGCTGAGGATCCATAAGTTCCGCTTCTTTAGGGTTGATATCAAAAAAAGAAGCATCAAATAAATCAATATTATCTATAACCCCTTTTGCTTTTATATAATCTTTATTTTTTATATAATTCAGTTCAATTCCCTCTTCAATAAGCTCTTCATCGGTAAAGAAAGAAATGCATTCCCTGCCATTTATTATATTATCCCAAAACTCATATATATTCGCTGATTTTGGAAAGCGTCCTGCCATACCAATAATAGCAATCTCATTTCCGTTGAGTTCACTTTTATTCATTGTTCCTCCACCCTTTACAACTTAATTTTTAAGATTTTTATTTAGTTCTGGCATTTTTCGTGCTCTGGAAAAAGCTTGCCTTTGCTTCAATGCCCTCTCTTTGACACTGTCAAAGGAAATCTGTTCGCTGCCGTTGTCGATATACTTAGCAAGAGAAGCAATCGTGGGATATCTGAATAAATCTACTGCTGTAAGCTTTATTTCCACTATATTCTTTAGTTTGTCAAGCACTTTGGATATAAGAAGAGAGTGTCCTCCAATATCAAAGAAATTATCATGAATACCTACTTCAGCTATCCCTAAGCATTCTTTCCATACAGAAGCAATTGCCTTTTGAGTGGCAGTATGAGGAACTTCATATGCAACACCCATAACCGGTCTACTATCGTAATAATCAGGCAGTGCATTAAAATCTACCTTCCCATTGCTATTCAAAGGTATAGATTCAAGCATTACAAAATGCCTTGGTATCATATACCTCGGTATTCTCTCAGCAAGCCATTCCGAAATCTCATCACTTTTCAGAACTTCACCGCTGGAAGTTGTATAGTATGCAACCAAAACACCTTCATTTTGTTCAGTATGCCTTACTGAAACAACTACTTCACGAATATCCTTGTGCATTGACAGTTGTTTTTCAATCTCACTGAGTTCAACTCTGTATCCGTGGACCTGCACCTGCTTGTCCGTTCTTCCTACGAAACACAGTTCCCCATTTTCATTCCAATATCCTATATCTCCGGTTTTCAACATCCTCCATCCCTTAACAAAGGGATTTGGGATAAAACGTTTTTCTGTCATCTCAATATTATTCAGGTATCCCCTTGCAAGACCTATTCCTGAAATGAAAATTTGTCCTTTTACTCCTATAGGTACTGGTTCAAGGCAGTCGTCAAGTATATAAATATGGTTGTTTATTATAGGCCTTCCTAAGGAAAAAAAGCTTTGAGTATTAATGCCTTCCGTTTCAATTGTCTTATACGTGTTACAAATTCCGCTTTCAGTTAAACCGTAGCCATTGACTATCTGTATGCCTTTTAGCCTGTTTATATGGTTGGGCAGCAGTGTTTCACCACCGCTTAGTATAAGCCTTATGGTGTCTGGACATCGTTCCATTGTGTTTAATCTAGCTATCATAGAAGGAACTGTGCTAAGTATGGTTACTTTTGTATCTTCTATATACGAAAATAACTCATTGATATCTAAAATCTTTTCCATATCAGCCAAAACAAGAGTTCCACCGGCAGATAAAATAGGAAGTATTTCACCGACAAAACTGGCTGAAGCTATTGATGTGATAGGCAATAATCTGTCATTCCAGCTTACATTATAAGACTGTATAAATGAGTTTATCAGGTTCAGCACACTTCCGTTTTCTATAAGAACCCCCTTTGGTTTTCCTGTTGAACCAGAGGTATATATACAGCATACTAAGCTGTCAGATCTTTCAACAAAAATTCTTCCGTATAATGTATTCGAATCAATATTATTACCTGATTTCAAAATATCTTCAATTAGTATAATCTCTCCCAGGCTGTTGTCAAAAAGACCAGCATATTGCGATTTAGTAATAATTACAGGATTGCCTAAGTCCTTCACTATAGTTGCAATACGTTCCATAGGATACTGTGGGTCAATGGGAACGAAAGCTCCTCCAGCTTTTAGAACACCTAGCACTGCCTCCACCAGTTCGACTGAACTATCCATACATATTGCTATAAGTGTTTCAGACCCCACTCCTTTTTGTAAAAGTCTGCCGGCTACAATATCTGCTTTCCTGTTGAGTTCACCGTATGACATCCTTGACTGACCAAAAATAACTGCCGGGTTATCCGGTATAATATCCGCTTGCCTTTCAAATAATTTGATAATAGGTATGTTATCAATAAAAGAAGCAGTATTATTCCATTCCACAAGTATTTTCTTTCTTTCCTCATCGGATAGGATATTTATTCTGGATATTATTTGTTCTGGATTGCCCAATACAGAATTTATCAACATCTTATAATGACTTACCATTCTTTTAATTGTTTCTATTTTGAATAATTCTGTATTATACTCAAAAGTGCACTTTAGAATGTCCCCATCCTCCCAGCATGTAACAGAAAGATCAACCTGCGATATTCCCATGTCCACCGAAACAGGAATCAGAACGAGATCTCCTATCCTTAATTCCGGCATAGGCGAATTATCAAACTGGAACATAACCTGAAAAATAGGATTATAACTCAGTTCTCTTTTGGGATTAAGTTTCTCGACCAATAGTCCAAAAGGAAGTTCCTGCCTGTTAAAAGCCTCATAGCATTCACTTTTAACAGTTTCTAAATATTGAGAAAACTTCATTTCCCCCTTTATACATGTCCTAATTACAATAGTATTTACAAACAGACCAATCATGCCCTCTAGCTTGCTGTTATTTCTACCGGCAACCGGGGTTCCGATTACAAGATTTTCCTCACCGCTATATCTGTATAACAAAACTTTTAAAACGGATAATAAAAATACAAATGGCGTAATTTTATATTCTTTACAAAAAGATTTAATTCTTCCATATTCATATTTCTCAAAAGCAAACTCCAACAGCGCACCCTTGTATGCTTGAACTGCGGGTCTAGTATAGTCAGTGGGTAATTCAAGTAATGAAGGTACTCCCCTTAGCTTCTCCTTCCAGTATAATAAATGATCTTTCCATTCATTACTGTCAGCTTTTCCTTTGAGCCACCTGACATAGTCACTATACTGCAGTTCCATTGGCTCCAGATTATGATTTGTTTCATTTTCCAGTGCAGCATATATAGCCGCTAACTCTTTAAGCAAAATTCCTTTTGACCATCCATCGGATACAATATGATGGATATTTATTACAATTACATGTTCATTTTCATCAATCTTTATTAGCGATACCCTGAGCATAGAGTCTTTTAATAAATCAAACGGCCTGGAAGCAATTTTATTAATATATCGTTTCAAATCCCCATGTTCTTTTTTGTACTCATCAATTGTATAATCTATAAATTCAAATTCCAGTGACGTTTCATGTCTTATATACTGAATCGGTACTCCACCTTCTTCTTTAAATCCAACATTCAGTATTTTATGCCTTTTAATAATTTCCTCAAAGGTTTTCCTCAGTTTTTCCTTTTCCAACGGACCTTTTACAAGAACTGCCGATGGATTATTATAGACCGGATTTAATGGGTTCATCTTTTGAAGAAACCATATTGCCTTCTGTTGAAATGTAAGCTCAAAGCTTCCTCCATCCTCACAGTGATATATATCAGTCTTTGCCTTGGTATATATCCCCTTGCTCATTAAAAGCTTTTCATATAACTCTTCATTCTTCATTAACTGCCACCTCCCCCAAATTGATGTATTATAATAAAATATCAGTTGTATTCCTTATATTAGACAAACTCATATATTCCTATAATCTTGAGGCATTGCTTTAAGTTTTTCTTTATCTATTTTGCCATTTGATTTAAGAGGAAAGTCACTCACAAATACAAAGCTTGTTGGAATCATATATACAGGTATCTTAGTCGTCAAATATCTTTTTACATCTTCAGCCTGTATATTCATACCGTTTTTTTCGCGGATTATATATGCAGTTAGAAACTGATTGTCATATTCATCTTCTCTCACCAGTACAACCACATCTTTAATTCCGTCAATGGTACTTATGTAATACTCAATTTCTTCTAGTTCTATTCTAAGACCTCTCAGCTTAACCTGATTATCTGCCCTTCCGAGATATATTATATCTCCATCTTCTGTCCACTTTGCTATATCTCCAGTCTTATACATTTTTCCTTCTTTTATAAAAGGATTATTTATAAATTTTTCACTTGTCAGCAAAGGATTGTTCAAGTAACCTCTTGCCAATCCTGCACCTGAAACATAAAGATCACCGGGGCTACCTACGGGAAGTATATTAAGTTCCTGGTCGAGAATATAAAAAGCTGTATTGTCTATAGGTTTTCCTATTGGTATATTTGAATAATTCCTCCCTTTTATGCAAGCAAAGTGTGAAACATCTATAGTAGCTTCCGTAGGTCCGTACAGATTTATCAACATTGCTGAACTGTCACTACAAAATACCTTGTTGAATCTCTCAACCAATTTTACTCCAAGTGGCTCACCGCTTGAGAAAACCCATTTTAAAGTCTTAATTCTCTCTAAATCAAAATCCGTTTCAATATAATCCATGAATATCCTTAAAACAGAAGGAACAAAATGTATAACACTAACTTTATGTTTTTCTATCAGTTTTACAAAAGCTCTGGGGTCATATTCTTTTCTAGGCGGAAGCAAGCAAACTGCTGCTCCTGTAATAGACCACCAGAATATTTCCCAAACAGATACATCAAAAGTATAGGTTGTCTTTTGCATGATAACATCTTCGGAACCGATACTATACTCTTTCTGCATCCATAACAACCTGTTTACAAGCGAATGATGCTCTATCAGTACTCCCTTGGGCTTTCCTGTAGATCCCGATGTATAAATTACATATGCAATGTCGTAAGGTGAATTTACCATTTCGAGATTATTGCCATCACCACGATAGTACTGTTCATCGTTCAAATCAATAACATGTGCTATTTCTCTAGGAACCTGGCTTATAAACTTGCTTTGTGTCAGAATATATTTAACTGAACTATCCATTAATATTTGCTTTTTGCGCTCTTCAGGATAATCGGGGTCAATAGGCAGGTACGCTCCCCCAGCTTTTTGTATTGCAAATATAGCAACCATCATTTCATAAGATCTCTCAACCATAAGTGCTACTATGACCTCAGGACCTACTCCTATTTCCCTTAAAAAAGTAGCCAACTGATTTGCACGGGTATTTAACTCCTTGTAAGTATATACCTGTTCTCCACAAATAACAGCTATATTGTCAGGAGTCTTTCTAACTTGTTCTTCAAACATCTGGCAAATGTTTTTTTCAAAGGAGTATTGTGTTTTTGTATCATTAAACTTGTATAAAATTTTATCTCTTTCAGCTTGCGATAACATTTTACTCATAATTGTACTCATTCCTTAAAATTTTATTAAATAAACCATCAACACCTGTTTTGTCCAATATTAATTTTATTCTATTCTGTCTTTCTTCAATTGGAGTGGCTTTAGCTTCAAACATCCTTTGAAGCATGTAAAAAGCTTTTTCCACATGCTCATCCTGAGCTTCTGTAGTACCACTCTCTATCTGATTTTTTATATTTCTGACCTCATCATACAGCGCTCTGATCCTTGTAATGTCATAATCCAAACTTGAATTGCAGTTTTTTAGGGAAGAAGCATGTGCTATACACATTGTAATAGCCTTTAGTTTCTTTTCCTTTGCACTGTCAGACCTATCGACAGTTTTCAGAGCATTTTGCAAACATTCTCTGTCAAACTGTTCATCAAAAGCATATACTTTAACCCCAGCTTTACTCTCCTGAATCAGATTCTTCAAAACGTTCTGAGGACCCATTTCCACTATTGTGCAAACGTCATTCTTTATTAAATACTCAATACTCTTATCCCATAAAACAGGCTGGTACAGCTGCTTTGTAAGAGCTTCAGGTATTTCACTGGGCGATTCATAAGGCAATCCAGTTACATTAGAAATAACTTTGCACTTACCCTCTTTCCATTCGTATTTTCGCAATTCGTTTTCCAGTATCCGGGCACAGGATTGCATTAGCACACAGTGGTAAGGAGCGCTTCCTATAAGATTGATCACCTGTACATTGTCCCTAGCTTCCATAGCTCTTTTCTCAACAATCTTCAACGCTTCGTCATTTCCGGAAATAGAAACCTGAGTAGGCGAATTGTAGCACGCAACACTGACAGTATGCCCCTCTTCACGTGCATAACTGCACAGTTCTTCTACAACCTGAGGGGATATATTTTTCATTATTGTCATAGATCCACCAGTTGACTTCATAACTTCTTCCGCCAATTGGCTTCTCAACTTAACTATTTTAAGACAATTTTCAAAAGAAATCGAACCACTGCAAGTAAGTGCTGAATACTCTCCCAGACTATGACCGGCCATATAATCCGGTATAATGTTATATTCCTCTATATATCGTCTAAAGTAAGCTACACTGACAACATATATGGCAAGCAACATATTGCTTATCTTGTTTAATTTTACGGTACTACCCTCCAAAATAACGCTAGATATCCTATAACCAAGATATTGGTCTGCTTCCTCAAAAGTTCTTCTTATCACCAAACTCTCATTATACTGTCCTCTAGCCATACCGGCATACTGTGAACCGGAACCAGGAAAAACAAAAGCAAGTTTTCTTTTCAAAGATTACTCCTCCTAATCTGATAGATCTTAGATTCTGAAGTTTTTAGCTATATGTATTTCATACAACTGAGAAGCCCCTTCAATTATTTCCATTATCTTGGAATCTCTGTAAAAACGTTCAACAGCAGCCCCGGCAACACATCCTGAAGCACCGTGAATCTGTACTGCATAATTTGAAACCATAACTGACATTTTTGATGCGTAATACTTTGCCATTAATGTCGCTGCAATACTCGATGGGTCAGCTGCATCACGAAGCATTCCTGCATCATGGCACAATAACCTTGCCGCTTTCACATTTACAATCATTTCTGTAAGCATTTTTTGCACCAACTGATGTTCTCTAATAGGACTATTAAATTGTATCCTGTCCTCTGCATACTTGAATGCTTCCTCCAAGCATGCCTGTCCTAATCCTACACACCCACATGCAGTTGTGTAACGGCCTTCATCTAATGCAAAAGTTGCTACATGGCTTAATCCATGTCCCACTCTCCCAATAAGGTTTTCCTTAGGTATTCTGCAGTTTTTTAAATGCAGTTCTGCCAGCATGTTTGCTCTAAGTCCCAACAACCCGTTGATAGGATGTATCTCAAACCCCGGTGTTTCCCTTTCTACCAAAAAAGCTATACCTCTTCCGTTACATTTTCCAAACACCAAAAATAGATCTGCTATTTGTCCAAGAGTTATGTATCTTTTTTTCCCATTTATAACATAATCATCTCCATCAAGAACTGCTTCGGTTTCTATTTGTTTTATATCACTTCCTGCTTTTGGTTCAGTAATAGCTATAGAAACAATTGTTTCGCCTTTAGCAATCGCAGGCAACCATTTTTGTTTCTGATCTTCCGTACCAAAACGATTTAGGGGTTTACAAACCATAGCATAAACAGTAAGAATGTTTTGAACGGAGCAATAGCCTTTACCAAACTCCTCATGAATTGCCCCCAATGTCAAATAATCCAACTCTAATCCACCATATTTTTTAGGAATTGAAAGTCCTAGAAAACCATGCTTAGCCATTTTTATAAAAAATTCTTTTGGTATAAAAGCATTTCTTTCAAACTCCTCAATACTTGGCACTACTTGTTCCTTAACAAAATCTCGTGCTTTTAGTATCATTATATTTTCATTCGTAACGCTTTTCATAATTTCAAAGCTCCTTTTTCTTTCTTCTCAATATTGTTTTTTATCAGTTCTACCATATCATTCACAGTTTTTATCTTCTCAATATCCAATTCTTCATCCTCAAGTTCAATACCAAAGTTCTTTTCAATAAACATGATAAGCTGAATAGTAAAAAGAGAATGAACAATACCAAGTTCAAAGATATTATCATCATCTTTTATTTCATAATTTCTTACAGATCTCATCAAATACTCTTTGATTTTTGACTTGATTAACATTGTATCCATAATTAATGCACTCCTTCTCTTTAAATTGACAATCAATATAACTTAAACTTCATAATTATAAAAACCTTTTCCAGACTTCATACCATGCAGTCCGGCATCTGTCATTTTTTTTAATAAAGGACATGGTCTATATTTACTATCGTTATATCCTTCATAAAGAACCTCTAAAGATCTTAAAACAGTATCAATTCCAATCAAATCCGCCGTCTGTAAAGGCCCCATTTTATGTCCGAAACACTGCTTAAAAAGTGTATCAATATCTTCTGCACTAGCCACCTGCTCCTGAAGCATAAAAGCTGCCTCGTTTATAAAAATCATCATTGCTCTGTTTGTTACAAAGCCTACAGAGTCATTTACGACAATGGAATCCTTTCCAATACTTTTTAAAAGTTCCTTTGTCCTTTTGATTGTTTCCTCACTTGTATGAACACCTTTTATTACTTCAACCATTGCTTTCAACGGCACCGGATTCATAAAATGTATGCCTATTACATTCTGAGCTTTTTTGGTAACAGAACCTATCCTTGTTATAGATATTGCAGAAGTATTAACCCCAAAAATACAATCATCATTGCAGATTTCAGTTAACTTTTGGTAAACTCCTTTTTTAATTTCCCAGTTTTCTGTTACATTTTCTATAAGAAACCCTACTTTACTTAATTCGTTGTAATCAGTTGTAAATTTAATTCTTTCAAGTACTGTATCTGCACTTTCCGAAATTTCTCGATTTGTAAGAAGCCGCTGAAATCTCAAATTTTGTCTTATTTTGTTTTTTGCTTTTTCCAATTGCTCTTTCGAAATATCTACTAATATGGTTTTATAGCCACTTTGTGCAAATACCTGGGCAACTCCCGTTCCCATAACTCCTGCTCCGACAACTCCCAAATAATCATACATTTTTAATGCCTCACTTTCTATATATTCATAAATACAAAACCAAGTCAAAATTCAAGCTACCCGCAATTCAAGTCAACCTTAAACACACATGCATTATCACCACGAATTATTGATTCTGTGACCTCAACATCTACTTTTTTATTGAAAATATGCTCAAATAGTTCCTTCAGCCATCCTCTTGAGCAGTTACAGTATGCTCCAGGCAGCTTTAGCGATGTATTTCCGGCAATGGGGCAGTAACACTGACTGTATTTGCCATAAATAATTCCGTTTTGATAGCTTAAAAAACCACCTCCAATATGTCGCTCATTCATTGCTTGTATAAATGAATCAATTTCGTTGGTATTGTTCCATATATCTAATGCCATATCTTTTATCATTGGCATCAGACATGACCTCCCACACCCTTCAAGAATTTCTGCTATTCTTTTTTCGTCAAACATGGAACTCATCATTTCAAGCAAATCTTTAATCCATTTGTCTTGTTCTTCTTTTGTTTTCAAGTTTTCAGGTATGCCCACTTTTTCCAAAATACTGTTTTTTACATCATCTCCTGCTAAAATTGATAAATTTTCCATAACCTTTTTCGCCCAACTCATAAAATGATCACTCATACTTCTACTCCCTTTCATCTATAATTTTTTTATATTCCCTATATGCCATTGCAATCAACTCAATATCGCTCTCTTCCCATTGTGTCGATATGTAATTCATAATTCCTTCAACAGTTGGTGTATCCATTACTACTTTTAAGGGAATATCTATCCTGAATACATCTTTAACACGTGAAGCAACTCTGGTAAGAAGCAGTGAATGTCCCCCAAGGTCAATAAAATTATCTTGGATTCCAACAGGTTTGACACTTAGAAGTTCTTCTATAATTTCACATACTATTCTTTCAGCTTCATTACGTGGTTCAATATACTCATTTGCCATTTTAGGCCTTTTCTGGTAACTAGACTCATTGATTACAGTTCTCTCGTTTTTGTTCATTGACTCTCTTTTAACTTCACTTGCCAGTCTACCACTTGAAATATAAAGATTACCAACTCTGCCAAGTAACGTAAAAATCCTTTCATAAATGTGATTTCTTTCTTCTTCGCTTATTCCCCTGTTAACAACCCATGTAGAAGTCTTCTCATGTGCTTTACCAGAACTCTTCATAAAGTCCCAGTTTACGCATATCCACTTTGTGTTTTCCGTCCAATTATCTGTACAAAAACTCTCTACCAAAGCGTCAAGCTGATTTGCTACGGCTGATATAGCTGTAAAACCAACACCTCCAACAATAGCTGACAAAGATGACTCTACCCAGCAAAACTCTACTCCCAGCCCTTGAACTGCTTCTTTTAAATGCAACAATCCTTTTGCTGATAAACAATCCAGATCATCAACAGTTAGTTGTTTTACCCCTTTTATCAACTCATCACTAATATTCAGGCAGTAAAAAACTCCATTGATTTTTCCGTTCTTCTTATGCACATCTTCCAGCGCAAACCTTATTTCATCATAGTTATAGCCCGTTCTATATTCAATCTTCACATTACCCTGCGATTTAAGAAAAGATTCCTGATAACCTGCTTCTTTTGCAGAATTAAATATAACAAACACTCCTCCTTCGAAATCATATCCTCCACGCTTAATAAAATCCTCCGAAATAACTTCGTAGCTTCTTATAAACCTTTTTCCTCCTCTATAAGCCACAATAGTATCAATGCTTCCAGAAAGTATTTCTGTCAACAGTATTTTAGATGATCTATTTAGCATTTCAACCGGTATATCAATCACACGGCAACTCATCCCTGGATATTCCTGAGGAATTGTAGTACATGGCCCAATTATTGCTCTTTTTAACGGATTAAAGCATTTAGCAGCTGTTACATCAAATAATTCCGAAACTACAACATATATCTCTGAAGCATCCTTCATTATTCCAGACATTGCCAGTACATCAACTGCACGTATAAAAGTGTTGCAAACAGTATTATAAATTTTATCATTCTCCTGAGAAAAGCTCCTACTCGGTTCCATTAACCATCCATAAACGCAGCGGTCTATAGATATTCCGGTATTTTTTAAATCTTCTGCCAGTTGCATCATATCATCATTGTTTTCCGGATTCACTGTCCATATATCTTGATCCAGCTTTTTGTAAGAATCCCCAGCTTTCACTATCATAACTTTGTGACCTCTGTCAATCAAAGCAGCAACACAATTGTTCATCTCCCTGCTACTATCGGTAAATATAAGCCATTCATGCACACCAGCATCATTTGCTACTTCAGAGGCAGGTAGTATAGTTTGCTTCCATGCGCTTGTATAAATCAATGCTTTCCACTCTTTATCAACATATAATTGAGAATTATGCTTCCTATCTGATTCTGTTTTGCAAATATAAGTTTTTCTTTCAAAAGGATATAAAGGAAGTGGTATTCTTCTTCTTCTTTCATTTTCATACAATTCCTCCCATTTAATATCAACACCCGAAAGCCACATTTTCCCGAGACATTCCAACAGAATTTGACTATGTGATTTATTTTCCTTTGCTCCTGGAAGGCTTTGCAGAGCTACTATATTGTACTTTGAACAGCTTTTGGCATGATTGATCAAAGTATTTCCCGGACCAATCTCTATGAAAACATACTCAGTATTTTCAGTAAAACTCTGAGCACACTGACAAAACTTCACAGTATTTCTCAACTGTTTCACCCAATAATTAGGATCAGTAACCTCTTTATCATCTGCAATTCTCCCTGTGAGGCAGGAAAAGAAAGGTATACTTGGCTTATTCAGCTTGATGCCGCTCATGTGGTTATAGAAAGAATCCAGTATTTCATCCATAAAATGCGAGTGAAAGGCATGAGATGTTACAAGTTGTTTATTAAAAACGTTCAAACCATCAAGTCTCTTCTGAACGTTAAATATAGCATCCTCTGCACCTGATAGAACACAAAGGCCCGGATTATTTACTGCCGCAAGTGATATATCCTGTGACAAGTACTCCTCTGCCTCCGCTTGAGTCAATCCCACAGCCAGCATGCTTCCATGTCTTGTACTTTGCATAAGCCTACCTCTCTCAACAACAGTATTCAATGCGTCCTCCAAGTCAAATACACCTGCAAGAGTAGCTGCAACATATTCCCCAAGACTATGTCCCACCATAATCTTTGGTATTATGCCAAACTGCATTAAATATTTTGCCAGAGTATACTCTGTTATAAACAATGCCGGCTGTGCTATGCTTGTCTGGTGGATTTGCTCCTTTATGAAGTCAGGGCTATCACTTTTATTAAGCAGATAGTTCCTAATATCAAAACCTAGTTTACATGACACTATTTCCGCCATCATGTCTACCTGCTCTCTTACAAAACAACTTCTCTCATATAAATCGCCTATCATACCTGCATACTGCGAACCTTGTCCTGTAAACATAAATGCAACAGGCCTGCACGAATACTCCTGATATGTACTAAATACTTTTTGAGCATCATTGCTTTTAAGAGCCTGTGCTCCATCTTGAGCATCTGAAGCAATACATATCTTCCTGTAGTTATACTGTCTTCTTCCCATTTGAAGAGTAAAAGCAGCATCAGCCATGTTAATCTCATTTTCTTTTTCGAGAAAGTTCGCCATGTTATTAGTCATTTGCTCTAAGGAAAATGCACTTTTAGCAGACATAATCAACAAAAATCTGTCAAAACTATGTTTTGCATCTTTCTCCTTTTCTGCATGTTTTGGAGCTTCTTCCAGTATGAGATGCACATTAGTTCCACCTACTCCAAAAGAGCTTATTCCTGCTCTTAGTATTGCATTTTCCTTTTTCCACTCAACCGGTGTTGTATTCACATTAAAGCATTTTTCAAAAAATTTAATTTTTTGATTTGGCTGTGTATAGTTTATTTGGGGTGGTATTTTACCCTTGTTCATTGAAAGTACAACTTTTATAAAGCTGGCAACACCTGCAGCGGCATGAAGATGCCCTATATTAGCTTTAACTGATCCAATGGTGCACCTCGGAGTATCAATTCCCTCAATACCAAATGCTTGTTTTAGAGCTTCTATTTCAATGGGGTCGCCTACGTTAGTACCAGTGCCATGAGTTTCGACGTAGCTTATACTATGAGGAGGTATTGAAGACATTTCAAATACAGTTTCAATAACTTCTTTTTGCCCCTCAATGCTTGGTGCAATAAAGCCAACCTTCCTTCGTCCGTCATTATTACACGCAGATGCTTTTATAACTGCCAATATAGTATCTCCGTCCTCAAGTGCGTCATCAAGGCGCTTTAAAACTACTGCACCGGCACCATCACCAAAAACCGTTCCATCGGCATTGTTGTCAAAAGGCTTGCAATGACCGTCTTTCGAATATATTCTTCCTTCCTCATATAGATAACCTGATTTATTTGGATGTATAACTGTAACACCTCCAGCAACCGCAATATTGCAGTCACCAAGTAATAATCCCTGACACGCAAGATGTATGGCTGCAAGCGATGTTGAGCATGCCGTGTATATTGTATAACTTGGTCCCGTCAAATTCAGTTTATACGAAACCAACTGGCTTAAAAAATCCTTGTATGAAACTATACCAGTTTGAAGGATATCCATATCTCTGCTTTCATGAGCCAACATGGACTTTTTTAGCCATTCCACATCCACTGATGCTCCTGCATAAAGACCAATTCTGCCTTTATAAGTATCAGGATTATATCCGGCATTCTCCAAAGCATGATAAACACACTCGTGAAATATTCTTATTTGAGGATCCATATTTTCAGCTTCCCAGTTAGTATATCCAAATAATGCCGCATCAAAACTATATATATTATTTAGCATTGGTTTTGATTTTACATAATTAGGATTATCAACTAATTCAGCAGAAATTCCTTCTTCCAGTAATTCCTCATTCGAAAACTTAGTAACCGATTCCACTCCATTTATTAAGTTGTTCCAAAACTCTTCCACATTCTCAGCTCCCGGAAATCTGCCACTCATTCCTATTACCGCAATTTCCAGACCTGTTTCAATATAATTATTTTGCATATTGAACTAACCTCACTTCACATAAATTACAACTTTCTGTTTTTTCTTTTCACTATACTGAGTGTTTTCTTTAGACCTTCCTTTGATTTTATCTTTTCGCCATTCATATCTTGGTCTACCGCCTCATCACTTTCACCGGAAAGATATCTTGCTAACTGGAATACCGTAGGATATGAATACATCTTTACCACCGATGTATCCTTGGTATACTTCATGTTTATTTTTGCATTGATTTGTATTATATCCAGCGAAGACGCACCTATATCAAAAAAATTATCATTTATACCTACCTTGTCAATTCCAAGAAAATCTTCAAGTATAGCCACCAACTCTTTCTCGGTCTGTGTAACCGGCGGAGCATATTCAACACTTATTTGAGGACGTTTTCGCCTTTTTATAACTCCACTTTGCCCATGGAAAGGGTTTACTATATTTATCTGTTCTGTAATCTGCCCCTGGGACAGTCTATGTGAAAAATCTGTTGTTGATACAATGACTTGTCCCACAATTTGGGGTGTTCGCTTTACAAGCTTTATAATTCTTTCAAAGGCTTGAGTTCCTTCTTTGTTAGAGATACCGTTCCTGAGCAATTTATCTTTTATGTCTTTACCTGATTGCTGTCCATATTCATTTTTATGACTAATCACAATTTTCCCTATATGTCGTGAGCTTGACATAAAGGTGAAAGCTTCTGCAACTTCACTTATACTAAAGATTTTATAAGGTAAAGGACTAAGATTTCCCCTTTCAACTTCCCGTACAATCTCTTTAAAAATTGTATTAAACTCCTTTATGTGTGTACCTATATTAATAGCAATATATGATATCCCTTTTTCAAAAACCCCAAGATTTATTGTATTGTTCTCCAATATATCCCTAACTCCGATCTCAAGAAAACGTCCATGATAATTCAGTATTGAAAGTCCTTTTTCTACTGCACTCCCAGAAAGTGAGTTTAATACTACATCTACGCCACCGTGTTTATTTTTAATCTCCTCGGCAAATTCCAGACTTCTTGAATTCATTACATCCTGGACTCCTAAATTTCTGATATATTCCCTTTTTTCGTCACTTCCAGCAGTTGCAAGAATTTCTGCTCCAATCCATTTTGCTATGTTTATAGCAGCCATACCTACTCCTCCTGCCGCTGAGTGAATAAGCACCTTTTCATTTTTCTTAAGACCACCTTTTTTAACCAGTGCATAATATGCTGTCATATAAGATATTGGAAGAGTTGCCGCTTCCTCAAATGACAATTCCATCGGCATATGTACAACCACATCGGCATTTGCAATAACAAACCTTGAAAAAGCTGAATTTGTAATTGCCATTACCGCATCTCCCGGCTTAAAGTTCTTTACATTTTCTCCAACTGCAGTAATTCTGCCGGTACACTCAAGACCGAAAGAAAGGTCGCTCCCCTCTGACAAGCTCATTATTCCACTGGCATAAAGAACTTCTTTAAAATTGAGCCCTGTAGCATATACTTCTATTTCAACCTCATCGGCAGCAGGTTTTTTCCTCTCCGAAAGCTTGAAATAAAAACTATCAAAATTTCCTATCTGTCCTATCTCCAGTGCATAATTGGTATCATCAGATACATATCTGGTAAGCTCCTTTGGATGAACAGTTGACTCCTTATTGCTGACAATTCTCTTCATGACAAATTGTTCAATCGAAACCAACACTTGGCCTTCCTTATTGACAATGTCACATGAAAAGGAAAGGGTATCCGCACTCAAATCCTCATTTTTTCTTACATGGCTATATACCTCACTTTCCAAACCGGAATATACTCTAATGTTCTTGAATGAAAATGGCAGATAATCCCCATTTCCGGCATACCTTTTTTCCATAAAACTCACTGCAGTATCGAGCATTGCCGGATGAAGCCTGTACTCCTTCATATCATCCAAGTATTTCTCCGGAAGTTTTACAGACGCAATTCCCTCATCGTTTCCCCATCTTATTTCCGCTATGTTCCGCCATCTCGGGCCATACTGCATAGATTTCGAAGAAAAAATCAAATTTCCCCCAACATATTCCAATTCTCCAATACTTTCCTTTAAAGAATGCAAATCCAGTTTTTTTGGATCCATATCACAAGATACCAAAACGGTCCCCCTTGCATGTTCAACCCAGAGGTTACCGCACTCTGACGAACCGGAAGCTATCACAAACTCCATGTGATTATCATATTCACCTATAAGTATCCTTACTTCCCTTGTTTTATTTACAATCATCGGTTCAAGGAAGAATATTTCTTCCACTATCAGTTTTTCAAGATTTTTGCAGTGTTCTACACATGCCCTAAGCATTTCAATGTAAGTTGTGCCAGACAACACCGATTTGTTATTGATTTTATGCTCTGCCAAAAACCAGTGCAAATCCTCGTCCAACACTGAAATATATGTTCTGTATTTTTTACAATCATCTCTACATTTTATTCCGGGAATGAAATGAGTATCCACATAGGCATTTAAAGTCGGATGTTCCATTGGCACAAGTTCTCCATCCCCAACTTTAATCCCGTTATCAAAAATACGATTGACGGAATTGAAAGCCATGCCAGTTTCTTTCCATGTGTCCCAGTTTATACTAACAGCGTTAATTCCCTTTGCCAGACACATATTGGCATAGGCATCAAGAAACGCATTAGCGGCAGTGTATCCGGCTTGTCCCATTGCACCCAATATGCTGCTTACAGAGGAAAACAGGATAATCTTCGGTCGTTCATTATACTCCATTTCTGAAATTATTTTATGAATAACCATTGTCCCTGTAACCTTTGGAGCCATTTCAAAATCAAGCTTTTCTTCCGTTGTGCTCTGTAAAACTCCAGAATCCGGTACACCTGCTGCATGTATAATGCAGTTAACGGTTCCAAGATTCTCTTTTGCCAAACATAGTACGTTCTTCATTTCAGCATAGTTCGTTACATCTGCTTTGGCAATCATCACTTTGGCTCCTTTTTGTTCCATTGCCCTTATTCTCATTATTTTTTCCTTTGTTTTGACATCAAGAGTATTATTCCGGATCAGCTCTTCCCACATTTCTTTAGGAGGCAATCCCGACCTTGAGGTAAGTACCATATTTGCACCATAGTTGAAAGCAAGGTATTCCGCTATAACTAACCCAATGCCACCCAATCCACCTGTAATTAGGTATACTTCCTGTTCTTCAAAAATATCCTTGTTATGAATATTTCTATTGATTACCATCTGTCTAAAGGATAGTACATAACGTTCTCCATTTCTATATGCTATACTTTTACAATCCGGAAGATTTACTACATCCATGAACAGCATTTCCTTGTTTAATGACCAATTCTCTCTACCAACATCAATACAAAAAGCCGATATATTTTTATATTCCAGAGGTATTACATTGACCGCTCCCTTAACTAAAGCTCTAAATGGGTCAACTTCATCGTGTTGGAACACTCTTTCCAAATTGCTTGTAACTGCTATCATGTGTATATCCGTATTAATGCCTTTAATTCCTATTGCCTTTGCAATATTAACAAAGTTGAAAAAGCAATTTCGCTTTATATATTCTATGTTCTTCTCTGAATACTGTTCAAATCCAACCTCACTATTATTTATGCTCCACATATACACAATTACGTCGGGTATATTCCCGTTATTGAGTGTTTGTTCTAATAATTGTACATAATCATCTAGTGAATCAGGCCTAATAACATAATAGTCATCTCCAAGGCAGGAAAAATTTTTCCCTTGTACGACTCGTATACATGTTTTGCCTTTACTCTTCAAATAGTCTATTGTTTCAAAAGAATACTGTTCTGTTCCGTCAAAAACCATATAAACTTGTTTTTCTTTTGTCCCTTTTATATTGTTTTTAACCCATCTAGGCACATAAAACCACTTATCTATTTTATTTACAGCTGACATTTTTTTAGCAGTTGTTTTTGTTTCTGCGTGTAACGAACCATACTTCCAATAGTACTCCTTTTCAAAAGGATACTCAGGTAACGAAATTCTTTTTCCCATAGAATTTTTATTAAATTTACACCAGTCAACTGTCCCACCAAGAGCCCATACTGATGCTACAGCCTTTAAAAGTACAATTTCATCTTGTTCCTTTTCCTTTGCATGTTTCATTACCGATACAACACATCCAGTATCACCAATACAGTCGTTCTCCAAAACAAATCTTCGAAGAGTCCCCCCAGGGCCAATTTCTAAATAAATAGTATCTTTATATACTGACAGTGTATCAATTCCTTCCTTAAAACATACAGTCTTTCTTATATGTTCCAGATAGTAGTTTGGATCTTTGGCCTGCTCCACTGTAATAAAGTTTCCTGTGAGATTTGATATGTATGGTATTGTGGGAGTATTAAAGTTTACAGTCTTTAAAATCTTCTCATATTCACGTAACATAGGTTCCATCATGAAAGAATGAAAAGCATGAGATACATGCAGTTTGATATATGATATACCCCTTTGTTCCATAATCTTGATAATTTTTTCCACACTTTTAAAAGTACCAGATATAACTGTATGTTTTTGACTATTTGTAGCTGCAATACATACATCACTGCATCCATCCAATAATTCTTCTACTTCACTTTTTCCCAAAGATACACTTACCATACTACCTCTTTCCATCTGCTGCATAAACTTTGCGCGGCAACATACCAATTTAAGAGCATCTTCTAAGGATAAAACACCGGAAACGCAAGCAGCGACATATTCCCCAAGACTATGTCCAATCATGCTATCAGGTATTATTCCCCAATTCTTTAAAAGCAACGCAAGTGAGTATTCTATTATAAAAAGCAGCACCTGTGCAACTTCAGTCTGATTTATATCCTTCTGCAAATCCTGATTGTTTTTTTTCGAGTCAGGTATCCATATTCCTTTCATATCTATATCAGTATACTTTTTGGTAATTTCAAATGCTTTGTCCACAGTTTCCTTAAAAGACGGTATACTCATATATAGTGCCTTGCCCATTTCCACATACTGTGTTCCCTGTCCCGGAAACATAAACACTATTCTCTTTGAATTACCGGAACTGCATCCGCTTATTTGGGGTTCACCACCGTTTAACACTCTGTATAATTCATTCATCAACTGTACTCTGTCTTTTACAATAAAAGCTACCTTATAATCAAGACTTTTGCGCCCTACTTGCAAAGTATAAGCAATATCCTCCAAGGAACTGTCATTATTATTCATATAATCAAATAAATCCGCTATTCGTCTATTTAAAGCTTTTTTAGTTTTAGCCGACAATATAATCAGCTTTATTCTGCTTTGTTCACAGCCTGTTTTTGCATTTACAGTAGCATAATCCTTTGGTACTTCCTCAAGAACAACATGAGCATTTGTGCCTCCAATTCCAAATGAGCTGACACCGGCTCTTAAAGGATAGTTTTTATTTCCCCACTTTTTAACTTTTGTATTAATATAAAAGGGTGTACGTTCAAAATTAATCTTCGGATTGGGTTCAACAAAATTGATACTAGGTGGAATTATCCGATAATAGAGCGCTAAAACCGTTTTTATCAATCCAGCAATACCTGCTGCAGTATCTAAATGTCCAATATTTGCTTTTACCGAACCCACAGCGCAGTAATTTCTCTTATTAGTATTAAAAGCTTCACTCAAAGCTTCAATTTCTATAGGGTCTCCCAAAGCAGTTCCTGTACCATGTGCTTCTATATATCCAATGGACTCTGGCTCAACACCGCTAGATCTATGTGCCTCTCTGATGACTCTTGCCTGTCCTTTTACACTTGGTGCAGTAAATCCTATTTTATCCGCACCATCATTATTAATAGCTGATCCTTTAATTACAGCGTATATATGATCTCTGTCAGCTACAGCATTTTCAAGTTTCTTTATTAGTATAAGACCTATGCCATCTCCCCCGACAGTACCCTTAGCATCCTTATCAAAAGCACGGCAATGTCCGTCAGGTGATTTTATCATTCCATCTTCATATTTGTAACCTGACTTTTTGGGTAAAGAAATTGAGCATCCTCCGGCAATAGCCATATTGCATTCCCCATTCATTATAGCTTTACATGCCAGATGAACCGCTACCAGTGAAGAAGAACATGCTGTTTCAACAGTAATAGACGGACCAGTTAAATTCATTTTATATGATATCGGCATACTCAACGAGTGAAGGTTCATATTACCTGCTTCCCATTTTTCCGTTGGATCTGACAGTTCATTGTATAGCTTGTTAAGCCAGTAAACATTTAAACTGCCACCTATGTACAACCCTATTCTTCCTCTGTATGTTTCATGGTTATATCCTGCATCCTCCAATACAGCCCACGTACACTCATGCAGGAGTCTTACCTGTGGGTCCATCAATTCGGCTTCTCGTGGGCTATAGGAAAACAAACTAGCATCAAAATACTCTATATCTTCAAGTACACCTTTTGCTTTTACATAATTTGGATCGCGAAGCAAGTCTTGATCAATGCCATATTCACTTAGTTCTTCTTCTGAGAAAAAGGAAATTGACTCAACACCTTCCACTATGTTATTCCAGAATTGTTCCTTGTTTTCTGCTCCGGGAAACCTCGCAGCAATACCTATAATTGCTATATCCATTGTTCTGTTGCTATCTGCTTTGCTTGCTGAATTTTCAATATTCCTTATCGATTCATCATCAAAGATATTATTGTCCATTTTTCCAGAGATAAACCTGGCAAGACTCTTTGCTGTAGTATATTTAAACAGGTCAACTATCTGTATTTCTTTTCCCAATCTCTTCTTAATTGCAGAAACAACCTGAATTGTGTTAAGTGAATTACCTCCAATATCGAAGAAATTGTCATTAGGATGAATGTTGTCAACATTTAGAATACTTTTCCAAATATCGACAATTATTTTTTCAGTATCAGATTGAGGTGATCTATCAATTCCTTGGGACGAATCACTAGTAATACTCATTCCTAACAAGGCTTTTCTGTCAATTTTTCCATTTACCGTTATAGGCATTTTATCTATAAAAACAAAATGCGAAGGTATAAAGTATGCTGGAAGGTATAACGCCAGATAATTCCTTAACTCATCCCTGGATATCTGACGGCTACTTGTTATATAAGCTACTAGTTCCCTATCATTACTTTCTTCACCTCTAACCAGGACAACACATTCGTTTACAGCCTCATGTTTATAAAGTATGTTCTCTATTTCCTGAAGTTCTATTCTAAAACCTCTTACTTTTACTTGATAGTCCATTCTGCCAAGAAAATCTATTGTGCCATCTGGCATCCATCTTGCCAAATCTCCTGTTTTGTACATTTTTTTCCCTGGGAAAAACGGATCATCCACAAATTTATCATAGGTAAGGTTCGGCTTATTAAGGTAGCCTCTTGCAACTCCATCCTGCCCAACACACAACTCACCGACAGCCCCAATGGGAAGCGGCTTACCTCTTCTGTCAAGTATATATGCCGTTGAATTCTGAATGGGTTTACCTATTGGAATGCGGGTATTGTATGTTCTTTCAATTACATGATATGTAGAAAATACGGTATTTTCAGTGGGGCCATAACCATTTACCAGCGTAAGCCCATTGTATTTCTTCCTTACCTTGTTTATATATTCTGCTGACAAAGCATCTCCACCTACAATCAAATATTCCAAGCTCTCAAAAATTCCAATATCTGCTTGTACCATTTGATTGAAAAGAGGTGTTGTCATCCACATCTTATTAATGGCATTGGTTACTATAGTCTCTTTTAAGACATCAGGCATCAGCATTTTTTCCTTATCTAAGAGATATAGAGATGCTCCATTCACCAATGTCCCCCATATTTCAAAAACTGAAACATCAAACTCCAAAGGACACGTAAGAAGTATTCTATCACAAGGTTTGAAGTCTACATAATTTGTATTAACAACCAGACGTACTACACTCCTGTGCTCTACCATTATACCCTTCGGTGTACCAGTAGAACCGGACGTGTATATTATATATGCAAGGCTGTCGGGTGATGAGTGATTTATTACTTTACCTTCCGCGCTATAAGTTTCCTCTTTTCTTAAATCAATAATATCCACATTTGTATCAAAATCAATGTCACAGTTGGTAACAAGAAGGCCTGTATTAATATCTTTCAATATCAACTTTTTTCTTTCAATAGGATAATCCGGATTAATAGGAACATAAGCAGCCCCCGCTTTGAGTATTCCAAGCATTCCTACAATCATTTCCGGTTTTCTCACAGTCATTAGAGCTATTGGATATTCAGTGCAGGCCCCTTTTTGAGTCAGAAGAACGGCAAGCCTCTCTGCCTTACTGTTTAACTGGTTATAAGTCATTACAGTATTATCATATACTACAGCAATTGCATCCGGATTTCTTTCTACCTGCTCTTCAAACAGTTGAATTATAGTCTTATTATCGGGATAATTCCTTCTGGTTTGATTAAAACCATAAATAATGTTCCTAAACTGTTCTTCATCTATTACATCAATATTAGCTAACTTTTTGTCGGAATGATTAATAATCTCTTTTATTATTGTTTCAAAGCAAATAAACATTTGCTCCAGTACAAAACCTTCATAAGCTCCTGAATCATAAATAAATTCAAGCTGCAATCCATCTTGCAAACTAATAATCAGTGTAATGGGATAGTTCGTATATTCCTTTATGCTGAAGGACTTAATTCTCATTTCCTTATTACTGTTTGAAATAATTGCATCAAGTGGATAGTTTTCAATCACCACTATGGAATCAAACAGAGCCTGTGAACCCTCTATTCCTAAATACTTCTTAATGTCTGTCAATGAGGTAGACTCGAACATCCGCCTTTTATTCAGAGATGCTTGTATATTGCTAATGAAAGATTTCACAGTTTGCTCATCCGTTATCTTTATTCTAATCGGTACAGTATTGATAAATAATCCTACAGTGTTACCAATATTTTTGATATCAACATCTCTTCCAGATACAGTAGTCCCAAAAACGATGTCGTCAGTATTATTAAACTTACTAAGCACCAGCCCCCATACAGCGTAAAGTATACTGGCAAGAGTGACATCGTTTTTTCTGGCGAATTCTTCCAATTGTTTTATCGTATCAGCCGGTATCTGTCTTCTGAATCGTTGAAATACTTCCGCATTGTGATGTTCTTCCAACGGTTGTAAGCGCTGCTTCATTTCATATTTGTCAAGATATTCTTTCCAGTAATTTTCTTCTATTTCTTTATTTTTTGTCAAATAAACCTTTTCATAATACTCCTTGAAACTGGCTTTCTCCGGTAAAGGGAAAAAATTATTATTTCGGAATGCTTCATACAAACCAATAAATTCCCGTAAAATGATACCTAGACTCCATCCATCAAGCAAAATATGATGATAAATTATATGAAGTCTCAACTCTTGATTGTATTTGCAAAGAATCACTTTCATACAGCATTCCTTTATGTCTAATTTTTCGTCTTTTATACGATTTGAAACAGCATCCTCAATGTATTGTATAACTTTTTTTGTATCTTTGGAATCAACAAACCTGTTCACCGCAGCTTTATCAATAAAATGTTCAATAAAGCTCAACTCATTACATTTCTCTTCTTGAATTATTCCTTTGTTTACGATATTTGAAAAATCGTATATAGCAACACTAGGTATATACTTTTTCATTATAATCTGAACAGGCCTTTTAATGTTCTCCCATCTAAATACTACTCTTAACATTTCATTATTATCAAAAATGCTTTCCCACGCCTTATAAAAAGCGGCTTCTTCCAAATCTCCCTCTATGTTCAATATAAGATGCTCAAAATACTGTACTCCTTCTGTATCTGACAAATAATGAAAAAGCATTCCTTCCTGCATTGGATTAAGAGGAATTATATCTTTAACATTTGATTTTTCAATCATACCCGAATCCTCACTTTTCTAATTACTAGGTCAATCTCTCGTTTATCAGTTTTACAACGGTTTGAGCATTGTCATTAATAAAAAAGTGTCCACCTTTGAATGCGTAAGTTACACACCCTTTAGTCGTATAGTCTTGCCATTTTCTAGCATTGTCCAGTGTTACCATATGGTCATCATTACCGACAAGAACTGAAAAATCTACCGGTAACCTTACAGCATGCTCAGGCTGATAGGTTTCGTATATCTTATAGTCGTTTCTAATAATAGGTATAAAGAGGTCTAATACTTCTTTATTGGCAAGAATGTCATTTGTCATTCCTCCGCTTTTTATAATAGCTTCAAGGAACTCATGATCAGGCATTGTGTGGATCATTGAACCTAAGTCCTTTATATTCGGAGGATTACATCCTGAAAGAAACATGTGCACAGGAGGCTTGTATCCATTTTTTATTATCCTACACACAAATTCATAAGCCACCAAACCTCCCAAGCTGTGTCCAAAAACTGCATAATCAGTGTCATCCAGCTCCGATTTATATTTATCGTACAAGTCATCAATAAGTTCTTGCATACTCTCACATAATCTTTCAACAAATCTTTTTCCCCTTCCGGGATACTCTATAGGAATTATCTTAATTATATTATTCAGCATTGATGTCCATCTTAAGTAATAGGTACCAGTACCTCCAGAATACGGAAAACCAAAAAATTTATATTTGATCATTAGTTAACTCCCCCTGTTTATTTTCATGCTGAAAATTTGAGCACGTGACTCATAGTTGACATCGGGCTGTTATTTTTTTCAACAAAAAAACCAGGGTAGCCAATAAAAGCCTCCTTTAATTTTAACAAAGCATTCTCATCTGCCACATCAAAAAAGAAAAGTGCAGCATCTAGACGGGTAAGAATGTTCTCATAGGGAAGTTCCCAACCTTTGATAACTCCCTGTCTCTTTAGGCATTCCAATTGATTTTTAACCTCAAGAATTTCCTTAACATTACCTATCTGCGCCATAATACCCTCCTTATCAATTAGATACAATTAACGTTTAAGCAATTATCCTTGTAAAGGTTTTTCTTTACAATAAAATGCCTTTATTATTCTGTAGGTGGAAAATACACTTACACCACCAAAAAAAGCTATTGCAACTATCCATATACCATCAGGATACCATACTGAAACAAAAGACCAAGGTATATACCCACCAAGTAATAATGAGGGAAAGAAATAACTAACAAAACCGGCTAAAAGACTAATACCTAACCAAATAATTGCTGATAGTTTGGATTTTTTTCCATTCAATGCTTTAATCATGATACCATTTCTTATATTTCTTATAAGCAGAACTAACCTTATACCACCATATACTGCCAATAATAAAGCAAGAATTACTATTATCAATGATAACTTGCCAACCAGATAAGGAATATCTGTAGGAGGTGGTAATGGCTCATCACCGCGCAATATAGAATATATTGCCCGGGCTATCCCAAATGTATAACTGGAATTCCTATTTCCCATAACAGCTATACCAATTTTCTCCTCATGACTAATGATAACATAGGAAGAATAGTTCGGGTTATTACCACCATGGGATAACAATCCATTAACTCCATCAAAAGCTAACCACCCAGCAGCATAACTAAAGGGCTTGTCGTATGGATATACAATGTTTGAAGGTACTGAACGATCGGGTTTTTGCGATCTTTCTATAATGCTTGTAGGAAAACCATCTACGACCTCTGTTTGCAACTGTATTTTCAACCATCTAGCCATATCAATCCCATTAACGGAAATATAACCGGCAGGTGTGTTACCTCTGTATACTGGTGCATTGTATGCTTTATTACCCATCAGACCGTACTTGTATCCAATGGAAATGTTATCATCAAGCATTGAATTTTCTCTCCCCACCACAGCTTTTGTTAGTCCCAGTGGCTGTAAAACGTCCTCCATCATAAATTTCTCATATTTTTTTCCTGATACTTTCTCAATTACGAGACCAATAATGTCATAATTAACAGTAGAATATGTAAACCTTACACCAGGTTCTGATATCGCCTTATACTTCATAATATCTCTCACGGTTCTTTCAAGAGCATTATCATCTTGCATAGGAAGAACATTATTAATTGAATTAGGAGACAAACCTGAAGTATGATATAATAAGTGGCTTAACTTTACTTCATATTCTTTACCTTTAAATTTTAAACTGAACCATGGCAGATATTTTTTTACAGGATCATCCAGACTCAACATACCCTTCTCTTCCAAAATCAATAACCCAAGGCCGGTAAAAGCTTTACTGTTAGACCCAATTTCAAACAGTGTGTTTGGCGACATCTTTTTTTTGTTGCCTATATCCGAGTATCCATATCCTTTGACAAGTAAAGTTTCACTGCCTTTTACCACAGATATCACTATTCCGGGAAAATCGACCTCACTCATGGCATTCTCTATGTAACGGTCAATTTTGCTTTTCTCTTCATCTGTCAAAGACGATGCTTGAACAATACCAATATTCAATCTCATAACTACAGCATATAAAGCCAACAAAGCAACCCCCATAATAAGCACTCTTATACCCTTCAAGACAAATCCTCCTAAATACTCACTTCACAATTTCTTATTAATTGAACTGCTCATTATTTGCCATAAATAAAATCACATATAAACTCAAATAATTCATTCAAACAGGATATCCAATTCTTCTTGTGACAGATCTGCCAAAGCAAAGTCTGACGGTGTAAACTTAATATCGGTGTTGTCACAATACTCTACTATACTTTGTATCTTGTTGATATAAATTTTTATAAAATTATTCATATATGTATCACTAATCATAGCTTCATCATAAAAAACCTTGAAAACAAATTTATTATTGATATACATAGAGTTAATCTCCATTGCATAATTCAGCGAATTGTCCATTGAAATATCTTCACCGCTATATTTTTCTGACAGTTTAAAATATCCTTGAAAAAACAAATTATCTAAATCACCTAAATAATTAAACATAATTTGTTTATAATCCGGAATTTCAATTATTTTCATCAGATAACTCAGAATGCCGAAACCAATTCCTTTGTTAGGAATATTCCTCAGCTGTTCTTTCATCATGCCTATCGTCTTTCCAAAATCATTTTTATTATCAACTTCAATACATACAGGATAAACACTTGTAAACCATCCTACTGTTCTTGTAATATCAATATCTTTTGTAAATTCCTCTCTGCCGTGACTTTCAATCATAAAAGCCGCTGCTTTTAAGCCACTGTATTCACAAATAGTCAATGCAAGTGCAATTTCCAGAAGCTCATCCACTTTGAGGTTATATACTTTCACTGCTTTATCCATAATATATCTGCTTTTCTCTTGAGATAAGTTAAAAACCATACTTCTGCGTCTGCTCCGTTCTTTATCATCACAAGCAGTAAATATACGTTGTCTGGAAGCCATCCTGAGTACATTTTCCCAATACTCTTTTTCTTCCAAAAAATAACTAGCCATATTATATGTAAGATTATCGACCCATGATTTAAAAGAATTTGTCTTTAAAATATGTACTTCCTTTGTATTGATAATCTTGTAATTAAGCAAAGTATTCAAATCCTCAATAATTATCCTCCAAGAAACACCGTCAACACATATATGATGAGCTGTAATAAGCAGATAGTCAGTATTGTTGCAATTCTTAAACAAACATGCCTTTATCAATAAATCACTGCCCAGATTAAAACTTCCTTTTATCTGCTCACCAATATCAGCAATTTTATTATCAACTTCTTCAGAATCAAGTTCCCTCAAATCATAAACAATCAAGCTGAAATTATCAGGATTATGATGTGAATTATAAAAAAGTATGTTTTTTTCTTTATCATAATTGATTCTCAGAGAATCATGCTGTCTAATGATCTCTCTCAAACACATTTCCAATGTTTTCTCATCCAAAGGTTTCACTATTTCTAGCAATACTGACTGGTTATAATACTCTGGCCTGGTATGGTACTCTGAGCTTAAAAGCTGAAACATAATCGGTGTCAGAGGCATTTCGCCTTCACACACATTCTGCTTCTTAAAAGAACCATGTATTTCACTGCAATCAATCATATGCTTGATTATAGGTTTTCGAAGAATATCCGATACACTAAGACTAATACCCATATTCTTTAATAACCCGGAAAGCTGTATAGCTTTTATCGAGTCACCGCCCAGATTAAAGAAACTGTCATTTGGTGAAATGCCGCTTATGCCTAAAACTTTTTCAACAGCCTTAATTACTATATCCTGAACAGAATCCTCTCTGCAAATTAAATCATCGGATAAATCACGGTATGCACACAAAGTGTCAGTCAAAAGCTTAAAATCCACCTTACCATTTGACGTCAATGGTATAGTTTTTACAGGAATAATATATTTCGGTATCATATAGCTTGGTAAAAACAGTGACAATTTTTTGTTGACACTTTCAATGTCAATTTCTTCACTCACTACATAAGCACAAAGCTGCAACGAATTACCTTCCTTGATAGTTGAAACCACCGCATTTTTTATACCGTCAATCTCAATAAGGCATTTTTCTATTTCACCCGTTTCAATTCTAAAACCATTTATTTTTACCTGGTTGTCTGCCCTGCCAATACATTCCATCAGGCCGCTATTGAGAAACCTTACAAGATCTCCCGTTTTATACATCTTATGACCTGGTACAAAGGGGTCTTCCAGAAAACGTTCCTCAGTCAATTCTTTTCTATTCAAATATCCTCTTGCCACCCCAACTCCTGAAATATACAATTCTCCAACTGCTCCAGGTGGAAGAAGCCTGCGATTAGAATCCAGAACATATAAACGAATATTATCAGCAGGAACACCTATCGGTACAAATCTGTCCCTATCAAGCGACTCATTGTATTTATGTATCATACAACCTACTGTTGCTTCAGTAGGACCGTACTCGTTAAACAAGTCTACTTTCCCATCGAATAACCAATATATATCCCTGGCATCGTTAGTCCTCAAATTTTCTCCCCCGATTATCAAAGTCCTTAGTTTAGAATCAGCAACATGGCAGTCTTTTATAAGAGCTAAATGAGAAGGAGTTAGTTTTATAATAGTAACTACATTCTCATCTATAATTTTGTGTAGGACATATTCTTTTTCATTACCAGTATATATGCGCATTTGTATCCCGCTTGCCAACGGAACAAATATCGATGTTATTGTAAGGTCAAAGGCAATAGATGAGTAAAAGGCAAATATGTCATCTCTTCCCTTTATGTACATTTTACACGCCCAATTAATATAGTTTGCGAGATTTGAATGTTCAATCAAAACTCCCTTAGGTTGTCCTGTAGAACCAGAAGTATAAATAATATATGCAAGATCTGATGGTGAAAGAGTTACATCCAGATTTTCATCATTTTCCGTGTATATGTTATCATCTTTCAAATTTAAAATTTCTCCGTCATAATTGAGAGAACAGGCATTATCACTGTTTGTAAGCAATAATTCAACTTTCGAATCCTTGAGCATATAAGAATTCCTATCATGGGGATTTTTGGGATCTAACGGCAGGAAAGCCGATCCAGACTTTAAAACAGCCAATATTCCTATAATCAATTCTATGGAATGACTGCCCAAAATACCCACAATACTATTGCCTTTATTTTTTTTTCTTATAAGGCATGCAAGGCTATTTGCTCTTCTATTTAACTGAGAAAATGTAATAAACTCATTTCCAAAGGATATTGCTGTTGCATCAGGTTGTTTTTCTACTGTTTCTTCAAAAAGCTTTACTATTGTTTTTTCTGTATCATAATGTGTATAAGTGTTATTATACCCATACAACTGTTCATTCTTTATATTATCTGGGATTATATCTATATCATCAAGAACAGCACTTGGATTTTTGATAAACTGATATATCAAGTGATAAAAGCATTCATAAAAAGTAGCAATTGTTTTATGCTCAAAAACCTTTTTCTGATAATCAAAACTAATACAAATAGTATCATCATCAGACCATTCTTTTATTAATACCTGCAAGGGATAAGGCTGTTCCCCAGAATGAAGTTCATCATTAATTATCTTAGTGTTCCCTAATCTGGTAGACAACTTGGTATTGTAATAATTAACTGTAATCTGGTAAAGGCTTTCATAATCTCTGCTTCTTAATGCCAGGTCCTTAGCCAAAAGGTCGTAGGGATATTTCTGATGCAGCAAACACGAATTCATTTCGCTCTTAACCATTTTTAGAAATTGATAGATTGTTGTTTTTCCATCTACAATTATTCTCAATGGTGCTATACTTGTAAACATACCAAAAATTCTTTTAGTCTTACCGTCTCTGTTAGAAACCGGAATACCAATTACGATATCGTTTTTGCTGTAATAGCGTGAGAAAAAAAACGATATTATTGCCGTAAAAAATACTATCATTGATAATCCGTTTTCATGTAAGAATTTCTTAATTGCTCTAGCCGTAACAGCACTCAACTCATAATTTTCACGAATACTATCAAAGTCAGTACTTGGCTTAATATTCATTACAAGCTCAGGTAACTCATTGAATTTCAAGTTCCAGAATAATTTGTCTCTTTTAAATCTTTCAGATTGCAAATAAGCATTTTCGTATTCAAGATAAACCTTATAGGGAGTTGACAATTCATTTAGAGTATCAACTCCTAAAATCAACTTATTATAAAACTCATATATACTTTCTATCAGAATACTTACCGACCAGCCATCTGCAATTATATGATGAAGCTTGATAAGAAATCCCGTATTCCTATCGTCAATTCTAAACAATGCAAAATAGTATAACGGCTTATTATTAATATCAAAAGGCCTTGAAAATTCTTTCCTCGCCCATGAAGTATATGCCCCCCAAGGATCGAGTTCATTACTAAAATTAAAAAAATCTAGCTTGGCTCTGGTATATGGAACTGTATACTGAAGAGGCTCACCTTCGACCTCTACTATCTGTTGCCTTATGCTATCATACAACTCAATAGCTTTTTGTACAGCTTGTTCAATTAACATAAGATCAACATTTCCCTCAAATCGTATACAACCACCAATTATATTCATTGTTGGCCTGTTATATAGCTTTTCATTATACCATATCCTTTTCTGAGGATGAGACAAAGGGTAGCATTGTTCTAATAAATCCATATTGAATACTTTTCCCCCTAATACTATGATTATCAAATCCCTTGAGACTGCTTGTTCTTTACAAACTGTGCCATGCTTTCAACAGTTTGATTTTCAAAAAACGACCTTAGATCCATATCTATATCAAAAACATCTTTAATATGCATGTGTATAGCTGCTCCAATCAGAGAATTGCCGCCCAACTCAAAAAAATTATCTTTTATTCCAACAGGTTTAATTCCTAAAGAATCTTCCCATATTTCAGCAATAATGTCTTCTATTTCATTCCTTGGAGGCACGTAATTTTTTAATTGATCAGGTTTGAGAAATAAATACGATACAGATCTTTTACGGTTAAGTAAAGTAGCTTTCTTCTTTCCTTCTTCTACCCAGTACCTCTTACGTTCAAATGGATACGTGGGCAGCGGTACTCTTCGCCTTTTTTCATCTTTGTAAAACTTATACCAATTAACATTTACTCCTTTTAGCCACACATATCCAAGAGCTTCATATAACTGCTTAATTCCTGCTTTTTCGCTGTTTCCTATTGACGCATACACAGAACAGTTTTTATTCTTTATTTCATCCAGAAGAAGCATACCATTCAAAGACATAATATCATTCATTACTATAAAAACAGCTCTATCAACTGCAGTAATATTTAATACATTGATTGAATGTTCCATTTTTTTTATAATAACATTCTCCCAGAAATTATAATTATGAGTTTCTTCGGCATATAACGTTTCAAAAGTATCAAAAGTATAAACGGGAAGAGACCCATGTCTATAATTCACCTTTTTCACAAATTGATTATATTTTAAAAAGCTATCCTTGCTTTCTACTGAGAAATAATTATCATTATTAACACAACAGTACAGCCTTACAAACTCAATAGCCTCTTCAAGCGAAAAAATATCCGCAATGCATCCACATACATACAATCCTATTCCGAAACCAATAAGGCCTTTCGGTTCTATTCCCCAATCCTTCCATAAACCAGCTAAAGCATATTGCAATGCAAACTGAACAAACCCTTGTACTGTTTTATTTTCATACATATAATTATTGTTACAGACACTTCCAATATCTATGTTATATGTATTTCGTATTAAAGTGCAGCACTCATTCCATCTCCTTCTAAAGCCTTTTTCCTGGTTACAAAGCTGATTGATTATCTCATATCCGACTCTACACTCTCCACCAAATACAAAAAATATCGGTAAAGTACTTTCATCTTTTACATAAGATACTGCAAAACCTCTTCCGTTATTTTCTATAGTTTCAATTACTTCATTAATATCCTCAAATGCCATAAAGCATCTATGTTCAAAAGCCTTTCTACCTACATGAAGAGTATAAGAAATATCACTAGAATTCATCTCGGGGTTTTTCTTCAAAAAGTTCAGCAAATCCTCAAGTTTTTTCCTAAGAGCTGAATATGTTCTTGCAGATACCGAAAACAGCTTTACTTTTCTACCCTCTGATACCTCTGATACCTCTGGAGCCTCTTCTAAAACAACATGTACATTCGTCCCTCCAAGTCCGAACGAACTAACTCCAGCTCTTCTAGGATATCCTTCTGTCACCCAAGGGCAAACAACTGTGTTTACATAAAACGGACTGTCGAATGAATCTAAATACTCATTAGGTGTTTCAAAATTCAGGCTTGGTGGTATTATAGCGTTTTTTATTGACAATACTGTTTTTATTAATCCACATACTCCAGAAGCAGGTCCAAGATGACCGATATTTGACTTTACGGATCCCAACGCACAGAATCCTTTCTTCTTAGTTCTTTTCGTAAATACCTGATGAAGTGCTTCAAGTTCGATACGATCTCCCAGAGGTGTACCTGTCCCGTGCCCTTCGATATATGTAATAGTTTCCGGGTTAACACCTGACACCATATGAGCTCTTGTAATGACCTCTATCTGCCCTTTTACCCCCGGCGCTGAATAGCCAACTCTCATTGAGCCGTCATTATTCATTGCAGATCCTTTAATGACCGCATATATATTATCTCCGTCTCTAACAGCATCACTTAATCTTTTAAGGACAACAACACCAACACCGTCACTATATATAGTACCACTGGCATTGGCATCATATGGTCGGCAATGTCCGTCCTTTGAAAGAATACCTCCCTCATAGTAATAATAGCCAGGCCTTTGAGGAATAGTGACTGTAGCTGCACCCGCCAAGATAATGTCACTAGAATAAGTCAAAAGGCTTTCACATGCCATATGAACCGCTGCCAAAGAAGTTGAACAGGCAGATTGGACTGTAACAACAGGACCATTCAGGTTCATTTTATATGCAATAAATGTAGTTGCATGGTCTTTTTCATTTGAAATCATCATCTGCATTTCAGAAAATAAGGAATTATCGTTATAGGAGGGAAAAAGATTAGTTAGCAGATAATAGTTTGCATATACTCCACCATATAATCCAATAGTACCACTATACTGGTTTACATCATAACCTGCATTCTCCAGAGCTTCCCACGCACATTCTAAAAACAGTCTTTGCTGAGGATCCATGATAGCAGCATCATTTGAACGGATGTCAAAAAATTCTGCATCGAATAAATCAATGCCTTTAATTGCAGTATTAGCCTTTACAAATCTGTCTGCCGAACCAAGGTTTTGCTCGCTTTCCAGTACAACCTTCTCATCAAGCGCAACATAATCCGATACCACTTCATAACTATTTAATAAAATATCCCAGAACTGTTCTACATTGTCTGCACCTGGAGTTCTCAATGCCATACCTATTATAGCAATATCAGTTTCATTTATTTCAATTTCCGACAAGCTCATTCTGTCTCCCCCTAAAAAGGCTTATAAGCCCAAACAAAGCATATTAAATAATTACTAAAAGAACCAAAAATCAACACAATGAAACAATATTATAAACAGATTAACAAACAAAAATATATAGAAAAGTATCTTTACAACTTGAAATATGCATCTTTTTTTAATAAACTTTATCATTATTACTAAAATGAGTCAATATTTTTATAAATTATTATTAAATCTATTATTAATTATTATAATTATGATGAATAATAATATAAGCAAACATAACCTAAAATCACCGTTACATTTCATGAGTGTTCCCATCTTAATAAAAAATGCTCCTAAATAATAAAAACTGTAAAAATATGTCTATAAGACGATAAAAGAAAGCAAAAACATAGCTAATTAGATATAAGCCGTTAACAACAAGAGTGGTATGTTAAAAAATAAAAATGCACATTTATGGATAAGAATTCTCTCATTTACACACTTGTGAGATATTTAACTAACAAAAAAACTATAAGTATCTTCCTGTATATGATTCCGCAATGTTTTTTATATTATCAGGAGTACCAGCGAAAACTACTCTTCCCCCATTAGCTCCACCTTCAGGCCCAATGTCAATAATATAGTCTGCTTGCCTTATTACATCCATATTATGTTCAATTAAAATTACAGTGTTTCCTTTATCAACCAGTTGCTGAAGCAAATCAAGCAATATTTCAATATCTGCAAAATGAAGACCTGTTGTAGGCTCATCCAGCAAATAGACTGTATGGCCCTTAGTCTTTTTCGACAGTTCAAACGCCAGTTTCAACCTTTGAGCCTCTCCACCAGATAAAGTATTGGCAGGTTGTCCCAACTTTAAATAACCTAGTCCTATGTCTTCAAGAATACTAATCTTATTAGCAATATTAGGTATTTTTTTAAAAAACAATAGTGCTTCGCTTACTGTCATCTCTAAAACATCATAAATATTTTTCCCCTCATACATAATACTTAATACATTATCATTAAACCTTTTACCGTTACACACATTACATACTACATAAACATCGGGCAGGAAAAGCATATTTACTTTTATCCTACCATCTCCATTACAATTCTCACATCGACCTCCTTTTGTATTAAAAGAAAAGTGTCCAGGTTTAAAACCTCGCACTTTTGCCTCCGGCAATGATGCATACAAATCCCTTATTTCATCCATAAAACCTAAATATGTAGCCGGATTTGAACGCGGAGTCCTTCCAATTGGACTCTGGTCAATATTTATAATACTATCTATGTTATCAATGCCATGGATTGACTCATACTTTCCTTCCTTCATATTTCCTTTATTCAAGCGGTTGTATATAGCCGGATATAGAGTATCTATAAGAAGCGTAGATTTTCCGGAACCTGAAACACCTGTAATTACAGTAAATGTTTGTAACGGTATACTAACATTTATACTCTTTAAATTATGCTCAGAAACACCTCGTATTTCTATTGTTTTTCCATTTCCCCTTCTTATGTATTTTCTCATTCCTATTTTTCTTTTACCACTTAGATAAAGGCCTGTTATCGATTTTTCATTTTTAGTAATCTCATCAACGGTACCTGTTCCAACAACTTCTCCTCCTTTAACACCTGCGCTAGGCCCCATATCAACAATATAATCAGCTCTTCTTATAGTTTGCTCATCATGCTCAACTACAATGAGTGTATTTCCGAGTTCTTTCAGCTTAACCAAGGAGTTTAGCAAACGTTCATTATCTCTGCAATGAAGTCCTGCTGTTGGCTCATCAAGAATATAAAGAACTCCGTCTAATCCAGATCCTATCTGAGTAGCCAACCTAACACGTTGCAACTCACCTCCGGAAAGTGTACTCGTTGGTCTATCCAAACTTAAATAACCCAAACCAACATCACTCATAAATTCTAGACGAGCACATATTTCACGAATAATTCTGTCAGCAACTGCAGCCTGTGATGGCTCTAGGATCAGTTCTTTAAGAAAAATGGCGGCTTCGTCAACCGACAGAGAAATAAATTCCATAATATTCTTTCCTCCGATTTTTACTGAGCACACTTCCTTTTTCAAACGCATACCTTTACATTCAGGACACTCCACATGAGCCATAAAGCTCTCCAACCACTCTTTTACCTTATCAGAAGTAGATTCTATATAACGCTTTTTAATATCTTTTAATACACCAGAAAAAGTTGATGAATATTCAAACTTTCCTTTTTTTGCCTGTGTCATATATGTTACATTAAAATTCTCTTGGCTGCCATAAAGTATTATATCTATAATATTATTTGGCAATTCTTTAAAAGGAGTATCAAGACTAAATCCAAAATGACTTGCTAATCCATTGAATATACTTTTATACCAGTTGGCATCTGCATTGATAGTGGCAATTGCTCCCTGGTTTATTGAAAGACTACGGTCAGGTATCACTTTGTCTGGATCAACTTCAAGTATTGTTCCAAGACCTGAACATTCTTTACATGCACCGTGAGGAGTAGAAAAAGAAAAGTCCCGCGGCTGAAAATAGTTTGAAGGAGTAAAACAATTCGTACATGTTTTAGTTAATGAATATTTTTTTTCCTGTACGCCATTCTCGCCTAAAACTGCAACTATAATTCTGTTTGTTTTATAAGTACTACTTACTTTTGCACATGTGCTAAGCGAATCCATCAACTGTTGTTTGATGTCTGGAGACATAATAATTCTGTCAACAACTATATCAATAGTATAATCTTCATTTTCTTCCAAACACAAATCACCACTAAGCGATACTATATCTCCATTTATTCTTACTCTGGCAAACCCCCATTTATAAATATCATCAAACAAATCATTATAACTCTTACTCTCTTCTTTTTTAATAGGCACCATCAATATAAATTTAGTGCCTGATGGTAACATCATTATTTCATCAACTATAGTATCAAAATGATATTGTTTAATTATATTGCCGCAATTTGGGCAATACTGAGTTCCAATTCTTGAATACAGCACCCGCAAATAGTCATATATATCTGTAATTGTGGCTACTATTGAACGAGGATTTCTTTGTCCTAAATTTTGACTTATTGCAATAGTAGGAGATAACCCTTCAATACTATCAACATCAGGTTCATCGAGTTGACTAATCAGATGTCTTGCATGAGAAGATAGCGACTCAATAAAACGCCTCTGTCCTTCTGCATAAATGGTATCATATGCTAATGATGATTTACCAGAACCACTTAATCCCGTAATAACAGTTATTTTGTTTTTTGGTATATCAACGTTTATATTTTTAAGATTATTTTCACGTGCACCTCTAACTCTTATCATATCCATATCTTAAACAACTACTCCCATAACTATTATAGTAGCAATAAATCTTCAAATCCAATTATGTAATTTCATTAAAAAATTACACATCATACGGGCTTGTACTGAAAAACATGCAAATCCACTAAAAACAAACAGACCTCTCAATAAAAGCATAGATTAATATATTAAAACTGAACTTTATTGCTGCATATTATCCCATTTTTATTTTTTCAACAAGTTTATCAAACTTCTTTTCATTTAATATTTCATGGGTTAAAAATTGTCCATTATAAAAAACACTATAGGTAGTATAAGGTGAAGGCGCATTTTGTGCCTCTTCCTTTGATTGAATTTTTTTAATCTCCAGCGGAAAACCTATACTCTCTGCCCGTTTTACAATTTCACCTATGTAATAATCGGTAAAAGGACACTGTTCTGTATAATAAATCGTCATTATATTATTATTTATCTTCGATTCTTTTACACATTTCTTAAAGACCGGATCAGGAGCTTCATTTCTAAACTTCTTAACTAATAATTCAAAATAAGGACTTGCAGTATCACATACACTAAAACCCTTCTTTATAAAAAAAGCCTTGTCAGACATATACGGCTTTTTGGTTTTACTGGTCAGCACAACAACTCCATTCATACCTTCTGAGTCTTTAAAACACTCATCAAGGAGTTTTGAACCATAACCTTTACCTTTGTAACTGCCTGCTACCCAGAAACAGTTGATAAACATATAGCCCGGCGCCTCTATAGGACACCATGCATTATCCGCTGGAATATATTCAATAAATACCTTTTGCCTTACATCAAATTTCTTGAAAATCAAACCATCCTTAAATCTATCTTTAAGCCATTCCTTCTTAGCTTTAACTCCATTTAAACACTTTTTATCAGATAATGCACAACATATATGTTCAGAGTCTATGTTGCTGTTTGTCAAAGTAATTATATTTAACGAATCCATAAGATAACCTCCAGTATTCTCTTAATGAATCACAGCCAACAGTATTAAATACTAATGTGACACTTCGAATATTATATATTATTCCAAAAAATAAGTCAATTAAAATGATTTATTCTAGCACTATTAAACAAATAACCCTATTTAATAAGTAAATTCCATTCCCAAAAAGCATTGACTGGAATTAAGTTTTTCAAAATCATGTAAAAGTTGTGGAGGAAATAAGTTTCTAAAAAGTTATGATATATTTAAGGTGGTGCTTCTTTAGGAGATACATATGAATAAAAAATAAACATCTAACTTTAGAAGAAAGGATTATTATTGAATAATGCCAAAAGGAAAGTAACATTTAAAGGAATCGCCCATGAATTAGGGAAGGATCTAACTACAATTGCAAATGAAATAAAAAATCATATTCAATTTCAAAAGACTGGTTTCTACTGAAAGAGTTTCAATGATTTTCTAAATATAAAAACGCCTCCCTATATCTGCAACGGGTATACGACTAAAACTTCATGTACATTAGAAAATCAGATTTTAGAGTTTCCATGGCTTCATTATATTTACCTATTGTACCTTTATTAAATTCTGAATTGGATGTTGTCAGTTATTGTCCATTATCAATTTCTTTATTGGAAGATTCATATTTAAGAGAGATCAAAAGTTTATGTTTAGGTGTACACTTATATGTAATTTGCATTCCGTCAATCTGAGTTCGGTTTGTCAAGCCATCGGTAGGTTGACGGTAAAACTCCATTAAATAATGGTAGATATCTTCACCGCTTTTCCCAAACAGCATATTGAAAATCTCGAGCAATTTAGGGCTATAATCGTCGTGCAAATCATTAAACACCAAGTTTTCAATACAGAATTCAACCATATCCTGCTCTCTGTCAATACTGAGACTAAATATATCAACCCCATCAGTACCTCCAACAAGCTGGGATTTGTTCTCTTCAAGTACATAATACAAGAATAATTTATTCTGATAATCAATCTAACAGTATTATCATCTTCACAAAGTACCTGTATAATTTGGGCAAGTTTTTGGGATAAGTCCGGTAATTTGTCATAGGTATAAGGTTCATATTTATCCCCACTCTTTACAAGAAGTTTTTTATCAGCATCCAGCATACAATTAATTGTATTAAATTCTTTGTCTGAGTATTCCTGTCCATTTTTTTGATATGTACTGTTAACCGATTTCACAGATAACGTACTTTTTTTCGGTTGAGCCGCACAACTCCCAAATAAAATCACAGAGCATAATAAAAAAAATATACACGCAACCTTTTCACAACTTAAAATCTCCTTTCTGTAATTAACATTTCATTCAAGTTATATTCAGTATTATAATACTTTATCAAATTGCTGGCAAAATATTAATTAGCCACAGAGACTGCTATTTTTGCTTATTTCCAAATCCTCTTTCTCCCTGCCGAACCTTTCATCAATAAAGGCCGAGGCCAATGCTGTAATAGGAATAGTGAATATAATATCTATACCTCCTGCAATTGCTCTTACAAATTCAGAAGCAATCATGTCCCAGTTGATAATATGTAAAAATAACTACATTATATTAAACTTTCTGACGTAAATTTATAGTATATAGTCTATATGATAGGTTCTTTTCTCATAACCCACCATCTAACAGTCCACAATATCGTAGCTATTATTCTCATTGTAAAGATTATATAAAAGGTTATATGAAGTGCTCTAAGATCTGACCCCAACACGGTATAAAACTGTACTCCTGCTATGGGCATTACTGCATTGGAAAATGAAATCATTACAGTATAAATAGAAATACTAAGGGTCTTGTTTTTCTCCGGAACCACCTGAAGAAGGCACTGGGGTATATTAAGAAACACAGTGGCAAAGGCAAAGTTGGAAAGTGTACTTAAAATGAGAAATACAACTCCCCCCTTACCAACCGGTAAACTTGTGGAATAGATCATGGAAAGAGGAAAAAGGCAAAGTGCCATACTTCCGATAATTATCGGAAACCTGACTCCAAATCTTTCATTCATGCGGCTCCAGAAGCCTATTGTAAGAAATTGTACAATAGCTCCCCCAACCGAAACATAGCTTAACCATGCCTCATTAAGTTTGAGGTACTCAACCTGTCCTATATAATACAATGTCCAATCCGATTGCCAAGACATATAGAAAAACAAAGCTACGCCAATAAATCCCATCAATTTTTTATTGTGCACTAAATCAACGGCTGCACTCTTTAATTCTCTGAATCCAATTGTGGCTACCCGATGGCTGCTGCCGCCTGAAATTTTCATTAAAACAAATATTTGAACAAAAATCAGAAGAGCTGCACACCAGAAAAACATCTGATGCATTCTTATTTTTTCGCTGTTTAATGCTGTGTTTGCTAAAAGTGCACCGGTAACAAGGGGTGTAACTGTATTAAACAGAAAAGTACCTTTGGTTCGAAGTGTAAACACCCGGTTCCGTTCCTCAATGCTGACAACATCGGAAAAATAAGCCTGCCATGAGGCATTATAAACAGTTAACGAGCCGACAGACAAAGCTAAAAAACAGATAAAAGCTATCAGTCTGAATTGCCCGAACATCGGCGTAAAACCTATTACCACGTATAGGGAAGATAGACTAATAAGAGAAGCAACAACCATTTTTCGCTTGTTTGCCATTCGATCGGATAATATTCCCCCCGGAATAAGCACTAACATACCTACAAACTGCGGAAGTGAAGTAACCAGACTCAGTTCAAAATTATTGGCCTCCATCCTGGTGGCAAAAAGGTTATTGTTATTGATACTGACAATATTGTTTATAATGGTAATTAACATGCCTTCTAAGGCAAACAGGTACATATTCCTGTCCAGCCACCATATGTTTTTGATTTTTATATAAACTCTTCTAATATATTCCTTAAAAATTTCTTTTTTATTTTTCATCTAACCCCACCGATATTTTATTATTTTACAGATCAATCAAATATATATTTCGCCAAAAGCTTACTAAAATCCTTGCAGTTTTATGTTTACTTTGCATCGTAAAGTCTTGATAAACAATTAAATTTCTGTCAAAATACTAATAGTATAAATAACTCTATAAAAATTAATCTTATTTTATTTTATTGTACTAGTAACAATATATGGAGGATATATATAATGGGTTTTAATGGATTTTCCGGTGAAGCACTTAAATTTCTGCTTGAAAATAAATTTAATAACAGTAAAGATTGGTTTGATAGCCATAAAGCTTTATACAAGCAATATGTATATAATCCCTTTGTCCAGCTTATTGAAGAACTTACCCCTACCATGCTTGAGATAGACAGTCAATTCATTACTGTTCCGTCTAAGCTAATTTCCAGAGTTCGGAGAGATACTCGCTTTTCAAAGGATAAAACGCTGTACAGGGACAATGCGTGGCTGGTTTTCCTTAGGGATAAATCCCAAATGTCCACATCCCCCTGCTTTTGGTTTGAGATAGGACAAAATGGTTCGAGCTACGGTTTGGGGTATTATTGTGCAAAAACGTCTTCAATGGCTAACATGCGCGAAATGATATTAAATAATCATCCTAAATTTCAAAGTGCATTAAAATGTTATGAATCTCAAAGCACATTTACCATTGGCGGGGAAATGTATAAAAGAAGCAAATATCCCGATCGACCGGAAAATCTTAGGACTTGGCTGGATAGAAAAAATATATACTTTGAATGCGTACAAAAGGACTTTAAGCTTGCCTTTTCGAAAGAATTACCCGAAGTTTTGAAAAAAGATTTCAAAATACTCAAACCCATCTATGAATTTTTATGTGCAGTGGAATCGTATAGCCAGTAAATAGTCGAATTTACTATTTGCCCCTGATATTGAGCCATTTGAATCCTGATATATGAATTTTTTCACCATGCCATCCTACTTTAGTACAATTTCATCCTACACCAATCTACAAGGCATAATTTTTGACTTTTTAAGACCTCCATAATATCATCCACATTACTTTCAAAACTTTCTTCATCTTTAACATATAACGAAAGACTATGTACAAGTTTATTTACCTCACGGCCATATAATACTACTCCTTTACACACTTCAAAAGCGAATCCTCCTTCAATCACTCCAGCAATGCCATTAAAAGATACTCCTTCATAGATATAGTTAACTTTAAACTCATCCATTAAAATCTGTTTTTTGATATTGTGATTTTCAAAAGGAAAATCCAATCCACGCCTGACATGAAGCTCTTTAAAAGCAATAAAGTCTCCATTTTGAATACTGCAATTTTCATAAATATTTTTAATTGCTTTTAAATTTTCGTTTATTAATTCCAGGTTATTTTCAGGTATTATATCTATTTGCCTCCAATCATCTTCACGAATTTCAAAGACCCTCTTATTGAGTTTTGTTGATCCCTCTTGAATAGGAGGCAACTCATTGCTGATTGTCGGAAGAGAAAACAATAATTCTCTAGGGTCTACCGTTTTTATCTCTATTTTTCTAAGAACAAGTTTCAAATACCCACTCTTAATAAACTCATCCGATGTAATAGGTTTGGCTTCAACCACTTCCCAATCTTCATCTTGCAAATGCATAGTTGTATGAGCTTCGAAGCTTTTTGGCAGCTGGCCAGGCAGCATATCCGCAACAGCAAATACATTCCCTGTTTCCACATCAATGAATCTTACATGTATTTTTTTATTAAATAATCCCTTCAATTTATCAAACATTACATCCTCCTATAAGTTTGGAATTTCAAATGTCCGGTATCAATTTAAATTCCTTGAATCCTATACTAATGAACAGCAATTTTTTATCATATATTTATTTTAATATAAATATTCAATTAATAGAAAATAAATTTTCTCATCAATATAAATTTCATATTGAGATCTAATTGTAAAATTAAAGTTAAAGGCCATAAATATAAGCCTCTAGAGATGAACACAAAAAGACTCCTATTTTTATAGGAGCCTTTATAACAAACATTAAAAATTTAAGCATATGAAATATTTAAAAGTTTCATCCGCACTTAGAAAATCCGCAATTTCTGCATACTACGCATCCACCTTCGTGTTCAACAAGTTTTCCGCACTCGGGGCAAACTGCCTGGGATTCGGTATCTACCCTTTCTTCTACATTTCGGTACCTTTTAGCTGTTGGTACCTGGAATTTCTGTTCCTCCGAAATACTAAGTTCTTCAGACGTCAAATTATTTCCGTCCTGAATTTTTGCAACTTTCTCAATAAGTCTTCCTATCGCATCGGGACAAGACATTACTTTAAGACCTTTCTGCCTTATTGTAGAAGGGCAACGTATACCTTTAAGCTGTTCTACTAAATATTTATGATCAATACCCGACCTTAATGCTATGGAAACAAGTCTAGCCGTTGCCTCCGATTGAGATGGACATCCGCCTGCACGGCCGGTATTGGTAAATACTTCACATATTCCGTTTTCATCATAATTAACTGTAATATATAAATTACCGCACCCGATTTTTACCTTTTCCGTAAATCCTGTGGTTATCTCCGGTCTGGGTCTTGGAACTATACTATTGACAGGCGATTTTTCTGTTTGTTCATTATCCGAATTCTGTTCTTTACCTTTAACTTTGCCTATATTGAGTACCTGCAAGTCCCTGCTTCCGTCTCTGTATATAGTAACGCCCTTGCAATAGGTCTTATAGGCTTGCATGAATACTTCGGCCACATCTTCCCTGGTTGCCTCATTTCTCAAATTCACTGTCTTGGATACAGCATTATCGGTATATTTCTGGAAAGCCGCCTGCATTCTTACATGCCACTGGGGCGATATATCATGGGAAGTAACAAATACATTTTGAACCCATTTCGGTATTTCAGGGAAACCTTGTATTGTACCTTTATTAGCTATTCTTCTCATTAAATCATCAGAGTAAAAACCGTCTATTATTGCAATCTCTTTAAATATCGGATTTACTTCTATAAACTCTTCATTGTCCATAACATTTCTTATATAGGATATTGCAAATAAAGGTTCTATTCCGCTTGACACCCCGGCAATTATACTCAGTGTACCGGTAGGTGCAATTGTTGTTGTAGTTGCGTTACGCACCCTAATTCCAAGATCTTTGTAAATACTCTTTTCATAATAGGGGAACACACCTTTTTTCTCTGCCAGCTCAATGGATGCCTTTCTCGACTCTTCCTGTATAAAACGCATAACTTTTTCAGCAAGCTTAACAGCCTTTTCAGAGTTGTAAGGTATATTAAGCTTGCAAAGCATATCTGCCCATCCCATAACTCCAAGACCTATCTTTCTTGTTCCCCTGGTCATTTCTTCAATTTCGGGAAGGGGATATTTATTCACATCTATGACATTGTCAAGGAAGTGTACTGCTTTTTTAACTGTAGCACCCAATTTATCATAATCTACATCGGGAGTACCATTGATGCTTTTTACCATGGCACTTAAGTTTATCGACCCAAGGTTACACGCTTCATAGGGAAGAAGAGGCTGTTCTCCGCATGGATTGGTACTTTCTATTTCTCCCAGTTCCGGAGTGACATTGTCCTTATTTAACCTGTCTAAAAATATAATTCCGGGCTCACCGTTTGTCCAAGCCATTTCAACAATTAGGTCAAATACTTTTTTGGCATTAAGCCTGCCTGTAATTTTTCCAGAATGAGGATCAACCAAATCATAATCCCCACCGGATTCCACGGCACTCATAAACTCTTCCGTAATGCCAACACTTATATTAAAATTGGTAATATCTGAATTATCCTTTTTGCATGTTATAAATTCAAGAATGTCCGGATGGTCTACACGGAGGATACCCATATTGGCCCCTCTTCTTGTACCGCCTTGTTTAACTGCTTCTGTAGCTGCATTAAAAACTTTCATAAAGCTTACAGGACCGCTGGCTACCCCACCGGTTGAATTTACTGTTGCTCCTTTTGGACGTAACCTTGAAAAACTAAAGCCTGTTCCGCCACCACTTTTATGAATTAATGCTGCATTTTTTATAGTCTCAAAAATACCCTCCATTGTATCTTCTATTGGAAGAACAAAACAGGCACTTAACTGTCCTAAGGGCCTTCCTGCATTCATTAATGTTGGAGAATTGGGCAAAAACTCAAGATTATACATCATATCAAAAAATTCCTGTTCAATCTTATCTAATTCTTCTGCCGATACATAATCTTTATCAGCAAGTGCTACCGTTTTCGCAACTCTCCTAAACATACCTTCAGGGTCTTCTAATAAAACGCCATTTTCATCTTTGGACAGGTACCTTTTTTCAAGAACTTTTATAGCGTTTTCTGTTAAATTCATGTATTATTAAGCCCCCTCTTTTCACTACATTTTGTGTAGTATATTCTTTCATAACACAGTATATTGTATCATTTGTACTTTTTTAGTCAAGTAAAAAATTACAAGCCTTTGTTAACTTTTATATTTTATGAATTTTGTCCAAATATTATCACTTGGTGAAAAAATAGAATTCATAAGCCAGCATATATCTTTAAAAAATTTTTAGTATTACATACCTTCCATATTAAAGCAAAAGCCCCGGAACCTTAGTTCCGGAGCTTATAAAATTCAATATATAATTTTATCAGGCAAATCAGCCGTACTTACTCTTTCAACAAAGCAGACTCGGAATATTTATTGCCTGCATTCCAAAGTATCCATTCTTCATAGCCTGCATCATAAACTGCTTGTATTTGCTGCCTAACCTCTTCCGGTCCATACTTTTTGTAATAACCTGTATCGAGCCATGAAGCTGTGAAATCTTGCAGATAAGCCCTTATATCTGCTTTGTATCCATCAACCGCCGAAATCCTGTTTTTAGCTTTTATAAGACTGTTATATACTACAGCATAAGGTTCAAAATCCGGTTTGGCGAAGGTTACTCCGTTAACAGTCTGACCCAATGCGTAATGAGACGGATAAACCATAGGTGAAATATAATCTATATCCTTACCGATCAGTTCAAGATATTGTCCTATATCCTCCGTATCAGCCGGGCTTTCACAAATTATACCAAATACATCTGCTGATATAACAACTCCAGGCAGCTCTTTTTTTGCATAGGCCAAAAATTCATTTATAGCTTCATATTTCTCTTTATTATATCTACTAAAATCGGTCACCTTTTTCGCACCGTTAGGAAATCTTACATAGTCAAACTGTATTTCATCAAATCCCCTCTCTACAGCTTCCTTAGCAATAGAAATCAAATAATCCCAGGTCTCTTTTTCATATGGATTAAGCCATGTTGCATATTTACCGCCACCCAGGTTTTCTTTCCATAGAGTTCCATCGGTTTTCTTTATAGCTAAAGAAGGATTTTTTTGCGAATAAACAGGATCTTTAAAACACACAAGCCTTCCTATTACATGTATGTCGTTATCGTGAAATGCTTTTAAAACGCTATCGACATCGTATTTTTTCTTCCATGCGCCGGCTTCTCTAACAGCCGGAACATTTGACTCATAACCTACATATCCATCATCATCTTTTATATCAACTACATAGGAATTTATTTCCGTATTCTTTGCCAGGTCAATATAATGCTGCACTCTTTCAGAACTTCCAACAGTCCAGCCTGTAAGATATAAAGCTTTAACTTTAATATCCTTTTTCACTGTATCGCTATCTTGTTGTCCTTCATCTGCAGGACTTGGACTTGCATCAGGCTCCGGAGTAGATTCATCGTTTCCGGTATTATCAGCGTTTTCATTGCCTATAGTAATATTAGGCTGAGGATTATTTTTATCCGATGGATTCTTATTTCCACATGACGACATCGAGAATACCATTGCGGATATCAAAAAAAATAGTATTGCTTTGTTTTTAACACTTTTCGCTGCCAATTTTTTTATCATGTTGACCTCCCACATTATTCATTTTATTTATAGCTGCATGTTTCGTGAAAATATAAAAAAATCGAAGTAAAAATTTTCACGAAATCATATGTATAATTCATTGTTATGCTTTACCTATTGCAGTAAATTTACATTTTCAATAAATTTTCATAATTTCACAAGACAACATGCTTTTACTTACAAATATTTCAAAGCCATGCAATATAGAATATTATTTTATGCTTAATATAATACATAAATTAAGTAATTTCCTATTTGACGTTAACTCCTATAAAAAAGTTTCAAAAAATGTTCTTTTTATATATCAAACGACTTAATTTTCTTATACACGAATCGAACTTATCCTTTGACCATTGTTTTTCATAACATTTTTTAATTCCCTGTTATCAGCAAATAAAGCCTAAATATTCCAAGCCATACAGTTTTTTAAATATATCCTTTTATCCAACTGAACTTATATTTTATTTAACATTGCCTTCATGATAACTGCCATTAAATATTTGGCTGTATCTTTCTTTATCGCTATCTTTACTTGTAACACTAATTTCGCAAATTATCGGCAATACTAAGGCAATATTATTTTATATTCTTGTGTATCATTGCACGTCAAGCCACATCGGGATATACATTTTAAGAGAAAGTACACTCTTAACAATTTATCAAAATTTAGTCATTATGGCAACATAAATTTTTTATATTTTCACAAATATTATGTACACTTTTCTTTTTCTCAACACTCATATAAATTTGGCTTTATAATAATTGATTTCTCATTTTACACATTTATTGTTTTTATGTTAAAAAATTTATGATAAAAATTCAAATATACAGTCGTAAGTAGGTACAGTATAATAATAAAAGCCCTATTAGCAGTTAGCTAATAAGGCTTTTGGCTCCTCAAGTAGGACTCGAACCTACGACCCTGCGGTTAACAGCCGCATGCTCTACCGACTGAGCTATTGAGGAATATAAATCTGGCAGCGACCTACTTTTCCAGGACGTCTCCATCCAAGTATCATCGGCACTGAGAAGCTTAACTACCGTGTTC